>ERZ1370068.414-contig-10374_pt1 | contig 17634 bp, 22 predicted proteins | sample MGYA00561227_ERZ1370068 | MGnify/ENA primary metagenome ERZ1370068 (study PRJEB38410, sample SAMEA6850437) | metagenome | study: Metagenomic assessment of the ecological functions of the soil: analysis of the soil microbiota associated with the...
AGGTTACGTATTGTTGATCAAACTCGAATTTTCCCGCCCTTCAAAGCCACCAACACCGCCGAGTTCGTGTTCGCTCCCCTGCGCGCCGCGCTGATCAGACCCAGGTCACCTGGAGCTACGACCGGCCGGATCTCGGCATGAAAGCCTTTAGCCGTTCATGAACATGGACAAAATGATCTGGCCGCGATTTTGAAAAGGGGCTGGGCGTAACTAAAGTCCGTTGTCGAGAACAAGCAGTAGATTTCACGGAGAAAGACGAATGGCTCGTGACTCAAAAGCGCGATGGTCTGGACCGGTCGAGTGCCTCAAGCGCGTTGCCCGTCCTGATGATGGTCGCCGCGCAGTCTTCAGCGTAGCTCGCCGAGATGATGGCCGAGTGGAATGAAGAAGCACGGCTATCCCGAGCACGCTGGCAGAATCCTCATCATCGTCGAGATGTGCGTGGCGTTGTACGTCATCCCGCAGACGGCGGTGCTGGGAGCGATCCTGCTGACGGCATACCTAAGTGGGCGATGGCGACACGTCCGCGTCGGCGCAGAAACCGTTCTTCATGCCGGTGATCGTCGGCGTGGTCGTCTGGCTCGGTCTGTTCTTCCGCGATTCCCGGCGCGCGATCTGCTCCGGCTGCGAAAAACTTTGACCTTTGACGCGGTTAGCGCCGCACCGGCGACCCATGAAAAGTTCTGCGACAATGACAACATTCAGTGCACCGAGGAAGGGGCGAGGGCGACACCAATTCAAGTTTTCTCCTCCCCTCGCCCCTTCCCTGGGCTCCCGATCCCTCACTCCCAATTTCCTTCCCATTCATCGCCCTGGCGCGCGCATGTCCGGTCGGCGCCTTGTCCTTGAACTTCTGGATCGGATACTCGACGAGCTTCGAGCGTCTTCGGATTGAACTTGCCGATGAACATCTCGCCGAAATCCGAATACCAGACGTTGCCCTCCTTGTCGACCAGCACGTCGTGCGGCTCGCTCGTCGGCCGCACCACGTCGTACTGGGTGACGATCGCGCGCGGTATCGCGGCCCTTGGGACGCGGCAGCGTCTTCAGCTCATACGCCCAATGGTCGGTTGCGCTCAGGTTGATGGTCGCGAGATAGTCGGCGAGCTTGCGAGCCTGCTCGGGCGTTCCCGCGCGGTTCCGATCCAGCATGGGCTGGGGCTTGATCGGCTGGCTTACGGCGCCGTAGCCCCTCATGCGGGTGATCACCTGCGTCCACTCGTCGGAATCGTGCGTCGAGCGCACGACGCGCTCCAGCGTGTGGCAGCCGACGCAATTGAGCAGCTGGGCTTTCTGATCCTCGGTGCCGGGGATGCTCATCATCCACTCGGCATTGGTCAGCTGACCGGCGAGATTCTTGGTCTTCTTCAGCTTGATGTCGGCCGTCGCGGCCTTCTCCGCCGCCACGGTCGCCTTGGCCGGAGAGTCGATGTCGTAGCCGACCGCGCGGACGGCGAGCGCGTATTCGCCCGGTTCCAGGCGGTTCCGCGGGAAGCTGTAGCGGCCCTCCGCGTCGGTGGTCACGCTGACCTCGACGATATGATCCGGGCCGGTGCGCGGTGACGACGACCCCCTCCATCTTCCCTTCGGCCGCGGAGCTGACGATGCCGGTGAGTGCCGCATTACCTTCGGCCCGGACGGCGTTGCTGAGCGGCGGAAAGACCATCGCGGCAGCGATGGCGGCAAGGGTCAACATCAGTCTGGCGCGCATAGGGCTCTCCCTGATGAAAACTATGCGGTATCCTGCCACACTTTGGCCCCGCGGGGGATAGGGAGGAATCTCGTCATGTTCACACGCGTCTTTTCGGCGGTTCTCGGATTGGGGTTCGGCCTCGTGGCCGCCCTCCCGCCGGCGCATCGCCCAGGATGGGATCGAGGCGAAAGCGCAGCTCTGTGCGGCATGCCACGGCGACAAAGGCGTTCCTGCCGACCCCAAGACCATGCCGGTCATCTGGGGCCAGCAGCAGAGCTACCTCATGAAGCAGCTGCGCGATTTCCGGAGCGGCGAGCGCAGCAGCGCGATCATGTCACCGCTGGCCAAGAACCTGGCCGAGGGCGATCTGCGCAAGATCGCGGCCTATTTCGCGGCCAAGCCCTGGCCGCAGCGCGCGTCCGCACAGGCGCCGTCGCCGCCGAAGGGCATCGCCCAGTGCCAGGCCTGTCATCAGCCGAACTTTGAGGGCGGCATGCCGGCGCCGCGGCTGGCCGGGCTCAGCTATGAATACCTGGTCGCGGCAATGCGCGCCTTTGCCGCCGAGGAGCGAACCAACAACCTCGACATGCCGAAATTCATGCAAGTGCTGCCCGAGTCCGAACGCGACGCCATCGCGCGCTATCTCGCCGCGCTGTGACGGCATGAAGGGTTTGGTGATCCGATCCTCGTGACTCCGGTATGGATTTCGGCGTCTTCGACCACCTGGACAGGAACGACAGTCCGCTAGACCGGTTCTACAGCGAGCGCCTCGAGATCATCCAGGCCTACGAGCGGGCGGGTTTCGCTCCTACCACGTCGCCGAGCACCATCTCACCCCGCTGGGGTTGGCGCCCTCCCCGAGCGTGTTCCTCTCGCAGCGGTAGCGCAGCGCACCACGCGCTTGCGCTTCGGCCCGATGGTCGCATGTCGGGCCGCTGTACCACCCGCTGCGCCTGCTGGAGGAAATCGGGATGCTCGATCAGATGAGCGCCGGGCGCCTGGAAATGGCCTTCGGCCGCGGCGCGCTTCGGGCGGAGCTGCGCTTCTTCGACGTCGACCCGGCGCAATCGGAGCAGGCATCCCAGGAAATCGTCGTGGCTTCGTGCTCGAGGCCTTCGAGAGAAGGCGCGGTCACGGTGAGCGAAGGAGGAAGGAAGCGGCGGCTCGCGCTACCCATCCCGCCGCGCTGCAGAAGCCGCATCCGCCGCTCTGGTACGGCATCCATTCGCCGCAAGCGGCCGAGCGGGCCGCGCGCTTGGGCATGAACGTCATGGGCCTGGACGGATCGGCACAGGTGCGCGCCTGGCGCCGACCGATTCTCCGCGGTGTGGAAGGAGACCCACGGCCAGGCGCGCCGCCGCCGATAATCGGACTCGGTCGCTTCGTCGTGGTCGCCAAGAAGGCGAGCGATGCGCGCGCCGCGGCGCGCCGCCGCCTACAAGCGCTGGTACGAGCTTCACCTTCCCTTTCCTCACTCATGGGCGTCAGCCACCGGCACTCGCGGCCGCCCGAGTTCGACGCCGCCATCGCCGAGGACGGGCGGGCGTTCGCCGGCAACCCCGGGATACGGCCGCATACGTCCAGAGGCAACTCGCGGAATCGGGCGGCGAATTATCTTCGTCGGCCAGTTCGCCTTCGGTAACCTCGCACGCAGGAGGGAAACGCTGCGCTCGATCGCGTTGTTCTCCAGTGAAGTGATGACCATGCTCAAGCGCGTCCTTGTCCTTTTGCGATCGGCCTTGGCGCGCTGGCGCCCGCGCCGGCACCCGCCCAGGCTACCCTCGAAGACCGTCAAGATCATCGTCGGCACCTCGCCGGGCGGTTCGCCGGATACCTTCGGGCGCCTGATCGCGCAGAAGATGAGCGAGTCCTGGGGCCCCGTGGTGGTGGAGAACCGCATCGGCGCGAACGGAAACATCGCCGCGGAAGCGGTCTCCAAAGCGGCTCCCGACGGTTACACCGCCTATGTCTGCGACAGCGCGATCCTGGGCGATCAGCCCGCACCTGTACGCGAAAGTGCCGTACCGGCCGCTGGAGGATTTCGCCGGCGTCAGCACGATCTCGACGCTGCCGACCTTCCTCACCGTGCACCCGTCGCTCCCGGTGACGACTTACGCGGAGTTCATCGCGTACGCGAAAGCGAATCCCGGCAAAGCTTTCCTACGCCTCGTGCGGGCAACGGCTCGATCCACCACATCACCACGGAGCTGTTCAAGTCGCTCGCGGGGATCAGCATGGTGCACGTGCCTTACAAGGGAATGGGACAGGCTGTGCCGGCGCTGCTCGCGGGCGACGTGCAGGTCGCGTTCTCCAGCTATACCGCGATGGCACAGTACGCCAAGGCGGGAAGGGTGCGCATCCTCGCCAGCGCCGACGGCAAGCGCACGCCGGCGCTGCCCGACGTCCCGACGATCGCCGAGCTCGGCATTCCGAGTTTCGACATGGCCTCCATGCTCGGCATGCTCGCCCCGGCGGGTACGCCGCGCGACATCGTCGCGAAGCTGAACGCCGGCGTCGTCGCCGCCGTCGCGTCGCCGGAGCTCAACGAGAAGATCGCCGGGTTCGGCGTCCGCATCGGTACCAGCACCCCGGAGCAGTTCGATGCGCTGATGCGCGCCGAGTACGAGAAGTACGCGCGGCTGGTGAAGCTCTCGGGCGCGAAGCTCGATTGACCCTTCAGTCCGGCGATCCCTTCGGCGGAACGAGCTCACTCTCACGCCTTCGCTTTTGCGAGGAGCGTGGCATACTGAACGGACGAAAATCAGGGCGGGTTCGATCGTGCAAAAAGCGGCACGCACCACGGAAGCGCGCACTCCGAGACGATCCCTTCGAGGATCACTGCTGGAAGGACGTCATTCCGGCCGATGTGATCGAGCTGTACTCGAACTACCGGCGCGAAGTCGGCGTCGGGCCTTCGCCCGCGCTCGTCGCGATCGACCTCTACGAGCTCGTCTACCAAGGCGGCGCGAAGCCCGTGCCGCAGGTGATGAAGGCGTATCCGAACTCCTGCGGTGAGCACGCCTGGGCGGCGATCGCGCCGACCAAGCGCCTGTTCGCCGCGGCTCGCGCGGCGGGCCTAGCCGTCTTCTATTCGACCGGCGACGCGCGGCCGCAGAGCCAGCCCAAGAACGTGCGCGCGACCCGGCGGCAGCGGGGTGCGCGTCGACCCCGAGCTCTACGCGATCCGCCCCGAGTTCAAGCCGCAGCCGGAGGACGTGGTGATCACCAAGGTGCGAGCGAGCGCGTTCTTCGGCACGCCGCTCGCCGCGCACCTCACGCAGCTCGGCGTGCGGAGCATCATCGTCTGCGGCGAAAGCACCTCGGGCTGCGTGCGCGCGAGCGCGGTCGACGCCTATTCCCTCGGTTTTCACGTGACGCTGGTCGAGGAATGCTGCTTCGACCGCAGCCCCTCTCGCACAAGGTCAACCTCTTCGACATGCACCACAAGTACGCCGACGTGCTCCACGTCGACGAGGTCGTCGCGCACCTGGAAAGATGCGGACCCGGGCATGACGGGGCGCCTCGCCGGCAGGGTCGCGGTCATCACGGGCGGCGGCCACGGCATCGGCAAGGCTTACGCGCTCGGATTGGCGGCAGAAGGCGCGAAGATCGTCATCGCCGAGATCGACGCGATCGCCGCCGAGGAGGTCGCCGCGAACCTGAGGCGCACGGGCTACGAGGCGCTCGCGGTGAAAACCGACGTCGGAGACCGGGCGAGCGCCGAGGCGATGGCGAAGCGCGCGGTCGAGGCCTTCGGGAAGATCGACATACTGATCAACAACGCCGCAATCTTCGCCACCATCCCGATGTCGCGTGCTCCCTTCGACGAGATCGGCATCGACGAGTGGGACCGCATGATGCGGGTGAACCTGCCGCGGCACCTGGCTCGCCTCGCGCGCGGTGGTCGAGCACATGCGCAAGAACGGCTACGGCAAGATCATCAACATCAGCTCGGGCACCGCGCTGAAGGGCTCGGCGAGCCGCATCCACTACGTCACCTCGAAGGCGGGCATCCTCGGGTTCACGCGCACTCTCGCCATGGAGCTCGGCAAGGACGGCATACGCGTGAACTGCATCGCGCCCGGCAGCACGCTCTCCGAGGAGGATCCCGACGAGAAGATCGTCGAGATGCGCACCAAAGCCGCGGAGGACCGCGCGATTCAGCGAGTGCAGAAGCCCGAGGATCTCGTCGGCGCGATCGTCTTCTTCGCCTCGGCGGAGAGCGATTTCATCACCGGGCAGACCCTCGTCGTCGACGGCGGCGCGTGCATGCACTAGTCGGGCTTCGCGCCGACCTGCTTCACCACCACGCCCCCACCTCGCGTATTCGCGCCTGATCATCTCCGCGAATTCGGCGGGGCTCGCGAGCTCCGGCACGACGCCCTGCGCGATGTAGACCTCGCTCAGGTCGCGGCTGGAAACCGCGTTGCCGATTTCCGCGTTCAATCGGGAGACGATGGCGGCCGGCAGCCCCGCCGGGCCCACCACGCCCACCCATGCCGTCGCATCGATTCCCGGAAAGCCGGACTCGGCGAGCGTCGGAACCTCGGGCAAGAGTGCAATGCGCTTCGCGCTCGTCACCGCCAGCACCTTCACCTTTCCGGCGCGAGCCTGCGGCAAAGTCGTGTTGACGACGTCGAACTTGTAGTCGATGTTCCCGGCGAGCAGCGCCGCCATGGTCGGCCCGCCACCCTGAAACGGAACGTGCACGGCGTCGATGCCGGCCTGTTCTTGAAAAGCTCGGCCACGAGGTATACGTGCGTGCCCAGCCCCGCCGCCCCGTAGTTGAGCGCGCCGGGTTTCGATCTCGCGAGCGCGATCAGGTCGGCGATCGAGTTGACGGGCAGCGTGGGCCGCGCGATCACGGTGAGGGACTGCTCATGATCGGAGCGATCGCGGCGAAATTCTTCTCGGGGTCGATCTTCGGATTCGTGAACATGTGCGGCGCGACCGCGAGCGAGCTGACGCTGCCGAGAAGCAGCGTATAGCCGTCGGGCGCGGCCTTCGCCACGACCTCCGAGCCGAGCAAACCGCCGACCCCCGGGCGGTTCTCTATGACGACCGGCTGGCCGAGCCCTTCGGAGAATTTCTGGACGACGACCCGCGCGACACCGTCGCTCGATCCGCCGGGCGGGAACGGGACGACGAGGCGAATGGGGCGGCTCGGGTAAGTCTGGGCGTGCAGCGCGAGCGTGCACGCCATCGCCGCGACGCATGCTGCAGGCGAATCGGATAGCCGATCGTGCTCACTCCGGCTGGATGTTCGCGTCTTTCACCACTTTCGCCCAGCGCGGAATCTCGGCACGGATCAGCGCGGTGAACGACCCGGGCGTGCCGCCACCTATTTCGTTGCCCTGGCTCAGTATCGAATCCCGCACCGGCGCCATCGCCAGGACCTGGTTCACCGACTGGTTGATCAGATCGATGATGTCCCGAGGCGTGTTGCGCGGCGCGATCACGCCCCGCCAGTTGCTGGCCACCAGCGCCGGATAGCCCTGACTCGGCGAAGGTCGGAACCTCCGGCAGCATCGGCAGCCGCGTAGTCGGTCGTGACCGCGAGGGCGCAGCCGGCCCGCCCTGATCGACGGCAGCGCCGCGTCAGGTCAGCTCGAACATCATCGGGATGTGGCCCGCAAAGAAGGTCCGCCCCGGCCGGCGCGCCGCCCTTGTACGGTACGTGCGCGATGTCGATGCCCGCGAGCATGCGGAACATCTCGCCCAGGAGAGATGGTGCATGCCACCGACTCCCCGAGGAGCCGAACGAGAACTTGCCCGGGCTCGCCTCGCCAGTGCGACGAACTCGGCGACCGTCTTCGCTGCGACCGACGGATGCACCATCAGCACCAGCGGCGATTTTTCGACCAGCACCACGTGCGCAAGGTCGCGCAGCGGATCGTAGGGCAGCGATTTCATCAGGCTCACGTTCGCCGCGAGGGGTGGAAAACTGCCCATGCCGATCGTGTATCCGTCGCCGGCCGCGCGCACGACAATTTCCGGTGCCGATCACGCCGCCCGCGCCGGGGCGGTTGTGCCACCACCACCGGCTGCTTCCACAGCTCGGCGAGCCGCGCCGCGAGCTGGCGCGAGCGGGTGTCGACGAACCCGCCGGGCGCATACGGAACGATCCAGCGCACCGACTTCGCCGGATACGCCCGCCCCTGAGCGTGCACGCCAAGCGACTACCGCGGCTGTGCCAAGGGCAAGCAGTGCAGTGACCGTGTCACGCCTGTTCATTGGTGCCTGGGCTTCCCACGTTCACGCCGCCTGTTTCGACGCGGCGCGTGGCTTCTTGCAGTCGCGGAAGGACTTCCTTCGCGACCAAGGTGATCTGGTCGACCGCTTCCGCGTGCGTCATGTGCCCCGCGTGGCCCATCATGAGGAAGTGGCCCAGGCCGCCGATGTTGTCGATGAATTCCGCGAGCTGCTGGTAGACATCGTCGGGCGTGCCGACGAACATGATTCCCGCCTTGACGAGATCCTCGATCGCGCCGTGGTGGGTGTCGACCGCTCTTCCGTCGCGCATGGTCGTGGTGCGCTTGCCACGCGCCTTGATCATGCGCACCGCGTCTTTCACGGAGAAATATCCCGGCGGCGTGCCGAAGGGCTCGGCGACGCGGCCCGAGGAGCGCAGGTAACCGACCATGACTTCCGCACGGCGCATCGCCTCTTCCGGTCCTGCGCGATCGCCACGATGCCGAGATAGGAGAATCGGTCCGCGCCGCCGGCGCAGGCCGGCCGAGGTCGGCGCAAGCCTTGCGGTAGTGGTCAGAACAACTCTTTCGTCTGGAATCCCGAGAGGAACGTTCCCAGGACGTAGCCGCGCTCGAGCGATCTCGCGGATGTTCTGCGGGCTGCGGCCGGTGATCCACACCGGCGGGTGCGGCTGCTGATAGACCCGCGGCCAGACGTTGACGTTGCGGTACTGGAAATGCTCGCCCTGCCAGTCGAACGGGCCGTCGATCGAGGTCATCGCCTTGATGATCAAGTCGTGCGCCTCCCAGAAGCGGTCCATCTGGCCGACGGCCGAGCGCACCGAGAGCGGCACCTCGTAAGGCACCCGCGCACCAGGCCCATCTCGAGGCGCCCGCGCGAGATCACGTCGATCATCGCGAACTCTTCGGCGACGCGCACCGGGTCGAGGCGATTGGCGATCGGATAGCCGAGGGTGAGGAGAGGCGCGCGCGCTTCGTCTGCCGCGCGAGAATGGCGAGCGGCACTGCGGCCACGGGACAGCAGCACGTCGCGGTCGCGTGGTGCTCGTTGATCATGATGTCGAGACCCTAGCTCGTCCGCCAGCATCCATTCGTCGAGGCGATGGTGGTAGTTCTCGGCCATGACCTGCGGATCGCAGTGGCGACTCGGCAGGCTGACGCGCAGCGTCTTGTTTTCCGGCGCCCAGGCGTCGGGACAGGGTTGCTCGGAGAAATGGTAGATCCTCATGAGTTGCTCCCCTCAATTGTCATCCTGAGGCTTGTCATCCTGAGGCCGAGGGCCGAAGGATCTCCAAGCGGCACGCTGCGTGCCCGTAGAGATCCCTCGCTGCGCTCGGGATGACAGCATCGTTTACGTCTGTGCCGCCCGCCGCGCGAGTCCGAACTCGATCGTTCGGCGGGCCACCGCCTCGGGCTGCTCCATGTGCGGGAAATGGCCTGATTCGGCGATCTCCTCGAATTTCGCTCCGGGAATCGCAGCGGAATAACTCCTGCCGTAGGCGAGCGGCGCAAAGCCGTCCTGCGCGCCCCAAAGGAAGAGCGTCGGGATACGGATGCGGTGCAGGCGCGCCTTGAGCTTCGGGTTGTACATGTAGGGGTTCCAGGCGAACAGCGCGGTCGCTTCGCGGTTGCGCGCCATCGCCGTCAGCTCGTCCTCGGGCAGCGACTCGTAGTCGCGCAGCCACACGGCGGGGTCGCGGAACGACAGCTCCTCCCAGCGGCTGCGCGGCGTGGAAAAATGTCCACGATGTCGCTCCTGTCGCGCGCGCCGAACTTGGCGCCGACCGCGCCGAGCAGCACCAGGCGCGACAGGCGCTCGCAGGTCTTGCTCGCGATCTCCGCGGCGATCCATCCGCCGAAGGAAGCCCCGACGACGACGAGGTCGCGCAAGCCGGAGCTCTTCGATCACGTCGAGATAGAAATACGCGAGGTCGTCGACCGTGCTCTCGTACCCCTCGGTAGCTCCGAATGCCCGAATCCGGGATGGAGGGCGCGATCACTTGTCCCTCGCGCGCCAGCAGGTCGATGAAACGCTGCGACCCGTGCATGCCGATATGCGGATGGAGAAACAGGATGGGGCGCCCCTTCCCCGCCTGAGGATTTCGATGTTCGCGCCCGCGATTTTCTCGGTGACCGGGCCTTCTGCGGAGTCCATGTTTCAGTCCACCCTGATCTTCGCTTCGCGGATCACCCTGCCCCAGCGCGCGTACTCGGTCTGCAGCAGCTCGCGGAACGCCGCATCGCTCATCGGTTCGCACTTCCGCGCCCTGATTGAGCAGCACCTCTTTCACTTCCGGCTGCACGAGGATGCGGTCGATCTCGCCGTGCAGCTTCGCGAGCACCGGAGGCGGCGTCGCGCCCGGCGCGAACAGCGCGTTCCAGATTACCACGTCGAAATCCGGGAAACCCGACTCGGCGATCGTCGGGATCTCCGGCGCGAAAACCGTGCGGTGCGCCCGGTCATGGCGATCCCGCGCAGCTTCCCGGCGCGGATATGCGGCAGCACGGTGGGCGCCGCAGCGAACATGATCCCTACCCGGCCGCCGAGGACGTCGTTCACGCCCGGCGGGCCGCCCTTGTAGGGCACGTGCACCATCTTGATTCCCGCGGTGAGCTTCAGCAGCTCGCCGGACAAGTGCGCGGGCGATCCGTTGCCCGCCGAAGCGTAGTCCACTTTCCCGTTCTGGCTCGCAACGTAAGAGAGAAATTCCTTGAAGGAGCCGACCGGCACCACCGACGGGTTGACGAAGAGGAGCAGCGGGTTGACGGTCAGCATTGCGACCGGCGCGAGGTCCCTCATGGGATCGTAGGAGAGCGCCATGAGATGCGGGTTGGTGGTGATGTTGGCGTTGCTGCCCATCACCAAGGTGTAGCCGTCGGGCGCCGAGCGCGCCACGGCTTCCGCGCGCCGACGCTTGCCGTTTGCGCCGACGCGGTTTTCGACGACGACGGGCTGACCGAGGCTTTCAGAGCTTCTGCGCGACCACGCGCGCGGCGAGGTCGGAGCCGCCTCCCGCGGGAAGGCGACCACGATCCTGATCGCGCGCGAGTCGGATAGGTTTGCGCCGATACGCAGGAGTGCACAGCGCGGCGGTCCGCGAGCAGGGCGAGTCGCTTCACTAGCCTCGCCTGAAGAAAGCGCAGCAAGCGCTGCGCGAAAAAGCCGGAATGGCTTCCCGCCTCGTCGAGCGGATCGCCGATCCAGAAGTGCGGCGCGCCTGAAACGCACGACCGAACGCACGTAATGCCCGGCCTGCTTCAGCGCCTCGAGGAACGTCTTCGCTTTGCTCCTTGTGATCGACGACGTCGTCCTCGGTGCCCCAGGCGAGGAGAAACGCCGTGCCGTTGTTCTTGGCCGAGACGTAGGAAAGCGGCGAAGGCGTCGAAGTAGATGCGCCGGTCGTCGATGAGGCTCGCGCCGAGAAACCTCTCGACGATCTGGTCGCGCGGCCGCGAGATCTGGTCGTGGCGCCATTGGCGCGCGAGATCGAGAACCGCGTAGACCGGCACGCAGGCTTTCACCGCCGTCGGCACGCGGCCGTGCGGGTCGGCCGCGTTGCCTTCGCGAAACAGCGCGTGCTCTCCGGCGAGCGCGACCAGCGCGGCGAGGTGTCCGCCCGAGGAATCGCCCACGAGCGCGATGCGCTCGGGGTCGACTTTGAGCTCGGCGGCCTTTCCCTTCACGAACTGTACCGCCGCGCGCACGTCCTGCACCGCCTCGGGATAGACCTTCTCCGCGGGCTTGGACAGGCGGTGGGTGACGGCGAGCGTGACGCAGCCGCGCTCGGCGAGCCAGGGCCCGAGGATGCGGTAGTTGTCGAGATTGGCGAGACGCCACCCTCCGCCGTGGACTGCAATCACCGCCGGATATTTTCCCGGCGCCTTGGGCGAATAGAGATGTCCCCTTCAGCGATACGCCGCTGTGAATCGCATACTCGATTTCACGGCGCTCGCCCGTTGCACTATCCATTTCCCTCTCTCCCCTCTTCCGCGGCGGCCAGGCCGTTACTATAACGTTACAATGCCGCGGCCATGAAGCCCGCCGCGCTGCGCAACCGTTCTCGGTCGCGCTCGCCTGCTGCGCGAAAGCTCAAGGTCAGTCCTTTTCCGAGCTCGCCCTGGACGATTCGCCCGGACGCGCCCAGCGTCTCGCCGCGGCGGCGAAGAAGGAAGGCGCGCTCACGCTCTACACCTCGATTCCGGAAGAAGGACATGGCGGTGCTGACCGCCGATTTCGACAGGCGCTACGGCGTCGAGGTGAACGTCTGTGGCGCGCTTCCTCGGTCAAGGTCCTGCAACGCGCGCGCAATCGAAGCGCGCGCGAACCCGCTGGGGACTTCGATGCGGCCGCGATCTCCTCCCCCGAGATGGAGGCGATGCACCGGGAGCTGCTGCTGCAGGAGGTGCGCTCGCGCCATCCACGCGGACCTCGCGCCCGAGGCGATGCCTACCGCACCGGGCCTGGGTGCCGCAGTTCCTGAACGTGTTCGTGCAGGCGTACAACACCTCCCTCGTGAGGAAGGAGGATCTGCCGAAGTCCTATGCCGAAGGCTCGCCGACCCGAGGGTGGAAGGGCTGCCTGGACGTGGAGGCGTCCGACAGCGAGTGGTACTGCGGCGTGCTCAGGCACGCGGGCGCAGAAAAGGGCGCGAAACTGTTTCGCGACATCCGTTGCGACGGCCGGCTGGTCGGTGAGAGGCGGCCATACGCTGCTCGCGAACCTGGTCGCCTCAGGCGAGGTGCCGCTCGCCTCACCGTCTACAGCTACCGCATCGAGCAGTTGAAGGCGCGCGGGCGCGCCGGTCGAGTGAGTTCGGCATCGATCCGGTGATCGGCCGGGCGAACGGCGCCGGCGTCTCCAGGCGGCCTGCCGCACCCTGGCGCCGCACTGCTCTTCTACGAATACCCGATCAGCGATGCGCAGCCTGATGGTGAAAATGAACTATCTCGCCGCGGACACCCGGATCGCATCGTCCCTGCGCGGGGTGAAAGTCCGGTTCATCGATCCGCGCGTGCCGCCGCTCGAGGCTCGACCGCTGCGCCAAGGCGTACGACGAGCTGAACGCGGGACGCGCGGCGCGCTAACCGGCCGGTCAGGGAAGCGGAAGCAGGGGTTTCCTGCCCTCGTGCAACTGCTGGTCGAAAGCGGTGAGCATCAAGCGCGGTAAGCGCGTAGTTCGCCATGAGCGCCGTGATGTTGACGACCGCGGTCTGCCCGAAGAGCCCTACCATCTCGGCGTAGGTCTCGGAGCGCACTTTCCTGTCGCGCAAGAGCTCGCGGCCGAAGACGATGATCGCCGTCTCCCTAGGCGGCGCCCGGAGACGGCCCTGCGGAACTTGACGATGTCCGAGGATCTTGGGTCGAGGCCCTCCTTGAGGGCGACAGGCTCATGCGCGGTCCATTCGAACTGGTTGTCCATTTCCCGCGCCGTCACCAGGATAGCGAGCTCGCGCAGGCGCGGCTCGAGCGGCACCTGGGTGCGCAGGATGTGGTTGAACTCCCGGATCGGCCCGCCGATTCTAGGACTGTGCAGCCAGATGCCGGCCGGCCCTGAACCCCGCGAGCGTCGGACGCTTGGGGTCGAGAACCGAGTCGTAGACGCGCTTTCCCTGCTCGTCGAGCGCCTCGCGCTTCGGCAGCGGCAGACGGGAGCGTGATTCGGGGTAGATGTCTTCGGGCGGGTCGTCATGGTCGGCACCTTGGAAGTTTCTCTCGCACAACGCGGACATCCGCGACGCACGCCGCGAACGCCGCAGAAACGATCAGAACCCAGTGAGTTGACTTCATTGTCCCTCCCTCTATCATTCCTTCACCGCGCCGGAATGCTTGATCGCGAGCGCGAACTTCGCGATCTCCGCGTCCCAGAATTGCCGAACTCGGCCGCGCCCACGAAGCGGACCGTGAGGCCCGCGTTTCGTAGGCTGCGACGACCTGCGGCTGCGAGAGCGCGCGTCTGATCTCCGACTCGAGCCGCGCGATGATCGCGCCCGGCGTGCCGGCGGTCGTCACCACGCCCGACCAGCCGTTGATCTCGAAATCCGGAAATCCCGACTCGATCATCGTCGGCACCTCCGGCAGCTGCGGCACGCGCCGCGCACTCGTCACCGCGACGCGCGCACCTTGCCGGCGCGGATATGCGGCAGCGACGGCGGCACCGAATCGACCATGATGTCCACGTCGCCGGCGAGGAGCGCCGTCGATCGCCGCCGCCGCGCCGCGGTAGGGCACATGCACGATATCCACGCCGGCGTAGTACTTGAGCAGCTCCGCGGACAGGTGCACGGAGGTGCCGGCGCCGGTCGAAGAGTAATTCGAGCTTGCCGGGATTGCGGCGCGCGAGCTCGAGGAGCTCGGCCAGCGTCTTCGCGGGCGTCCTCGGGCCGGCGACGAGCACGTTCGGAATCACGCCGACGAGCGCGATCGGGGCGAGGTCCCGGCGCGGATCGAAGGCGAGGTCCTTCACCATCGACTGCGACGATCGCCACCTGCGGAGTCGCCGAGAGCAGCGTGTACCCGTCGGGCGCGGCCTTCGCCACCGTCTCGCCAGCTCGCGACGATTCCCCGCGGGCCGGTTCTCGACGACCACCGGCTGGCGCAGCGCCTCAGGAAAGACGCGGAGCCAGCACCCGAGGCGTGATGTCGGCGATGCCGCCGGGGGCACTCGCGACGATGTAGCGAATCGGCCGCGCGGGATACTGATCCTCGTTCTGGGCGGCGGCGGGCGCGCAGGCGAAAGCCGCGACGGCCACCGAACGCGATGACCGGAACCATTTTCTGACCATTGACCTCGAAAGCGGCGTCGGGCGCTCGTTGAGCTCGATCAATGTGCCCCAGGGATCCTTGATGAACGCCAGCTTGGAGCCGTCCGGGCGCGCCACGATCTGTCGTTCGAGCGGAACGCCTGCGGCCTCGAGCTTCTTGGCGAAGGCGACGAGGTCCTTCACGTCGAAGCCGATGTGATCGAGGTGGCGGCCCTTGGTCGGGATGGTCGGCTTGTCGCTCTTGGTGAAGGTCAGGTTGGCGCCCGGAACGTCGGCGGCCTGGTTGCGCCCGCGCTTGCCCGGCTGGGCCCCGAAGTGCTTGGCGTACCACGCCTGCATCTCGGGGATCGCGCTCTCGGCCACGTAGAAGTGCACGTGGTGGTGCCGGATCGGGATCGTCTGGCTCTTGTCCTCCAGGATCTCGACCTTCAGGCCCTCACCCGTCATGATCCAGGCTTGGTCGGTGCGGCCCGCGTTGCCGGGCGCCACCGCGACGCCGGCGGCCTTCCATTTGGCGACCGCCTCGGCCACGTTGGGGACGATGAAGCCGACATGATTGATCACCGTGCCCTCGGTGCCGCCGGTCGGCGGCGGGGTGTCCGGCCCCTGATGCAGGAAGACGGCGACGCCGGGGAAGCGGACGATCTCGAAGGCGCCGGGCTTGATCGCGGTGCCGCCGAGCGCCACGAACAGCTTCTTGTTGGCCTCCGACCTGCTGCGAGTTGAGATGCCAGTGCCCCATCGTCACGCCCGCCTCGTTGGGCGGGTAGGCCTGCGCGAACGCGGTGCCTGTCGCGAGGCTCCACAGCAGCAGCAGCATCGAAACAGAATACTTTCATGATGTCCTCCCGAAACGGCTAGTAAAAGTACTCTGGCTTTGTGGACCACCGCGGCCAGCTTGTCCTGGTCGATGACCACGTCGACGACCGCGGGCAGGCCGCTGGCCAGCGCCCGCTTGATGGCCGGAAGAACCTCCGAAGGCTCCTTGACGCGCTCGCCGAAGGCTCCGAACACGCGCGCGAGGGCGGCGAAATCGACGTCGCCGTAGTCGACCCCGAAGAGACGTCCGCCGTACAGCTCCTTCTGGAACGCGCGCTCGTTGCCGAGCCCGAAGTCGTTGAACACGACGCACACCACGGGAATGCGCTCGCGCACCGCGGTTTCCAGCTCGCCGATGTTGCACATCATGCCCATGTCGCCGATCGCCGCCATCACCGGCTGCTTCGGGCGCGCGAGCTTGGCGCCCATGGCGATCGGGAAGGCCGCGCCCACCGATCCCCAGTCGTCGCTGTACATGTAGGTGTGCGGCTGGTGCGTGTCCATGAAGACGCGCATGTGCTTTCCGGCGTTGCCGGCGTCGACGATCATGATCCCGTCGGGCGGCAGCGCCTGGCGCATCGCGTGGGCCACCAGCGGAGGCACGATGGGACGGGCGTTGCGGTCGACCAGGGCCGCTCGCTCGGTCTCCCAGTCCGCCTTGAGCTTGGCGACATCGATCCATCCCTTCTTCGATTTGCCCAGGCGTTCCGCGAGCCCTCGATGAAGGAGAGCGTCGATCCCACGATCGCCTGCGCGACCGGGAAGACCACGCCGATATCGGTCCCCACCATGCTGTGATGGATGAGCTTGGCGTCGCGGCTGATGATTCCGTACTTGAAGGTGGTGGAGAAGGTGTCGATGTGCGCGCCCAGGGCGACGACCACGTCGGCCTGCGGCATGCGCGCGGTTGGCGCTCGAATAGCCGTTGCGTCCGAGCGGCCCGAGCGCAAGCGGGTGCGATCGTCGGAAACGCGTCCGGGTGGTATTGCAGCGTCGCGACGGGAATCCCGGTGCTCTCGGCCAGCCGCTGCAGCGCCGGGAGCGCGTCCTCGCGGAGAACGCCGCCGCCGGCGAGGAAAATCGGCCGCTTGGCTTTCGCGATCGCCTCCGCCGCGCGGTCGAGCTCGCTTGCGGCGCAGGCCGGCAGCGAGCTGGGACGGTAGGCTTCCGGCGAGATGGGCTCGGCTTCGACCTGCTCGACGAGGATGTCGCGGGACACATCGAGATGGACCGGCCCGAGCGGCTCGGCGAGCGCCACCCGGAACGCGCGCCGCACCGCCTCCTGCGCCTTCTTCGGCGACGGGATCGAGTACGCCCACTTGGTGATCGGCCGGTGCATCGTGACCTGATCGATGTCCTGGCTCGCGTCCTTCTCCCGGATCCACAGCTCCTGCGCGCCGCTGATGCTGATGACCGGAACGTGGCCCTTGTAGGCGGCGCCGATGCCGGTGACGAGATTTGTCACGCCCGGGCCTTCGGTCGCCGTCACGATCGCCGGGCCGGTTCAGCGCCCGCGCGAACCCATAGGCCATGAATGCGGCGCCCTGCTCGTGGCGGGTGAGGACGAAGCGGATCTCGGGCGTCGCGCGAAGCACGTCGAGAATCGGCAGGTTCATCGTTCCCGGAATGCCGAAGACGTGGTCGATCCCCTCGCGGCGAAGGCAATCGACGATGGCTTGCGCGGCCGTGATCATGAGCGCCCTACCCCGCTCACGTCTCAGTGCTTCTGATATTGCGTCGCCCCGAACAATATTTCACGCGCCTTGGGATCGTACTGGCCCGGAGGCGTCGTCTGGACGTCGGCGAGCACTTTCAGCGCGCGCTGCACCGCGGGCCGCGCGTTGATACCTGTCGAACCAGCTTCTTGACCTTCGGGAACTCGGCCCAGTCGATCCCGTTGCGCTCGCTCGCGCGCAGCCACGGAAATATGGCGATGTCCGCGATCGAGTACTCAGCGCCCGCCGAAATACGCCGACCTCCGAGAGCCGCTTCTCCATGACGCCGTGCAACCGCTTCACTTCGTTGCCATAGCGGTTGACCGCGTAGTCGAGCCTTGCGGCACCGCGTTGCTGCGGAAGTGCCCGGACTGCCCCATCATCGGGCCGACCGACCCCATCTGGAACATCAGCCATTGCAGGACCACGTATT
>ERZ1370068.4004-contig-31_pt1 | contig 17633 bp, 16 predicted proteins | sample MGYA00561227_ERZ1370068 | MGnify/ENA primary metagenome ERZ1370068 (study PRJEB38410, sample SAMEA6850437) | metagenome | study: Metagenomic assessment of the ecological functions of the soil: analysis of the soil microbiota associated with the...
CGATGGCTCGCCAGAAGATCGTCGTTGCGATGATGATGCACGAGACCAATACCTTCTCGCCGGTGCGGACGCCGCTCGCCTCGTTCCGGCCGCTCGCCGGCGCCGCGGCCGTCGAGGAGTTCCGCGACACCAATACCCAGCTCGGCGGCTTCCTCCACGTGGCCCACGAGATGGGCGCCGAGGTCGTCGTCCCCATCGCGGGCGGCGCGCACCCGTCGGGCTATGTCGAGAAGGCCGCATACGAGGACATGTGCGACGCGATCGTGGGCGCCGTCCGGAACGGGTGCGACGCGGCATTCCTCGCGCTGCACGGCGCGATGGTGTGCGAGCACGTGGACGACGGCGAGGGCGAGCTGCTGAGCCGGATTCGCGCGGTGGCCCCCACCCTGCCGATCGCGGTGGGCCTCGACTTCCACGCGCACATGACCGCGCGCATGGTCGACAATGCCACCGTCATCGCCGGCTACTGCACCTATCCCCATGTCGACATGGGAGCGACGTCCCAGCGCGCGGCGCGGACGCTCAGGCGCGCGCTCGCGGGAGAGATCGCCCCCTCATGGTCTGGGGCTCGCGGCCGATGATGACGAGCACGCTGGTGCACACGCCATCCCGCCAGCCCATGAAGGACATCATGGACATGGCGATGGCCGCGGAGGCGAGCGGCGCCGTGCTGAACGCCTCGGTGTTCGGCGGCTTCCCCACGCCGATATCCCACACATCTCCTGCTCTGCGGTGATCGTGTGCGACCGCCGAACCGACGAGGGCCAGGCCCTCCTCGACCGCCTGCTCGGCATGGCCTGGGACCGGCGCGCGTCCTTCCTCTACGAGGGCGCGCCGCTCGCCTCGCAGATCGCCCATGCCCGGACGCTCGGCGACGGGCCCATCGTGCTCGTGGATCACGGCGACAATACGGCGTCCGGCGGCACCCAGGACGTGATGAGCGTGATCGAGGAGGTGATGAAGCAGGGGCTTCAGGATGTCGTCGCGGGGCCGATCGCCGATCCCGCGGCCGTCGCGCGCATCCTCGCGGCGGGGACGGCGGCAAGCGTGACGCTGTCGCTCGGCGGCCGGACCGACATGCCGCAGATCGGCCTTCTGGCCAAGCCCCTCACCGTCACGGGCAAAGTCGCGCGGATCACCGACGGCGAGTTCGTGGTCACCGGGCCCATGGCCACGGGCACGCGCGTCCGGATGGGCAAGACGGCGGTGCTCGACACCGGCGCCATGCAGATCGTCGTCTCCGAGGGCCGCAGCGAGCCCTTCGACACCGGCGTGTTCACTCACTGCGGCATCGATCCGCGCCGCAAGCGCTACGTGCTGATCAAGTCCCGCCAGCACTTCCGCGCGGGCTTCGAGCCCATCGCGCGACACATCGTGCTCTGCGACGGCGACGGCGTCACCAGCTCCGACCTCGCGCCTCTTCACCTACAGGAATCGCCGCCGGCCGCTCTACCCGTTCGAGGCCGCGTGACGCGCCAGCACATGGCAGGACGCGGATGACGGCCGGGCCGCCGTTCCGCGCCGAGCACGTCGGCAGCCTCCTGCGGCCGGCCGAGCTGCACCGGACGCGCGCTCAGGCCCGCGCCGGCGCCCTGTCGGCCGGCGACCTCCGTGTGCTGGAGGACCGGCTGATCGAGCGCGCCGTCGCAAAGCAGGAGGCGATCGGCCTGCACGTCGTCACCGACGGCGAGTACCGGCGCGACTTCTGGCACCTCGACTTCCTCAGGCAGCTCGAGGGCGTGGGCCTGGCCCCGATTGCCGGCGTGAAGTTCCACGCCGAGGACGTGCCGCCGATGCCGACGGTCACGGGCCGGGTGCGCTGCGCCGGCCCGATCATGGCGGAGGACTTCCAGTTCCTCAGGATCGGTGGCGACGGCCGCGCCCAAGCTGACGATCCCGGCGCCGGCCATGCTGCACCTCCGCGGCGGGCGGAGCGCGATCTCCGCGAGCACTATCCGGACCTCGCCGTGTTCTGGGACGACGTCGCGGGCCGCGTACCGCGCGGCGATCGCGCACATCGCCGCCGCCGGGTGCACCTATCTGCAGCTCGACGACGTGAGCTTCTCCTACCTCTGCGATCCCATCGTGCGCGACGGCCTGCCGCGCGGGCGGCGACGACCCCGCCGCACTGCCCCGCACCTACGCGGCGGCGATCAACCAGGCGCTTCGCCGGCCGGCCCGCAGGCATGACGGTGACCATGCACACGTGCCGGGGCAATTTCCGGAGCACGTGGCTCGCGTCGGGCGGCTACGAGGACGCGGTGGTGGAGGCGATGTTCTCGACCGACGTCGACGCCTACTTCATGGAATGGGACAGCGAGCGCGCCGGCGGCTTCGAGCCGCTGCGCCTGCTCCCGCGCGGCAAGACGGTGGTGCTGGGGCTCGTCACCACCAAGTCGGGCGCGCTCGAGCCGAGGACTGCGCTGGCGCGCCGGATCGACGAGGCCGCGCGCCACGTTCCGCTCGACCGCCTGTGCCTGTCGCCCCAGTGCGGCTTCGCGAGCACGCACCACGGCAATACCCTCACCGAGGACGAGCAGTGGCGAAAGCTCGAGCGCGTGGTCGAGGTCGCGCGCGAGGTCTGGGGGGCGTAGGCCGGGGCTTGGGGGTCATCTTTTGCTTTTGGAGCAATCCGTGGTTCGCCGGTTTTCCGGCTTAGCCACAGCCCCCTTACGTGCTCCCTCGACAATCCGCTGGAATTCCTTGCGGAAGGCTGGATTGTCGGAAGTTCCTGATCCTTCCTGCACCAGTGTCTGCACCGTGAACCCTGGCCTCAGCTTCAGGGAGCTCCGCGACCGCGGCCGCCGCCTCGGCGTTCTGCCCCCGCCAGGCGTACGCAGAGGCGAGATCGACGTAGGCGAAGTAGAACGTCTTACCGGTCGCAAGCGACTTGAGGCACCATTCGATGGCCTGAGCGTCGCGCGCCAAGTGCGTGTTCGCGTGGCAGAGGACGAAATACCAGACATACAGCTCAGGATCGCGCGGACTCAGCCGTATCGCCCTCTCGACAGGCGCCAATGCATCCGCTGCCCGACCAATCACATTCAAGTTCCGCGCCCGTCCAACGTATGCCGCTGCATGGTTACGATCAAGGGCGATGGTCCTGTCGTACGTCGCAAGCGCCGCATCAAACCGGTTGGATAATCCGAGAACCTCGGCCTTCACGTAATGCGCATGGGCATAGTTCGGCGCGGTGGCGATGGCCCGCGTGGCTGCTTCGTCGGCACGGGCCAGCACCTTGGCAGGTTCGGGATCCCAGCGGTTGCGGTAGATGAGAGTGAGCGCCTGGGCGAGCCCGACTCTGGCTTGACTATTATCGGGATCGATTCGAAGAGCATCCTCGAACAACGCGACGGACCTCTGCGCATCGTCCTTGTTCGGCCCTCCATTCAAGACCGACCAGCCACGCATGGTGAGGTCCACCGCATCCGGGTCGGTGCGCGGCGCCCGGCGACCCTCGACATTGACAAGCTCGACGCTGAGCATCCTGGCAAGTCGGTTCGCGATGCCGAAGTTGTCCTGGAGGGTCGCCAGCGTGCGCTGATCGACGTCCATCTGCTCGGCCCACAGATGCGCGCCGGTGGCCGCGTCGATGAGCTGCGCGTTGACGCGGACCGTGCCTCCCATCCGGCGTACGCTGCCCTCGAGCACATACCGGACACCCAGCTCGCGGCCAATCTGCCGGGCATCCACGGCCTTGCCCTTGAATGTGAACGCAGTGTTCCGGGAAATGACGAAGCTTCCAGCAATTCGCGACAGATCACTTGTCAGGTCTTCGGTGATGCCATCGGCGAAGTAGTCCTGGCTCGGATCGCCACTCAGGTTGCTAAAGGGCAGCACGACGATTGAGAGACGCGGCGCCTCGGTGCTGTCTGCTCGCTGACCTGGAACGAAGCGGCGAGCCCATCCACCACGCTCCTGCCGCCCCGAGGAGAACCAGGAACGCCGCCAGGCCCCACACGATCCAACGCCTGCGGTCCGTTATGGCGGGGCGCCTGACCGAGCGTCGCGACGACGGCCTTGGAGGATGCTCCCGGAATGTGGAGTTGATAGATTCGCACGGGCTGCTCGATGTTCTTGACCTGCCGCTCGCCCACATCCTCGAAGGTGAACGGCAGCTTGCCGCGGACCTGATCGTAGACGGTATTGGAAACGAGCACGCCACCCGGCTGAGCCAGCGCTTCCAGCCGGGCCGCGATGTTGATGCCGTCACCGTAGATCCGGGTGCTCGTCGTGGATCACATCTCCCAGATTGATCCCGATGCGAAACCGCATGCGGCGACTCTCAGGCACCCCCTCGTTGCGCTCGGCCATCACGGTCTGGATCTCGACCGCACACTCGGTGGCGCCGATGACGCTGGGAAACTCTGCCATGATGCCATCGCCGGCGGTGTCGATGATCCGCCCACCGTGCCGGCCGATCAGCGGCAGGATCACGCTCTGATGGGCCTTGAGGTCGCGCACGGTGGCGGGCCTCGTCCTCGTGCATGAGCCGGCTGTAGCCCGCGATATCGGCGGCAAGAATGGCGGCGAGCCGACGCTGTATCGAGGGCTCTTCGTCCATGACGTGTCTCGCGCTCGCACAGCGAGCAGATGGTAGTGTTGCACATCGCCCTGCGGATCGCGAGGACGGTGAGCTACGCTGAGAGAGTCGAACGAGGAGATAGCCTAGTGTCCGAACCGCGGACCCGGAGAGGATACGAGTCAGTTTCTCACTGTCGGTGCACCGACTCGGCCTCCCGCGAACGTAGATCACTCCACGACCCCACCGGCCGTGACATCCCTCCCGGCCCTGGCGCGTCCTGGACAGCCGGCACGCCTGCCCGCCTACACTCCCTGGGACGCGCGATCCGCGAGGGATCGACGCACTGCGACAGTCAACCGCCGTCGAGGAGGACCCGGCTATGAGCGAGACCCGCCAGCGAGTCTCAGCGCCGGCCTGGCCAAGGACGCCGTCTGGACCAGTCGTGGTCGAGGCGATGCCCGCCGCGGCCGCCGCGCGCTAGCGCCCGATGGCCGGCCTGCCCGATCCGTTCGACGCGCTCACGCCCGAGGGCAAGCGCGTCTACGACAAGATCGTCGCCAAGCGCGGCGCCATCCGCGGCCCCTTCGCCGCGCTGATGCACCACCCGGCGCTCGCCGAGCGCGTGGGCGACCTCGGCGAGTTTCTCCGCTTCGGCTCGACGCTGCCCGGTGACATCCGCGAGATGGCGATCCTGATCGCGGCGCGCTCGGTGAGTCAGGCCTACGAGTGGGTCGCCCACGCCAAGATCGCGAGCCGGGAGGGCCTCGGCGACGACGTCATCGAGCGGGTGCGGACGCGCGGAGATCTGGCCGCGCTGCCTCCGCGGCTGGCGCGCCCGGCCCGCGTGATGCAGCACGTCCTCGCCTTCGAGTCGATCCCGAGGGCGCTCCAGGACGAGATCGTGCGCGAGCTCGGCGTGCCCGGCCTGATCGAGCTGGTGGTCATCGCCGGGCACTACCGGCTCATCGCCGGCGTGCTCTTCGCCTTCGACACGCCGCTGCCCGAGGGCGAGCGCGCGCCCGTTTTGAATTGAACTGGAACCCCGCTGTCGAGGAGACCTGCCATGCAGCCGAACCGGGTCAAGAAGATCCTGCGCGAGGGCGGACTCGCACTGGGCACATACGTGGGCGGCATCGCCGAGCCGCAGATCGTCGAGATCATCGGCCATGCGGGCTTCGACGCCGCGTTCATCGATCTCGAGCACACGAGCTTCGACCTGCGCGACGTGCAGCTCATGGTGATGGCGGCCGAGCGCGTGGGCATCACGCCCATCGTCCGCACGCCCGGCTTCGACCCCGCCTTCATCCTGCGCCTCCTCGACATGGGCGTGCAGGGCATCCAGGTCCCGCACATCAGCGACGCACGCGCGGCGCGGGAGGCCGTCCACGCCGTGCGCTATGCGCCCCTCGGCGACCGCGGCATGGCGGGCGCGAGCCGGGCCTCGGACTACGGCGTGATCCCCATGCGCGAGCACCTCGAGCAGTCCAACCGCGAGATCACGCTGGCCGTCATGGTCGAGGACCTGCCCGCGCTCGCAGACATCGACGCGATCGCGGCCACCGAGGGCATCGACATCGTCGCGGTGGGGCCATCGGACATGTCGCGGGCGCTCGGCGTGAGCGGCACGCCCGACCACCCGAAGCTCGTCGACGTCGTCCATCGGGTCGCGGAGGCGGTGCAGAAGGGCGGTGTGGCGCGGCTCGCGCTGCCGATGAACCATGCCGCGCTCCCGCGGAACGCGGCGCAGCTACGGGAGCTCGGCGTGGGCTACACCAACTGCGCCCCCTCGCCCGAGGTGCGCATGCTCCGCTCCATGCAGACCCAGGTCGCCGAGGCCCGCGCAGGAGGCTGAGAAGCCTCCTGCGGGTTTCCTGCGATTGGGCTAGGGCTCGGGGAAGGTCAGAGTGAGCGCGGCGGCTTGGCCGGCGCTGGTGCTGCGTCGAGGAATGCCGGGAAGCGGCAAATCCACGACCGCACAGTGGCTCGCCGGCGAATTCGAGCGCCAGGGTCGCCCGGCGCGATGGGTGTACGAGGGGAGGTACCGCACCCGGTGGTCGGCCCCTCTTCGGTCCGGCTGCGCAACTGGAAGGACGTACTCGGTCACCACCTCGCGGGCTGGTCGCGCTTCGCCGCGGCCGTGCGGTCGGGGAAACAGCCGTCGTGGTCGACAGCGCCTTTCTTCAGACGTCCGTGGTGGTCACGCTGCGCCGCAACCTGGACGATGAGATCATCCGCACGTTCGTGGCGCGCATCGCCGACATCATTCGCCCGCTCGATCCCGCCCTCGTCTACTTCCGCGCGCCCGATCCAGCAACCGCCTTCCGTGCCATCTGCGACAAGCGCGGCATGGCGTGGACGCTCCAGCACATCGGCGGATTTGACGGATCGCCGTGGGCGCGAACGCGCGGCGCGAGCGGCATGGACGGCGTGCTCGCCTACTGGCGCGAGCACGCGGCCCTCTGCGATGCCGCAGCCGCGGACGCCGGGCTCCGCACGCTCATCGTGGAGCCGGAGGTCGACGACTGGCCCTCGCGCCGGCGCCACATCGCGGCGTTCCTCGGGCTGACGGACCCGCTGCGCGCGGGCGGAGTCGTGCCCGATCTCGCGCGATTCGTCGGGAGCTACCGGAACGAGCGGGGGCGCCAGGCGCGCTTATCGGTCCACGACGGCGGGCTGACCGTCGACGGCCTCCTGTGGCACCGCAACCGGCTCGTGCCTCGCGCGCCGAGCATCTTCGAGGCCGAGTCCTGGCCATTCCGGCTCACCTTCGAGGCTAATCCGAGCGGCGGCGTGGCGCGCTTCCACCTCGAGGGACCCGATCTCCCGCACACCCGGCTCGCCGGCGTCTACGAGAAAGTGGACTGAGTCACGCCGCGGCGCCCGCTCACGGCGCGGCGCGAAGACCGTTTTCAGATCCTTCGTGGGGACGGTGTCGCGGACCCACGTGAACCCGCCCGCATCCTTCATCTCGCGCGCGCCCTTGAGAAACGCGGCGAGGGCGAGGCGCGACAGGGCGCCCCCACGCTGATGCGCTTGACGCCGGCCTCCGCGAGCTGGGCCTGGGTGATAGCGGGATCGGCCGCGCTCATCACGACGTTCAGGGGCTTGCCCACCGCGCGGACGACGGTGCGGATCGTCGGGATGTCGCGAAGCCCTGGCGCGTACAGCACGTCCGCGCCGGCCTTTTCGAACGCCTGCAGCCGGCGGATCGTGTCGTCGAGGTCGGGCCGCCCGTGCAAGAGATTCTCCGCCCGCGCGGTCAGCACGAATGGAACGGGCAGCGACCGGCCCGTCTCGACGGCCGCCTGGACCCGCTCGACGGCGAGCGCGAAATCGTAGATCGGGTTCTGCGGGTCTCCGGTCGCGTCCTCGATCGAGCCGCCGACGATCCCCGCCTCCGAGGCCAGCCGGATCATCTCGGCCGCGGCGCGCGGCTCGTCGGCATAGCCGTTCTCGAGATCCGCGTTCACGGGCAGGTCGGTCGCGGCCGCGATGAGCCGGCAATTGTCCAGGACCTCCTCCCGGCTCACCACGCCCGCCCCGTCGGGCCGCCCGAGACTGTTCGACAGCCCGAGACTGGTCGTGGCGAGCGCCTCGAAGCCGAGGGCGGCGAGGAGCTTCGCCGTTCCTGCGTCCCAGGGATTCGGGATGATGAAGGCGCCCGGCCGCTCGTGCAGCGCCCGGAACGCCGCCGCCTTCTCTGCTTGCGTGCGCATGTGCTGACCGCCCCTAGGCCTTTTCGAAATCGATCCTCTCGTAGACGGGTAGCCCCTGGAGCTGGCGGCGCAGGCAGTCGAGCCCCATCTCGACGGCGCCCAACCGCACCCACTCGCGGCCGCCGACGATGCGGCTCCGGCGCGACTCGGCTCCTTCAGCGGTGGCGATCGCGAGGCAGATCGCCCCGCCGAACTCGATCCGGTCCGCGCCCTCGTCGAGGTCGACGAGGACGGCCAGCGCATGCGTGGCACCGGACTGCCGCCGCAGCGCCTGTGCCACCGCCTCGGCCGTTTCGCGAGTGAGCTCCCCGCGGGGGCGCGCCCGTGAGCCCCACGGCCGCGAAGAGCTCGCTCACCTCGCGCGACACCACGCCGCGCCGGAACAGCTTCTCCGCCCCCGACAGAGGGCCGATGCGCGCGGCGATCTGCCCGCTCGTGAACGTCTCGGCGATGGCCAATGTCCCCTGGCGGCTCGCCAGCTCTGCGAGCACCACGCCCTCGAGCGTCTTGTCGTCCTCCGCGAGGATGAAGTTGCCGAGGCGCTTGCGCACCTCGCTCTCGACCGGCGCGAGCTTCTTGCGGATGTCGTCCATGTCGGCGCCGCGCATGGTCAGCTTGGTCTCGAGCTGCGGATAGTGCGCGCGGAAGCCGAGCTTCACGCTGCCGTCCGGCACCATCTCCTCCACGCCGGTGAGAAGCGCGTCCACGTGCGACTCGCCGAGCCCGTAGGAGTGGAACCGCTTGAGGTGGATCACCGCCTGCACGCCGCTCTTGGCGAGGATCCGCGGGATCACCTGCTCCTCGAGCATGCGACGAAGCTCGCGCGGGACGCCGGGCGTGAAGAAGAAGCGGGCGCGGCCGATGTCGAGCGCGAAGCCGCACGCGGTGCCGATCGGATTGTCGATCACCTCCGCGGTCGTGGGCAGCATGGCCTGCTTCACGTTGTTGGGCGGCATGCTGCGGCTGCGCCGCTTGAAGAAGTCTTCCATCGTGGCGAGCCATTCCTCGTTCAGCGCGAGCTCGACACCCGCCGCCTGCGCCGCGACCTCCTGCGACAGGTCGTCCACCGTCGGCCCCAGGCCCCCGTTGACGATGACCGCGTCCGCCCGCTCTCCGGCGAGCTTGAAGGCCAGCAGCAGGCTCTCCCGATCGTCGCCGACCGTCGTCTCCCACTGCACCGCGAGCCCGACGTCCTCGAGCTTCTGGCTCATGTAACTGAAGTTGGTGTTGATGATCTTGCCCGTCAGCACCTCGTCGCCCGTGCAGATGACCTCGATGCGCATGGTCCGCCTTTCCGGGAAGATCCTCAGCCCATCAGGAGCGCGGCGGGGGTCTCGCGCCCCATGGTCTGGATCTGGTCGCGGCTGATACCGGCGGCCTCGAGGGCCGCCACGAACATCTGCAGGCCGTCAGCGGGCGTCGGGTTCTCCGTCTGGCCGAGATGTGGAAGCCGATCAGGCCCCGGATCGGAATGACGGCGGGCGGCGAGGGTGATCGCCCTGCACGCCCTGGTTCTGCCCGGCCTGGCGGGCGGCCCGGCGCCGTGCCGGCCTCCGCGCGGGCGGCTTCGCCGAGGAGCCACGGCCGCGCCGCGCGGCGAGCGTGACGGGAACGGGCGCGCTGGCACAGCAGCCGCACAGGAGGGAGCGCGTCGGGGTCATCGGTAGAGCATCATACACCAGCGGGATTGGCGGCCGGGGCCGTGGCTGCTATGGTCTGACGATGGCCTTTACGAAGGACACCTTGCAGGACCGCGTCGCCATCGTCACCGGGGCCAGCCAGGGCATCGGCCGCGCCATCGCCGTCGAGATGGCCAAGGTCGGGGCGCACGTGGTGGCGGTGAGCCGCCGCCCGGCCGCGCTCGAGCCGGTCGCCGACGCGGTGCGCGCGCAGGGGCGCCGCGCGCTACCGCTCGCCTGCGACGTCGCCGACGCGGGCCAGGTGGACGACGTCGTCGCCCGGACGCTCGACAGCTTCGGGCGCATCGACCTGCTGGTCAACAATGCCGGCTACCGCATCCGCTCGCGCGTCGAGGACCTGCCGCGCCACGAGTGGGACGCCATGGTGGGAACGAACCTCACCGGCGTCTTCCTCCTGAGCCAGGCCGTGGGCCGAGTGATGATCCGCCAGCGCGCGGGCAAGATCGTCAACGTGACCTCGGTGGCGGGGCGCACCGGTTCGCGCGGTCTCGCCGCCTATGCCGCGACCAAAGCGGGCGTGATGGTCCTGACGCAGAGCCTCGGCGCGGAGTGGGCCAAGCACGGGATCACCGTGAACGCGGTGGCGCCCGGGCCCGTCGAGACGGAGGGAGTGCTCGAGGTCTGGAAGACGCCCGAGATGATCGCCCAGGCGTCCCGCGAGGTGCCGCTCCAGCGCCTCGGCCGCCCCGAGGAGATCGCCTGGGCGGTGATCTTCGTCGCCTCCGACCAGGCCAACTTCATGACGGGCGAGACCGTTTACGTGAGCGGCGGCCCCCGCGTATCGAATCGCGAGGACTGAGCGGGCGACGTGCGATGCCTCTTTACCGAATCCCGAGGTATCCCAGGATGGCGACGACGACCACGATGACCTCGATCACGCTGATTGCGTTGAGGCCTCATCGCGTTGGTGTACCAGGGCATCACGTACACGACCCGCGAGAAGGACTACTTCCTGAGCGCCTCGCACTCGCCGCCATGAGCCTGGGCGCGATCGACGGGATCATGGGCTCCGGACGGCCGCGGCCTTGCGCGCGTTTCAGCAACAGGCAGGACTCCGAGCCACGGGCCGCGCGAATCCCGAGACCCTGGCCGCGCTCAGGATCGAAGACAGGCTGAGGCGCGCGCCGTAACACCCGATCGTGTCTCCGTGATCCCAGGACTAATGGGACCCGGAGCTGCCCGCTCGATGTTCTCCAGTGTTCCACGTGGCGGGGCGGCGTCGAATCGACGAGGACCGCGGTGCAGGCGAAGACCAGGATCGCGAGCACGGCCTCGCGCGCGACGAAGGCGCTGAGGTGTGACGGCGCGGCGCGACTGCCGCGCGAGGATTCGCGGAACAGCCATCGCGCGAGGTGAACCCGGCGCTCGTCGGGATCGGCCGGACGGTCCCTGTCCAGAGCGGGCACGACCGTGTAACGGTTGACGGCGCCCCACCAGAGCAGCCCCAAGACGAGGAGCAGCTTCACCGCGAGCGCCCGACCATAGATCGTGGTCACGAGTGCCGCGGGGCCCGGAAGCTGCACCCAGGCGTTGTAGAGACCGGTGGCGAGCACCGCGGTGACGCAGAAGCCGGCAAGACGCGAGAAGCGGCGCATGCAGCCTCCGAGCACCCCTGAGCGGCCACTGGCGCGCTTCCTCAGCACGGCCAGAGCGAGCGCGATCAGTCCGCCGGTCCATGCCGTCGTCGCGACCACGTGCACCCAGTCGATGCCGGCACTCAGCGTCAGGTCGCCCCAGTCCGCCGCGTGCCCGGTGAGGGTCGTCGTGAGCGCGACGGCGAGCGCCAGGCCGAGCGAGGCCACGCGCGCGCGCGCGAGCTCCCGGCCGCGAGCGCGAGCGCCAGCGCGAGCAGCGCGAACCGGGCGACCCAGATCGCGCCGAAGTGCGTCTGCGTCAATACCGCCGGGAGGGCGGCGATCGCGGCCGGCAGCGCACCGCCGGCCATGGTCTGGGCCCGCGTCACCAGATCAGCCGCCGTGGTGGCGAGCAGGACGACGAGGCAAAGCACGCCCATGCGGCGAAGGCGCCGGCGCGCGCCGTCGACCACCGGCGTCGCGCGGGGCAGCACCACCAGCTCGACCACGAGGCCACCGACGAGCGTCGCCAGGGCCACGAAGCCGACCCAGCGGAGTCGCCGTGGCGAGCACGAACTGCGGGCTCACGGCTTACTTGACCTGAAAGGGGGAACGCCCCTTCGGTCCGGTGGCCGTCACGCGCCACCACGCTCCAGAAGACCTTGTAGCTGCCGGGCGGCAGCGCCGGCAGGCTGACCTCGAGGAGCGTGCTGTCCTTCGGGTCGACGCGCGCGTCTGCCGGCGTCGACCCGCCGCTTGTCGCCATCCTCGACCCGGACCGTGCTGAAGACCGGCCTCGATCGCGCCGTCGAACCAGATCCGCACCGAGCGGGGCGCCTCCACCGAATGGCCCACGCGCGGCTCCGAGTGATCAGGGAACGCGTGCGCCGACACGCCTGCCGGCGTCAGCGCCAGCGCGACCGCGATCGCGAGCGTCTTCACTACCGGGGCTGGGTCGGCTCCCAGGATGCCGTGGAACGGTGTCCACGTGAAGACGTTGGGCAAGATGTCGTCGAGATAGAAGTGAACCTGCGCGAGGACGCCCACGTTCTTTCCGGATTCCCGGTTCACTGGGATCTGCAGCTCGAGGCCGAGCTGGAGGTAGCGGCCCGAACCAGATCACGCCCGGATTGATCGTCCCGGTCGTATGCCCCGATTGGGGACCCTGGACCGGCGTCTCCATGGCGAACTCGACGAGGGGAATCATGCGATTGAAGGGCGCCGGCAGACCGACGTCACGGACGAACGACTGTAGATATTGCAGGTTGTACTGGAGCGTGAACCCCCACTGCACGACCAGGGATTCCGCTCCTTCTCGACGGTCACCGTGCTCGGCCCCTTCCTCGCCCTCTTCCGTCACGATCGTCTTGTTGAAGCTCCGCGTCGGGATCGCGACGCCAAAGGCTCCCGGTCAGCGCGATCGGCCTGAGCCATCGCAGGCTGTCGGGCAGGTCGCCGAGTCCCTTGCCGAAGAAGAGCTGGGGGTCACCGCGTCGAAGGACTCCGCCCCCGACCCGCTTGCTGCCCGTGCCCACCAACCTCCCAGGACACCCCGGTGGAGAGCAGCGTCTCGTGCTCGGCGCTCTTGAAGTAGACGTACTTCAGCGAGATCTCCATGTTCTGAAAGCCTGATTGGGTCTTGCCGTGGTCCGGGTCCAGGATGGTCAGGTCCCCGGCCAGCGAGAAGCCGAGGTTGGGACTCAGGCGCTTGGAGAACTCCCCGCTGATGCTCGTCTGGCGAAACGCGGGGGCATCCTCTGAGCCCGGGAACTGCATGAAGGAGACGGTCGGTAGCGACAGCTCGTCCGCCACGAACGGGTCGTCGATGGCGAGCGTCGCCGGGAAGAACCGCTGGCCGATCATCCCGTGAGCCCACGCTTCGGTGGCGCTCGTGAGCAGCACGACGATAACGGCGAGATAGACTGCGTGGCCGCGTGCATGCCATGGAAGTGCCCTCCCCGGTCACCCGCCGTGAAGGGACGGCGAGCGACTCGCTCTGTGGGTATGGAGTGACGACGGGGGCTAGACGGCAGAGAGGGCGGGAGGAGCGCGGCCTTCGTGCGTCCGCAAGCTTTTGAGCGGTGGAGCGAGGTCGGCATCGATGAGGGCCGCGGGATGCGCGCCGTCCAGCAGCGGAGCGCCCGTATCTGGAACGGAGGGGGACGCCGTGTCGGCGTGCTTCGACCCGGAGAGGAACGTGCAGGAGTCGGCCGCCTGCGGATCCGACAGGTGGTGCACCGAGTGAACGGCCGACTCGAATCCGAAGACGGCGACGAGGAGCGCGAGGGCGAACACCGACCGATGCCACGCCCGTCGACGGTCGGCGAGCAGCAGACCGGCGACGAGCAGCAACCCGAGCCCGATCCAAAGCGCGGGCGAGCCATGCGCGAGAGCGTGCGTGTGCGCGTGCGTCATATGGCGCTCTCAGCCTTACGCCTCAGCCGGATGGCTGTCAAGCGTCACGCAGACGAACGGCGGTTAGCTCGATGAGGACGTTGGTCGCGCTGGAGCTAGACCGGAAGTCGGTGAGCGTCCATTGGACCTTGGTCCAAGTTGGACGTACTGGGCACACTGCGGCCCTCGGTCAGATCACGCCCGCCTCGCGCCAGCGCGCGAGGTCGTCCGGGAGTGGCCGAGCAGGCCGACGAAGACCTCCTCGTTGTGCTCGCCCGGCTGCGGGGCGAGCCAGCGGATCTGGCCGGGCGTCTCCGACAGCTTGAGCGGCGTGCCCGTCGTCTTGAGCGATCCGTAGATGGGGTGGTCGACCTCGACGAACATCTCGCGCGCCTGCACCTGGGGATCGGCGACCATCTCGGCGACGTTGTTGACGGGCGCCGCCGGGACGCCCCCGCCGCCAGCGTGTCGACCACCTCGGCCTTGGAGCGCCCGCTGGTCCAGCCCTGGATGATGCCGGCGATCTCGTCGCGGCGGTCGCGCCGCGCCGCGGCCGTGGCGAAGCCGGGATCGCGCACGAGGTCGGCCCGGCCGATGATCTCGCAGAAGCGCTTCCACACCGCATTGCTCGCCCCGGCGACGACGGCCACGTGGCCATCCGTCGTCGGATAGACGCCGGAGCTGGATCCGGCGAAGGAGACATTGCCGGCGCGCGTGAGCAGCTCGCCGCCGACCGTGTACCGCTCGCCGAGGTTGTCGAGGGCGATGAGCAGGCTGTCGAGCAGCGCCAGATCGATGCGCTGCCCCTTGCCGCTGCGGTCGCGGTAGTGCAGGGCCGACATGATGCTGAAGGCGCAGAGCATGCCCGCGTAGTAGTCGGAGATGGACTGGCCCGAGCGCGTGGGCGGGTGCTCGGGAAAGCCGGTGATGCTCATGTAGCCGCTGATCGCCTGGGCCAGCATGTCGTAGCCCCGCTGCGCGGCATAGGGGCCGTTCTGCCCGAACGCGGTGATGGAGGCGTAGACGAGGCGGGGATTCACCTGCTTCAGGTCCTCGTACCCGAGGCCGAGGCGCTCCATCGTGCCCGACGCTCCAGTTCTCGGTCACGACGTCGGCGCGGGCGACCAGCTCCTTGAACAGCTCGGCGCCCTTCGGCGTCTTCAGCTCGAGCGTGATGCCGAGCTTGTTGCGGTCCCGGTACTGCGCGGCCGGCACGCGCTCCTCGACGCCGTCGCGCACGCCGCTTCACGCCGAGCGACACGCGCTCGCGCCCGCGCTCCCGCGATTCGACCTTGATCACCCGCGCGCCCATGTCGGCGAGCAGCATGGTGCAGAAGGGCATGGCGATGACCTGTCCCAGGTCGATCACCGTGACGTCGCTCAGGGCCTGGTCCATGGAGCCTCCTGCGGACTTGTTCAGCATCCTGTCAGCCTGGAAAATTCACGAGCGATGAAAGAGAAGGGGCCATCGGAGCTCTGCGCCCAGGTAGCACTAGTATGCGGCGTCGAGACGCGTCCACAGCACGCTCAGGGAGACCCGATGGCGATAGCCTGTATACCGCAAGTCGCGTTCGGATTCGAGCCCTAGCCCCGTGCCGACTTCTCCGCCGCACAGCGCAGGGCCCGGAGCCCCGGCGGCACGTTCTGCCGAGGCTCGGGGACCACGCGGCAAGGCCGTCGCGGTGTCGCCGACTACTGTGCGTCGGTGAGATAGCCCATGATCTGATAGACGACCTCGACGTTCCGGGGGCTTGCCCTGCGAGCCCGTCGCCAGGCACCCTGCTCGCCGGGCGTAGTATTCGAGCCCTGTCGCGAGGCTGGCAACGATCTGGTCGCGTCGGAACACGCGGAACTGCCAGCGCCGCTGTGCACGCCTCGCCAGTCGGCCCCGACCGCGGCCCGACTGATGTTGCCCAGGAAGTCATCGTTGTCTCCGATCACGGGATCGTTCGGAACACCGATGCTCACGATGAAGTCGGTCAGCACCAGTTTCATGCCCAGTGGCACGACCGAGAAGGCGCCCTTCCGTCAGCGCGTACGGTGTCCCTGTCACCGGGCCGCCGTTTGACGAACGACCGCCGACGATCAGAGATCTGGACGCGCCTGAGTTCACGATGTTGACGTCGACGCGTCGTTGCCGACCGTGACATCCTGACTTGCAGGGAAGTTGGTCACGGCCACCGCCGGTCACCTCGGTCGGGGCCTGGCCCGGAGGCCCTCCGGCGGGCGGAGCCGCCTGCGCGGCCCCAGTGACCATCAGCGTCATGCCCAGAGCCACATACCGACGCGGGTGTTCCGACATGCCTTCATGATTGATTCTCCTTTGAAGGGTTATGCGTTGTCGTTTCACGTCTGCCCGTCTGCCGTGTTGCCGGTCCATTACGCCATCTGTCAAGCTGGTCGCAGCCGGTCTCCTCGTCTTCGGTGCTCTCGTCGTCCGGACTCCTCTCCGTGGCCGCTGCTACGACCCCGGTCGTCTCGGGATTGTGCGAGACACTCCCGGGCCCGGCTCTCCACGCTTCTGGCTGCGCCGCGCCTCGGTGTGGCCGTCCAAAAGACCAAGGGTTCCTGTCTCACGCGACCGTTGTGCAACCGGGTGGCCGTCTGCGCTGCATCTGCGGAAGCGTCAAAGATAGCGTTGCATCAGGGTCCCGGTCACGTCGGGGACGTAGGCATCACTCGCACGCTCGGCCGCAGTCGCCCCTCGTGGCCCTCATCCCCGTGACAGAAGCTCCCAGACCCGACAGACCGGCGCCAGAAGCCGGCGGCACGGCGCACATTAGCCCCTCACCTCGCGCGCCCACCACGCCCGCCCGGCTGAGCGGGATAAGCGCTGAGACGCCTCCACCGCGCAGAGCATGACTGCGTCCTCCGCACCGGCGCCATTCGGCGTTGGACTTTGAGTCGCCCATCGCCACCTCGAGCAGAAGCGCCGTTTGCTCGAGCCTGCAGGCATCGCCGACACGCTCTCCGCGCCGGGGCGTGATCTAAGACTCAGGCGGCTCGAGGACAGCAGGCCGGAGCCTGTTCGAGGTCGAGCGGTCACGCCGCCGTCGCCGGTTTAGCACGGGCGCCGAGATCGCTCTCGGCTGGCCGCGATGAAAGCTCAGCTGAGCACTCGCGAGTCAGTGTAAGTCAGGCTGCCCGCCTCGGGTCATGAGGTCAAACGCACGCCTGGAGGGGGTTGGCGCGAAGTCGGCACCCTGGGCGTGCGCGTGCCGCATCACGAGGTCTGGGGAAGACCCGGTAGATCTCCACGACACCTTAGAGACCGTCCCCGGGGATGAGCCCCACGAAGAGGTCGCCCGGGCAGGCCCACCGGTTCGCAAGCAGAAAGTCGATCCAGCGCGCTCTGATCCTCGATCGTTTCGGACCATCGCTTCCCTCCGGCCGGGAGGCGCATCGCCGTCCCTCCCGTCCGGATTGCCGGCGCTGAACACGGTCTGGGCACCTGCCGCGTGTGCTGCGACGACGCCGCGATCGTGAGTGACAGTTTGACGGCGAAGACCTCCCTGCGGGCGGCCGGTGTCGGAGTCTGGGAGATCTTGTCACAGTGTTCATGGGGGCCACGAGGGGGCGACTCCCGCCGCCGGCGCGTGCTTTAATGCTGCCCACGCTCAGCGACGGTGAGAGGCCAGGGCGACGCGCTGGCAACCGACGCCGGGAAACGTCCGTGGACGCCCCGCCGAGTGTCGCGACCTTCACTCGCTAGATGATCTTCTGC
>ERZ1370068.7323-contig-6248_pt1 | contig 17631 bp, 25 predicted proteins | sample MGYA00561227_ERZ1370068 | MGnify/ENA primary metagenome ERZ1370068 (study PRJEB38410, sample SAMEA6850437) | metagenome | study: Metagenomic assessment of the ecological functions of the soil: analysis of the soil microbiota associated with the...
AGGCGCCCATCGCGGGACCCGCGCCCTACGTCGAGAACTGCCAGGCCTGTCACGCCTCGCCGGTGGCCGCGCACTACGCGATGAGCCTGCACACGGCCAAGGGCATTCGCTGCGGGCAGTGCCACACGCCGGGTGGCCACCCGGACTTCACGCAGCCGATCCGCGACGGCAAGTGCGGCGGCTGCCACCAGCCGCAGTACCAGGAGACGCTGATCAGCAAGCACTTCGCCACGCGCACGCAGCTCGCGCTGGACGACGATCGGGCGGCGCGGAAGACCCTCCGCGGCGCAGGGCTTTACGATCGCCGTCCCGGGCGGAGGCGGCACTTCGTGGGCGACTCGTCCTCGGGCGAGCTCGGCGGTCGCCTGTGCGCGGCGTGTCACTACGACGAGCATCGCCTCGACCTCGCCGTCGTGCAGCGGGCGGACTTCTGCACCAGCTGCCACGCGGATCGTGGCGCGCACTATCCCAACCCGACGCCCGGGCCGGCGAATCGTTGCGTGCAGTGTCACGTCCGCGTCGGCCAGACCGTGACCGGCCAGGTGGTCAACACGCATCGCTTCACCATGCCGGGCGCGGAGGGCACCGGGAAGTGAGCGCGCAGGCCTCGTTCGACGCCGACGTGCGCCGGGCGATGAGCCGCCGACAGTTCCTGGCCCGGCTGGCCCGCGCCTCCAGCGCAGCGATCCTCATCTCCTCGCCGCTCGGCTGCGGGACCGTACGCGGCGGAGTCGAGCGACTGTGTCAGCGGCGACGCCCGCCGCCGCTCACCTCCGTGGAGCGGAAGGTCGTGGCCAAGATCATCGACGGCTTCAACCCGCCCGACACGGAGATCCGCCAGCGGCTCGCCGAGGAGGATCCGACTACGATCCGGTCGAGGCGTACATGGCGTTCGCCTACGCCAGCGGCGACCAGTTCCTCGCCAACATGAAGTTCCTGATCGACTTCGTCAACGTATTGCCCACCCTCACCCGCTCCTTCTCCAATCGCTACGGCCTGCCCGCGCACCTGCAGCTGCGGTGGTTCCATCCCGACGACGCCAACCGCTACTTCCTGTTCCTGCGCGACAGCAACGTCCGGGCGCTCCGCAACATCTTCTCGGGGGCCAAGTTCATCGGGACGGCACCCATCTATACCAACGAGAAGGTGGCCTGGAAGTTCATGAACTACCCGGGCCCCTGGCTCATCGACCCGGCCAGGCCCGAGGCCGATCGCGCCCTGTCCACCTCGTTCGACATGGCGGAGGAGACCGACGAGAACGTGGCCACGCTGCGCCGCCGCGTCGTGGCCCACGACGCGCTTCGCGAGGGGCTCCAGGCGGCCCGAGTGTTGGGCGGCTCCGATCGGCTCGTGCTGGAGACCGACGTGCTGGTGGTGGGCTCCGGCGCCGGCGGCTCGTTCGTGGCCGCGGAGCTCGCGGCGAAGACCGATCAGCGGATCCTGATCGTCGACAAGGGCGACTTCATCGAGCCCTCCGAGTTCCTCCAGCGCGAGCGCCTCATGATGCCGCGCATCCTGGACACGGAGTTCTCGGTGGTCGAGGTCTTCGGCCGGACGATCCCCACCGTCTCCACCGCGGTGGCGACCGGCAAGCTGGTCGGCGGCTCCGCCACCATCAACCACGCGCTGGCCTTCGAGCCGCCCGCGGCCGGTGATCCGGGACTGGCAGGAGCGCCTCGGCGTCCAGTTCGGCTACGACGACCTCACGCCCCACCTGGAGGCGATCCGCACGCTGCTCCGCATCGCGCCGCGTGCCGGAGTCGCAGATCTCGGGCAGCAACCTCGCGCTACGCCGGGGCGTCGAGAAGCTCGGCCTGCTGCATCACGGCCCGACCGTACGCAACGCGCATCAGTGCATCGGCTGTGGCTACTGTGATCTGGGCTGTCGCTACAACCGCAAGCTCACGCCGCTGAACATGGTCCTGCCCATGGCGGCACGGCGCGGCGCGCAGGTGATCGCCAACTGCCGCGTGGACGAGCTGCTCCTCGAGCCGCTTCCCGACGACGGGCGCGATGGACGCACGCAGCGGGTGACCGGGGTCGTCGCGCACCTGACGGACTCGCGCGGCAGCAACGCGGGACCGCATCGAGATCCGCGCGCGGCGCGTGGTGCTGGCCGCCGGGCCCGTTCTCCTCACCGCGCATCCTCATGCGGAGCGGCGTGCCGCGCCTGCGCGTCCTTCAAGGGGTCCGAGCGCGCGGTGGGCGAGCGCTTCTCGACCCACGCCACCATCACGTTCTGCGCCGACTTCGACGAGGCCATCTTTCCATCCGCCGCCACGCCGCCGATGGGCTACTTCGTGAAGAAGTACGACGTCGACGATCAGGCGGCGGCGGATCCCGCCCGGGACCAGGTGCGCTACGCGCTGGAAGGGCATGCTGAACCACCCGCTGGCCCACGCCCAGCTCATGCCGTACGAGTCGGCCGAGAGCCACCAGGCGTTCATGAAGCGCTTCAACCAGACCATGACGCTGGCGGTGATGTTCCGCGATCGGCCGGTCGGGCGCGTCACGTCCAACGGGTTCGAGTACGCGCTGGCCGAGGAAGGACCACGCGGGCTGGCTCGACTCGCTCCGAACGGGCGCCCGCATCATGTTCGCCGCCGGCGGCCGCCGCGTCTTCTTCAACAGCCATCGGCCGCTGATCCTCAACAGCCCCGAGGAGATCGACACCGCGCTGACCCTCGATCTGGTGAGCCAGCAGCGCATCCAGATCACGAGCGGCCATCCCATGGGCGGGTGCGCGCTGGGCGGTGACGCCCGGCGCGACGTGGTGGATTCGCGAGGCCGCTCCTGGGACGTGGACGGCCTGTACATCGCCGACTCCTCGCATCCTCCCGACGTCCCTGGGCGTGAATCCCTGCTACACGGTCTACACGCTCGGTCGGTACATCGGCCGGCAAGATGGTGGAAGAGATCCGCGCCCAGGGGTGAAATGCGTAGAGTCGAGGGCAATGCCGCTCGGCGCCGCCCTCCTGCTGATGATGCTGGCGGCGCTCGGGGCATCGCCCGCCGCCGCCGACGAAACAGCTCACCGCCGCCCACGCCCTGCTCAGCGCCTGGCACGAGGATCCGGCCCGCATCGACCGGGCGCGGGCCCTGCTCGAGACGGCGGCGGCCGCCGATCCCACCGGCGACGCGCTGACCGAGCTCTCCCGCGTCTGGTTCCTCACCGGCGACTTCCGCGCCCGCGGCGAGGCCGAGCGGGTTACCGCCTACGAGCGCGGCGCGGAGGCCGCGAAGCGCGCGATCACGCTGGCGCCGCGCAACGACCGAGCGCACCTGTGGCTGGCCATCAACAGTGGCCGGATCGCCGAGATCAAGGGCGTGGGCGTGCGCTCGCCCTGGTCGGCACGATCCGCGAGGAGTCGGAGACCGTGCTGAAGATCAATCCGGCGAGCGTGGAAGGACTCGTCCTGGCCGGCGGCCTGGCTGCCCAGATGCCGGTCTTCATGGGCGGCGACCGCGGCAAGGCGGAGACGCTGCTCAAGCGCGCGCTGGAGATCGATCCACGCCTGACCGGGGGCCGCCTCCAGCTGGCCCAGCTCTACATCGCCACGAAGCGCTGGCCAGACGCTGAGCGCGAGCTGCAGAGCATCGTGGACGAGACCTGCCGCCACGGATCTTCCCGGCTGGACGATGAGCGACCGGCCGCGCGCCAAGGCCCTGCTCACCGAGCTCCGCGACCGCGGCCGGATCCCCGGCGCCACGGCGCCGTCTCAGTCGCCGTGACGATGGGGGCCACGAAATGGCTCCCCCATACCCCCCGTCGTTCGGCGCGCCCCGGCGGAGCCGTGGTTCTCCGTCGCGCTCGTTAGGGCCACGACATGGCCCCCAGCTCACATGGGGCCCCGACATGCCCCCAAACCCCAGGCACGCTCGACACGCCCCGGCAACCCAGCGCGCTCCTCGGGTTTGCCCGTCGCGCAGTCCCCCGCTGCTCCTCTGTCGTGCGCTCGGCCGTACCGGGACTTTTCGGTCAGTTTCGTAACGGGTGGGTAGCGGGGGCTGGCTAGCGAGAGTAGCCAGTTGGGGCTCGGCGGGCGGTTTTGTCGCTGGCCGAGCCATCGATATTTCGGTCAGTTAGATGGCGCGATGGGGTGGGTCCGGGCTTTGCTCAACAGGGCTCCGCCGTGGACCGCGCCGCGCTATCTGCTCGCGAATTTCGAGCATCTCTTCGTGCTCGTGACGCTGCCGAGCACGCTGGTCGTCAACTACCTGGTCCCGGCTAAGCTCATGCGTTCCTCAACTTCTTACTCCTGCCGATCATCCTGGCCGGTTACTACCCGGGGCGGCGCACCGCGGTGCCGGGCGCGCTCCTCCGCGCGCTGGGATGATCGCCATCTACGTCGCCGCCGTTTCCCGAGGCCTTCCAGATCAGTCAGCGGGCGCCGCACGACGTCTACACGCACATCGCGGCGTGGGCGGGCTTCCCGATCCTGGCCGGCGCCGTGGTCGGGCGGCTCCAGGAAGAAGCTGGCCGGCGAGATTCGCAACACCACGACCCCGAACGCCGAGCTCCGCCAGCGCGAGGAAGACCTTCACCACGGGCGAACCAGGTCCCTGAAGGGACTACGGCGACAACCTCGAGTACCGGTGGGTGCGCGACCGGACGGAGGAGCCGGAGGAGTCCAAGCGCGCCGTGGGAGGCGATGAAGACCAAGGTCGAGGACACGCTCTACGCGACGATGGACGAGCCTCGGTGGCCAACCCACTTTCATCATCGAGGGGCGCTCTGGTGCACCGAGTAGCGCAACGTGGCGGTGATGTTCTCCGACCTCAGCGGCTTCTTACCGTCGTACTCCGGGAGGAGCGGCCGGCCCGGAGCTGGTTTCGCCTCGCGATCTCAACCGCTACCTCGCCGACATCGAGCCGATCATCCTGGGCCTACCGCGGTCACATCGACAAGTACATGGGCGACGGCACCATGTGCGAGTTCGGCAGCGCCGCTCGACAGCGAGTAAGGCCCACTCGCATCCAGGCGGTGCTGGCTGCCATCAAGGTGCAGGAGCGCGTGGCGGCTTCGGCGACTACCCAGTGACCATATGCGAATCGGCATCGCCTCGGGCCCGTGCCATCACCGGCCTGACTCGGCTCGCGTGCGCCAGACCTACACCGCCATCGGTGACGTGGTGAACCTGGCTTCCCGGCTGGAGAAGCTGGCCGCGCGCGGGGCGCATCCTCATCGACCGCTACACCCACGAGGACGTGGCCTGCTTTCCCCATCGACGCCGCGAAGCGGCGCGACCTGCCGTTGCGCGAGGTCCGGGACGCCGAGCGGGAGCGCCAGCCGGAGGCACTGCAAACGAGCAGATGACCGGCGGCGCGACCGACGCCGAGCGGCTTCTATCGCATCGGCCAGGGATCTCACCCAGGAGCCCAACGAGCCGGTGGAAGGCTGCAGTATCCTCGGCGCGCGCGCGCTGCGGCTCGGATCCGGCCCACAGTGCATCTTCAAGGTGGTCACGCCGCGGCGCGCATGCGCTCTGGACTCCAAACTGGCACCATCAGCATCACGGGCAAGCGCAAGCGCGTCGAGGCCTCGAGGTGGTGGGGTTGCGCAACCTGGGCTGTCCGATCGCGAGAAGATCCCCGAGGGCTTCTACAACGATGCACCAGCCACTGCGTGGAGCGGATCCATGGTGGTGCCGGCCGACCTGATCCTGCCCATCGAGGCGCGCGATGCCCGCATCGGGCACTGACCACCGTCGCGGTGCTCGCCTACGCCATCGCCGACGCGCTGGGCCTCCCGACGCCGAGCGCAATGGACATCCTGCGCGCCGGCTATCTGGCTGACATCGGCATGGAGATCGTGCTGCGCACCACCTCCTCGCCAACTTCGTCGCGGGTCGCTCGGGGCTCGGAGTACGAAGCCGCTCGGCGAAGCATCCCCAGGCGGGCGAGCGCCTGCTCCGCACCATGTGGGCCACCAGAGCGAGCGCGTGCTGGCGATCATCCGCGCGAGCCACGAAGCTCATGGACGGCTCCGGCTACCCGGAGCGACCGGGCGGCGACGCCATTCCGCTCGGTCTCATTCGCATCGTCGCTGGTCGCCGACGCGTACGACGCGCTGACCTCCTGGCGCCCGTACCGCGATCCGCTGGCCCGCGACGCCAGGTCCCTCGACGAGATCCAGCGTGAGCTGCAACCGCGGCATCTACGATCCGCACGTGGTCGAAGCCCCCTCAAGCTCCCCGGCTAGTCTCGAAGCGCGTTCGGCTCACATCACCGCCGACGGCCCCCGGCCGGGCGTTTCTCCGATGAAACCCAGGAGTCTGTCGGAGTATCGAGGGGCGCCACGGCTTGCCGGGGCGTCCCGAGCCGCCCTAGGGGCTTGGGGTCCGTTCGAGGCCCCCATGAACTAGCGGGCGGCGGTCTGGAACGCGGTGACGTTGGCCTGACGAGCGGTGGCGTACTCGATGATGCGCGCGGTTTCGGCGGCGAGCGAGGGACCGCCGAGACGCCTCGAGCAGGTGGAGCGTCAGGTCGATGGCCAGGCTCACCCCGCCACCGGTCACCACCAGCACCCTCGTCCACCACCGGTGCGATCACCACGCGCACCGCCGGGTACTGATCGCGCAGGATCGCGATCGGTGCGATCTCGCCGCCCGCTCACCTCGCGCTTGGTCGTCGCGCGATGGCCGTCCAGCAGGCCGGCAGCGGCGCGAGGATCATCGCGCCCGTGCAGACCGACGCCACGACGCCTGTCGTGCGCGGCAGGCCGCGGAGGAAGCCGAGCATCGCCGGGTTGGCGGCTTGTCCGCTTCCAGCCCGGCCCTCCGGTGACGATGAAGGCGTCGGCGGCCGGGCAATCGGCGAAAGCCGTGATGGGCGATCGATCTCCAGCCCACCGGCGAGGCGGACCGACCCGGCGCGCGCGGCGACCAGGAACATCTCGATGGCGGGCTCGATCCGGCGGGCCATCGACAGCACGCCGAAGGTCGCGCCGATGTCGATCGGCTCGACGTCATCGTAGACGACGATGCCGAACCGCATCGGAGTCTCAGCCCTTGTAGCTGTTCGACGGACGCTTCATCTCGAAGATGTCGTGGACGTGGGTGTAGAGGTTGCCGGCCAGGCGCCCCACCGGCCGGAGGCGATGCATGTCGATGCGCCCGCCGGCGGGATCGTAGACGTCGTCGCGCAGGTGCAGGTGGACGATCCGCCCGATCACCAGGTTGCTCTGGCAGATTGCCGATCGGGATGACCTCGCTGGAGGTGGCACTCCATGTTGATCGGCGCGGCCGCCACGCGCGGCGCCTTCACCCTGACGCTCGGGCGCGGTCACCAGCCCGGCCTGAGCGAACTCGTCCACCTCCGGCGGATAGTCACCGGAGGTCACGTTCATCTGCTCGGCCAGGGCGTCGTCGACCAGGTTGACGACGAACTCGCGGGTGACCTCCACGTTGCGCAGCGTGTCCTTCTGCTCCTGGCGCCCGCGTACCGGCGCGCGGCGACGACGAGAACGCGATGGTGGGCGGATCGTGGGTGATGGCCATGAAGATAGCTGAACGGGCGCCAGGCTGGCCACGCCCTCAGCGTCGACGGTCGACACCCAGGCGATCAGGCCGCGGCACCACGCAGCCCGGATCATCAGCTTTGTACCATCGCCTCCGGCTTCAGGACTTGCGTGTCGAACTGCACGAGCTCTCCTTTGCCTCATGGGGCCCGGCCGCATCGCCCGCCAGAGCTTCTCAGGGTCAGCGGCATGTCCACGTGGGTCACGCCGAACGGCGCCAGCGCGTCGACGGCGGCGTTCACGATCGCCGGCGGGATCGCGATGCAGCCGGCCTCGCCCGAGGCCCTTGGCGCCCAGCGGATTGCGCGGCGAGGGCGTGTGCATCTTCTCGATCGGTCACGGTCGGCACGTCGTCGGCGCGCGGGATCGCGTAGTCCATGAGCGTTGCCGGTGATGAGCTGACCGCGCGGGTCGTAGACGATCTGCTCCATCATCACCTGCCCCAGCCCCTGCGCGAGCGACCGCCGTGCAGCTGGCCCTCGGCCAGCAGCGGGTTGATGATCGTCCCCGCGTCGTCCACCCACACCAGCGACTCGATGGCGAGGCGCCCGGTCTCGCGCTCGATCGGACGACGCAGCGTCACCACCGCGCCGAAGCTCCAGACCTCGCCCTCGGCCTGGAAATAGGTGCGCGGCCTCCAGCCCCGGCGTGTCGCCGGCTGGAAGCGCGCGCGCCGCCCGCGTAGGCGGCGCCGGCCACGTCGCTTCCACGGCACCGTCCGCTGCGGCGCGCCGATCACGTGAAAGCCGCCGCGCACGCTGACCACGTCCTCCGACGCCCGCCTCGAGCATCTTGGCCGCGATCCGCCGCGCCTTGTCGCGCACCACGGCGGAGGCCTGACGAGCGCGCCGCCGCCGAGCGCGCGTGCTGCGGCTGCCGAAGCGTGCCGAAGCCCTCGGGCCGCTGCGCGTGTCGCCGTGGACCACCGTCACGTCCGTCCGGCGTCACGCCGAGCGCGTCGGCCACCACCTGGGCGAACGTCGTCTCGTGGCCCTGGCCGTGCGCGCTCGAGCCGGTGATGGCCGTCACCCGTCCAGAGCGCTCGACCTTGACGCTGCCGCTCTCCCAGCCGAGCGCGCACGGCTCCACGTAGCTCGTGAGACCGACGCCGACGATCTCGCCGCGGCGCCCGCCGGGCCTCCTGCGCCGCCGCAGGCCCGGGTAGTCGCGGCCGCGGCGCAGCGCTGCGAGCGCCTCCGGATAGTTGCCGGAGTCGTAGACCTGGCCGGTGATGGTCTTGAACGGGAAGCGGTCGGCCGGGATCAGGTTGCGCCGACGCAGCTCGGCGGGATCGAGCTTCAGCGCGCGCGCCGCCGTGTCCATCAGCCGCTCGATGGCGAAGCACGCCTCGGGCCGCCCGGCGCCGCGGTACGCGGCCACCGGCGCGGTGTTGGTCAGCGCCCCGTCGACGACGATGTCGCAGCTCGGGATCACGTAGGCGCCGGGCAGCAGCGCGCGCGTGGTTCCACGGCGAGCCGGCCGCCGCGTTCATCAGCGATGCGCCCAGCGGCGAGACCGATGCGGGCGCGCAGCCCGAGGATGCGGCCGTCGGCGTCGAGCGCCAGCTCGCCCTCGCAGACCGAGCCGCGGGCGTGGTTGGTCGTCTCGAAATCCTCGCGCCGGGTCGCGGCCCAGCGCAGCGGGCCGCGCCAGGCGCACCGCCGAGCCACGCCAGCAGCACCTCCTCGCGATACGGGCCGGTCTTCACGCCGAAGCCGCCGCCCACGTCGGGCGCGATCACGCGCACCTGCGCCTCCGACAGCTCGAGCAGACGCGCGACCTCGCCCCGGATGCGGAACGGCGCCTGGCACGAGACCCAGAGCGTCAGCTCCTGCGCCGCCGTGTCGAAGCTGGCCACGACGGTGCGCGGCTCCATGGCCACCGCCGAGATCCGCTCCTGCGCGATACGCAGCGGCACCCGGTGCGCGGCGCGCGGCGAACGCCGCGGTCGGGATCGCCGGCGCTTGAGCGCGCGGCGGAAGGAGCGGTTGCCCTCGACCTCGGCGAAGAGCCGCGGCGCGTCCGCTGGCCAGCGCGGCCTCCGGCGGTGCCGCGGCGGGCAGCTCGCTCGTACTCGACGGCGAGCAGCGCCGCGGCGTCCCACGCCGCGGCCGCGCGTCTCCGCGGCGATCGCCACCACCGGCACGCCGACCGCGTGCACGACGCCGTCGGCGATGATCGGATGCGGCGGCACCTTCATGTCGGGGATCGCGCGGTTCACGGGCATCGGCCCGAGGTGCCGCACCTCGTCGCCGGTGACCACGGCCACCACGCCGGGCGCCGTGCGGACGGCCTCGACGTCGAGCCGGGTGATGCGCGCGTGGCCGTGGGGAGAGCGGACGAAGATGACCGAGAGCGCGCCGGGCGGCCGCAGGTCGTCGACGAACCGGCCGGCGCCGAGGAGCAGGCGGCGGTCCTCGCGACGCTTCATCGGCCGCCCGACGTAGGCGTCGGGCGAGCTCGCGTGGGCCATGGGAGCGGTCTACTTCCGCCGATGGACCGGTAGGCGTGCGCGGCGGCGTCGCGAATCGACGGCTGCTCATTCGGCGAGTTCATCAGCACCTGCAGCGTGCCGAGCGATTGCTGGTCGCCCTGTACCGTCAGGTAGCGGATGGCGCGCAGCCGGTAGGTGGGCTCCGACTGCGACGCCACGACCGAGCGCATGAAGGGCAGCGCGCGGTCGTCGTCGAGGGCGGCGAGCGCGCGGAAGGCCATGTCGCGGCCGCGCCCGTCGGCGGTGGACTCCGCGAAGATCTGGGTCAATCCCGCGACGCCCTGCGGCTGGCCCGCTTCGGCCAGGCCGTAGGCGGCGCTCAGGCGCACGAAACGATCCTCGTTGGGATTGGCGACGATGCGCTCCATGACCGGAATGGATTCCGGCGTCTGCAGCTGCCGGATGCCGGACGCGGCGGCGCGCCGCAGGAGCACGTCGTCATCCTTCTCGATGATGTCCTTCAGCAGCCCCAGCGACTGCGGCACCTGGAGCTGGCCCAGCAGAGCGCGCCGCGGCCCGCCGCTCGTCGCTGTCCGTGCCACCGGCCAGGACCGACATCAGCGCCTGCGCGCCCACGTCGCCCATGGCGCGCAGATCCTCCACCAGCTGGCGCGCACGCTGCCAGCGCTCGCGGCCCTCACCGGCGTTTTCTCCGGAGGTCGCCTCGAGATACTTGTAGAAGCGGTCGAGCGCGGCCTCGATCGTCTGGGGCGAGCCTGTCGCGGTCTTCGGCGGGGCTCCGGCCAGCGTCGCAGCGGCGGCCGTGCCCCGGCGCGATTGGCCCTCGGGGCCGGGGCGCGCATTTGTGACCATCGTGTGTCATGACGTCGCCCGTCCGGCCTCGCGAAGGCGACGCGCTCTCGCTGGACGACCAGCTCGGCCGCGAGACTCTCCCGCGCGTGCAGACGCGCCTGCAGGGTCGCGACCTGCTGCTGCTGACGGCTCACCGTCTCGCGCAGCTCCGCGACCTCGGGCGCCGTCCATGGCTCGTACCGCGTGACGCTGGCGGCCGCCCAGCCGATCAGAAACGTCACGCTCAGGACTGCCGGCCAGAGAAGGCGTCTCATGATTCCTCCGTAGGGTGCACGCCAGGCCGTCGCTGCCAGCCGAAGGAACTGCCGCTTCACCGCATTGACCTCGCCGAGATAGCGGGCCACGTCGTGATCCCGCACCGCTGGCCCGGCGTCAGCCGCAAGCCGCGCGCCGCGTAGGCCTGTCCCGCGCCCGCGCCGCACACAGATGGATGAGGCGGCCAGATCCTGGCGCTGGCGCAGCGTCGCGGTGGTGATCCGCTGCCGCTCCAGCGTGCGGGCCACCGTGCGGTCCAGCAATGCGGACGTCAGCTCGACGGCGTGGCTCGGCACGACCCGCATGTACGTGCGATTGAACCAGCACGACCGGAGATCGTTCCAGGGACCGTCCTCCACCACCACGTGGTCAGTGGATGCAGTAGCGCCTGGCCTCCTGGAAGGTGGGATCGGTGATCTGGTACATGCCGACCGCGCTCGAGGCCGGCTGGTAGAGCTCGAATGGATTCCAGCGACAACCGCCACCGCCAGTACGTCCGCGCCACCGGGTTGCCGGCGCCCTCGACCTGCGCCAGGGCGGCCAGCAGATCCGGGCGTCATGGTGGCCGTGGAGTGCTCGCGGAAGAGCGACCCGTAGCTCTGCCAGGTCTGCGGCCGGCGTCTTGGACAAGCGCACCGCTAACCGGGAAGAACAGCTCGGTCGGCTTGCGGACGACCTGGTAAGCCCAGTTCAGCGCCCACCACAGCCCGACGATGACGACACCGGCCAGGAGGAGACGGAGCGCCAGGGGAATCGCCAGCAGGGCGACGAGCACGCGCCGGATCGAGGGCCGCGGCGCCGGCCGGGCGTGGTCCGGGCCCGGCGCGCCGGGGTCCGGCGGGGGCCACTCTGACGGCGCTCGCGTGGGCCATGGCGGAGTGCCCTCTAGTATGGCATTACGGCCGGCGGAGCTTCAGGTCCTCGTACGGCGACATGTAGAAGCCGGGGATGGCGGTGGCCATGATGTCGTCCACCCGCGGCCCGACGCCGATGGGAAAGCCCAGGTGATAGATGGGCGCCTGGACCACCTGCTCGTGCAGGATGCTTCTGGATCTGGTGCAGCAGCGCCTCGCGCTTCTTGTGGTCGAGCTCCCTGGCCTGGCGGCGGAAGAGGTCGTCCACCTCGGGCAGCGCGCCGTAGGCGAACGCGCCGTTCTTGGTGACGAACGACTCCAGCCGCGTGGCCGCGTTGCCCGACACGCCGCTGATGGTCAGCACCACGCCGTGCAGCTTCTTCTCGCGCCACGCCGTCATGAACGTGCCGCGCTCCATGGCGCGCATCCGCGTGCGGATGCCGACGGCCGACAGCCACCCCTGGATGGTCTCGCCCATGGCGTTGTAGGGCGGAAACGGCGTCAGCTCGCCGGCGTCGAAGCCATTCGGGTAGCCGGCCTCGGCCAGGAGCTTCTTCGCGCGCGCCGGGTCGTGCGGGGCGGATCGAACGGCAGCGCGAACTCGAAGTCGCGCGGCACGGTGCTGCCGGTGGGGCGCGACAGGCCCAGCGTCTCGGCCTCGTTGAGCGCCTGGCGATCGAGCGCCAGGCTCGCGGCCAGGCGCACGCGCTTGTCGGCCCACGGCGATTTGGGATCCCACTGATCGGGGAAGTCGAGCCAGAAGATGCCGAGCAGCGGCGCCACCAGCTGCAGCCCCTGCGTGCGGCGGATGTCCTGGGCTGTCGGGCCGGTCACGCAGCATGGCCAGGTCGACCTCGCCGCTCTTGAGCGCGGCCGCGCGCGTGGTCTCGTCCGGCAGGCTGCGGAAGACGATCCGCTTGATGGACGGCGCCTTGCGCCAGTAGCCCTCGAAGGCCTCGACCACCAGCTCGACGCCCGGGTTCAGGCTCACGAACTTGTACGGTCCGGCGCCGACGGGCGCCTTGCGGAAGCCTTCCTCGCCCACGCTGCTCGACGTACTTCTTCGGCACCACCCAGCCGGCGCTGGCCACGAACGTGCCGTAGAAGGCGGAGAAGTCGGGCCACGGCTCCCTGAAGACGAAGCGCACGCGGTTGGGCGCCGGCGTCTGGATCTCCTTCACCGCGTCCTTCGAGCACCTTCGCCGCGCCGCCCCGGTAGCGCTCGAACGAGAACTTCACGTCCTCGGAGGTGACGGGGTCGCCGTTGTGGAACTTCGCGTTCGCGCGCAGCGTGAAGTCGGCGGCGAGCATGTCCTTCGACATCGACCACGACTCGGCCAGGCTCGGCGCCGAGCCCACCCCCGGCATCGGCTTGAGCAGCCCGTCGTGCAGCGTGTAGAGCAGCAGGAACGGCGTGATCGTGCTCTCGCCCTCGGCCGGATCGAGCCAGCGCGTCACGGGGTGAAGTGCATGGCGATCGTCAGCGTCCCCGGGCGCGGCCGAGCTGCTCGGACGCGGCGCCTGTCGCAGACACAGGAGCGCGACGGAGCGTGACAACGAGCGCGCGGGGACGCACCGGCGGCGCGGCTCCTCGCGATGGGCTGGCCCATCAGGATGGGCCTCGCCACTTGTGGCCGAGCTTCCTCCCAGCGGAGGTAGTTGATCATGTCGGCGTAGCTGCGATCGGGACCGGCGGGCACGACGTCGTCGGGCGGCCGCGTCACGCCGGTCAGTCCCGACTCGAGGGGCCGGCCGTCCTTCCGCCACGCCTCGCTGCCGCCGGCCAGCGCGGCCACGTCGCGATAGCCCAGCTCCATCAGCGCTCGCCGCGGCCAGCACCGCGTCGTGGCCGTCCTCGTCGGTGACCACGATAGGCGCGGCCGGCGTCGGGTGCGACGTCGGCGATGCGGAGCTCGAGCCAGCCGCGCGGCAGCCAGTGCGCCGGGACGTGGCCGGCGGCGAACCGATCGCTCGGCTCCGACGCGAGAGCAACCGCGCGGGACGCGCGGAGGCCAGCCGCGGTCGCCAGCTCCGACCGTCGAGAGCTGACGCACGCGCGCCCGCGCCTCGGCGACCAGCGGCTCCAGTCGGTCTCGTCCGCGCCCGACACCAGCGGGAGCCCGGCCGCGCTCCACGCCGTCGTCCCGCCGGTGACGACGAAGACGTTGGCGAAACCCATCTGCCGGTACCACGAGGCGGTCTGACGAGGCGCGCACGCGTCCCGTCGCAGCAGAACGACGATCGTAGCCGGTGCGCACGCGCCACCGTGTCGTCCGGAGCGCTGGACCGCCTGGCCGCCCGGCATCCAGCCGAAGCCCGGGATGTGGCCGGCCAGGTACTCTCGCGCGCGTGCGCGACGTCGACCAGCGTAGATCGGTCTCGTCGGCCGGCGCGCGGCATCAGCTTCTGCAGCTCGGCGACGGTCAGCATCCGCACGCCGTCCTCGGCCGCGCAGCGCGGTCGGCGTAGCGCCTCGGCGGCGGCGCGACCCGCCGGTGACGGCGCGGCAGCTCGACCGCGGTCGGCGCCGCCGCTCGAGCTCGAGGCCGGCCAGCAGCCACCCCGAGGTGCCGTTGCGCAGGCTGACCACGTTGGGCACGCCTCATCCGCTGGCAGCACGCGCGCCGATGATGCTAGCGCGTGCGTCCGGCGCAGTTGATCACGATCGTGGCATTGGCGCCGCGCGCTCACGAGGTCGTGATGCGCAGCGCCAGCTCGCCGCCCGGAGCGCTCCGCCCGCCGGGAATGCGAAGCGGCGGTACTCTTCCGGCGTGCGCGCGTGTCGAGGATGATCAGCTCGTCGCCCCGCCGCTGGCGCTCGGCCAGCTCGTCGGCGCCGATGGTCGGCACGTGGTTCATGACCTCGACCTTCTCGCCGAAGTCCTTGCTGGGAACGTTCATGCCCCACCTCGGTGGGCGGTCCTCGCTGGCCCAGCGGTTGACGCCGCCCTTCGAGCACCGACACCTGGCGATAGCCCATGCGCTCCAGCGTGGTGGCGGCCAGCGCGGCGCGGCGACCGTTGTCGTCGCACACGACCACCGGCACGCCGCGGGAGGGCACGAGGCTGCTCCATGCGCGCCTCGAGCTGGCGGCGCGGCACCGAGCTCGAGCCGGCGATGTGCGCGAGGTTGTACTCGCCGTGCTCGCGCACGTCGATCAGGGCCAGCGTCGAGCCCTCGTCGAGGAGCTTGGCGAGGACGGCGGCAGCGATCTCGCGGGGCACGATCAGGCTCCGCGCTGGTAGCGGCGAGTGACCAGCCGCAGGTGATCGCGGAAGTGCGGCTGCAGCCGGCTCGTCCACTCGCTCTGCCGTGCCTGCTTCCACTCGGCTGACTCCACCACCGCGGGCGTCGCCAGGTGATAGAGCGCGACGTACCTGCGGTTGCGCTGGTGCCGCGGAAGCGGCGCGCGCGCCAGCACGCCGGGCACCGCGGCCAGCGCCGGGATGTGCTCCTTGTCGTACCACTCGTTGAACTCGGCCTCGAGCTCGGGCGCGATGTTCATGGCGTTCAGCAGCAGTCCGCCGGCGCTTCGCGGGCGGCAGCTGTCGCCGGGCAGGATCTGATCGCCCTCGAAGCGCATCAGCCGATCGACCTGGCTCGTCACGCGCTTGACCACGGCGAGAGATTCTCGCCGCCGATGGCCAGACTAGCCGGGCTCTTGAGCACCTCGACCGACTCGCAGGTCGTAGGTGGCCAGCGAGATCCGACGATCGTCGCGCGCCGATCCAGCGCTCGCACGCCAGGAAGCCGGGCACGCGCTGGCGCTCGGGCAGGTGCTCGGTGTCGTACCAGTCCTGGAACTCGTCCTCGGCCGCCCGCCCGATGTTCATCGCCGCGATCAGCGTCCCCTTGGCATGGTCAGACCCCTCTCCCGTGGGCCGCATTGTAATCGCCGCGGCCGCAAGCTTGTGATGGACGATCCGCGCCTTGACTTCTGCCAGGCCGGAATCAGGCCATTCCCGCCGTCACTCACGACGGCGTACGCACTGATCCCGATGGACGATCTCACGCCGAGGAGAACCCGATGGCGACCGTGAAGCTGATCGAATATGCGGCGGCAGCGCCGAGGTAGCGCGCCGTCTACGACGACATCATGGCCACGCGCAAGACGGACCGCATCAACAACTTCTGGAAGGCGCTGGCCAGCCACCCGCCGACGCTGCGGCGCACCTGGGAGAGCGTCGAAGGAGGTCATGGCGCCGGGCGCGCTCGATCCGCTCACCAAGGAGCTGATCTACGTCGCGGTGAGTGCCACCAACGGCTGCGACTACTGCATCGCGCTCCCACACCGCCTCCGCGCGGCGGCAGGGCATGACCGGACGAGATGCTGGGCGAGCTGATGGCCGTCGTCGGCATGGCCAACGAGACCAACCGGCTGGCCAACGGCTACCAGGTCGAGATCGACGAGATGTTCCGGCGCCGTCAGCCTAGCTTGCTCTGCAGCCTTCGGCCGGGGCTTTACCGCCCGCGAGTGACGCTCAGCGCATCGCGGCGCCAGCGGCGGCAGGCCCGAGCTCGCGCGTCGCATCCCGGTGAACCACGCGAGCACTTCCTTGTGGAGCGGGATGCCGTGGGCCCGGCGATGCACGACCTCCTCGGCTTCCGACAGTCCGGGATAGAGGACGCGCTCCTCGCTCCGGCGCCGGCTGCGCGGTCCGCAGCGTCTTGAGCATCTCGTCCATCGGTGGTCCTTGAACTGCTCGAGGTCGGTGAAGGCCTCGATGTTGTACGCGGCGAAGTGATTCTCGAGCCGCTGCCGGGCGCCAGCATCGTGGGCAGCGCGCCGGCCAGCACGCGTGGACAGGACCTCGGCCATGAGCGCGAAGCCGTAGCCTTGTGGGAGCCCTGCTCGCGCGTGCCGCCGAGCGGGGCCTGGTGAAACTCGTCGCGGTCGAAGACGGGCTTCTCTCCATGATCGGCATGCCGTCCTTGTCGGTGACCCAGCCCGGCAGCAGCGGCGAGCCGACCCGGATGGCCAGCCGGATCTTGTTGCCGGCGATCGCCGAGGTCGCGGCGTCGAAGAGCATCGGCGCCTCGTGGCGCGCGGGCGCGGCCAGCGCGATCGGGTTCGTGCCCAGCAGCGGCTTCGCCGCGAACGTCGGGACCACGCTCAGCCCGGCGCCGGTGAAGCAGACGCCCACCATGTCCTGCTGGGCGGCCTGCATGGCGTAGTGGCCGATGGCGCCGAAGTGGCCGCTGTTGTACACGGTCACCACGCCGACGCCGACGGTGCGGGCCTTGTCCGATCGGCCAGCCGCATCGCCTTGGGCCCGACGATGACGCCCAGCCGCCGCTCGGCGTCGATCACCGCCGTGCCCGGCGACTGCCGCACGACCCGCCAGCCGGGCTCGGGATCGAGCTTGCCGGCCTTGTAGTCGCGCACGTACGCGCGCAGCATGTTCGACACGCCGTGCGTCTCGACGCCGCGCAGGTCGGTCATCGTCAGCACGTCCGCGCCTTCGCCGCGTCCTCGGGGCGTCACGCCCAGCTTCTCGAAGATCTGCGTCACCGTCTGTCGCAGGGCCGCTTCCGGAGACGAGGACCTGGTCCTTCTCGGGAACCTTGAAGCGCTCGAGAATCATGGCTCACTCCTCGGGGCGAGATCGTAGCCGATTCGGGCGACGCGGTCACGCGCGATTGACCGGGGCCGCCGCGCGATTGACTTCGTCCGGCCGCCGCGGTAGGATCAACGA
>ERZ1370068.2032-contig-11999_pt1 | contig 17599 bp, 25 predicted proteins | sample MGYA00561227_ERZ1370068 | MGnify/ENA primary metagenome ERZ1370068 (study PRJEB38410, sample SAMEA6850437) | metagenome | study: Metagenomic assessment of the ecological functions of the soil: analysis of the soil microbiota associated with the...
ATCTGCCGGTCTGCCGCCTGCAATGCACCCTCGCCATCCTTGGCCTTGGCATAGTCCTGCGTCCCCGGCATCGGCATCGCCACGATGCCACTCGCACTCGGCGCGTACATGTAGCCGGTGCTCAGTTTCGGACCCTCGCCGGCCAGCGCCTTGCCTCGCTCCAGCCCCAGGCGCTGCCGCTCGATATCGAGTTGTGACGCCTGGTTGGCCTGCCTGGCCCTGGACTCGGCCTGCTGCTGCGCAAAGGTCTGTTCCCATTGCTGCTGCTGCACGATGTGCTGTCTGGCCATCTCGTCGGCCTGCTGCTGCGACAGTCCAAACTGCTTGCCGAACTGCTCACTCAGCCGGCTCTCGGTCTGCTCGTATTGCTGCGCCTGGCGTTCCTGCGATTGCGTCCACTGCTTCGACTGCAATGCGCGCCCGAGCATCGGATCGAACGCCTGCAATGCTTGCATGCCACCCGGCAAGCCAAGCAAGCCCCGCGCGAACTGCATTTGCCGGGTCGGATCGGCCGGATCGGCCAGCAGCCCGGCGCCGCCGCTCAGCCCCATCCGGCCCGTGCTCGGGTCTTCCGGTCCCATCGCCTCGGGCGCCTTGCCCAGCAACGGCCCGAGCGCTTCGGCAAGTTCCGCACTCTGGCGGTTCTTGTACCAGTCCTGGCCCAGTGCACCACCGGCCAGCAGTCCCAATGCGAGTAGCGGGAGCATGGCTCAGCTCATTTCTTCAAGATGCCCATGTCCCAGGACTTGCCCTTGCCGCTGCCGCCCCCATACGACATGCTGTTCGCCCAGTTTTGCGCATCGCTCCAGCCACTCGACTGCGCATTGCCCCAGCCGCTCGATTGCGCATTGCTCAGCACCGTCGGCCCCCAATCAGCGATGCCGCCACGCTCAGCGGCGCATATTGGCTTTGCATCATCGAGGGTGTCATGCCAATCGCCTGCATCACCCGGTTCTGGTCGCTCTGGTACATCTCGCTGCGCTGCTGCGCCGCCGTCTGCGCCACGCTCTGGCCAAACAAGCCCGCCGCCTCGCCCGTGGCCAAGCGGTCGCGGCTGCTGCCGAGCTGACCCGCGCCCGCACTTCTTGCATCAAGTTCCGGCAGCACCTGGCGCTTGAAACTGTCAGTGGCCTGGTCAATGCTGGCCTGCACCGCCTGGTCGAAATAAGGGTTGGCGCCGGGCGTGAGCTGCCCCTGCCAGGCATTCATGCCGGCCTGGCCAACCCCGGCGCCGGCCTGTCCGTAGGGGCTGGAACCCCCATCAGCGCCTGCGCCTGGCCGTATAGGTCCTGCAACGCGCCACCCTGCGCGCCCCACACGTTCTGCCCGCTGGTCGACTGCTGGCCGGTGACGTTCGTGGCCTGCTGGCCGCCCTGGTTATAGCCGCCACTTTCGCTTTCGCTCATGGCCCAGTTTTGATTCGTCGACCTCGACGCGCCGGCGCTACCCATCACGTTCCCCTTCAACATCGAGCACCATCACCACCGCTCGCAACTTGCATCCCAAGCCCGCCAGCAACGGGCGCCAGCCTGGCCGCCCCAGCGCCACGATCTCGCGCGCTCCCATCTCCGCTGCCAGCAGCCGGCACGTCCTCACCAGCAACGACAGCCAGCGCTGCACCCGCTCACCACCGCAGCAGATCACCGCCAGATACGGCCTTCCTTGCGGATCGGTCGATGCCGCCATCACGGCGCAGCCGGTCAGGTCATTGCCCAGGCGTACGGCCAGCAACAGGTAACTGCCATCCTTGCACCCCGTGTAGACCTCATCGAGCGGCAGCTCGTGCATCACCGATTGATGCAATGCGTCATCGATCCAGTGCGACACCCTCGGCCAAAACCAGTCCACCGCGCCCGCCTCGACCGCGCAGATCGCCGGCTCCACCACCCGCACCCACTCATCGGCACTGGCGTGATCGGTCAGACTGTTTGCACCCGCTTCCATATGCCACCCTCGTAGAGATACAGGCCAGCCGCTGCGCCGGCGCCTACTACGTCCGCCGCTGCCCATATGAACATCCCATCGGCCGGCTTGGTCACTGCCGCATCGGCCGGCATGCTCGCCTCGATGTGGCTGAACATGATTCGCTGCACCCGGGGTTGCTGCTGCAACTCCACCAGCCGGTTGAACATGTTCACCATCCAGATCTTTGCTTCCTCAAGCCCGCCGGCCGGCGGTGCATCGACCGCGAATTGCACCGTCGCCGGGGTCTTGGCCAGTGTCATGCGTAGCCCCGCTGGCTGAACTCGATCCCAAACCCGCTGATGCTCCACGGCGCCAGGTTGCGGCCCTCGATGTGGATGGCGGCGTAACGCCCCTGCACGTTGCAGTCGATGCGCCGGCTCCTGCCGATCACATAGTCCTGCGCCGGCCCCCACGTCACCAGGTCGCTGGGCGCCATCTGCCCGCCGACACGGATCGTCACGATATCGCCATCCATTCCTTCCAGCTTCGGATAAAGCGCGTGGATCAGCTTCACGCGCGGCTCATCACCGATCAGGATCGCCGTGCGTTCGCACACCGCCGTGATGCTGTCGCCATTCGCCCGTGTGTCGCCCACATCGAGATTGAACACTTCCACCCGGGTGGGGCTCATGCCGGCCGGGTTGGGCTTGTATCCCCCAAATGGGGGAGAGTCCCAAGGCTTGTCATCGGTATCCCACGTGCCGGCGTCGTTGGTCCACGTATCGGGTGGCGCGTACTGCGGGATGATGCCGGTGGCCGTGTGCGTGATGTCCGGCAGCTCGCGGATGCTCCACTTGTCGCGCGTCGTGTCCCACACATAGGCCATGTTGCAGACATCCTCGCGGCCCAGCGCCAGCGCAAAGACAACTTCGTTGCGCGACTGCACCACGTAGGCGTGGCAGCGCTTGAGCCCGTTTTCGCTGATCTGCGCGAAGATGTTGCGCTTGACCCGGCCCTCGCCTATCGAGCGCACCGCCGTCCCATCGGTCAGGATGAAATCGCCCGGCGTCATCAACGCGTGGCTGCTGCCCACCCGCGCCACCGCGTTGCAGCTCGCCGCGCCGATCTCCGCGCTCACCTTGCGCGCCGTGTAGATGAAGGGCCGGCCGGAATAGGTCACCGCGTAGCAGCCGGCCGTGCGATACACCATCAGGTTTTCCATCAGCGGGTGCATCGCCATGACCGGCCCGCTACCCAGCCCGAGGTACAAGTCGCCGGCCTGGTTGGCGGTGGTCGGTGTCCACGTCAATGGCACATTGCCCAGCGTGGCCGCATCGCTCCACGCCAGATACTCATTGTCGATCGACGCCGAGATGATGCTGCCAGCAAACAAATGCTGATTGAATGGCGCCAGGGTGAACGTCTGCTTGCCGGCCAGCCATCCCGGCAGCGGCTTGACCACCGTCCCGTCGTAATACCAAGGCGCCATGCCCGGCGCATTGAAAACCGGATAACCATTCAGCAGCCCGCCCGTCATCTGGCCGGCCGTAAAGGCGTTCCACCCGCTGGCCGGCTTCACATCGGTCCACACCGCGCCGTCGCTGATCTGCACCCCGGCATCGCCCGCCACCAGCAACACCGGCGCATAACCCACGTTGAAGCAGATCCCCCACTTGGGCGCGATCGGCACTTGCGGGTCATACGGCGTTTCGCCATCGGCGCGTGTCATGCCACTCCCGCTGGTGCGCATGTTGCTCACGCCGGTGTAGACGTCAGCCGCGAGCGCAACTGGCATCGAGTCCAGATTCACGCCCTGCGGGCTGAATTCCTGCACCGTGGAGCCACGTGCCATCACCGTGTCCCTTCAAGGGCTCCGACACGCTCAGCCAGCTCTTGTACGGCATTTACCAATGCATAGATCAGCGGCCCGGTATCGAGCGAGCGCATATCCGCCAGTTCAACGCTGCCGACCTTGCCCGGCCCCGTGCCCACCATCTCCGGCATCACCTGCTCGCACTCCTGCGCGATCAGTCCAACATAGGTTTCGCTGTCCCGATCGGTTGCCGCCTTGAAGTTATAGGTTCTCGGCCTGAGCTGCCGCACCGCCGACAGCCCCCGCGTGTAGTCGGAGATGTTTTCTTTGATGCGGGCATCGCTCGAATCGGTCCATGGGCCTCCACCAGGCTTTGACGCACCACCATACGCCGTTAGCCACCCATTCGGCCTCGACAAAAGCAACCCCCGCCTAGAGAACTTCCATTGTCCGCAAATCGTTCAAGCAAGAAATCGCTTCCTGCATTGCCGCCCGTTTCTGACGCTGTATTGCCGAGATATACCTGCCATCGTTTGATGCCGTTCCTTTGAGCTTCAAGCAAACATGAGCCAGCGACCGCATTGAAGTAAAGCGCGGTTGCCCCACTCGCTTTATAGAGGGTCACATCACCACTAACCACACCACCAGCCAGCGGCAGAAACGGCCCGGAACTGTTCGTCAAATTCACCGCGCTATTGAGTCCAGGAAACGTATTGCGCAACACATTCTTCACGCCCCGGATGTGGTCATCACCCTCGCGCCGGTCGTCGCTGCTCAATGGGTTGGCCGGCACCAGCGACGTGATGAATTTGCTTGAGCCGGTCAGGTCTTCAAGCGCCATATCACCTCCGCGTCGTCATCTTCAGGCTGCCGCCGCCCCGGTTGGCGCGGCTCTGCAGCAGCGCCTGGTCACCCAGGCTCTTCGCGTAGCTCTCGGCCGCCATCGCGCTTTCCCAGTCCTGGCAGAAGCGGTGCTGCTCGGACACGCTCTGCCAGATCCACACATCCGGAAAGTCATCCGACAACCAGCTCGTCTGCCCCGTGCCGATGTCCTCGGCCTGGCGGTAGTACAGCAGGGACACCTTGCTGATCGACTTGTCCACGTGCAGCGTGGACCCCGTCACCGTGAAATTGCCGCCCGTGTCGCCCCGCGCAGTCAGCCGCGCGAATTCGCGCGGGGTCACGTAGAACATATCGCCCTCGGCCGTGCTCACCGTGTCGGCCTGGCCAAAATCAACCGGCAGCATGCACTCCCCATTGGGCGCAGTCACGATGTCGCGCACCAGCTCGCTCGCGCGCTCCGGGAAAAACCAGCGATTGAGCTTCGCCCTGGCAAGCTCCATCGCGGTCGGCTCGTTCTGCACGGTTTCCGGATCGGTGCGGTGCATGTACGCGTTCACCGCCGCGCGTATCTCGTCATACGTCATCGCTCAGCCCATCCGGTGGTGGTGTGGTGGTGGTGGTGGTGGTGGTGGCGGTGGCTCTGCGTCCGCCACCGGCCCACCACCGGAAAGCAGCACCGCCAGCGCCAGCAGCGGCCGCCGCAACGTGGGTGGTGTACCCGCGGGCAAGCGCCGGCCAGGTCCGCGCCCACCTGCAATGAATCCCCGATTGCCGGCGTTCGGCGTGATGCGCTGCACCGCCTGCCGGGGTCTGTAAACGAAGAAGGCCATGCTCAGATCCTTTCGCGCATGCGATACGGCCGGCTTTCGTCGCTCTGGATGAAACGCATCCAGGCCTTGCTGCGGATCCCGTTGTCGCTCGCCGCCAGGTCGGGATACACCAGCCGCAACCGTGCCATGTCTTCCATCGGTATCGACAATGCCCAACGCCCCAGCCCGGGCCGGTCGGCCACCGGATGCTCCACGCGCGTGCCCGCCACCGCCGCCAGGATCTCGTCGCGCTCGAGCTGCTCAAGTACGTACGTGAGTCTGTGATCCCGGATCTGCACGGCTTGCCTGAACATGGTTCAGCCTCCAAAAACACAAAGCCGCGCCAGGCGAGTCCTGGCGCGGCTTTGAATGCAGATCAAGGGGTTCCGTACGGCTCAACCCGGGCGGCTCTCACTGCGGTCGCGTAAAGCTGGGGGCGATATTTGCGCGGAAAGTTTTCCCATGTCAAGCGCATGACATCCTGCACCATATGCATGCGCGTTCAGATCAGGCGAATTCCTTTTCGCGCTCGTCACTTTCGCGTGTCGGCGGCGGCTCTGGCTCATCGCTCGGACCCACCAGATCCAGCTCAGGCGACTCGGAAAACGCAATCGCGCCGGCTACCTCATCCACCGCACGGATCGCGCCGTGTGCCTCCTCGCTCATCACCTTGAGGGTCCAGTCCGCGTACAGCTCGCCCTTGCTGGCCAGACCGGTACGCGCCAGGTCCACCACGTTCGGCCGGCTCAGGTAGGAGATGTTGGCGTACTCCGGATCGATGATGAACAGCGTGCTGACGTTGGCTGACGTAGTAGGCTGCAAGCGGTTGGCCAGCATTTCGAGCACCACGCCAAAATCGGTGACGAATACATTGACCGAGCCGGTGGCAATCGCTGCCGCGCGCTTTTCCTTCACGTCCGACATCAGCGTGGCGATCTGTGCGCTGGCCGTGAACATGTAGGCCGAGAGCTTGCGTATCACGGCCGGCGTGCCCATCAGCACACTCGGGTTGCCGCCCTGCTGCCACACACTCTGCGCCACGTTGCGGATCACCGCTTCGCTCAGCGCCCGCGCGGTGCCCGGGGTGGCCGCCGTCACCAGTCCGGAACCCGTCTGGAACCCGCCATTGGCACCGGTGGCGCCGTTGCTGACATTCGTTGTCAACCACGCATCGAGCCCGCCCACCTTGCCCGCCACCGCCGCGCCATCGTCGGCAATGCTCGCCTGGTTCATCAGCGCAATCGCGTCGATGTCGCGTTTGAGCTCCTGCTGCCGGCGCATCACCTGGTACGCATAGGCGTCCCCCATGTTCAACGTCTTGCCGTCCCTGGCGCGGGTCGATGCCGTCACGGTCTTGGCGCAGATCTGGCTGTGGTTGCCCACCCGCGTTCCCAGCTTGTTGGAATCGGCCGGCGCATCACTGCCATCGATCACGGCATTGGCGGTGTTGGGCACCGCCAGCTTGTCCTTGGTCCATTCACTGTATTCATTGCTGTGGCTGTCCGACCCGATCAGGTCCTGCAATGGCAGCGGGATCTGCGATATGTCCCAGATCTTGGCCATCACATCCTCGGGAACCAAGCCACCTCGGGGCGCTGCCTTGAGCGCCTGGTGCGTTACGAGTGCCATTTCAACCTCTCTCGATGAGATGTGCGATGCGCTTCGAGAGCTGGGCATTCTTGCTCGTCCCGTGCGTATCGCGTTGACCATTGGCGACACGCTGCGTTTCCTGCTTCAAGGGCTTGTCACTGCCACCCTCGACCTTGCGCGCCGCCGCCTTGCTGGCTTCGATACGCGCAATGGCATGGGTGAAATCCTGCAGCAGCAGAACCTGGCGATGGTCCACGATGGCGGCCAGCTCGGCCGGGCTGAAACCGTAGCGGTTTCCCACCTTCACCATCGCTTCCTTCTCGGCGCTGCTGTACTTGGCATCACTCCACTGCGGCCGCGCCTTGGTGAGCATCTCGGCCTCGCGTGCACGTGTCTGCAGATGCTGCGCCTGCAATTGGCGCATCAAGCGCGGTGGGATGGACTCGGGCCCGAGCGTATCGACCAGCGCCATGATCTGGCGGTGTGCGTCGATCTGCTCCAACTCTGTTGCCGTCTTGCGCTCCTCGAACTCTAGGCGGTCATGCGCCAGTCTGGCAACCTCCGGCAGCTTGGCCTTGAGCTCGCCAAGGGTCAGCTTGTCCGGCCCGACACGCACCTCCACGGCGTTCAATTCGGTCTTGCTCAGTCCAACCGCCTTGGCGACATCATCGAGCGATACCGGCGTATCCTCACCCGCGCCATGTTCCTCATCCTCATCGCCGTCTTTCTCTTCGCCACCATCATCATGGCCCTCGCGTTCCTCGCCGGCTCGTCTTGGTGGGTGCTGGTCTTCCTGGTCTTCCTCGTCTTCCTCATCGGCCTCGGCTTTGCCCTGGCGCGATGATCCCTCTTCGATCAGTGCGGCCACCTGGCCAGTCAATTCCTTGATCCCCGGGCGCCTGGCCGAGCGCTCCTCATCAGTCGCTGCCGCTGACGCGCCGTTGCCCGTTGACTGCCTGGTTTGTGCCTGTTGCCCCCGCTCGTCGCGCGTTGGCCTCGCCGCGGTACCGTCTGCCATCGATGGCCTCCAATTTGTTGCTCAAGTCGTTTTCCAACGCCAGTAACAACGCCATCGCACCCTTCAGATCGGCCGCACACTGCGCCGCAGCGCCCAGCGGGTCCTCAGACACCATCGAACGCCGCACCAGCACCTCGGTGAACCACTCCCTGATGTGGGGCCACACCGGGCCGCGAATCATGCGATCCAGTTCCGTCGCCCATGCTTTTTCATTCAGTTCCATTAGTTAGCCCTCTCTCTGCAATGCAGAGACAATCGCACTCATGGAAATTCTTATCTGGCTACTCATCGCCCCGCCCCTGCTGCTGATCGGCGCCAGCCTCATCGCCGGCCTGCCTCTCTTCTTGCAGCTCGCCTTCGTCGTCATCGGCGGAAAACTCATCACCCCGCGCCATTCAGCCCCGGCTGCTGCGCCGGCGCTCCCGCCTGCGCGTCCATCTGCGCCTGACTAGCCGCCGCACCCGCGCCTTGTTGCGCCACATCGCCGGCCTCGATCAGCGGCATCGGCGATTCAAGCGTCAGCTCGGCCTCTTCGATCGCGGCGTCAACATAGGTTTTGACCAGGTCGGCAAACATCTTGGTGTCCGCCTTGTACTTCTCGAGCATCAGCGCCGCACGCATGCCGTCCGCCTGGCTCTGCATGCTCGCTTGCTGCTGCTGAGCCTTGCGCTGGCCGGCCGCTGCCGCCTGCTTGCTCTTCGGGTCGATCCAGTAGCGTTCCGGCCCCGGCAACATGGCCGTCGATGTCCAGTCGTATACAGCGTTGTAGATCTTCGAAGCGTCGGTCAGGATGCCGTCCATGCCCTGCCCCATCGCGGCTACCTGCTTCTGCACCACGGCATCGAGCGCCACCATGCGCTTCGCACGCTGGCTGTCGCTCTGGCCGATACGCACCCGCACCCCATTGCGCGCGCGCCACTTGCTCGGGTCGACCTGCACCCACTCACCATCCACCTTGACCGTCAGCTGTTCGCCCCACTGCGTGCGCAGCAGGTAATGGGCGATCTGGAATGCGCTGCGTAGCCCCGTCTCGCCAAACGTGCGCGCCATGATCGCGGCGAGCTGCTCCTTCACGCTGTACTGGCGCTCGATCCCCTGTGCGGTCTGGTTGCTCGCGATCTGCGTGGTGGCGCTCGCTTGCATGTCCAGCGCCGCCCCGCCGCGCTCGCTGCGTGCCTTGTCGGCGTAGCTCAGCAGCATGTTCATCGACGGGCCGGCATCGATCACCGGCACCGGCACCAGTCCGTTAGGGCCGTAGATGCGAATGATGTTGGCCGTGGCGTCCTTGGCGTCCGCCAGGCTCGCCAGGCTCTCATCGACGCCCAGGCGCGGCCGGTTGACCCGGTTGCTGTTTTCGATCCAGTTGCGCAGCGCCTTGGTCTTGATCTCCTGGATCTCGCCGATGCGGTCGAACAGGCTCACGCCGTCCATGCGGTGCGGATACAGCAGCGTGTTGCCCACCGCATAACACACCCGCCCCACCGGCTCGGGCTCGGCCAGGATGGTCTTGGTGTCGCGCGAGTAGTAGACGCGATATCGCTTCGCATCGATGCCCTCCTTGGTGTCGGCCAGCAGCGGATAACAGCGCCACACCTCCACCGTCTCGGTGGCATCCTGCGCCGCCCGCTGGCTCGGCTCATCGAACCCGTCACGGCGCTTGAGGTTCATCTCATAACTCGACGGGTCGTGGCGCTTGAGCTCACGCACCTTGCGCTTGTCGAACCCCTCCGCCACCAGCCGCGCCCGCGTCGAAATCATGCGGTCGGCGCTGAAGCGGTTTTTGTTGACGTCGCGCTCGGCCAGGCTGGAGGTCACGAAGTTCTCGCGTGGCACGCACCCTATGCAGAGCTTTTTTCCACGCTGACCCGGGTCAGCTTGACCCTGTACAGTGGCTGCGCCTCGCTTTCGCCCTCGCCGGCCAGCGCCACCTCCGGCGTGCGCGCACTCTGCATCCGTGAGCGCTCTTGCATGCTCTCCTCATCCGGCTCGATGCTCAGGGCCTCGATACGCTGGCTCGGCTGGTTCGGCGCGACGATCTGCGCCACCGCCAGCTCAGGCACCGCCTCCCATTCCTCGGGCTCGCGTGTCTCGATGCGGTCGATCCACAGGCTCAGCACACCCGTACGCAGCAGCAGTGCGTCCTTGATCTGCTCGCTCAGACTGACGAACCCGCCATCGGCGCTGTAGCCCTCCATCAGCATCGCCCGCACGATGCTCGATTCCTTCTGCGCGTCCGGCTCGTCATCGGCACTCACGGCGTCGAACTGGATGCCACCTACATCCTCCAGTGCAGGCGCGATCTGCGCATACACCGCCTCCACCATGTCGGCCACGTCCAGGCTCACCGCCTCGCGGTTTTCGTCGCCGTCCGGATCATCGTTGGCCGGCAGCGTGCCCTCGGCATAGTCGAGTGCAAGTTGCATCCGGCCGTTATCGGCGCTGGCCGCAAGGCTGATCGCAGCGTCGAGCTCCTGGCCGCAGATCTTGGCTACCTCGTCGTCAGTCAGCATCGCTCACCCCTCCGTGGCTCACCACCACTTCAATCGTTGCCGGCTTCCACTCTTCCGCCGCTTCGCCACACGTCAAGCACCGAAACGGGAAAAAGTCGCCACCCACCCTCCGTGGCTCACCACCACTTCAATCGTTGCCGGCTTCCACTCTTCCGCCCCTTCGCCACACGTCAAGCACCGAAACGGGAAAAAGTCGCCACCCGCATCGAACATGGCTTGCCATCGCTCAAATTCATCGCCCGAGATGTGCTCATCCGCATGCCAAATTGGCACATAGCTCCAGGCTGCACCGCAAAACGGGCAATCAAGCATTTCGTTATCTCCTGTGGCTCACGCGGCGCACCACGGCGGCCCGCTCGTCCTGCAATTCAAGGTGTCTGAGGCTGACCCTCCAATCGGTGCGCAACGCGCCGCTGCGCGCCGTTGCGTACGTCCTGAGGGCATCGGCGCAATGACTGCACCAGTCGTGCTGTGGCTCGCGGCTCATGATCTGCAGCTGCTCGTCGTACACATAGCGGTACTGGCGCAGCGCATCGACCGCAAACTCACAACGCTTGCGATCGAACACCATCAGCGGGATCACGCTGCGGGTGGCCTCGATGCCATCGGCAAGCGGCATGTTGTTGGCCTTGTCGAACGCCATCCCGAGCTGCCTGGCCACCTCGATACGGCTGCGCCCCGTGCCGAGCTCGCGCACCTCGATGTCATGTGGTGCGATCCAGCGCGTGATGGTGTAGCCCAGCGCGTCCACCTCGCGCTTCACCTCGGGCAGCCCCTTGCCGGTGAATTCCCGGTAGTCGATGGCGCGGATCTGGCCGCCGCTGAAGTGCTCCTGCAAAAACCACAGCGCAAAGGCATCACGCATGCCCAGGTCGACGGCCACCGTCACGCCAAGGCGCGGGTCGTACGGCACATCGCAGATCCGGCCGGTGCTTTCCGCTGCGGAGACTTCGCGCCCGTACACGCTGCCCTTGATGACGGCCGCAAAGGAACACTCAAACTCCTGTTCGTATTCCTCCGGGCTCATGTTGGCCTTGGCGATGGCCAAGTCGCGCTCGGGGATGGCCCGGGTCTGGCTCGCGCGCAACATGTGTGCCCGCCAGCCGTCGATACCGTCCCTCGCCGCGACATAGGCGCGCTTGAGCTGGTTCGCACCCAGCGGCGTGCCGGCCAGGATGGCCCAGCCACCATGGTCCATCAGCGAGGGCAGGATGACTTCCGTGAATAGGCGCGGGTCCATCAACGCGTACTCGTCGAGCACCACGCCCATCAGGTAGATGCCGCGCAAGTCATGGATGCGGTCGGCGCCGAGCAGCAGCAGCTTCCCGCCATTGGGATAGGTCGCGGTCAGCTCGCTCGAATTGAACTTCACGCTCGGGACACCCTGGCTGTAGTGCTTGACGTAATCCCACGCAATACGCTTGGCCATCTTGTAGGTGGGCGCCACGTAGGCCACCTGCGCGCGCCGGTGCGGATGCTCCAGCACCGAGCGAATGCAGTGGTTGACCAGCGCCACGGTCTTGCCGGCGCGCCGGTGCGCCACCACCACCTGGAAGCGCTCCCTGGCTTCGTGGATCGGCCGCTGGTACCAGCGCGGTCCGTAGGGGCAGGGTGATGGTGGTCATCGCTCACTTTCGTCCGGCCACGGCATGCCGCCCAGGCGCTTGAACCCATGCACCTCCAACCACTCGCGCGAAGCCTGCCGCAACTCAGCGCTGATATCCATTGCCTCGTAGCGTGCCTTGTGCATTGCCATCTCGCGCATGGCATCACTGCTCGCATCGGGCAGCATCTTTTTCGCCCACTCCAGGTCCATCCGTACCAGGGCCGCGCGCCGCTCGCGCAGAAATTTGCTCAATTTGTCGGTCATGCCACCGGCCCAGTCAATTCGGGCGCGCTTTCGGCCGCCTCCCACGTGAAGCGCACCACGCCACCACTTCCGGCCGGCGCCTGTACGCTCATGGCCGACAGCCTGGGACAGAAGTACGGCAGCAGCGCCAGCGCAATCGGTGTCGACTTCTCGTAATCGCCCTTGGCCTGGTAATACGCCAGGTTGTGCAGCGCAAAGTCCATCGGGTGCATGCCGGCAATGCTGGCCTTGCGCCTGAAGTACGCGACTTCATTGCGCATGCTGGCCATCTTGCGCCGGCTGATGCCCTGGCCCGTGGGCTCGCCAAACAGATCCACTTCGGCCGGCAGCGGCTGCTCCGCTTCGGCCCGGTCGGCCTCCTGCATCACACGCTCGGCCCGCTCCAGATCGGCCTCGGTGGCCAGGTCAAGCCACTCGGCGCCGGGCACCTCAGGTATGCCGGGCATCAAATCCCTCCAGGCTCGGCTCGAATTGCTGCTGAGCGGTCAGCAAGCGCCGTTCACGCGCTCGCATCACATCGAGGTCACTGCTCATCTTCTGGAGCTTTTTCTCCAGCTTGATCCGGTCCACCTTGGCGTGGTCGATGTCCTCGGCCAGCAGCTCGAACAGCAGCCCGTGCCTGTCCAGTCGGTCACCCATGCCTCACCTCCATCAGTACATCGTGCGGCCGTAATCGCACCGCGCCACATCGCCCCGGTAGATCCACGGGGGATCGAACACACACCGATGGAAGCCAGACATGCCCGCAGCCTCGAAGACGGGTCGCAGTTTGTCGCACGTGCAACAGCGCATGCGCGGGCCACGCGCCAGCGGTCGAACTGGAGGCGGTGGCGCTGGCCGGGGATTCACCGGCCAGATGAAAGCTCTCGCTGCGGCGTCATTTCCGGTTTGGCTCCGGTGGATGTTTCGCTTTACGCGCCGCAAGCCGCAAAGATAGGCCCAGGAAGGCGTTAAGTACAGCCGGCCTAGGCCTGGGTATGGGTTGCCCCGCGAAAACGTCGCTACGGGCCTTCCTTGCGCTTTGGCCTGTATGGCCGTTCCGGAAAGATCCACTCAAACAACCCGAACACCAGGATCACCCCCGCCGCCGCCAGATGAAAGAGCACCAAAGCAATGAAGATTTCGAAAATCATGCCGCCCCCACGACGAGTGAAAGCGAGGCGGCTTTCAGCGCCAGTTCGCTGAAGGCATCTTGAATGTCCTGGTCCGTGGCGCCTGGCCGGCCGCGCTTTACGCGCTTGTGCCACTGCCACGCCAAACGCTCAATGTCATCGAGCCCTTCGCGCATTTCAATCATTCGCTGGACGGCTCCAGCTCGTACGCGGGCTTGTCGCTCTGCCGTGGTCATCGGCTTGTCCCCGATCGGTTTGCGTGGCATTTCACAACCCCGCCGCCGCTTCGTCGGCAATCTGCTCACGCATCAAGCGCCCGCGCCGGTCGCGCAGTTCCAGCACCGCCAAACTGCACTCGTAACCGGGTTTGTCCCACTCGCACCGAGCATCAAGTGCTTCGATGGCTGCCATTCTTGGCACGGCGCGGGATTGGTACTCCTCAAAGGTCAATTCGCTCATCACATTCTCCGTTTGTGTGAGTCACGATTGTAGCATATGTGACGTCACAAAATAGAGACTTCACCTTCTAAAGCGGCAACTGGGGACGGGGCGAAGCCCCTGGGGGCGTGGCCCGTCAGGGCCGTGTGACTAGCCCCCTTGGGGGCTCTATTGAAGTGGTTGCCCCTCGTGCCAATCCACTTCTTCTTGTGCCACGTATCCAGCACGTTCCGCCACTTGATAGACGAGAAGCAGTTGCGCCTGGCTCTTCACCCTGTCGCGCTCCAACATCCCGCATTCTTCAAGATCTTGAACGCCTGTCCTAACTGCCTTTGCACTTGGTACCCAGTGTCGCGGTCCTCGCCTGGGCTGCTGTGGTGTCATGTCATCAACCAAGCACGCATAGCTGACTGATCCATGCCCCGTGTTGACATCGCTATGCCGAACCAGTGCTATGAATAATCGCGTGTACCAAGCTGGAAACGCTCTCAGCGCCTCCAACTCCTGTACATACACGATCACGCCTTCTGCTTCACCCTGGCTTTCATCTTGCGCACCTCCACGGTCTGTTTTTGCGCTCGACCTGTGCATAACTCGGTCTTCCCTATATGTAAAGAATTAACTACTGAAGAGCCCCCAGAGTTGACCCCCACGATCCCCACACCCATGGGCTCACAACCCGCATGAACACTGGCCTTTTCACTATCCACACGGCCATGATTCTGCCCCCACGATCCTGACGATGGCCGAGCTTCGGCATAGCGTGACGCAACAGCAAAAAAGACGGCGCTCCGCTTCACTATGCCGCTTGTCACGCGCCAAAATCTGCCGCGCTTCCAGCTTGCGCACCGCGACTTCGATAGATCGAATACTAGGGACTTGATGGCGCGGCCCCGAACGGGGTTGGATCACTCGCGCCAGCTTGTCTTCCAACTGCGCATAGCTCACATCCCCTTGGCCGGTTTTGAAGCAGGAGGCTTTGACCAGTAGGCGAAATAGCCGGTCATACCACAGCGGCAAAGAGTCCAAGACTTCGGCCTCGTGCTGGTGCATCACAAAAAATGCTCCCCGCGCTTTGCGCAATGCAGTAACGGCCGCATTTTTCATGGCCGGCCCGCATTCTGGTACGATCTCTCCCACATCGGCAGTTGCCCCTGAAAGTGGCTGTCGAATCCGGCCCCGGGTGCTTCCAACACTTCGGGGCCTTTTCTTTGGTGGCGCGATCCTACCATGGTCACCGCCTCGCCCTCGGCGGCACCAGCACCTTCGGATCGGCCCGGTTCGGGTCTTCCTTGATCTCCTGCACGATCTCCTTTGCGGCCTTGCCGGTCGTCTCGATCGTGTGCGCCGGCCGGATCACATGCACCCGCCCACCCTCGGCACACACGATGTTGGCCTTGGTCATCGTGCACGGACCCTCCACCACCATGCAGCCGACCAGCATCACCACGCCCCAAACAACAATTGCAGCACGAGCATCGCCACCCACGTGATGGCCATCACCCGCATGATCAGGAACACCGTCAATGGCGCCTCTTCCAGGCTCACCAAGACGTTTTTTTCGGGTGAATAACATCACTGCCCCCCGATGAATGGCGCGATCCTGGCGCCGATCTGGCCCGCTGCCGTCAGTCCCGGCGAGAAGCCCGGATTCTTCATCGCCGCATAGGTGGCCATCATCGTTTGCGCCGCCTGCGGGCTCATGTTGGCGTAAGCCTGCGCCAGCGGTGCAGCGGTCAGGCGCCGCACCATGTTCAGCCCGCCCTTTGCCGCGCTGCCCAGCGTGCTGCCTGCATTCATCCAGTCGCTCAAGGCTCCCCGCACCCCGGTCATGGGCAGCAGCGGCTTGCCAATCCGACTCGCCCTGAAGCGCACCGCGTCGTAAAAGTCGCCGAGTGGCTCCGTCCCCACTACCCCCGTGCCAGTGCGCTGCGTCGTCATGCCAAGCTCATCAGCTCGCCCGGAATACCGGGTCTGGTCCCCCTTCCCAAGCTTGCTGGCTGTCCTGCCCACCACCACGTTGCCGTCTTCGCTGGCTCCGCCTTTCATCATCGTCTTGAGCACCGTCCATTGCTCGCGCGTCCTTGCATACTGGCGCGCCAGCTCCAGCCCCGCCGTCGGGTCTTTGCCGGCCGCATTGATGGCCGCTTTCTCGATCCCGTTGTCCAGCTCGTCGAGCACCTGGCCGAAGATCCGCCCCACGTCCGACCGCCCATTGGACGAATACGCCGCGCTCATCTCCGAGGCGAGCTGGGTTCGCATCCGCATCGCTGCCGGGCCCGTGATCGTGTCGGCGCCCACTGTTCCGGCCGCGGCCCGCCCTTCGGCGCCTTTCTCGAATCGCTTCATCAGCGCGAACACCTCGGCCCGCGGTAACCCGCTTACGGTTTCATCACGCACCAGGTCCTCGATCCGCTTGCGCATGCCGGACATGTCCACCTGGCCGATCCGCTCGCCTATATCCTCCATCGAGCGGCCGATCTGATGTTCTGCCTGCGCTCGTACCGTGGCGCCCACGTTGTCGGCCTCTACCCCCATGGCACGCGCCGCCAGGCGGTTGATCTGCTGGTCGTTGGCCTGTTCGATGTCCTGGAACACCCGCCCCATCATCGGATTGGTGCTCATCATGTCTTCGAATTGCCGCATCGTGCGATCGCCCGCCCGCTGGCCCGGCAACACCACCATCCCGGCCCGGTCGGCACCTGCCAGAATGCGCGCCTCCTCTTCGGTCACATTGGCGGTGGCCGCCTGTCCCGCCTGGCGCGTCCCCTGAATGGCCTTGCGGCCTTCCCACACCCGCTTGGTGACGTTGCTGGCCGCGCTGCCACCCAGCGAGAACAGCCCGCCTAGCGCCGCATCCACCCCGTAGTCGCCGGATTCCGATTGCACCGCGCCCAGCGCCGCATTGGTGCCAGCCGCCCGCCCCACCATCGCCGCCCGCCCCGCCATCGTGGCCGGCAACGTGGCGCCACCACTGAGCAGTGCCAGCGGCAGCGTCGGCAGCGTCGAGCCGACGAACGTCGAGTACGGCCGCTCCTCGTGCATCTGCTGCCGCAGCTGCGCCGCCTCGTCGCGTTCATCCTCAATGGAAAGTTGCGCCGCTTCATCGCCGCGCAAGCGGGCGTAAACGTCGCGCGCGTTGCGACCCACTGTCGAGAACACATCGCCGGCCGATATCAACGCGCCCTGCAATGGACTGTCGATCAGCTCGGGGCGTTTTTCGGTTGGCGCCGCAGCCTTCTCGGCCTTCACCGGCACCCACTGCCCACCCTTCAGCTCGAACACTTCGCCGGTCTGAGGATTGATGACTTGCTGTGCCATGGCTTACCTCGGCACCGTGCCCGGTGGCGGCGGCGGCACCAGCCACGGGTTGGCGTCACGATGGCGCTTCAGCTTGTCGCCGAATTCATCGCGCAGCGTGTTGTACGACGTGAGCGCGCTCTTGTTGCGGCTCAGTGGCCCGCTCCACGATGACGGATCGGGCAGCAGTCCCTCATACCGCTTGAAGTCGCCTTCCTGGAGTACCCCAGCATCCTGCATCTTGCCCAGCGATGCCACGATCTGCGCCCGCAGCATCGACATCCGCGACGCCTGCTCGCCCCATAGTTCGGTGCCGCTGCCGCCCACCCGCACCTTCTTGCCGGCCGGCGTGATCTGCTCCTTGCCCATGAAGGTATCGAGCAGCTCGCCA
>ERZ1370068.3200-contig-2317_pt1 | contig 17599 bp, 26 predicted proteins | sample MGYA00561227_ERZ1370068 | MGnify/ENA primary metagenome ERZ1370068 (study PRJEB38410, sample SAMEA6850437) | metagenome | study: Metagenomic assessment of the ecological functions of the soil: analysis of the soil microbiota associated with the...
TGAACTTCTTCCGCCGCCTTTCCCACTCATCATGTGGGAGAGGTTCCGCCGCACCACATCATGCGAAACCGCTCGTCGCCGCGCGTTCGTAAGATGATGCTCGAGTACGCGAACAAGCTGTCGCACACGCCGGTGCCGTGTCCCTACCGCGGCACCGAGCTTCCGGCGGAACGCGCGGTTTCGATGGCACGTGAGTGGGTGCGGGCTGCCGACAGAGATCAAATAAAATGTGGCCGTTCAAAAAGAAGCCCGCGGTCGGCACGGCGAGCAAGGTCGAAGATACTCGCCGAAACCGAAGGTCGACGTCGGGTTCGATGCGCGTCGTCTTGATTCTTGAGGACAGCACGCGCGAAGAGTCTGCTCGATCCCCGGAACCTCACCTGCCCGGCGAAACGTGCGGACTGCGAAATCGCCATCAGACGAACTCCCACAGCGTGCGGCTTCTTCGGTTTCGGTGAACGGTACCTACGCTCGTTGGATCCCAACGCGACGAGTGAAAGAGATCTTACACTACGGAATGGCCCTACGAGATCGATCCAGTGAAGAAAGACAAGATCCGCCTCACCTCCGAGCTCGGCGAGCACCGGCACATGGCCGTGCGCCGCAGCGGCGACGAGATGACCGTCGGCGTGCTTCAACCAATGCGTGAAGGTCAGCCACTTCCGCCGGAATGCGAGCTCGTGCAGGTCGACACCGAGAGCGGCGACGTCGACGGATGGTTCGACTCCGAAACGCTCTTCAAGAACACAAGCGGGCTGCCGCAGGTGGCGACACCGAAATATCGCGAAGGCTACGACAGGATTTTGGAAAACAGAAAGTGGGGCTCGCGTGAGCGAAGCATCGAACCAAGATCGCGTCGAAGTTTGGGCCTGCCTAGCTCCTCGGTCTCAAGTCCGCGTCCAACATCCCCGAGCGGTCGCTACGCGCTCGCCGAAGAAGAAGCCCTCGAGCTCGCGCAAGCCGTCGGCGTCGGACGCCGAGACCAACTCCACCGACTCGTCGACTACGTGTTCAGCCGCCCCGCCGGTAAACCGGCGCAAGAGATCGCCGGCTCGATGGTGACTCTCTACGCCGCAGCGAGCGCGCTCGGTATCGACGCGGACGAGGCGTTTTACGCCGAGCTCTCGAGGATCCAACGACCCGAGGTCATCGAGCGCGTCGACGGCGACGGCAGCAGAGAAGCGCGCGGCGCTCAAATGAAAAAGATTCCGTCCGCAGATCGGTCGCCCCAAGTGCTCACGCGCGAACCGGGGCACGGTTAGTCGGCTCTCCCTTCATTACCGATCAAGGAGCGAAAACGCTCGCTCCTCTCCCCGCGAGTTCGAAAACCGGCCGGGCTTAGTTCGGCTCGTTAGTTTCGTTGGAACGACTCGCGGGGGAGGCGGCGCGGGGCAAAACACCACGCGCCTCGCTTTGACATTCCGATGTTGAATCACTATGTTCGGCTTCCAAGCGGAGCCACCCCAAACCGCTTCCGGCCGCACTTCTTTTCGTCGAGGAGTGCGGCCTTTTCTTCACTTCCCGACGGCCACGCCGTCTTTCTGAAAGAAGCGCACACCCGGAACCTGGATCTGTCCCTTGGTAGCTTGACGCAAACCTTCCGGAGCGCCGCAGTGTCGATGAGCAAGTACTCGCGAGGCACTAGGTTTGGATCCATGATCTCGACCTCCCACGTCTTTCGAAACGAAATCGCAGTCAGGCGTCGGCGGCACAGCGAGCGCCGTGAGTTGCGCCATGGCCGACGGCGTCGGCTCCCTTCCTGCCGCGACGATCGCTGCCTGTTTCTCTCGACGAAGCGTCTCCTGATACCCGGCGACGCGCTGCTTCAAAACGGTCTCGATCATCTGGTACGTCTCGAGCGGAGCTCGAAACCACTCGCGTGCCGCACGCTCTGACTTCACGAAGAGGCCCAAGAACCGTCTCTCGTTTCGTAGACGAGCTTATTCACATGAGCCTTGACCTCGACAAGGGCCTCGCAGATCCCCGGATACGTCTCGGCGTTGCACGGAAGATCCTGAAGCGACGCCGAGAGCTCGGCGAGCTCTGCGTCGTGCTCTCGAGGTCGTCTGGACGCTGCAATCAACAGCGACTGTCTGGATCACGAGTCTACGATCTCCGTGAACGGAACCTCTGCCGCCGGTGAGATCGCGAAATCGCCTTGCCCTTCGGCATAGCTCGTGAGCCGGTGACCCTTGAGCGTGTTCAAAATCGTCGACATCCCGATCTTGCCGCCCGACTTGTCCGCCAGGTGCTTGGCGTACGCGGTCTTCGTCATGCCTTTCGGGAGCGTACTTTCGAACCACGCTCTTGAGCGTCGTTTTCTTGGCCACTTTTCTATCTCCACCTTTTCTGGAACTCGCGTTCCGAGACCAATCGCGTCGTGCATGTTGTGCGCACGAGATTTCGAAAGTTTTTCCATTGCGACTGAGCTCGTAGGCAGTCAGTGTCTCACGCACCCGATGCCAGCAGACGTCCTTCGGAAGCTGCCCCTTCCAATCGCGCGGTTTGAACGAGCGTGACGCGGAACCGCAAGCCGTCGCGCAATGCATGTATCGACCGACCATGAGGGCTAACTTTGACCAGATCGTTCTGATCGCCCTTCTGGTGCTGGTCCTGGATAGATCTGCGGCACGCTCGATCACGCAATCGCCCGCGGGCTCTGCCTCTGATCGAGATCGGCGCCGCGTTCTCGATGAAAAGCAAACACTGCTCTTCGAACAAACTGTCGCGTACTTGAGTTCGTCCACGTCACCCTGAAGTCGGAATCGCTCGCGTCGAACCCGCGAACCTCGACATCTTGCCGGGATCGATCGCTATGAGGGCCACGGCACGAGCCTCTTGTTTCGTCGATAGAGCGCCTTCGCGTCCTTGGACCAGTACCGACACGAGAGCGGCTCAACCTTCGGCGTCACATCTGGAATCGCGCGCTTCGCGGCCTTCACCATGATGTCCGCCACGGCCATCGCTCGATCGTGCGCGAGCTCGTCGTCGAGCACCTCAACCAAGTACTGGTCGTGAATGAAATTCACAGGGCCTCGAACCGAAGAGGATGTGCTCTTTCTCGTAGTAGCAAGCCCGCGCGAGGTCGTAGCCGGCCCACGTCGCCGCCGTCGCACCAAGGCTCTGAAATGGATCGTTACACGCGGCCGTGTACCGCATGCCCGAGCGCCACGAGCCACAGACGAAGCGTTGCATGCGAGATGCCGCTGCTCGCCTTCTTTCTTCGGCGATCCAGTCGAAGTAGCGCTCGTAGCTTCGGGCCATTGCGCCAACCAGAACCCGTTTCAGCTCTCACGGCCTGCTCTTCGGCTGAAATCGTCACCTTGTACGGACGACGCGCGCGTACTCGACGAAACTGTCTTCGCCGAGGCCGCCCGGAAACCCGAAGTTTCCGACTTTCGCCACGAGACGACGTCTGTTCGACTTCCTTGTTGCCGGCTTTGCGTTGTGCTCTCGGCGTCTGTCGTACGTGATGCCCTGAATCTGCGCCGCGAAGGCCAGATGCGGATCGTCGCCTGCATTCAAAACTTCCGCGAGCCTCGAGCGTCCTAGCGCCCAGAGACACGTCTGCGCCCACGTGCAGAGTTCGAGCATCGCGTAATCCGCGTCGACGAAGACTCGTACCCGGGACGAGGACGGAAGCACTCGCGCATCCCGACTAGCCGTTTGATGTTCTGAATGTTGGGCGCGGAAGACGACGTCCGACCTGTTTCGAGAAGCGGCTCGAAGCGCGTCTGCACGGGCGTCTTGATCCCCTTCAAGAGGATCGGCATGATCCGTCGAGACGACCTTCGCGAGGCTCGAGTAGTTCGCGTAAGCGGCGAGGATCGGATCGCCGGTTTTCTTGCACGTCGCATCGTCGAGCGCGACGTCGCCGCCGTCCGTCTTCACGACCTCCAAGCCCTTGGCCTGACACACTCTGCACCATGAGCGCCTTCGCGACTTTGGTGTCTCGCGTACCCTTCGCACGCACAAGCTTAATGCTGCTCGAGAAGCTGCCTTGACCTCGTTCGCTGCTCTTGCTCGTCGTCTCGACGAACGCTCGAACCGCTTCCGGATCCGTCTTGATCCCGTAGCAGGACATGAGGTGGAGCATCCACGCCGTGCGACACCGCGCGGGCTCGTCCAAAGCAGCGCCGAGTCGACTTCTTGCGCCTGGTAGACGGCCATCGTCGCGACGGCGTCGTCTTCGGCGTACTGACGTCGCTTCTCTCGGCCACTGGTTCAGAGGGATCTCGTAGAGCTCGGAGTATCGAAGACGCCACGTCTCCGCGCCCTTGTCGAGCTCTTGCCCGAGATGCCTCTTCGCGAGCTCGGCGAGGCTGTAGCCGATCTTGGTACACCTTGCCGTCCTCGGCTTGACGGAAACCCGCCATAGCAACCCTCGCGCGATGTCGATCATCTTCTGCCGCATGATGACGTCGCGCACGAGCCCGCGATCGTAGAGCGTCCAGATCCTCTCAGCGAGCGCCGGATCGTGCGCGAGCATGACGGCCATGTCGTAGGCCGTGTTCGCACCAATGACCGGCGTGTTGTTCCAGAGAGCGAGATCGGCCATCGAGCGGAACGTCGGCGAGCCATCGAGCGCGTGATAGAGCTGCGAGCTGTAGTCAGGTTGCGCGTACGAGACGCACACGAGATCCGGCGCGAGGTTTGCCGTCCGTGATGAGGAAGGTCTCTGTGTCGAAGGCCTGCATCGTCAATCTCGCCCCGCCCTGAGCCGCGCGCCAGGGTGGGCTTCCTTCATTTCACTTCGGACCCGCCCATACCGGCACCGTGCCCGGCGGGGCATCGCAGGCTGCCCGTAGGGGCCTGCGCGCCTTGCGGGGCCGGCGGCTGGTAAGCCGGCGCCTGCTGCGGCTGAGGCGCGTATACGGGCGCCTGCTGTTGCGGGTACTGCGGTGCTTGCGGCAGAGCGGCCGGAGCAAACGCCGGTGGGGCGTAAGCCGGTGGATACCCCTGGGGAGCGGCAGCGGGTTGCGCCGCCGCTCTCTGGGGCATTGCCGCCACTGCGGGTGTCGGTTGCGGCGCCCAACCAGGCGGCGGAGTCCACGGCGACCACGCATGAAGCGTGAACTCCGTGTTTCGCTTGGTCAGCGTCGTCCGACACTCGACAGCGACGGTCTCTCGTCCGCCGAGCACGACCGTGCCCTGCGTCTCGAGCGCCGTCATGAGCTCCGCAAGCTGTCGGCCTCAGTTGCTGATCGATTTGCGCTAAGGTGATCTCGATTCGTGATATCGAAGCCGAGAAGCGCGGCCACCATTTCGAGGATGTTCGACGAGCCGATTTGCTTGTCTTGCAAACTTCCCATCTTGACGAACCACGTCCCCTTGCTCCCCGATCGGGTGCGCGGGGTTGTCGCTCTCCAAGACTTCGAACTCGGTGATGAACGCGATTCCTGACTTTTTGCGTTTGCTTGCTCAAGCCCCGAAGCAAGCTTGAGCTTGTAGTGTCCGTTGATTGAAGTAGTTCCCACGTTCGAAGATGGGCGCTGCTCCGATTAGAGACCAGTCGACGGGAGGTGACATTTTCTTTCTTGCTTCTTGCGTGTTGTGAGACCGGGAAAAATTCCCGCGACCGTACGATCGCGAAGTCTCGTGCGTAGCTCGCGATTCAGTTTTCACCACTTGCCCCAATCCTTGTCCCAAACCGCTCCCAAATACGGCGCTCGCGGCACGACGATGTCCGCGAGCAAAAGCTTCTGATGATCGCCGGTGATGTCTTCCTGGTACTGCGCGTCGGTCCGCATGATGTCCATGGCGATCACATGCTCAACGGCACGAGACGACGACATCACAAATCACTTCGTCGGCCTCCTGACCGTCGCGGTGCGTACGCGCGAGAAGTTGTTGCCACCGGTCGCCTTGCTGCATCGGCGAGGAAACGAGGTTTCGCGAGAACCGTTGCAGGTTTCGTCCCTCTCGATTCGCCTCGATCGAAAGGATCGCCGCCGGGCCGTCGAAGGTCTCGATCGAGTTCCCGTGCTTGTCGAGGCCTTCGCCGGCAAAGTACGGCAGGCCCGTCATGTCCGAGAGTCGCTCGGCAAAGTCGATGTGCTCGCACCAGATGAGCCCGCTCTTCTCAGCCCACCGTGCGCAGTAGTTCAACACCGAGTCGTCGAACGGCACCGCGATGGTGTTCGGCTTGAACGTGTCTCGGATCGCAACCCAGGCCTTGTACTCTTCGTCGCCGTACCACTCAGGGTGTTGAACGCAAGCGAGCGCGACCTGCTTCTCGGAATCGAGCCGGCGCTGATTTCTCTTTCAAAACTTTCCGACAGAACGCCGACCAAAGCTTCTTCGCCTCGAGCCATTCGTCGGGAGGTCGGGGATCCCATTTGTAAAAGAAACCGAGCGCGAGCTCACGCGCATGACGCCAGATCGCAAACCCGTCACTGAGCGGCCAACCGTCTGGCGTCTTCCACTTCCTCGAAGCGTCTCGAACGCTGCCTTCGTCTGCTCCGTCGTTTCGACGATGTGCCCCTGAACTCGAAGGCTCACATCACATCCGCCGCCCGAGGCCGTCACGACGCCGGGGGTGTCGTTGATTCGCTTCCGAACCGCGATGCGCGCACGCTGGGTCACATCGTCGCTTATGTCTTCGTCGGTCGCGAGCTTCAAGATTGCTCCTGGGTGAAGCGGTGGTGTGATTGCGTTCGGTCGTTCGTCGATAGCGAGCGCCCATGCCTCGAGCTCGGTCCAATGCCGCGGGAGCGGCGTGCGGAGCTTCAACGACCACAAGAGCAGGTGCGCGAAGTCGTGAAGGGAGCGCTTCGAGATTGTGCCGGTCAAGATGACCGTGCGCGTCTCAGGGATGATCGTGCATGAACCGCGCGACGCGCTTCGTCACGGCCGCGCGCCGGTTCTTGAGCTTGTGCGCCTCGTCGCAGATGATGAGGTCTGGGTTTGCTTTCTCGAGCGTCTCAGCACCAGAGACGCGCCCTAGTGCTTGGTAACTCACGATGGTCAGGAACGTCGGGAGCTTCCAGTGCTGAGCAAGCTTCCGCGCTTCCGTTTCTGGTTTTTTCGATCAAGGCCGCGGGGACGATGAGCATCGGCCTCTGCGCCTCGAGCACGAGCGCCGCAAGAAGCGTGATGAGCGTCTTGCCGCCGCTCACACGAATCGGTCCAAAGAGACCGCCGTAGTCATGCATCTCGTAGAGCGCCTGCGCTTGAACGGGGCGCAGGCGCATCGTTCCGCCCGGCGTGCGTAGATGATTCGTCAGAAGATCGATCTGTTCCGCCTCTTCATCGGGGCTGAGAGGAGTACGCCGTGGGATCATGATGATCCTATCGAGCTCCGGGCGTATGCTGCACGCCTTCTGCTTCTCGGAGCTTGCCGAGCGCGGTGTTCCGCCTTGCGCCGTTGGTCGCTTCGGCGACGGCGGCCAGGATGTTGGAGAGATCGATGGGGTCAGGCATCCGCGTTCCGTCCGTACTTGTGCTTCACGCAATATGCTTTGCCGCCTCTGTAACGTGCCGGCTGTCAAGGTTCGGCTGCTCGTCACCACCCCACAGATCGCGCAAGGAAGTAACGGGGGTTTGCGGCCTCCTCCTTTGTGTTTCTCACAATACGGCTTGCGCCCTTCGTAGCCTGCTTGCAACGAACTGCTTTTGGTCGCGGGCTCTCCGCAGATCGCGCAAGGAAGTAACGGCTTAGGCGCTACGGGCCCTTTCTTGTGCTCTTTACAATACGCTTTACCACCCTTGTGTCGTGCGCTGTTAGAGCTGCCTTTACTAGCTGGTTTCCCTGACAAATAGCACAAGTAAGTAACGGACGTGAGCCTGCCTTGTGGTCGCTACACATACGGTCTGTGCCCTTGAAGTCGCGCAGTTTCCGAACTCATCTTAGTAGCCGGCTTCCCACAGATCACGCACGGAAGTAACGGAAGTTTTGGGAAGTTTTGCGGCCGCCGTAACGGTGCGTCTTTTACAATACGCCTTCCCACCACGAGACCGAGCGCTCGACGAAGCGATGCGCGATGTCGGTTTCCCACAGATCCCACATGGAAGCGGGGCGGGAGTTTTGCGGAGGGCCGCCTTTGTGTTTCTCGCAATATGGCTTTCGCCCGCACCGCCGCGCATTCTGTGAACTACTTCTAGTCGCAGGCGCGCCACAGATCGTGCACGGGAGCGGTGGAAGTTTTGCGGAGGGGCCGCCTTTGTGCTGCACGCAGTACGGCTTGTCGCCTCTGTTGAGAGACATCTTTGTGCTGTTAAGAGTTGCGGGCGCACTACAGACCGCACACGGAAGCCGCGTAATTTTCGTAAGAAGACCGCCTTTGTGTTTCTCGCAGTAAGGCTTCCGTGCGCCGCCCTTAGCTCGCGCATTCTGTGAACTCATTTTAGTTGCCGGCTCGCCACAAATCGCACACGGGAGCGGCGGAAGACCGTAATTCAAACCTCCTAGCGTGCGCTGCACAGTACGGTTTATTTTTTCCAATCGCCGCATTTGCCGCGCTCGCACGAGTTGCTGGCGCGCCACACACCGAACACAGTGTCTGCACCAGCGTATCCGCACGCACAAGTTGCCCTTCGACCTCAACAGGAGGTAGCCACGTCTACCTCGCGCCGTCGGTACTGCGCTCGCCTTTATACAATCTTCTGCGCGCTTTTGCCTCAAGCTCCATCCGAAATCGGACCAAGGCGGGCTGAAAACATTCCATGCCCCCACAAGTCGAGCACCACAGGCGGATCCCCAGGACGCATGCATCGCGCAACTTGTTGAAGGTACCGCGCGATCGACAACGTCGGGCGCGCGAGCATCACGCACCTAAGCCCCGGGTAGTCCCAACCTTCACCGAGGACGTTGCACGTCCAAAGCACGCGAAGCGTTCCCTTTGCGCAACCTTGCCAACGTTCCTTGTCTTTTCAGATCTGTATCCGAACCAAAGAGAGTATCGGCAGGAATGCCGGACGCGGCGAAGTGCGCCGCGTACTGAATCGCTTTCTCTTTAGTGGCCGCGAAACCGAGCGCTGGCAAACCGACAGCGTGTTTCGAATACTCGACGACCATGCTCTCGAGCACTCGTGCGTGCGGTATCATCTCCGCAGCAACAAGATCACCGAAGTCTTGCCCTGAACGGCGCGGCAGCTCGACGTTCCACATTGGCGTCCAGTACGCGGGGCGTGCAATCCAACCTTGTTCGATCAAACCCTCAACCGGCTCGCTCTCGATCATCTCCTCGAACACAGAACCGAGCGGCTGTCCGTCCAAACGTACCGGCGTTCCTGTGAGGCCGAGAATACGGGCGTTCGGGTAAGCTTCGATCACACGGCGCCACTTTTGCGCGGTCGCATGATGGGCCTCGTCGATGACGATGCGCGTGATCCCTTCAGGGAAGTCTCGTCGAACGAGCGTATCGAGGCTCGCGAGCTGAATTGATGCTTCCGAATTTGTTCGGGCGTGGTTGAGCCAGATCCATCCGATCTGTCTCTTCGTCGATACCGGCGGCGTGAAGCTTCTCGTGCGTCTGGCGCAAGAATCTCCCGCGTGTGCGTCAGGATGAGAATACGGTCACCTCGAGCAACCCACGTGCGGATCACTGCTGACGCAAGAACGGTTTTGCCCGAGCCCATGAAGGCAACGTACAAAACACTTCGAACCTTCTCACATCGAGCGAGTACGTCTCGGTAGTCGCGCTTCTGGTAAAGCCGAAGGTGATCGACAACCAACGGGCTTGACGCAACACCTTCGTAGATCACCTTCGGCTCTGTATTCACCGGAACGCCCTCACGACCTTCGCCGCCTTCGAAAGCCAAACCGAAGCCGTGTCTTCCTCGATCTGCGTCGTCCCTAGCACGACGTCGCCCGTCGCTTCGACCGAAGCCAAGATGATCTCGAGCGCCTTGCAAAGTTCCGCCGGGCCCTTGCCGTACAAGATCTCTCGGTAGTGTGAGATCGGCGGAGCTTGCTCGCGGTAGTTTTCTTTCACTTGATCGTGCGCGGCGTTCACGTACTCGAGTGCGCTCGTCACCTCCGTGCCGATCGGCGAGCAGCCAACGTAGAGGACGAAGCCTGGCGCTTCCGCCGGCCACTGGTGCGCATCGACCTCCGTGGTCGCTTTCTCTTCTTCGGGCGCCCTCGTCCCTTCTTCGGGGCTTCCACCGCTGGAGGCTCGACCTGCCCCAAAGAGGATGCTCGACTGCGAACGTCGAGGCCGGCGGGGGTTGGTACGGCGCGGAGGCCTGCGGCGTCGAAAGAGGCTGTGGGGCCGCCTGGACACCCGGAATCGGCAAAGACAAAGGCACCTGCGCCGCGGGCACACCGTAAGGAACCTGGGGCGGTCCACTCGGGCACGCTGTAGCCGACGGGCACCGGCGCGACCGGAGACTGGGCGTAGGGCGTCTGCGGCGGGGGTTGAGGCATCACCGGCACCTGCGGCGCCGTCTGGTACGCCTCCGGCGGGTGGATCGGCGACGCGGGGCGTCCGTTCTTCATGGCCTTGAGTTTGTCTGCGAGGGAAAGTCCGGCTTGTGTCATGGTCGCTTGAACTCTTTCTGTGGGTGACGGGTTACAAATCGAAAGGAACGCGCAGCCTCCGAACGCATCGCAGGCTCTGAAAGTCTGGACGAAACTCGAGCGCGGACGTGCCGGCGGAACTTCGTGATGAAGCTTCGTGATCTCACCGGCGACGGGATCGACGTGCTCGAAAAACATCTCGGCGACCGTGTTCTTCGACACGATCTGAAAACGCGGCTCGGCTCTCCGTGCGCCGACTGTCTTGTAGTAAACCCAATCGAGCGCGAGGTGCGTGTCGTTCGGGTTCTTGAAGAACTCGTCGACCGCGTAGATGAGCGCCTGCGGATGACAGAGGATCTCTTCCGGCGTCTTCATCCACGTCGCGGCTTTCGTCGTCTTGTGATCGCCGACGTGAAGGAGGCCGTTCGAGTCACGGTACCGAAAATCCTTGAAACCTGTGTACCAAGCACGCCGGCTCGTGAAACGAAACCCCTCTTCCGTGACGAGCGTCGGGAATCTAGGTGGCGGAAGAAGGTGCAGGCCCGAAGCAGCGATTGCCCCCTCGTCCGTGAGTGTGTCGGGAGGTTTCCCATCCCGAAGCCAGAACTGAAGAATCGAATGAACGCGCGTGCCGAGCGCCGCCGCGTCGTTCGGAGGTGCGCGTTTTTTCTCGATATAACCAAACGCCCATTTGCGAGGACAGAGGTCGTAGACCTCGATCTCCGACGCACTGACGTAGAGCTCGCCCATCAGATCCCCTTCGACTTGCCTTGGTGCGCAGGAATCGAAACAATCTGAAGTCGCGCGTGTTGTCGATGATACTGCACCCACGACTCTATCGCCGGAGGATCCAGTAACCTCTCTTCAATTTCTCCATCCAAATGAGGTCGAACACGAAGAAGATCCCACGTCAAATTCTCAATGGCCATCCAACCTTTGACCAACGAAGCAAAAGACGGCTCGTGATCTACGTGACACGTATCCCACGCCACGAGCACGCCCGTGAGTGCGCAAAGCACCTGTTCACCGTTCGTTGTGAAAAACCATTGCTTAAAAGCCAAAACGTCTGCTCGAACTTCTACTCGAAGCGCGCTCTTCCACTTTGTTCGTGCTTCGATGGCGTCAGACACTCGAGAAAACTGGAAATCTGTTCGGGTGCCGTCAACACGAGAAATCCAAAAACCATCGGTTCCCTGTGGATTTCGTTCAACCTGAAAGCTGTGAACACCCGAAACCGATCTTCGTCGCCGCACTCGGGTGCAGCCACAACAAATCGTAAAATAAAGTGAACGTCCTCCGGATCCGTGACCGTCTCGCCAGGCCGGTACTTATCGCGGACAGCCCGAACGGCGTCGGTCGCTTTTGCTTTGCTGGAATAGCGCCGAGCGCCGATTTGAAACTCCGCCACGCCTTCGCTTTATCCGCGCGCCGAAGCGGTCCGTCAAGTTTTTCTCTAGAGACTGAGAATCTCTGGACACGGTTTTGCATTTCCGGTACTCCCGAAGGTCCCTCGGTCCGTCGCGAGCTTGCACCGGTATACCAATCGTGCGGCAAACGGCGGACCGAGGGACGCTGACTCAACCGGAGGCCCACCACGTGCCAATTCCTTCACCTATCGGTGTCACGAAGGACCAATGAGCGCGTCGATCTTCCTCGACTACGCCGCGCAGTACGCAGAGATGGGGCTTGCTGTCTTCCCTTGATCCCCGGAAGCAAGCTCCCGTTCAAAGGAACGAACGGATCCTTGAACGCGACCACGGATCTCACCGAGGTCGCAAAAATGGCCGCAGGGGTCCCGAACGCGAACATCGCCATCGCCCCTGGAGTGTCGGGGCTCTTCGTCGTCGATGAAGACCCACGAAACGGTGGTGACGAATCCCTCGCGACGCTCCCACCGTTACCAGAAACGTTGACGACCAACACCGGGGGCGGGGGACGGCATTTTGGTTCAAGAGACCTACAGCTCTCGACGAGGTGACGTGCACGAGCATCGGCCCCGGGCTCGACATCAAAGGGCTTCATTCCGGGTATGTCCTCCGCACCGCCGAGTCTTCACCCAAACGGAAGCATCTACGACTGGGGCAAGCACTGCGCCCGTCGCCGAAGCGCCTGCTTGGCTCGTGCAGAAGATCCTCGCGGTTGGTGAGCAACGCAAGACGTCCACAGAGCTGAGCGCACCGGCCGAAGCCGACAGTTTCCTTCTTGGTCGCGCCTTCGAAAAAATAGGTTGGCTAGGATCGCAAATCAAGAACGGCGTCTTCTCTGTGCGATGCCCGAACGAAGGAGCGCACACGAGCGGAGAAACCGTTCGACAGCTCGACCGTGATCTTCGCACCTGAGAACGGCGGGATCGGCGTATTTCATTGCTCGCACGCACACTGCATCGGCCTTCGGCAAAGACATTCTGAACCGGTTTCCCGGACCTCATCACCGAACGCGACTGCAACCGAGCTCGCAGCGCGGTGCAAAGAAACCGACCTAGGAAACGCCGAACGTCTAGGTCTTCGGTACGGAAACCAGATCCGGTACAATAAACCCTTCCGAACGTGGTTTTTCTGGAACGGAAGATTGTGGGGAAGAAAATAAGCGCCAAGATCCAAGAACTCGCCAAATCTTCGGCCCGAAAAATCTGGAAGAGATCGACATCATCGAATCGTTTCTTCTCGCCGACGATGACGACAGAAGAAAGCCCGCCGCGCCACCGCACGCCAAGAATTCCGAAAAACGCAGAACATCAAGCAGCCTTGGCTCTCGCCACATCAGCGCATCCCGTCGGCGTAGATGAGCTCGACGCAAACCCTTGGCTTCCTGAACGTTCCGAACGGGACGGTAGATCTCTACGCCGGGGCGCTTCGCCCACACCAACGCGAAAACCTGATCACGAAAATGGCGTCATGCGACTTCGACACCGGAGCACGTTCGGATATCTGGGAACAGTTCCTCGTCAAGACAACGAACGGAGACGCCGCAGCGAGTAAGGCGAGCCTCTCAGTACATTCAACGCGCCATCGGGTGCGCGCTCATCGGAGAAGCGTTCGAAAAAATGCTTCTGGTTCGTCTACGGGCCACCCGACGGTGGCAAAGATGCACGCGTTCATCACCGCCGTCTCTGGGTTAGCTCGGTGACTATCACGTCGCGAGCGACGCGGACACGTGGCGCTCATTCGTCAGCAAGTCGGCGGGAACCGCGGCGGCATCGTGCGGCGCCGCGGCGCGCGGCTCTCGACCGTCGTCGAAATCAAAAAAGGCTCGAAGTTTCGACGAACAGCTCTGGCATCAAAGCCGTAACCGGCGGGGACGTGCTCACACAAGCGGCCATCTTACAAGGATACGAGGTCTCGTTCGCCCGCTTCTCGACCTTCTCGCTCTGGCAGCTTCGCCGCTGCGAACGACTGCCCGACCATCCGCGTGACGACGACGCCGGCATGTGGAAGCGCGTCCGCCGGGTACCGTTCGTCAACTCGATCCCAGCGCCAGAGCAAGATCGCAGCCTCCGACATAAACTCACGCGGCCCCCGACGTCCAGCGCGCCATCTTGGCGTGGGCAGTTACCGGCTTCGCCGACTCTGGCAGCTACACGGTGTCTCCGATTGTACCTGCGCGGCCGTCGAAGCGTCGCGTCGGAGGCGTACTCGAACGGAAATGGATCGCCCTCGGAGAATTCTCTTGAAGACGCGAGGTGTGTCTTCGGGCCAGGCACCGAGACGACGAGAACGGCCATTCGTGCCGCCTACGACCGTTAGATAGCTTCACGAACAGCGTCCGGGTGCCCCTCACACCGCGTGAGCTCTCCGACCGCATTAGGGAGCCGTCCTGGAGTCGTCGAGAAGAAAAGCCACGGCGACGGGGGTTTGGACCGGCATCGGGCTTGCGCGGTGGGGGCCGCCTCCGATAGCGTCGCCTGCCAGGTGGAAACGGCTCGGGGGCACATGGGGCACATGGGGCACCAGATCCAGTAAAGTTCTTACAAAAAGAGAGATATAGAAAAAGTCCTAGGGATTGATGCCCCACGTGGCCCATGTGCCCCCGATTTCCAGTCGTGATTTAACTATTCCAATTGTGATTTATCTCTGAATCGAAAAATAAATCCCCCACGTCCAACGCAAAACATGATGGCACAAATCGAGTTAAAATCCAGACTGTAAATCTGACCCTCGCGCGGAGCTCGTAGACCCCGCCGCGACGATCCGATTTCTGCTCGCCGGGAGCGCCCACGTGACCTTCCAGATCGCGTCGCGACGGGCACGCGCTTCACGTACCGCGTGACGCTCGCCGAAGCGTCGCCAGGGCGACGCTGAGAGCCGCCTCCGCACTTCGTGTCCGCGCTCACCGGGCTCGAACAACGACGGCGACTACACGTACCTCGGGTGCATCTTCACGGCCGGACGATGTACGCGCACGGCCGGAAGAGCCGCATTGCTCGTCGACGCGCCGAGCGCCGTCGCGTTTCGATTGGGTTTGGGCGCACGCTCACGGAGGGGCAGCATGCATCCAGAGCTCGCCGTGTGGCACGAGGGTCGTTGCGGCAAAGTGTGGTCGTCGACTCACTGACCCCGGAGTCGATTTCGAGCGGCCTAGGTCCCGTCTGCGCAGGGAGGGATTTGAACATGAACGATCACCGTCGAAAGACCTTTCGAACTGATCAACTCGCCGCCTACGACGCCATCATGAAGTGGATCGACGGCGGCGGCGATGAGCTCCTTTCAGCCTCGGCGGCTACGCCGGCAGCGGGCAAGTCGACGCTCGTCTCGCTCGTCGCGAACAGAGATCGAGCTCCCGGCGTTCTGTGCGTTCACTGGCAAGGCGACGTCGAGCGTGCTTCGTCGGAAGCTCCGGGCTGCCGGCACTGAGACAGCTGTCGTCAGCGGCACAGCACGGCGAACGACGGCTGTCTCGAACAGCCAAACCGTATCTGCGGAACGATCCATCAACCTCATCTACGCGCGCGTGCTGAATGCTCTCGAGCAGAAGGAAGGAGGAAAAAGAGAAGGACGAGCATCAAGGTAACTGCGTGCAGTGCGAAGGCAAAGGCTGGCATCGTCGCGAAGCGCTCGATCGGAACTACGGTCATCATCATCGTGGACGAAGCGTCGATGGTCGACGACGCGATGCTCGACGACCTGCGCGGTTACAACGTGCCGATCTTGGCGGTCGGCGACCACGGGCAGCTCCCGCCGGTGAGCGGCACGGGCTCGCTCATGAAGAACCAGAACCTTCGCCTCGAGCAGATCCACCGTCAGGCCGAGAGGGCAATCCGATCATTGCTCTGAGCAAGATGATCCGTGAAGAAGGTCGGCTCCCGGACGTGTGTGAACGGTGGCGACGCGGTGCGGTTCGGGCTAGAGCTGCGGTTCGTCGAGCAGATCGTTCGAGGAGCGTTACGCGGGCGCCTCGGCCGAACGATTGCTCGAGATGGGCCTGGCCTGTTACACGAACCGTCAGAAGGGTCGGGTTGAACGACGCCGTTCGTCGTGCTCGAGGGACCGCACGGACCGCTCTCGAAAGCCGGCGAGCACGTCATCTGCCTTCGGAACATGCGAGCCGAGGGCGGACGCGACCAGTCGCGAACGGCATGCGCGGCGTGCTCGCGAGCGACGTGATGACGAAGAAGACGAAGACGGCGAAGAGAGCGATACGCACGTCGTCAGGCAAAGTCGCGTTTCCTGAAGACGGGATCAAAGGGCACGGCCTTACGACATGCTCGTTGCGCAGTTCGGTCGTGAGAAGACGTTCCAGTCGCGTCGACGAGCTCGAAGCGTGAGACCGGTCTGCGCTCGTTCGGTTCGGCCGGTGCGCTCTTCGATTTCGGCTACGCGATGACCGTGCACAAGATGCAGGAAGCTCTGCGACGATCTCGTTGTCTGTGTCGAGCGCCCGGGACCGGTCGACGACGCAGTCATGGCGTCGTTGGCTTTATACTTCTGTCACACGCGCAGCGAAAAGGTTGATGGTGCTCCGATGATGGGGTTCTCGGACACGCCGTCGCTTTGTGGCGGCAGTTTTCGCGCACGACGAGCGTTGCCCGAGTCTTCTCCGCCGGGCGGCACTCTACAATAACGTGCGCGGGCAGTGCAAGCACCGGTTCGGGCACTTCGGTCCGCATCGGCGTGTTTCGATGCCATTGGAGTACAACGCGCCGCCGAGTGTTTGGGAGAACAAGCTGATAAGCAGAAGGAGCTTGCGTGAATGACCTCGAATGAAAAAGACCGCGACTTCGGCATGGGGTATCCCCGGTCTCATCGCCGAGGATGCTACCGCGTGCGCGACCTCTTGCACGAGAAGAACGCCGTGAAGCATCGCTCGGCGCTCGATCCCGTGCGCATCTTTAGTACAAGGCAGACACCGAGAGCAGATCCGCGTGCGCCCTCGACGACAAGCTCTCGCGTCTCGCGTGGCAGTGCTGCCGGTGAAGACGTCGAGCTCGATATCATGGGGTACCTGATTCTCATGCGCGTCGCGCGGCGGTTGAAGAGGACGGACTCGATAAACAATCCAGACGATCCGGATCCCGTCGTATGAGCGCCCTCTCGTCCTTCGTTGGTCGATTCACTCGCGCGACGCCGTGCATGCTCCGAGCGGCTCATCGCGTGGCTCGAACCGGAATCGGTACTGGCTGCGCGTCTCTATTTCGACAGAGCGCGTTTCTCGTGGGCGCCTGACGCATCCGAGACCGAAGAACCGTGAAGCACACGCTCATCCGCCTCGGCAACAGCAAAGCGCTGGCACATCATCTCGCTACCGACGAGCGCTTCACGGTTTGTGAGAAGCGGATCTACACCGTGGACATGTACGCGACGAACCAAACGCCCGCGGACGGCGAGAAGGTCTCGCGAAACGTGCCTTCGGTGGACTACGGTCAACATGAAACGAAGCAACATCTTCCACGCGCCCGATGCAAAGGTGACTTGGTTTTGTAGCTCCGTAGATTGTCTCGAGAGCGTGACCAACGATGGTTCAGTTCCAGAAGGTTGGATTGAGACCTGGCACTCGGCGCAAGGGCACCATCTTCCCGCTCGAGTTTTGCCCGAAGTGTGCGAAGCAACGTGCTGTGGCCTACAAGTTCGAAATGCTCATGCGCTTCTTCGAAAGTGAAGAGGTTATCGCCGTGGAAGTGAACGGTGACGACGTCAAGTTTGC
>ERZ1370068.3428-contig-2541_pt1 | contig 17599 bp, 26 predicted proteins | sample MGYA00561227_ERZ1370068 | MGnify/ENA primary metagenome ERZ1370068 (study PRJEB38410, sample SAMEA6850437) | metagenome | study: Metagenomic assessment of the ecological functions of the soil: analysis of the soil microbiota associated with the...
CGCAAGAGCCCAAGCCGCGCGCGGAGACACGTTTATCTCGCTGCGGCCTCGGCCGCCCGGCACGCATAATTCGGGTGTGGCGCTGGTCGAGGTGACGCAGGCGCATGGGCCGCGCGCTGATCGTCAACAATGAGGAAGAGCGCTTTTCCGGCAACAAGCACACCACCGAATATCCGAGCGCAGTCGGTCGATGCGATGGTGGCGACGCTGCGCGGCATGGGGCGCGACATCGGCGATATCGACGCTGGCTGACGAGCTGGGACTATCTCGACGCTCGGCTGGCACGCTGGCGCCGCTCGGTGCTCGAGGAAGCTGCCGCAGAGTCTGCAGGCTCTTCGCACCACGGAGGCCGCCGGCTTCGACGGCCGCCGCCTCGACCAGATGACGCGGACGCCAAAAATCCTCGGCCCGCCAGCTCGGCCTTGCCGAGCGCGTGCCGCTGATCTGCATGCCGCATCACGACAACCACGCCTGGTTTTCCTTCGCGGCCTCGCCCTTCGCCGACGACGGCGAGCCGGTGCGCGATCGCGGTGCTCGACGGCACCGGCGACACGGGCTCGATCTCGCTCTACGTCGTCGAGAATGGCGCGATGCGCCAGCTCTACTGCAACGACAGCATGTTCGATTCGCTCGGCGCGTTCTACAGCGTGATCTCGTCGACGCAGGGCGGCTGGACCTGGCTCTCCAGCGAGGGCCGCTACATGGGCGCCGCCGCCTGGGGCGACATGGACCGCGCCAGCAATCCCTATTATCGCGCGGCTGAGAGACGTGCTGCATTTCGGCGGCAATGGCGAGATCCGGCTCAACCGCGCGATGGCCAACTGGTATTGCGATCCGTTCGATCAAGCCCTACAAGCCGGCGCTGATCGAGATCCTCGGCGAGCCGCTCGAGCCCGAACAGCTCTGGAATCCCGACGCGATGCTGCGCGTCGAGGACATCCATCACCGCCCCGACACTCAGGACCGCCTCGACAAGGCGGCCGCGACCCAACTGGTGTTCGAGGACGCGATGATCCATGTCGTCGATCATCTGCTGCGCGCGACCGGCGCGAACCGGCTGGTGCTGACCGGCGGCGTGGCGCTGAACGCGGTCGGCAACATGCGGCTGCTCGAACATTTCGACGAGGCGTGGTTCGCGAGACGCCAGCAGCGCAAAGCCGCGCCTGCATCTGTGGGTGCCGCCGGTGCCCGGCGATCCCGGCGTCGACCATCGGCGCCGCCTGGCTGTTCGCGCATCTGGCGGGCGCGCCGCGCGGCGCGCCGATGACGCACGCGTTCTATTGCGGCACGCCGCCGTCGCACGCGGACATCGCAGCCGCGCTCGAGGCCGACGACATCGCCTCGCAGCGCATCGGCGATATCTCGACGCCGGAAGGCCGCGACGCCATCGCCGATCTGATGGCGTTCATGGTGGCGCAGAGCGGCGTCATCGCGATCTATCAGGGCGCGGCCGAAACCGGTCCGCGCGCGCTCGGCCACCGCTCGATCCTCGCCAACCCCTGCGATCCGCAGGCGCGCGCGAGCGGCTCAACGAGCGCGTCAAATACCGCGAAGCGATCCGCCCGCTGGCGCCGATGGCGACGCTGGAAGCGGCGCAGCAATATTTCGAGCTGCTGCCCGGGCGCGTCGGACGCCGACTACAACGCCTACAACTACATGGTGCTGACGGCGCAATCGAAGCCGCGGCGCGCGCGACAAAATCCCGGCGGTCATCCATGCCGACGGCACCGGCCGCATCCAGATCGTGCGCGCGGCAGACGATCCCCTCACCTACGCCTATCTGAAGGCGCTCGGCCGCCGCATCGGCGTCGAGATGTCCGGTCAACACGTCCTTCAACGTCGCCGGCCCGATCGCCCAGACGCCGCAACAGGCAGATCGATACGCTGCGCCGCTCCAAGGGCCTCGACGTCGTGCGTGCTGGTCGCCGACGACGGCGCGGTGCACGCGGCCTGGCACGGCGGCGAGCGCGACAGCGGCCGGTTCACCGGCTGGCTTGCCGGAATGGCAAGGCCGGCGCGTAGCTCAGCGCTGGAAAGAATTTCAGCACGCGCCCGTCGATCAGCAGCAGCGCGCTGCCGATCACCAGCGCGCCGGCGATCTCGCGCAGCGAGATGCTTCTCGCCGAGCACGAGATAGCCGAGCAGGATGGCGGTCACCGGAATCAGCAGCGTCACCAGCATGACGTTGGTGGCGCCGGAGCGCCGCAGGATCTGAAAGAACACGATGTAGGCGAGCGCGCGTCGACAGCGCGGCGAGGCCGATCACGGCAAGCCATGTCGTCAGCGCCCGGCATCGGCAGTTGCCAGGGACGCTCGACGAGTGCCGGCGACAACCGTCATCATCAGCAGCGCGAGGCCAGCATCTGGAACGTCGCGGTGCGCGAGCGGCGGCGAATCCGACAGATAGCCGCCGCGCCAGCAGCGCCGACAATGCCGTAGCTGAAAGGCGGCCGCAAGGCAGAGCAGGATGCCGAGCGCCCTGCCCGCTCTCGACAGCCAAACCCGCCGCCGTGAAGGATGATCACGCCGATCAGCCCGACGATCACGCCCGCGATCGCGCCGCGCATGCAGCTTTTTCCTCGCCGGCAGCTGCCATCACGACCACGGTGAACAGCGGCGTCGTGGCGTTCAGGATCGAGGCCAGCCCGCTCGGGATATAGGTCTGTCCGATCACGATCAGCGAGAACGGCAGCACGTTGTTGAAAAGCGCGATCGCGATAAACGGCCGTCCAGCCCGACAAGCCGTCCGGGAAACGGCATGCGGTAGAGCCACAGCAGCGGCAGCAGGATGATCGCGGCAAGCGCCACGCGCAGGCAGCACCACCGTGAACGGCGGCAATTCCTGCGCAGCACCACGCCGTTGAAGAAGAACGAGCCGCCCCACAGCATCGAGAGCAGCGCCGAAGCAGCGACCAGTCGCGGGCGTCGATCCGAGCCGTCGCTTGAGGTCATTATCGGCTGCCTATCGGCAGTCAGGCGCGCCGCGTTTATTCCGCCGCGCGGGCGCTTGTCCACCCGATTTCCGGACGAATTCGCGATGGCTATTTCGGCCGCGAGACGATCTCGATCATCCTGCCTTCGTCGTCGTCGGGCGCGCTCGGCCTTTGCCGCGTCATAGGCCGCGAGCGCAGCGCGGCCTGACGTGGCACGTCGGGCAACAGCGTCTCCGCGAGCGTCACCGCGTAGGCCGCATCCTTGTGGCGCAGCGCCGCTGTGAACGACGCGCCGGAGAAATCGCGCGCCACCATGCGCTTGGAGTGACGGATCACCTGCGGGCTTGCCACCGCGCCGGTCGCCAGCGCTTCCGCCACCAGCTTCATGTCGAGCCCGGCCTGCTCGGCCATCGCGATGCCTTCGGCGAGGCTCGCGATCTGCACCGCGCCCATCAGATTGTTGATCAGCTTGAAGACCGTGCCGGTGCCGACCGCGCCGAAATGCCGGATCGTGCTGCCGATCGGCGCGAGATAAGGCCTGCGCCTGTTCGAGATCGGCCGGCATCAGCGCCGACCAGCAGCGTCAGTTTTCCGGCGGCCGCCGCGTCCGGCAGGCCGGTGACGCGGGCAATCGATATAGATCAGAGCCGCGGCCGCGCAGTTCGCGCGCCATGTCGAGCGCGTGGCTGGTGCGACACGGTCGAGCATTCGATCGCGAGGCGTGCCGGCCTTCATCGTTGCGGCGGCGCCGTCCTTGCGCCGAGCCAGACCGCGCGCGAAGCCTCGTCGTCGGCGACCATGGTCACGACGGCGTCGGCGTCGATCGGCGGCATCCTCCGGCGACGCTGGCCCACGCGCGCCGCGCGCGATCAGGTCTTCCGCCTTGGCCTTGCTGCGATTCCACACCGCGACGGTGAAGCCGGCGTCGAGATAGCGGCCGGCCATGCCATGGCCCATGCGGCCCAAGTCCGATGAAGCGCGACCCTTGTCATCGGCTAGTCCACATCCTCGACTGCGCCGGGCGCCGGTGCCGAACGCGCGCTGCGCCAGCGTTGCCGCCATGAACTCGTCGAGATCGCCGTCGAGCACGCCTGACGGTGTCCGAGGTCTGCACGCCGGTGCGCAGGTCCTTCACCATCTGATAGGGCTGCAGCACGTAGGAGCGGATCTGGTGGCCCCAGCCGATATCGGTCTTGGCGGCCTGGTCGGCGGCGGCCTTGCTCCTCGCGCTTCTTCAGTTCGATCTCGTAGAGCCGCGCGCGCAGCATGTCCCAGGCCTGCGCGCGTGTTCTTGTGCTGCGAGCGGCCGGCCTGGCAGACCACCGCGACGCCGGTCGGGATGTGCGTGAGCCGCACCGCGGATTCGGTCTTGTTGACGTGCTGGCCGCCGGCGCCGCCCGAGCGCATGGTGTCGGTGCGCACGTCGGACTCGTTGATGTCGATCTTGATGCTGTCGTCGACCACCGGAAAGATCGCGACCGACGAGAACGAGGTGTGCCGGCGCGCGTTGGAATCGAACGGCGATATCCGCACCAGGCGATGCACGCCGGCTTCGGTCTTCAGCCAGCCATAGGCGTTGTGGCCGCTGATCTGGATGGTGGCGGATTTGATGCCGGCTTCTTCGCCCTGGGTCTCTTCGAGATATTCGATCTTGAAGCCGTGCTTCTCGGCCCAGCGCGTGTACATGCGCAGCAGCATCTCGGCCCAGTCCTGGCTTTCGGTGCCGCCGGCGCCAGCATGAACCTCGAGATAGGAATCGAACCGGTCGGCCTCGCCCGACAGCAGCGCTTCCGAGCTCGCGGCGCGCGACTTCCTTCTTCAGGTCCTTCAGCGCGTTCTCGGCCTCGGCGACGACGCCCTCAGTCGTTCTCGGCCTCGCCGAGCTCGATCATCTCGACATTGTCGCTGAGTTCGCGCTCGACCTTGCCGATGCCGTGCGAGCGCATCCTCCAGCGAGGTGCGCTCCTGCATCAGCTTCTGGGCCTTCTGGGGATCGTTCCAGAGATTGGGATCTTCGGCGAGCTTGTTCAGCTCGGCGAGGCGTGCCGTGGATTGTCTCGACGTCAAAGATGCCTCCTCAGCAGCCCGACTGACTGCTTGATCTCTTCGACAAGACGTTCGACTTCGGCGCGCATGGTTCTTCAGCCGGCTTTCAAGCAATGATGCTGCGAGGGATGTAGCGGCGCGGCGCGCAAAGCGCAACCGAGCGCAATGCTGGCATTAATCACAAGTCGCTGTCCTGGTGCCCGGGCCCGGGACATGATATTGCCGGCGTCCGGCGGGCGCCATCAGCGAGCGGCCGTCGGCGTCGGCGACGCCGATCACGCGAGTAGTTATCCGGCGGCGCGGTGCCCGGCTTGAAGGCTTCGAGAATGGTGCCGGCCGCCCTCGCCCGGACCGGCGCGCATGCCGCTCTTGGCGTCGACGCGGATCAGCTTGATGCCGGCCGGCACCGTGAACGGCATCGCCGGCTTGTCGGCGAGCGCGAGCTTCAGGAAGTCCTTGGCGATCGGGCGCGGCCAGATGGCCGCCGGTGGCGCCGCTTGCCGAGATTGCGCGGCTTGTCGTAGCCGACATAGACGCCGACCGCGATGTCCGGCGAGAAGCCGATGAACCAGACGTCCTTTTCGTCGTTGGTGGTGCCGGTCTTGCCGGCGATCGGCTTGCCGACCTCGCTGCACGCACCGTCGCCGTGCCGCGCCTGCACCACGCCTTCCATCATCGAGGTGATCTGATAGGCGGTCATCGGATCGAGCACCTGCTCGCGGCGGTCGACCAGCTGCGGCTCGGGCTGGTTCTTCCAGCCGCCGGCGCGTCGCAGCCGCGGCATTCGCGCTGGTCGTGCTTGAAGATGGTGTGGCCGTAGCGGTCCTGGATGCGGTCGATCAGCGTCGGCTTCACGCGCCGGCCGCCGTTGGCGAACATCGAATAGGCCGTGACCATGCGCATCACCGTGGTTTCGCCGGCGCCGAGCGCGTAGCGACAGATAGTTCGGCAGTGTCGTCATAGACGCCGAAGCGCTTGGCGTATTCGCCGATCAGCGGCATGCCGACGTCCTGCGCGAGCCGCACCGTCACCGTGTTGCAGCGAGCTGCTCGATGCGCGTTGCGCAGCGTCGTCGGGCCGTAATATTTGCCGGTCGAATAGTTTTCCGGACGCCACACGCCGGCGCCCTGCCCCTGGTCGATCTCGATCGGGCGCGTCGATCACCACGGTCGACGGCGTGTAGCCGTTGTCGAGCGCCGCCGAATAGACCAGCGGCTTGAACGACGAGCCCGGCTGCCGCATACGCCTGCGTGGCGCGGTTGAACTGGCTCTGGTCGAACGAGAAGCCGCCGACCATCGCGAGCACGCGGCCGGTCCACGGGTCCATCGCCACCATCGCGCCGGAGACTTCCGGCAGCTGGCGCAGGCGGTACTGGCCCTCGACCGCGTTGCCGTCCTTGTCGAACAGCGGATCGACATAGATCACGTCGCCCGGCTGCGAGCACCTGCGCGACCTTGGTCGGCGTCTTGCCGCGGCTCGGCCCCGACGGCGGCCTTGGCCCATTTCACGCCATCGAGCGTGACGATGCCGGTCTGCGCGCTCTTGCTGACGGCGCCGCCCAGCTCGCGGCCCGGCTGGAAGCCGATCCGCGCCGACTGGTCGCTGGTCTTCCAGCACCACCGCCATCCGCCACGGCGAGATGTCCGACAGCGACTTGACGTCGGCGAGCTTGACGCCCCAGTCGCCGGAGATATCGAGCTTGCTGATCGCGCCGCGATAGCCCTGGCGCCTCGTCGAAATTGACCAGGCCGTCGGTCAGCGTCTTGCGCGCCATCGACCTGCAGCTTCGGATCGAGCGTGGTGCGCACCGACAGGCCGCCTTCATAGAGCTTCTTTCGCCGTAGCGCTCGATAGATGTCGCGGCGCACTTCCTCGGCGAAAATATTCGCCGGCGAAGATGTGCGCGGCAGTCGGGCGCGACGGTGACGATCAGCGGCTCCTTCTGCGCCTTGTCGGCGTCGGCTCGCGCTTGATCCAGCCGTTTTCCACCAGACGGTCGAGCACGTAGTTGCGCCGCTCGATGGCGCGGTCGCGGCTGGCGCGAACGGGTGCAGCAGTTGTCCGGCGCCTTCGGCAGCGCCGCGAGATAGGCGGCTTCCGCGACCGGTGAGTTCGTGCACCGACTTGTCGAAATAGAGCAGCGAGGCGGCCGCGACGCCGTAGGCGCCGAGGCCGAGATAGATTTCGTTGAGATAGAGCTCGAGGATCTTGTCCTTCGAATAGGTGCGCTCGATGCGCAGCGCCAGCAGCGCCTCCTTGATCTTGCGCGTCGAACGAGACCTCGTTGGTCAGCAGGAAGTTCTTCGCGACCTGCTGGGTGATGGTCGAGGCGCCCTGCGGACGGCGGTTCGAGCCGTAGTTCTGGGCATAGAGCACCGCCGGCGCGCGCGATGCCGGAGAAGTCGATGCCCGCCGTGCTCGTAGAAGTTCTTGTCTTCGGCGGCGAGGAAGGCGTTGATCACCAGCTTCGGAACCGCCTGGATCGGCAGATAGAGCCGCCGCTCGCTGGCGTATTCGGCCGACCAGCGCGCCGTCGGACGCGTGCACGCGCGTCATCACCGGCGGCTCGTAGTCCTGCAGCTGCGAATAGTCCGGCAAGTCCTTGGAGAAATGCCAGATCAGCGCCTGCGGCACGCGCCGACGACCGACCAGGAACACGACGGTTCCGGCGGCGAACAGGAAACCGCAAGAACCGCACCAGCAAGCGCATTATCGAAGTTCCGTTCCAACCCTTGCGCCGCTGATTGCCGGCGTCTCGCTTGCAAACGCCTGATCCGAGAGCCATGCCGGTCGCTCACAGGCCGATAATACAGCCTGAGCTGCGGCGAAATTTGACCGATTCCGCAAAGCCTCTACGGCGGTTTTTTGTACGGGTGCTGCTGTGGCCAAACTAGGGCTTCGCCGCCGCTTATCGCGATCCCGTTCAGTTAATTGGTCGGTCCTGCGGCCGCGGCGAGGCGTTTGGCCAGAAAAGCATCGACCGCCTGGGCCATCGAACCGACGGTGTCGGGAGCGCCAAGCTCTCCGACACCAGATGTTCGAGGTCGCCCTTTGTTGAGACATAGCCGAGTTCCGACCAGCACCGACGGCACGTCGGGCGGCTTTTCAGCACGCGGAAGCCCGCTGATTTCAGCGGGTGCTTGTGCATCCGCACCGTCGTTCTTCATCTCGCCCATCAGCAGGCGCGCGAAACGGTTTGAGAAGGTGCGGGTTTCGCGCTGCGCCAGATCGATCAGGATGTCGGCGACATCGGTCGGCTCCTCGGTCAGGTTGACCCCGCCGATCGGCGTCGGCCTTGTTTTCCGCTTCCGCGAGCCGTTCGGCCTCGGCGTCGGAGGCCGTGTCGGACAGCGTGTAGATGGTGGCGCCCTGGGCATCGCCCTCGCCGGCGCGGCAGGGCGTCGGCGTGGATCGAAACAAACAGCGCCGCCGATTGGTTGCGCGCGACTCGCACGCGGTCGGTCGAGCGGCACGAAGGTGTCGTCGGTGCGGGTCATCACCACGCGATATTTGCCGGATTTCTCGATGCGGTCGCGCAGCGCCAGCCCAAACCTCAGCACCAGGTTCTTCTCGCGATTCTCGCCGCCGGCCTGGGTGCCGTTGTCGATGCCGCCATGGCCGGGATCGATTACGACCACCGGACGCGGATCCGTGCGGGCTGGGCGCGCGCTGTGACTGCACGCGCGGCGCACTGCGGCGCTTGCGCATCGGCGATCGCGGGCCGCAGCTCGGCCGCGCTCTCGGCCGCGAGCGACTGCACGAAGCTGGTGCGATCGACCTGCTCGGCTCCAGCACCAGCCGCGGCGGCTGGCCGTTGGCGGCTTCGCAGCACATAGGAACTGGCGATCTTCGGCCGGCCCGGTGAGATCGAACACGATCCGCGAGCCGCCGGGCATCACCAGGCCATAGCGGAACGCCTTGATCAGCCCGCGCCCGCGGTGCCCGGCGCCGGCGGGAAGCTGAAAGCTGACCTGGGGAATATCGATCACCACCCGATAGGGATCGGCGAGCGCGAAGGCACGAAATGCTGGATCGGCTTGTCGAGGTCGAGAACGAAGCGGGTCTGCTTGGCGTCACCGGCCAGGCGGGCATCGGAGGCGACCGGAAAGTTCGGAGCAGCCGATCGGACCGGACGATCGGCTCCCTCGGCCGCGCCGACCGGATCAGCGGCTGCGGCGCACAGCAATGCTGCGGCGCACAACAGCGCGCACACCCAGCAAAACACGGTGATTTGCGCGGCTCGCCAACGATTCCGTGCCTCCGGAGCAGCCCTCTTACCGCAATAGAACCACAGGGTTAATCAGCACCTTAAGCGTCTCCCAGCGAATAAGGCGAAGTGTTGCCGCGCGCCTGCGACGCTTCCCCTTGCGCGCGCCGGCCAATCCACGTATGTACAGAGGGGCTGACGGCTAATACTCCCGGTTGTGTCGCGTTCAGCCTCCCGGTGCAGCGCCGGAACCTTCGAATTCGGAGATTCCAGCGTCTTTCCGATCCCTCCACAGCCAGCGCTGCGCGCGGCTGACAAGGAGCGGCGGTTTCGAGCCCGAGCGGCGTCCGGTCCCAGGTCACCTTCTTGCTCCAGGGACGGTTTAAGACACGGCATAACTGATTATCCGGACCCTCAGAGGCCCGATATGCGATGGCCGGCGAGCGCTTTGGCGCCGCGCCGGGCCTTCAGCGATAGACAAGGCGGCACCTTTGCCGCCAACGTGTTCAGACGGGCCGACGCTTGATGCGCCAGACTGTGTTGCCGACCAAGATCCACGGAACAATCGCGACGACGCGGAGCGAAAGCTTCGCACGTCGTCTTGCTCCGTCGGGATCCCGTTCGGCGTCGGCGCCCCGGGTTGCGTTTTGGCCTTCCCCTCACCCCCGAATCAGGTGGACCGTCGCGTCACCGGGCGGCGCAATATGCGCGCACGGTCATACGCGCCCGCCGCCGTCAAGAGTTCCAAAATGCCCAACAAGATGTTGATCGATGCCACCCACCCGGAAGAGACCCGGGTCGTCGTGGTCCGCGGCAATCGCGTCGAAGAGTTTGATTTCGAGACCGCCCAGCGCAAACAACTGCGCGGCAATATCTATCTCGCCAAGGTCACGCGCGTAGAGCCGTCGCTGCAGGCGGCCTTCATCGAATATGGCGGCAACCGCCACGGCTTCCTCGCCTTCAGCGAAATCCATCCCGACTATTATCAGATCCCGGTCGCCGACCGTCAGGCGCTGATCGAGGCGGACGAACGCGCCCATCGCGAGGCCGAGGAGGAGAGCGAAAACCGCTCCAGCCACCGCCGCCGTCCGCGCCACCGCAACCTGCGCCGCCGCGGCCATGGCGAGCGCGTCCAGAGCGAGGTCGTCGAGAACGCCGCGCCCGATCCGTCGCAGGCCGCCCAGCCTGCATCGGCGGCGAACACGCGGCACACGACCGCACGAAGCGCATGACGGCCACGCCCATCGCACGAACACCATGAGCATCATGCCGATGAGCACATGAGCATGCGCAGAGCATGATCACGACGCACGAGCATCACACGACCATGCGCATGATGACGTCACGACCATGCACGATCATGAGCATGACGCATGACGACGAGCACGAGCCACGTACCGGCGGAGACGCCCGCGCCGCATCACGCTGCCCGACACCGGTCGAGGCTGCCGACGGCCGTCCGACGCCACCTGCAGGCCGCGCACGTCCAGCGCACGAGAGCAACCACGAGCCGGAGCGCGCGCCAGAAGAGCAGGCGCAGGAAAACGCGCCCACGCCGAAGATGGCGCGGCGAACATGCCGGAACGCGCGGCGAACCACGAACACGCCGATAGCAGCCGCATGGATCACGCGCGGAACATGGCCGCCGCGACAGCATGGCGACGAGCATCGGCGACGATGATGACGAGATGACGGCGACGACGCCGAGGAGGAAGTCGTCGAATCCGTCGGCGGCGACGACGTCATGGAAGAAGTGCCGGAGCGCGCCTTCCGTCCGCGCCGTCAGTACAAGATCCAGGAAGTCATCAAGCGCCGCCAGGTGATGCTGGTGCAGGTCGTCAAGGAAGAGCGCGGCAACAAGGGCGCGGCGCTGACGACCTATCTGTCGCTGGCCGGCCGCTACGCGGTGTTGATGCCCAACACCGCGCGCGGCGGCGGCATCAGCCGCAAGATCACCTCGGCGCAGGATCGCTCGCGGCTGAAGGAAGTGGTGCAGGATCTCGACGTGCCCGAGGGCATGGGCATCATCCTGCGCACCGCCGGCGCCTCGCGCACCAAGCCCGAAATCAAGCGCGACTTCGAATATCTGATCCGGCATGTGGGAAACCGTGCGCGACATGACCCTGAAGTCGCAGGCGCCGACCCTGGTCTACGAGGAAGGCTCGCTGATCAAGCTGCTCGCTGCGCGACCTCTACAACAAGGAAATCGACGAAATCCAGGTCGCCGGCGAAGCCGGCTATCAGGAAGCCCGCGATTTCATGAAGATGCTGATGCCGTCGAATGTGCGCGCGGTCAAGCAATATCGCGACGGCCAGCCGCTGTTCTCGCGGATGGGCGTCGAGAGCCAGCTCGACGCGATGTTCTCGCCGACCGTGCAATTGCGCTCCGGCGGCTACATCGTGATCAACCAGACCGAGGCGCTGGTCTCGATCGACGTCAATTCCGGCCGCTCCACCCGCGAGCATCACATCGAGGACACCGCGCTCAAGACCAACCTCGAGGCCGCCGAGGAAGTCGCGCGGCAGCTGCGCCTGCGCGATCTCGCCGGCCTGATCGTCATCGACTTCATCGACATGGACGAGAAGCGCAACAACCGCGCGGTCGAGCGCAAGCTCAGCGACTGCCTGCGGCAGGACCGCGCGCGAATCCAGGTCGGGCGCATCTCGCATTTCGGCCTGCTCGAAATGTCGCGCCAGCGCATCCGCGCCAGCGTGCTGGAGAGTTCGACCGAGCCCTGCCCGCAATGCGGCGGCAGCGGCCATGTGCGCTCGGTATCTTCGGTGGCGCTGCAGCTGCTGCGCGGCCTCGAGGAAATCCTGATGAAGGGCGCGACCCACAATCTCGTGGTGCGCACCCGCACCGACGTCGCGCTCTACGTCCTCAACCACAAGCGCGGCCATCTGCGCGATCTCGAAAACAGCTTCAAGGTCACGCTTGCCGTCGATCGCCGATCCGACCGTGAGCGGCCAGCAGTCGTTCGTCATCGATCGCGGCGAACAGGTGCACACGCTGGAAGCGGCCAAGGCGCTGCTCGCGGCGCAGGCGGCTGCCGCACCGCCGCCAGATCGAGGAAGCCTACGACGACGAGGAGCCGTTCGACATCGAAACGGATCGGAAATCGAAACCGAAGAGACCGAAGGGCTGACCGACGACGAGCCGGCCGCGAGGCGATGACGCCGAAACCGTGAAGGCGACGGCCGCAACGCCGCAAGCGGCGGCGCGCGCGCGGCCGCGGCCGGCGCTGGCGACGGCGCGTGAAGGCGCGCGCAGCCGCGCGACGACAGCGAGATCCGCGCGTGTCAGGCCGCCGGGAGCGCGCTCGAGGGCGCCGGCTCGCCGACGACGGCCGAAGCCGACGACGACGAGGCAGAAGAACAGCCCGGTGGTGTCGCGTGCCGACCAGGGCGGCAGAGCGGCGAGCGGCGTCCGCGCCGCCGCGTGGACGTCGCGGCGGGCGCCGCCGGCGTGGCGGTGGCACCGGAAGACGGTCTGGCCGGATCGATCGCGCGACGAACTCGGAGCCGACCCCGCGTCTCGGAAGCGACCGATGCGGTTGCCGATTTCGATGGCGGTTCGCGCGAGCCGTGCGCCGCCGCGTCGTGTCAGAGCCCGAACCTGTCGCGCAGCCGTTGCAGCCGGCAGCCTGCGGAACTGCCAGCACGACGGTCAGCGGTCGAGCCGACGGCCTGAGCGCCGCGCGCAGGAGGACCGCTCAGGAGGCCAAAGCCGCGCGTCGGCGCTCGACCGTGCGCGAGAAGGTCGAGCTTTCACTGGCCAGCGCCGCGGCCCGACACCGGCGCCCCTGCGATCACCAGCCAGCCGAGCCAGCGCCGGCCCCTGCTCCGGCCAGCGCCGAAGCCGCGCGCCCGACCAGCGAACGAGCCAGCCGCGCAAGGCCGGATGGTGGTCGCGGCGCTTCGGCAACGGCGAATAGACCAACGACTATACCGAAGCAGAAAACCGCCCGGCAAAACCGGGCGGTTTTTTTCTGCCAGCAGCGCAAGCTTCAACCGCCGGTCGTGATCGCCGTCTCCATGTCGGATCGGATCGATCTGCTTGTTGAGATTGGCGTGCAGCTTGTCGTGATCGAGTTCGCCTTCCCACCACGACACCACCACGCACGCGACGCCGTTGCCGCACAGGTTGGTCAGCGCGCGGCATTCGCTCATGAACTTGTCGATGCCGAGCACGATGGCCATGCCCGGCACCAGCCGCGGATCGACCACGGCCAGCGTCGCCGCCAGCGTGATGAAGCCCGCGCCGGTGATGCCGGACGCCCCCTTCGAGGTCAGCATCGCGACCAGCAGGATGGTCAGCTGCTGGCCGAAGGTGAGATCGAAACCGAGCGCCTGCGCAATGAACAGGGTCGCGAGCGTCATGTAGATATTGGTGCCGTCGAGGTTGAACGAATATCCGGTCGGCACCACCAGGCCGACGACCGACTTGGAGCAGCCGAGCCGTTCGAGTTTTTCCATCAAGGACGGCAGCGCGCTTTCCGACGATGACGTGCCGAGCACGATCAGCAGCTCGTCCTTGATGTAGGCGAGGAACTTGAAGATCGAGAAACCGACAATTCGCGCGATGATGCCGAGCACCACGAACACGAAAAGCGCCGCGGTGAGATAGAACGTCGCGATCAGCCCGATCAGGTTCAGGATCGCGCCGGTGCCGAACTTGCCGATGGTAAAGGCCATGGCGCCGAACGCGCCGATCGGCGCGGCCTTCATGACGATGGCGATGACGCCGAACACCGCATGCGCCGCGTCGTCGATGAAGGCGCGCAGGGTGTGGCCGCGCTCGCCAAGCGCCATCAGCGCAAAGCCGAACAGGATCGAGAACAGCAGCACCTGCAGGATCTCGCCGGTCGCGAAGGCGCCGACGACCGTGTCAGGAATGATGTGCAGGAAGAAATCGACGCTCTTCTGGGCTTCCGCCTGCTTGGCGTAGGCCGGCCACCGCCTGCCGCATCGGCCATGCGCGCCGCCGAAGCCCGCGCCCGGCCGCACCAGATTGCCGACGATGCAGCCCGATCACCAGCGCGAAGGTAGAGACGATCTCGAAATAGACCAGCGCCTTGACGCCGATGCGGCCGACCTTCTTGGCATCCTGGATATGCGCGATGCCGGAAACCACGGTGCAGAAGATGATCGGCGCGATCACCATCTTGATCAGCTTGATGAAGCCGTCGCCGAGCGCCTTGATCCAGTCGTTGGTGGCGATATGGCCGGCCACAGCCAGCCGACAAGCGCGCCGAGCACGATCGCGATCAGCACCTGAATATAGAGAACTTTGTACCAGGGTTTTGCCGCGGACGCTGGCGCGCCAGGTTGCGATCGTGTTGCCGTCATGACGTTCACTCCCCATCGAGATCTGCGGATGTGTCTGTCATTCTTGCGCAGACGGCCGTCCCGACCGGCATACAGCCAAAATCAATTCGGCAGTCAGCGGCGATCGGTGGGTAGTTTTCGGCTGCCTGGCGAATCAGCCCGCGGCGATCGACGCATGCACCTGATCGCCGGTACCAGCGCCGGCACCGAGCGCATTCTTGATCGACCGACGCGGCGACGAAGGGCGCCACTCCGACCAGCCAGGCCTTCTCGACGCCGAGCTTCATGCCGAACGCGAGCCAGGCAAATCCGAGCCGCCAGAATGACGATGTGCCCAAGCCCCATCGCGACAAACAGCCGCGGCACCGAGCGATCCCAGCCGCGCTCGCTCAGCCATCCCGTGATGCAAGCGCCGCGGCCACGAAGCCGAGCAGATAGCCGGCGGTCGGACCCAACAGCGGCGCGAGACCGCCCGACCGGACCTGCGAACACCGGCAATCCGAGCGGCGCCTTCCGCCAGGTAGGCCACGACGGTTGCGCTGCCGAGGCGCCAGCCGTAGGCGGCGCCGATCATCAGCACGACCAGCGTCTGCAGCGTCATCGGCACGTAGGGCAGCGGCAGATTGATCTTGGCCGATAGCGTCAGCAGCGCCGTTCCCAGCGCGACCAGGATCACCGGCGCGCAGCGACCGGTAGCTCCGCCGGCGCGATCAGGCCACAGCACCGCGGCGAGCGGAAAATGCTGAGCGAGCCGGCGGAGCTGCGGTACGGATCTGCTCGGACGAAGCGACGTCTCCTGAGCTGCGTGAGGTTTCGGCGTGGCGACAAATGGGATCGAAGTGTGCGCCTGCATCTATCCGAGCCACCGCGCGATCCGCGCAACGGCTCTCGCGCATCTCGTCAGCCGAGCGCGCGTAGGAAAAGCGGATGAAGGCGCGGCCGTGAACCGGATCGAAATCGACGCCCGGCGTCGCCGCGACATGCGCCTCTTCCAGCATCCGCTTGGCGAAGTCGAAGCTGTCGGTCGGTGAATTGCGACACGTCGGCATAGAGGTAAGAACGCGCCGTCGACCGGGCAGGAATTTCGTCGAGCCCGGCTTGCGGCAGGCCTTCGATCAGGATGCGGCGGTTGTCCTCGTAGCCGTGCTTGATCGCCTTCCATCTCGTCGCGGCCATCGAACGCCGCCTCGGCGGCGATCTGCGACAGCGTCGGCACCGAGATCGCGAGATTCTGCTGCAGCCGCTCGATCGGCCGCACCAGCGCGTCCGGCACCACCATCCAGCCGACCCGCCAGCCGGTCATGCAGAAGTATTTCGAGAACGAGTTGATGATCACGCGCATCGCCGAGAAACGCGCGCCGCGGTCATCGGCCGGAAAGCGCATAGTCGAGGCCGTGATAGATCTCGTCGGAGATGAAGCGGATGCCCTCGCCTTCGGCCGCCGCGCATCAGGCTCGGCGAGCGCCTCGCGCGTCATCATGGTGCCGGTCGGATTGGCCGGGCTTGCCGACCAGCACGCCCTGCGAGCGGCGTCTCGCGATGGGCGGCGCAGCAGCGCCTCGCCGGTGATCGCATGGCGGGTCTCGCTCGAGGTCTCGATCAGCACCGGCTCGCAGCCGAGCGCGGTCAGGATGTGGCGATACGGCGGATAGCCGGGCACTGTCGACCGCGACGCGGTCGCCCGGCTCGAACATCGGCAGAAACGCCAGGATGAAGCCAGCCTGACGAGCCGGTGGTGACGACGATCCGCTCGGCATCGACGGCGCAGCCGATAGGCTTCCGCGGTAGTGCCGTGGCGATGCGCGCGCGCAGCGAGGGCATGCCGAGCGCCGCGGTGTAGCCGATCCGGCCGCTGTGCCAGCGCGGCGTGCGCGGCCGCAATCGCGGCCGTCGGCGCGCGGCGCCGCCGGCTGGCCCGACCTCCATGTGGATGACATGGCCGCCCGCCGCCTCGATCCGCGCCGCCGCCGCCATCACGTCCATCACCATGAACGGCGGAACCTCGCTGCGTCCGCGGACGCGGTCAGCAAGCCTCTGGCCAAGCGCGTCCTGCGTTCAAGTGTCGCGTCGCAGCATCGATATCTGCTATTTGGCCCAGGCCTTGCCTTTACGGTGAGCTAGCGGCGTGCCCTATCCAGCCGCATTCGGCGGTTGCTATGGACATATCGGCCTCCGAAGGCCACAGCCGCCAATGATGATCGACCGTCGTGCATGCTCGCGGGCCGCAATCAGGACACTGTCAGGGCTGACCGCGATCGTCACCGCGGTGCGCGCTGGCTGCTGGCGCCGATCGCCAGCGCCTGCGCGGCAGGCCAAGGGCGGCATCCGCTGATCCGCGACACCGAGGTCGAGCAATTGCTGCGCGACTACACCAGGCCGATCCTGCGCGCCGCCGGGCTGGAACAGCAGAACATCCAGATCGTCATCATCAACGAGCGAGCACTTCAACGCCTTCGTCGCGGACGGCCGCCGCATTTTCGTCAATTACGGCGCGCTGATGCAATCGCAGACGCCGAACCAGACTGATCGGCGTGCTCGCGCACGAAACCGGCCATCTCGCCGGCGGCCATCTCGCCAAGCTTCGCGAGGAACTGGCGCGGCGCAGACTCCAGATGATCGTCGCCATGCTGCTCGGCGTCGGCAGCGCATGGTCGCGGGCGCCAGGAGCGGCAGTTCCAACAGCGGCTGACCGTGCGGCGTCGGCGCCGCGCCGTCAGCGCGCCACAGGACCGATCCTGCAGCGCACCCTGCTCTGCCTACCAGCGCCAGCAGGAAGAGAACGCCGACCGCGCCGGCGTCAAATGTCCTGACCGTACCACGCGGCCAGTCCGCGAACGGCATGTACGAGACCTTCAAGCGATTCAGCAGTGACAGCCTGTTCGCCGCGCGTGGCGCCGACTTGTCTGCAATCGCATCCGATGCCGACCGAGCGCGTCGCGCGCTGGAGGAGCTGGCGCGTTCCAGCCCCTATTGGGACAACGAAGGACGATCCAGCCGCTGCAGTTGCGCCATGACATGGTGCGCGCCAAGATCTCCGGCTTCATGGAAAAGCAGGAAGCAATACCGCAACTGAACGAAGTACAA
>ERZ1370068.2188-contig-1347_pt1 | contig 17594 bp, 18 predicted proteins | sample MGYA00561227_ERZ1370068 | MGnify/ENA primary metagenome ERZ1370068 (study PRJEB38410, sample SAMEA6850437) | metagenome | study: Metagenomic assessment of the ecological functions of the soil: analysis of the soil microbiota associated with the...
TTGATCGCCGACGCGACGTTGACGAGCGGGAAGTCCCACACCTGACGGTCGCGCACCTTCTCGAAGTAGAACTGCGCGCCGGCCCATCGTCGACGGGAATGCGGATCGCGGTGAGGAGCTCGCTCGGCTGCGAGCACGTTCATGCGCGTGATGTCGATGCCGGGGCCGATGAAGTAGTCCTCGGCGTCGACGACGCGCTCGCCGCTGCGGCTGCGGATCACCATCTGCGCGTCGAGCGCGACGAGCGCCGGCGCCGTGTCCGACGGGCTGACCGCCACGCAGCGGTCGGCGTCGAAGATCGCGTGCTCGCGGTTGACCGCCGTCGGCGTGTCGGCGTAGCAGATGTTGCCGCCGGCGCGATAGCAGTTCCAGCCGCCGCGGTAGTACCAGCAGCGCGTGTCCTGCGACACGTTGCCGCCGAGCGTGCCCTGGTTGCGGATCTGCGGCGAGGCCACGAGCTCCGCCGCCTGCATCAGCAGCCCGAACTTCTCGCTTGCACCACCGGATGCTTGCACGACCTCGGTGAGCGGCGTCATCGCGCCGATCTCGAGGCCGCCGTTCGGCTTCCTTGATGCCCTGCAGCTCCTTGATCTGGCTGAGGTCGACCACCGACCTTCGGTCGCTTGAGGCGATCCTTCAGCCAGTCCATGCTGTCGAGGCCGCCGGCCAGCACCAGCGCGTCGGCGCCGTGCTTGTCGAGCAGCCTCATCGGCATCGTCGATCGATCGCCGGCTGGTACAGCTCGAACGCCGGAATGATGTCGCGAATCACGGCCATATCGGTTCTCATCGAGTGGATCAGATGCTGATTTCAATCCAATCGCCTCAATCTGCCTGCCTAGATGTGAGCCGTGAAGCGCTTCGTGCGTCCGTTTCCCGCCGTTTTCGAGCGCGTTCAGGATGATGTCCGCCGACACCGGCGAGCGCTGGAAGATCTCGTCGCCGATCGCGTCCGCAATCGCGTTCATGATCGCGCCGTAGGCCGCGCCGACCGGCGGCTCGCCGACGCCGCGAATGCCGGTGGGCGTTTCCGGATCCGGCAGGTTGACCGGCGTCGCCGCTGAAGTTGCAGCGGCGCGTCGAGAATCGTCGGCGGCTTGTTCTGGTAGAAGCGGCGCGCCAGCGCGACGCCGTAGTGCTGGTCGTAGGCCCACCGCTGCGTCTGCGCGTGGCCGAGGCCGAGCATCGAGCCGCCGAACAGCTGACCCTTCAGGCTGCGCGGGTTCAGGATCGTGCCGACGTCGCCGATCGCGGCGTAGTCGAGCACCGTCGACGACGCCGGTTTCGGTGTCGACCTCGACTTCCGGCGAAGCCGACGACGTAGGACTGCGACTGGCCGTCGCGCGGATACGCGTCCTTTGGCGACCGCCATCAGGCCCTGGCCGGCGAGCGCCTTGGCCGACGTCTTCGTGAAGTCGTTGATGTCCTCGGGCAGCTCGTGGCCGTCGAACTTGCCGCCGAGCTCGATCGCTTTCTGCGCGGCCTGCGCGAACGTCATGCTGCCGCCCGGCCCGGAGACCTTGCCGCCCGGCGACCTTGTACGCCTCGGGGTTGCCGCCGCTGCGCCTTCGCGGCGATCTCCTGCAGCTTTGATCGCGTCGGTCGCCGCGGCGTGCGCCGCGCGCGTCATCGCGTGCGCCGTCTGGCTGCCGGCCGAGACGCAGGTCCACGGCAGGTTCTTCGTCGTGTTGCCGAAGACGACGTCGCACTGCTCCCACGGCACGTCGAGCATCTGCGGCCGCCTGTCGGTGCACGTCGAACACCGAATGCGTGCCGAGGTTGCCGATGCCCGACTGGAACGTGGATGCGGCCGTCGGGCTTGATGATGAACAGGCCGTCGAAGCCGATCGAGCCGCCGGCGTACGGGCTGACCGCGACGCCGATGCCGCGCGCCTTGATGCCCTGACTTCTTGCCGCTGTACAGACGCCTTCTTCGCTTCCCACTTGAACATCTCGCGGCCCTTGTCGAGCGCTTCCTTGACGAACGCGCTCGTCACGTAGGCCTGCTTGCCGTTGGGCAGCGCGGGACCGAACGGCGCATGGCCGGCGGGCGCGTTGATCTTGCGGAGCTCCACCTGATCGATGCCCGAGCTTCTTGGCGGCCTTCGAGAGGATCGGCTCCACGATGCCGACGCCCTGCATGCCGCCCGGCGCGCGCTGCGACGTCTTCGGCGGCGTGTTGGTCAGCACCGTGAGCCCGCGCCACCGCATCGTTTCCGGCTGATAGGCGAGCGAGACCGTGCGTGCCGGCCGAGCGCCCGTCGCCCTGCGCGTCGTACGGACCGTTGTCCTGATCACGGCACATGTCGATCGCCGTGATGCGGCCGTCCTTACGGAAGCCGATCTTCACGCGCGCGAGGAACGCCCGGCCGCGCGCGGCCGATGAAGTGCTCGTCCTCGCGCGTGATGCGCATCATCACCGGGGCGTTGGCTTTCTTCGAGAGCAGCGCCGGAATCGCCATCGAGATCGCGCCTGGAATCTTGCTGCCGAAGCCGCCGCCGAGTACTCGCTGATGATGTGGACCTTGTGCCGGCGTGACGCCGGTCCAGCGCGCGACCGAGGCGACCGTCTGCACGGTGCTCTGCGTCGACCCGTGGAGAAGAGCTTCCTGTTCTGCCAGCACGCCATCGCCGTGCGGGTTTCGAGCGGCTGATGCCCGGTGGACTGGGTCATGAAGGTTTCGTCGAGCACGAGGTCGGATTTCTTCAGCGCCTCTTCGACGTTGCCGAACGTCCACTCGTCGGTGGACCTTGCCGAGCGGCATCTGGCCCTTCGGCGGCGTTCTTGAAATCGTCGTCGGTCCACTTCCAGACCGCGATCTGTGGAGGCGGCGGTCCCGCGGGTGCGCCGCCACGACCGCCGCGTCCATCGCCACGTCCTTGTGGTGCCGCGCCGGGAGCCGCAGGTGTCGCACCTTGCGGAGCCGCCGCGCCCGCCGCTGGTGTCGCTGGCGGCGGCTGGTGCTGCGGCGCTGGGACGCATCCACACATTCCCCTGGGTCCGCGCGTTGGCGCTGCCGGGCCGCAGGCTCTCGATCGCATCGACCACGAACGGCAGCGGCTCGAACTCGATCTCGATCGCTTCGATCGCTTCGACGGCTTCGCGCTCGCTCGGTCGCCGCGACGGCGAGGATCGGTTCGCCCTGATACAGCGGTTCGTTGGTGAGGCCGCGCTCGGCTCTGCGCCGACGCCTGCACGTTTTCGCCGAGCGTCGCGCCGGCGGCGGCGCCGGGCATGTCGTCGGCGGTGAGGATCGCCTTGACGCCGGGCATCGCGAGCGCTTTGGCCGTGTCGAGCCGCTTCACGCGCGCATGCGGCATCGGGCTCGACGAGGAGCTTGGCAGAACAACATGCCGTCGACGCGGTAGTCCTCGGCATACTTCGCCTTGCCGGTGACCTTCGCGACGAGGTCGGGCGTGGTGTAGTTTTCGCCGACGAGTTTGGTGGCAGCCATGGTCAGGCCTTCCTCATGTTCTCTGCGCCGCGCATCAGCGCGGTGAGGATCTTGTCGTAGTCCTGGCAGCGGCAGAGATTGCCCGAGATACCGTGCGCCAGTTCCTGTCGCGTCGGGTTCGGGATTCGTCTTGAGGTAGCCGACCGTGGCCATGACGAAGCCGGGCATGCAGAACGCGCACTGGAAGCCCTGTTCGTCGACCACACCCTGCTGCACGGCGATGGAGCGTGCCGGTGGCGCGGCGTCCGCGAGCCCTTCGATCGTGACGATCTTCTGCTGCGCGCACGGTGTGCGCGAGCACCGAGCAGGAATACCGTGGCACACCATCGACGAGCACCGTGCACGCGCCGCACTCGGCGCGGTCGCAGCCGAGCTTGGTGCCCGTGAGCCCCAGCTTGTACCGCAGCGTCATCGCGAGCGTGTCCTGCGGCAACACGATCGATGCGTCGATCCTGACCGTTCACGTTCAACGTGATCAGACGCTCGACGGCGCCTGCCGCAGCCGGCTGGCCGTGGAGTGTTGTCGTGCGGAACAGGCACGCGGAGGACGACGCCACCGCGCCCGCGGCGATCACGCCCTTGATGAAGTTCCGTCTCGACACCGACAGCGGGTTTCTTCCGACATCTTGTTATCGTCCATTGCTGGATCACCTCGTCGGGCCGGGGCTCCGACCGATGGAGAGGAGATTTGTTCCGGTAGACGATAATCCCTTCCTGCCTTTTTGTTCAACGATCTTTCTTGCGGTCTTTCTGGCGGGTGCGAATGGTCACCAAATGTCTTCGCTGACGTTCCTGGGCGCTGCCGGCACGGTCACAGGGCTCGAAGCACCTGCTGGAGGTGGGGCGGGCTCCGGATTCTGGTGGATTGCGGCCTGTTTCAAGGCGTCAAGGAGCTGCGGCTCCTGCAACTGGGAGCCCTTTCCCTTCGAATCCGGCCGGAATCGACGCCGTGGTCCTGACTCACGCCCATCTGGACCATTGCGGCTACCTCCCCGGCTCGTCGCCGGCGGATTTCGCGGGCGTATTTACTGCACGCCCGCCACGCGCGACCTTCTGCACCCTCGTCCTGCCGGACTCCGCCACCTTCAGGAAGAGGACGCCCGCGACGCCGAACCGGGATGGCTACTCGAAGCACCATCCGGCGCTTCCTCTCTATACCCTCGATCGACGCGGCACGGGCGCTCACCCAGTTCCAGCTGGTCGGCTACGACCGCCCGATCCCGATTGAGGGACGCAAGAGGGACGAGGGACGAGAGGGACGGGAGGACGAGAGGACGGGAGAGGGACGGAAGAGGGACGAGAGGACGGGGTCGCGTCCCGTCACGGTCGAGTTCATCAACCGCGGCACCTGCTCGGTTCGTCGGCCGCCCGGATACGCGCCGGCGACACGGTCCTCCTGTTCGGCGGCGACCTGGACGTTACGGCCGCCCCGTCCTGCCGGACTCCTCGCCGGTCGCCGAAGCGGACTACCTGCTCCTCGAATCCACCTACGGCGATCGCCTGCACGAGGCCGGACGACAACGGCGAGCGTCTGGCGCGCATCATCCGGGACAGCGGCTCACGCGGGGCGGCAAGGTGATCATGCCCTCGTTCGCCATCGGCCGCGTCGAGGAGGTCCTCTACTGGCTGAAGCGGCTGGAAGAAGAGAAGCGCATCCCGGTCCTGCCTGTCTACGTGGACAGCCCGATGGCGATCGGCGCGCTGCAGTTCTACGCGGGCGCGGCTCAACGAGCTCGATCCCACGCCTGAGCGCCGCCCCAGGGAGGCAGACCTCGAGGGCAGACCCTGTCAGCCGGCAGCCGGAACGTGGCCGCATTCGCGACCGAGCGGCTCGTGATGGTCGCCTCGCCGCAGCAGTCGGCAGATCTGATCGCATCACGCCATGGCGTCGATCGTGATCGCGTCGAGCGGCATGGCGACCGGAGGGACGCGTGCTTCGCCACCTCGCCGCGACGCTGCCGAACCCGAAAAACACCGTGCTGTTCGTCGGCTATCAATCGGCCGGCACACGCGGACGCGCGCTCGTGGACGGCGCAAAAGAGGTGAAGCTGCTGGGACGCGTCGTGCCTGTCGCCGCGCACATCGAGCGCATCGATCTCGATGTCGGCGCACGCGGACGCCGGCGAGATCATGCGCTGGCTCTCGGATTCACGCGCGCCCGCGGATGACGTTCCTCGTTCACGGCGACACGGGCGCGCTCCAGGCGCTGGCCGAGCGGGTTGTAGTCAGAGCGCGGCTGGCCTAGCACATCGCGCGACACCGCGAAAACGATCGGCCTCGACCTGCTATAGGCTAACCAACATATGGGACCTGACGGGGCGCCGACGATTCCAGTCCCTGCCCTCACGCAGTCCGGACCGTCGCATACTCTGCTCGAGCGGATCGACGAAGCGGCCGTCGTGCAGGTGTACGCCGACGGATTCAACGATCTGCCGCTGCAGGAGAAAACGCTGATCTGGCATCTGTCGCAGGCGGCGATCGCCGGGCGCGACATCTTCTACGACCAGCGCTACGCGCACAACCTCGAGATGCGCGACGTCCTCGAGGCGATCGTGACGCACGCCGAGCAGGCTCGACGCGGCCACGCTCGCGAGATCCAGCGCTACACCAAGCTGTTCTGGATCAACACCGGGCCGCACAACAACCTCACCGCGCGGAAGTTCGTGCTCCGCAGCACGCCGGCGGCGCTCGCCGCCGCGGCGCACGCGGCCGCCCGCGCCGGCGCGGCGTTTCCGCTGCGAGCAGGGCGAAACGCCTCGATCAGCTGCTCGCGCGGCTCGCGCCGATGTTCTTCGATCCGGATTGTCGATCCCGACGGTGACGAGCAAGACACCGCCGCCCGGCAAGGACATCCTCACCGCGAGCTCGAACAACCTGCACGTCGGCGTGACGATGGCGGACCTCGAGGGGTTCGGAGGAGCAGCACCCGCTGAATTCGCGCCTGCGTCAAGCAGGACGGCCGGCTCGTCGAAGAGGTCTACCGCGTCGGCGGCCGGCACGGCACGCAGATCGCGGAGATCGTCCGCCATCTCGAAGCGGCGATTCCCTACGCGACCGAGCCGATGGCGGCAGGCGCTGCGCGCGCTGATCACGTTCTACCAGACGGGCGAGACGAAGGATCGCGACGCCTACGACATCGCCTGGGTGCAGGACAAGGCGTCGCCGGTCGACACGATCAACGGGTTCGTCGAGGTCTATCTCGACGCGCGCAGCATGAAAGGCGCGTGGGAAGCGCTCGTGCTTCTACGTGAACCCGGGCAAGACGTCCGAGATCCGCCGCATTGCCGAGCACGCGCAGTGGTTCGAGGATCGCATGCCGTGGGATCCGAAGTACCGCAAGCGAAGGCGTTCACGGCGTCACCGCCAACGCCATCGACGTGGTCATCGAAACCGGCGACTCGGGCCCGATCACGCCGGTCGGCATCAACCTGCCGAACGACCAGGCGATCCGCGAGCGCTACGGCAGCAAGTCGGTGTCGCTCAGTCAACGTCAACGAGGCCTACGACAAGTCGACGCTGCCCGAGTTCCGGAGCGAGTTCTCGTGGACGCCGGAGGAAGCCGAGCGCGCGACGAAGTGGAGCGCGATGGCCGGCGAGCTGACGACGAACATGCACGAGGTGATCGGACATGGCTCCGGCAAGGTCGACGAGCGGCTGAAGGGCAGCCCGCAGACCGCGCTGAAGGAGCAGTTCTCGGCGCATCGAGGAGTCGCGCGCCGATCTCGTCGCGCTGTATTTCCTCCCGATCCGAAGCTCGTCGAGCTCGGCCTGGTCGCCGAGGACGATCGCACGACGACATCGTTCGCGCCGAGTACGAGTCCTACACGCGCAACGCGCTCGTGCAGCTGCGCGCGCGTCCGCGAGGGCAGCGCAGCATCGAAGAAGACCACATGCGCAATCGCCAGATGATCGTGCACTGGCTGATGGCGAACACCGACGGCGATCGACGTGCCGGACGCGCGACGGCAAGACGCTACTACGTCATGACCGACCCGAGCGCGTTCCGCGAAGGCGTCGGCGCGCCTGCTCGCCGAAGTCCAGCGGATCAAGGGAGAAGGCGACTACGCGGCCGCCCGTGAGCTGTTCGACACCTACGGCGTGCACTTCGATCCGAAGCTGCGCGACGAAGTCGTCGCCCGCGTCGATCGACCTGCAGCTGCCGTCCTACACCGGCTTCGTGATGCCGCGGCTCGCGGCGGTCACCGACGCGCGGCGGCGAGATCACCGACGTCACGATCGAATACCCGCTCGACCTGAGCGCGCAGATGCTCGAGTACGCGGCGGCCGATCGTTGCGGTAGCGATGCGACGACAACGTTGAACGCGGAGGCCGACAGAGTTCGCGAAAGCAGAAAGAACATCGGCTCTGCGTGCTCTGCGTGCTTTCGTGGCGTTCGTCTCTTGTCGCGAACGTCGGGCGGTTGCGCAACTTCAGCGCCCACGCGGCTCGCCGATCCTTCAGGCCGAAGATCGCCGCGCGCCCACGCCGGGCGATCTCGCGACTCATCCGCGCCGGCGCTGCGCAGCGGCGATCCCGCAGACCGTGCGCGCATCGCGGTCCGCGCGCTCGGACGCCTGGAGCGGCCGTCGCTCGTCGCGGACATTCTCCCGGTCGCTCAGGAACCCGCTGCCCGAGGTGGTCGCGCCGAAGCCGCGAACGCGCTGGCACAGGCCCTCCAGGGATTGAAACGGCGACAAGCGCATCCGATCCGCTGCCGTGGCCGGCGTCATCTCCGCGCTCGTCGCCCGGTTGAATGTCGAAGCGGACGCCGAGGCGTGCGCGGCGCGATCGGCGAGACGATCGGTCGCGTCGCCACGTCATCGCCGGGAAGCGCAGCGGGCGTCTGCCGCGCTGGTGTCGGCCGGATCGCATGAGGTGTCGATCGACGGCCGCCTCGGCATCGCGAGCGGTTACGAGGCGCTGGTCCGCCTGCACCGCAGCGAGCAGCCGCCTGAGCGACGAGGCGATCGCGATGCTGCGCGCGGCATGGTGTCGCTCAACGCCGCCGGGTCTCCGTGCTGCCGCCCGATCCGGCCCGCAACGTGCGAGTGCGCCGTCGTGCGCTCGGAAGCGCTCGTGACGGCCGACGCCGTCGACGAAGCGACGCTCGACCGCGGCGATCGGCGATCCTGACCTCGCAGGTGCGGCGCCTGGCGATGCGCGCGCGCGGCCGCGACCGCCGCAAACGCCGGCGAGCGGCTGACGAAAGCGGCTGACCGATTCGGCGCCGATGGTGCGGATCGAGGCCTTGGCGCCGTGCACGCGCGCGGCGTCGACGCGACGTGCGCCGCATGCCGTCATCGGCAGCCGGCGACGGCGACACACACGTCGTGCTGGTCGCGCTCGATCAGCTCGGCCGCCTGCGCCGGGTCCACCGGACGCCGTCGCCGTGCTCGCAGCACGAGCGTGGACGACCTCACGGACGCGGGAAAGCCGCGCGGCGTGGCACCGCGCGGCGCATGCGCTCGTGGCGCTCGCTGCCGCGGCGCTGGCGCGCGTGCCGCCGCGCTCCCGCAGTTCAGCGGGTCGCGCATCTGGCAGTTGCGGATGCAGCTGCGCGCGCCGCCGCCTGCTGAAGGATCGCGAAGCGCTCGCGAAGCTTGCCGCAGACGAGGACGACAACGTGCGCGAGAGCGGCGATCGATGGCCTGCGTGAAGGTGGCCGGCCACGCGGCGGACGCCGTCTACGTCGGGCGAGCTGACGCGCAGCGGCAACCAGGTGCTGCGCGCCGCGGCGGCCGCGCTCGCCGGGACACCGGCGTCCGGCCAGCGCGCGACGCCGGCGCTGCAGGCCGCGCTCCATCGTCTCGTCGCGCGAAGGACGCGACAACCTCGCACGCTGCGCGCGACGCCATCGCGCAAGACGCTGACGTCGCTCGGCGTCGATCCGGGGCGGACGCGCGTCAACATCCGAACGCGCGCGCCGCGTCACGAGCTGAATGCCGACGACCTGCGCCGGCCTCGCGTCGCCGCGCGCGCGCGTGTGACGATCCGCGGCGTCGGCGCGCTTCGAGCTCGCGCTGTTCACGCTCCGAGGCGCCCGCGACGGTGCTCCGCTTCGTCGCGCCTCGCCGAGTCGGGCTACTACAACGGCCTCACGTTCCACCGCGTCGTCCCGAACTTCGTGATCCAGGGCGGCAGCCCGGGCGCGAACGAATACATCGGCGACGCCGCGTTCATGCGCGACGAGGTCGGCCTCATGGCCGCACGTGCGCGGCGCCGTCGGCATCTCGACCGCGCGGCCGCGACACCGGCGACGCGCAGATCTTCATCGACCTGGTCGACAACCCGCGCCTCGATCACGACTATACGGTCTTCGCCCAGGTGCTGAACGGGCATCGACGTCGTCGATCAGATTCTCGAAGGCGATGTCATCGAGACGTATCGAGATCAGTGCGCCGCCCTGAGGGACGGCAACGCGCCAAGGCGCTATTGTGCGATGTTTTCGGAACGCGTACCGCGCAGAGCTTCGACCCGAACCGCCTGACACGGCGACTGTTGGCGCGCGCCGCGCGCCGCGGGGGCCGTCCGATCGCTCGATCTCACGCTGTCGCAATCCCACGCGAGCCGGCTTCGACTATCCAGCCGACCTGCTTCGGCACCGCTCGGCTGATCCCGACGCGCCCGCTCACGATCCTCGACCGTTCGGTCGAGCCGACGCGAGGGCAGTCGTGCGCGCGCGACTACGAGCGGCAGGGCGTGCGCGTCGCCGCCGACCGCATCGTGCTGACGGCGAGCACGAGCGAGGCGCTACTCGATCATTTTCAAGCTGCTCGCGCGGACGCCGGCGACGAGGTGCTCGTGCCGCGGCCGAGCTATCCGCTGTTCGAGCACCTGGCGCGCCTCGACCTGGTGAGCGCGCGATCCGTACGACCTCGGAATACCACGGCGCCTGGTCGATCGACTTCGCGAGCGTCGAGCGGGCGCATCACGCGCGGACGCGCGCGCGCTTCTCGTCGTCAGCCCGAACAACCCGACCGGGTCGTTCGTCGCGCAGCGACGAGCTCGATCGATCGGCTGCGCTGATCGTGCGGGCGCGCGGCATGCGCGATCATCGCCGACGAGGTGTTCGCCGATTACGAGCTGGAGCCCGGCGCACCCGCGGTCAGCGCCGCTGGCTGACGCGCGACGACGTCCTGGACGTTCGCGCTCGGCGGACTGTCGAAGTCGGTCGGCCTGCCGCAGGTCAAGCTCGGATGGATTGCGGCGGCTGGGCCCGATGCGCGTCGCTGGCAGCGGCGATCGAACCGGCCTCGAGCTGATTTGCGACACGCTATCTGTCGGTGCTCGACGCCGGTGCAGGTGCGCGGCCGGCGCGCCTGCTCGAGCGCGGCGCCGCGGATCCGCGCAGCAGATTGCGGCGCGCGTCGTCGCGAACTATCGCGCGTCTCCAGTCGGCCGTCGCCAGCGCGTCGCGCCTGCGCCGCTGCTGCGCAGCGAGGCGCGGATGGAGCGCGGTGCGTGCAGGTGCCGATCGCTCGAGTCCGAAGAGGATCTCGTGCTCCGACCTGCTCGAGCACTGATGGGCGTTCTGGCGCACCCGGGATATTTCTTCGACTTTCCGCGCGAATCGTTCCTGGTCGTCAGCCTGCTCCGGCCTGCCGGCGATCTTCGCCGACGGCGTCGGCCGGCTCCTGCGGCACTTCGATTGCAGCGTCGTCAATCCGCGACACCCGTGACCGCACGCCGATGACGGCGCGCTGGCGCCGCCGCGCCGGACTGCTGCATTCCGCTGTTCCCTGTCCACGTCGACGAGAGCTGGGGCATCGGCGACATCGGCGATATCGCGCCGATCGCCGCATGGCTTGCCGCGCGCCGGGTCTAGCGCGCGCTGCAGCTGCTGCCGATCAACGAGATGGCGCCCGGCCAGCAGTCGCCGCTACTCGGCGATCAGCGCGATGGCGATCGACCCGATGTTCATCCACGTGCCGGCCGTGCCCGAGTTCGACGCGCTCGGCGGCGAGGCGGCGCTGACCGCCGGACGATCGGCGATCGGCTTGACGCCGTGCGGGCGGCGCCGCGGATCGACTACGCGGCGGTCCGGCGCCTGAAGCGCGCGTCGCTGCCGGCGCGCGTTCGAACGGTTCGTCGAGACGCGAATGGCGTCGACGACACCGCACGCGGCGCGCCGCGTTGCCGACGGTTCATCAGCGAGCAGGCCTGGTGGATCGAGGACTACAGCCTGTTCCGCGCGATTCACGCCCGCGAGCGTGAGCGGCCGTGGACGGAGTGGCCGGAGGCGCTGCAGCGGCGCGAGCCGGCCGCGATCGATCAGGCGCGGCGCGAGCTCGTCGCACGAGGTGCTGTTCCACCAGTATCTGCAGTGGGTCGCGGCATTCGCAGTGGCGGCAGCGCGCGACCGGCAGCGCACGGCGTCGCGCTGTTCGGCGATCTGCCGTTCATGGTCGACGGCGACAGCGCGGACGTCTGGGCGCGGCAGCATCAGTTCGATCTCGACGTGGCCGCTCGGCGCGCCGCCCGACGCGTTCAGCGCGACCGGGCAGGACTGGGGCATGCCGGTCGTATCGCTGGGACGTCGATCGGCCGCGCAGGATTATCCGCTGGCTGCGCGAGCGCGCGCGCCGCAGCGCCGATCTGTACGACGGCTACCGCATCGATCACCTCGTCGGCTTCTATCGCACCTACGGCCGGCCTGCGAGACGGCGGCGAGCGCGTTCTTCACGCCGGCGCGACGAAGCCGACGCAGACGCGCGCTCGGCGAGCGCCTGCTCGGCGATCTTTCGCGAGCGCCGGCGCCGAGATCATCGCCGAGGATCTCGGGCACCGTTCCCGATTTCGTCCGGCGCATCGCTGGCGCGGCTCGGCGTGCCCGGGTTCCGCGTCTTGCGCTGGGAGCGGCTACTGGCACACGCGAAGGGCAGCCGTTCCGCGATCCCGCGGACTACCCGCGCGCGTGTCGGTCGCGGCCATCGGGCACGCACGACACCGAGCCGCATGATCGTCTGGTGGGAAGCAGGCTCGCGAAGACGAGCGGCGAAAGGTCAGCGAGTCTGCCGACGATTCAGCGGCTCGCGGCACGGCGTGGATCTTGCGCCACGCCGCATGACCGCGACTGTGCGCGACGCGCTGCTCGAGGCGCTGTTTGCGTCGCGATCGAACTCTGCTGCTGCTGCCGATTCAGGACGCCTTCGGCTGGCGCGATCGGATCAACGAGCCGGCGACGGTCGCCGGATCGAAACTGGACGTTCCGCCTGCCGTGGCCGGTCGATCGGCTGGATGAGAGTCCCGAGGCGCGCGAGCGAGACAGCTTCGCCTGCGCGATTGGAGCGGCGTCATAACCGTCGTCGTGAAGGCAGAGTCGAATCAGCGCAGAGGACACGCAGAGCTCGGAAGCGTACGGACTATCGTCGGCGTCTGCTGCTTCACTACTAGTCGCCTTCGCGCTAGAGCTCCGACGACTGATGCTACGGCTGCGACGTCGCCCGCGTCCCGCCGGCGCGTCGGCCGTGGCAGCGGCTTGCGCGGCAGCTTCTCGTCGCGGTTCGCGGTGTGCTACGACGAACGACGCGACGATGACCGCGTTGCGCATCATGTCGTTGGGCTGGATGCGCTCGTAGACGTCCATGTTCGAGTGGTGCGTGCGCGAGTCGTACTCGACCTCGTCCTGGATGAACTGGAAGCCGGGCAGGCCGACCGCGTCGTAGGACAGGTGGTCGGTGCCGCCGGTGTTGCGAATCGTCAGCGTGGTCATGCCGAGGTTCTTGAACGGCTCCATCCACGCCTGGAAGATCGGCGCGACCGCTTCGTTGCCCTGCAGATAGACGCCGCGGATCAGCGCCGGTGCCGTTGTCGACGTTGAAGTAGCCGGCGAACTTCGCGTGCTCCGGCTTCAGCTGCATCGTCGCCGGATCGCCGTAGTGCGCCTTGATGTACTCCTTCGAGCCGAGCAGTCCCTGCTCTTCGCCGCCCCAGAGACCGATGCGGACCGTCCGGCGCAGCTTCACGCCGCTCGACTTTCAGGATGCCGCATCGCTTCCATCATCACGGCCGATCCGGCGCGCGTTGTCGGTCGCGCCGGTGCCCGGTGTGCCACGAATCGAAATGCGCGCCGATCATCACGACCTCGTCGGCCTTGTCGCGCGCCGGCAGTTCAGCGACGACGTTGAAGGCGTTCAGATCGGCGTCGTAGAACTTGTTGTCGATGTCCATCTGCAGCGTCACGGGGATCTTCTTCTCGAGCGTGCGCACGATCCGGCCGTAGTGCTCGACGGCGAGCGTCGACCTGCGGCGGCTGACGGCGGACCCTTCGGGTCGCGCGAGACGCCCTGCGGCGCCTGCACGAACACCGTGCCGCCGTCGCCGCGGCTGAAGTCGAGCGACCGCGGCCACGCCCTCGTCGATCCAGAACTGCGTCTTCTTGCTGGTTGAAGTCCGCGGCCTGGCGTTGCCGCCGCCCGCCACGCCTCCGCCGGCCGGCCGGGCTGCTTCGCGAGATCCGCGCAGCTCGGCGTCCGTGTAGCGATGGCCCGGCGCCTCGAAGTGCGCCGGCACGTCGCGCATCGCGCGTCGCGAGCGACGAACTTGCCGCGCAGCTTGCCGCGGAACGTGTCGAAGTCCTTTCTCGCTCGTTGATGACCGCGATCGACCGCCTCGCCGGTGACCGGGCCGTTGGTGCCGGGCGTCCACGCCTTCGGATACGCGATCGAGCGGATACGCGCGCGGCGTGACCGCGATCGCGGTGAAGCGCTGATTCTGCCAGCCGCGGCCGAACGGCCAGCGTTTCGAGGTGGACGTTCGCGAGGCCCCACTCCTTCATCGTCTTCTGCGCCCAGTCGGCGGCTTCCTTGATGTTGGGCGAGCCCGGTGAGGCGCGGACCGTAGACGTCGGTGAGGTAGCTTTCGATCTCCATCACCTTCGAACGCTGCAGGCCTTCTTCCTTGATGCGGTAGATCGCGTCGAGGTCGAGTTTTTCGGTGACGGGCCAGTCGGCGGCGAGCGGCAGCCCGACGAGGACGGCGATGACGGCGCGTTAGTGCAAACGTGCGGTGGAACTTCATTGGAACAACCATCCTCCAGAAGCACGACTTTATCAGAGGTGATCCTGGCGCTGAAAGCCGAACACCAGCCGCGTACGCATATAATTTGAGCCCCATGGCGACGCTTCATGCCCTTCTCGTGCGCTGCGTCCCAGACCAGCCGACGCGGCGCGCGATCGCCGCGGTTCCCTACGACGTCGTCAGCACCGACGAGGCGCGGGCGCTGGCCGGCGGCAATCCGCTGAGCTTCCTCCACGTGTCGCGCGCCGAGATCGAGCTGCCGCCCGGCGACCGACCCGTATTCCGACGCCGTGTATCGAACGCGCCGCGCAGGAACTTCGACGCGCCTGACAGACGGTCGCTCGTCGTCGAGGACGAGCCCGAGCGTCTACTTCTACCGGCTGCGCATGGGCGACCACACGCAGACCGGCGCTGGCCGCCTGCTTTTCGCTCGACGAATACGATCGCGACGTCATCAAGAAGCACGAGCGGACGCGCGCGCGACAAGGAAGACGATCGCACGCGGCATATGATGGCGCTCGGCGCGCAGACCGGGTCCGGTGTTCCTGACCTATCGCGCGTCCGCCGGACGTCGACGCGATCGGCGACGCGGATCGACGGCCGAGCACGCCGCTGTTCGATTTCGACGCGCCGCGACGGCGTGCGCCACACGATCGTGGCGGGTCGACGGCAGCGGATCGGGATCGCGCTTGTCGCGGCATTCGCGACGCGATCCCGGCGCTCTACATCGCCGACGGCCATCATCGCGCCGCGAGCGCGGCGCGCGCGCGCAACGAAATGCGCGAGCGCGGCGCTGCCCGGCACGTCGCTCGGCGACGGCGCGGATGCGACGACGCTCCTCGCCGTGGCGTTCCCGCACGATCAGGTGCAGATCCTGTCCATAACCGCACCGTCGAAGGATCTCGGCGGGCGCTCCGCGTGACGAGTTCCTGCAGGCGGTGCGGCGAGCGGTTCGACGATCGCGCCGGGCCCGCCGACGCCGGCCGGCACGCGGCGACATCGCGATGTATCTCGGCGGCAGTGGCACACGCTGCGGCCGCGTGTCGCGCCCGACGCGTCCGACGCGATCGGCTCGCTCGACGTCAGCGTCCTGCAGGATCAGTCTGCTGGCGCCCGATGCTGAAGATCGCGGACATCCGCACCGACAAGCGGATCGATTTCGTCGGCGGCGCGCGCGGCACCGGCGAGCTCGAGCGGCTGGTCGAATCGGGCAAGGCCGCGGTCGCCTTCTCGCTGTATCCCGTGAGCGTCGCCGACCTGATGGCCGTCTCCGACGCCGGCGCGATCATGCCGCCGAAGTCCACGTGGTTCGAGCCAAGTTGCGGGACGGGCTGCTCATTCACGTGATTGAATCAACACAAGACATCATGACACAAAGGTAAAACCTGGCCAACCAAGTTTTTCCTCTGTGTCCTTAGTGTGCCTTGGTTGAGTAGGCGGAATGGCGGGAACGGCAGGACTGCAGATCACAACGGACGGCGAAAGACTGCGACGTCCTGTTCCAGTAAAGCAATGAAGCGCCTGCGGCCATGCCGAGCCGAGGACGAGCGAATCCGAGGCGAAGCATCAGCGATAGCTCGCGCTGGGGGTGGGGCCCCAACGCAGTAAAAATGAAAGTCCTAGTCGCCGACAAATTCGAGAAGAGCGGGACTCGACGGCCTGAAAGCCGCCGGCTGCGGTCTCGTTTACCAGCCCGATCTCAAGGGACGACGCGCTGACGACGGGCGATCCGCGACACTGGCGGCAGACGTTCTGGTCGTCCGCGGCACGGCGGTCACGGCGCCGATGCTGGAGGCCGGCTCGCTGTCGCTCGTGGTCCGCGCCGGCGCCGGCTACCAACACGATCGACGTCGCCACGGCGTCGAAGCGCGGCATCTACGTGTCGAACTGCCCGGGCAAGAACGCCATCGCCGTCGCCGAGCTCGCGTTCGCGCTGCTGCTGGCGCTCGACCGTCGCGTGCCCGACAACGTCGCCGAGTTGCGCGCGCGGCACGTGGAACAAGAAGGAATATTCGAAGGCGCGCGGGCTGTCCGGCCGGACGCATCGGCCTGCTCGGATACGGCAGCATCGGCCAGGAAATGAGCAAAGCGCGCGCACGCGTTTGGCATGCCGGATCGTGGTCGTGGAGCCGCCGGTTCGCATCGGGCGCTGACGATGTCGCGGGACAGGCCGTCGCCGATGCAGCTCGCGCGAGACGCCGGAGGAAGTCGCTGAGCGCGGCGACGTCGTCGAGCGTGCACCTCGCGCTCACGCCGGATACACGCGGCCTCGTGAGCGCGGCGGTTCTCGCGAGACTGAAGCCGGGGTCGTTTTTCATCAACACCGCGCGCGGCCGAGGTCGTCGATCACGCCGCGCTCGAGAAAGCCGTGCGCGAAGGCGAGATTCCGCGCCGGCCTCGACGTGTCTCGCGAACGAGCCGACCGTGCGCGACCGGCGAGTTCAAAGCCGCCGCTCGTCGCGCTGCCCGAACGTCACGGCACCCACCACATCGGCGCGTCGACGGATCAGGCGCAGGAGGCCATCGCCGCGGAAACCGTCCGCATCGTCCAGCAGCTATAAGGACACCGGGCAAGGTGCCGAACGTCGTGAACCTGGCGAAGAAGACGCCCGCGACGCACATGCTGGTCGTGCGGCATCGGGATCGACCCGGCGTGCTCGCGCACGTGTTCGACCACCTGCGCACGGGCGACATCAACGTGCAGGAGACCGAGAACTGTGATCTTCGAAGCGCGCGCACGCGGCTGTGGCGCGCATCAACCTCGACGGTGCACCGTCCGGGGCAGCTGTTGCAGGCGATTCAGGACGGGAACCGCGATATCCTCGACCTTGCACCTCGTAACGATTTAGGATCTGCCACAACTCCAGCCTCGCTCGCTCCAAAGTCAGCGAGCTTCGGCTTGGCAGGCGAAAACTCGAAAGCATTGACTGGAGGCCCTCATGCCAACCGTCCACCGTGTTCACAATTTTTCGGCAGGCCCCGCCGTGCCCCGATGCAGGTGCTCGAGGAAATCCAGCGCGACCTGATCGAGCTGCCGGGTGTCGGGATGTCGATCCTCGAGATCAGCCATCGGTCGGCCCCGTTTGAAGCGATCCAGCAATACGTAACTGAACGAAGTACA
>ERZ1370068.4129-contig-3219_pt1 | contig 17594 bp, 32 predicted proteins | sample MGYA00561227_ERZ1370068 | MGnify/ENA primary metagenome ERZ1370068 (study PRJEB38410, sample SAMEA6850437) | metagenome | study: Metagenomic assessment of the ecological functions of the soil: analysis of the soil microbiota associated with the...
AAAATAAGTTTTACGGATCATGCTTCCTTAAAAGTTAATGCTAAATATATGGCAAAAACGAGGTTATATTTACGGATACTCGTTTCAGCAAAAGCTGCCTGTGGAGAAGCCAGTGCATTCAATCGTATTCCGTTTCATTTTTTGCCAACTTTTCTTTCTCTTAAATCTTTATAGTTGAAGCGCCTGGTAAGCCATATAGTACTTGTAAATATTGCTCACATACTGAACCAGTTTCCACCCCGATATGATGTGCCGCTAAGATCTCTACACTATTAAACCATTCATTTGCATTCAGTACCATTTTCACTGGCCTCTCTTCTTAATTTTCTGACATTACCGGGTCCGCAATTGTAGGCAGCCAGGGCAAAAAGATGCCTGTTCAAAGAATCCATTTGTTCCCCGGCAAAATAATTGTCAATTAAATATCGCATATATTTTACGCCAGCATGGACATTATTATCGACACTTTCTAACATCTGGGAATATTGATAGGAGGATTTGCGGCTGTAGAGGCAGCACCTGCATTAGCACCAACCGCGCCGGCATGGCTCACGGTTTCCTGCTTAAGCTGAGACTCCTGGAATGCCTGGGCTGACAATAACAGCCAGTCAAGAGAATAAGTATCGCCGTATTTTTCAAACAAGGCTCTAAAATGATTTAGATCCGCTAATGCTTCCTTGCTTTGAGCGTTTCGCAACCTCTCTTTATTTTTCAGCTATTTGTCATAGAGCATATTCCCGACCATCGATCCCTTTCTTATTGTCGGTATAAATTTATTGACAGCGGCTTTTAATTTTGGTGAATTTTTCCTGAATGCCCATCCATATGACACGTTACTGTCAACTGCAATTTTCGTGTATACTTTCAGGTCTGTATAAACACTATTCCAAAGCGTTCCAAGGTCCTCAGAAATTACGGTGAAGGGAATCAATCCCTCATTTACCATTTCGAGAATATCTTCCGCTTCAAGATAAGGACCTGTAAATTCAATTTGCACAGGTTTGAGACCGGTTCTTCGAAGTGAATCATTAAGCCTGATCAATGAAGCCTGGTAACTGCTGTTTTTCGCGTACATAAACTATGTTGGCCGGCAAGATCTGCAATTGATTTAATAGGTGGTGCCGAAGGTCCGCCTACCACAATATCTTTTATACCTGTTACAGTTGGTGATGAAAAGTCGATTAGCTTCTCCCGCTCTGACGTTATCGTATAACCCGATGCGATCATGTCCGCGTGACCACTTGTCAATAATGGCAGGATATGCTCCCGGCTGACAGGTATAAAAATGACACGTACTTTGGCAGGATTAAATTTCAATTGCCTGTTTAGTTCTTTCTCAAAAGATTGAGCAGGTCATAGGCAAGACCATACCTTTTCATTCCTTCAACGTAGTAGTAGGTTTTTGAGTAGGGAACAAGGACACGAATATACCTTCGGGCAATCATGCTATCCAGATCGCCAAATGCAGTATTTTGCCAATCCCAATATTTCATCTTCAGCAGCCCAATGAAGATAGGAAACGCTGTCACCTTTGCTATTGACGAATATGACTCGGCGGTGTCTTGTATTGGACTTGTTACTACCGGCTTTTTCGGTATCGGAGATTTTTGGTTGCATTCTCACATGCAACATGGTAAACAATTACCATCAAAAAATCAAAAATAGATGAGCGTCTCATTTTACCTCCCCTTCAAATCGTTCATCAACACTTACGCAGAGACATGATCAGCGTTGGACGGCTCATATTTGCCCTTGTCTTAAACGCAGGACACTATAGTAAGTTATACATTTTTCATTACATGTCCATTACCTTATGTTTGTTACTCGCCAAAAAGGAGCTCGCTGTTGTCGTGCTGTTGACTATTGACTGAATAACTTACAAAAGCAATTTTTCGGCTGTCAGGACTCCACGAAGGCACATTGATCGTGCCTTTGTCCGCCGTAGAAGACGAGGCGTAATGTCCTTGATCGTTTTAGTTTTGGGGATCCAGCGGAAGGCGAAGTTTAACGTTCTTACCGAACGGGTGACTTTGTTTCTCGTCAAGTAGTATGCGATATAAACAGCCCAGTTATTGTCCGGTGACGGATGAGCAAACCAGTTGGAATTTTCATCAAAGAGGTTATTTGCTGCGGTCTTGATCCATCGGCGTTCCATTCGCCAAATCTGCATGTGACCGCAGCGTACGATACGAGGTGCAATAGATAAATTTACCATCCGGCGAAGAATGTCCAGTCCATCGTCTAATCCTTCGGCATCGGTTAATCTTTTTCTCCGTACCCCCTTGCGCCGGGATCGTATATAAATATCAAAGTTGCCATTGCGCTCGGCGCACATGCAAGTAAGTCTTACCATCGGGACTCCATCCATGCCAAAAGAAGGTACTACTTCAGGAGTTACTTTTTCTTGGTTGACTCTCCCGCAACGGGAAGAATAAATAAAGCTGATTTATATGGTTTTGCTGAAGGGTCGGCCGGATCATTATTGCTTATTACCAACCATTTTTTGCCGGGAGGAAATACCATGGTCGTTATTTATTTGATCCGCTGATCCGGTGTTAAGTGCGGTGTTACACCTTGAGTACTTAGATCTAGTGTGTAGATCTTTGCCCCTCAGAATTGAGGATAAGGTGGTATTTGTCGGATGCCTGAATTTGGGGCTTCAAAATGGTCCTTGATGATTAGAACTGTATCAATTTTTCCTGTCTGAATGTCGACGGGTTTGAATATAACTGGTCGTGTCTGTTTTATTTTGCCCCGTTGCAGCGACTGAAAAGAAAAAGCAAACGAAGACGGGACTAAACAATTTAAAAAACGACAAAAAAGCTGGGAGTGAAGAGACTTTTCATGATTAAAATTTTGTGTTGCAATATTGTGATGATACGTTGAGTGATCCGTTATGTTTTGCCACATAGTTCTAAAGGAAAATACCGAGTCATAAAATGAAGTCATTTTTATACCAGCTGTGCTTGCAGGAATATAACAGGATCGATCATAACTCCAGTTTGTTTTTATCTCATAAGTTCCCTGAGGTCTGTGAATTTCTGTTGGGTGGCATCGAAATTTATCAGGCCAGTGCTGGGTTGAGTTCAATTCGATGATCAGGTTTAATGTGAGTGACATTACAAATGCATAAGAAAATACTGGTAGCTTGTTACTCTTCTCTTCCGGTTACATCGGCTCCTAAAGAAAGGCGCCCAATAGTATAAGAGTCAGCAAGACCCATAAGACTAATGTCGGTACATGACTTACTCTTTCTGAATCCCTGGTCGTGACGATATCGATCATATTATTCACAGCCGGAATCATTTGGGCCGTGCGGGCAATACTCTCTGGTTTTTAGATTCATCAACTGCCGCTTCCATATTTTATTGGAAATAATCTGGCTTTTCTTATCCCTTCAATGAAACCATTGTTGTCGCTCGATTTGTAATATGAAATCCTTGCTTCAATGTAATCTTTAAAATCATTTCGAAATAGATTCCGGGTAGAATCAGAATACATCTGCGATCGTAACACGGCAGTTTGTATATAGGTAGCTTCCTCGGACAAGAATTCGCCTTTGCGTCTCAAATTTTCCAATAGCAACTGAAAATGTGAAACCCATCAAAAGGGATAACATACTAAATGTTGTTGCTTCAACAATTCTTACACTTTTGCTTCGTCCGGATCTTTCTGCAGTAGCTTTTTTTGATAATTATACCCGAGCCAACTGCAAAAAGACGATCAGCAAAAAAATGATAACTAATAGAATATAAACAGGTAATTCAAAAAAACTTGCTGAGGTCACACTGATATTATTGATGTCGAATATAACTATTAATTGTCGGCAGTTGATGATTGACTCACAAATTGCACGATTGTGTTTCATCGGCCCACATCCCGAAATTCAAAAATTTATTGTATCGGCTATTAATCCCATGATCTTGTTATGCTTCAGGAATTGTTGATACTTATCCATAAACTCCTCGTATTTGTATTTGCCATCAACAGGCTTTTCCTTACCGGAAGTAGCTTTATTAACCAGTTCAAGATAAGCTTTGGGAAATTCATCTGAATAAACGCCTGGAAGTATACCAATCCTGTTTAAGCCAAAATAAAGAGAGAACAATAAAAGAGAGAAACAATAATAATGGAATGGTCTTGAAAATGTTTAACTATTTTAAATGCAGACAATATTTACTCCTTCAACCAGCAGATCCTTTTTTAAATACTGCTGCGACTATAAAAACAAATAACAATACCAACGCAATTGTACCAATTACCTCTGCCGGTTTTGGGTGCAAATGGAGCCATGACCAATGAAACAAGAAAGAGAACAATACTCAAGTGAAAAATGAAGTACAACCATTGACAGGAAATTATTTTTTGGCTGATAATAACGGTAGCGAAGGATCATTTTGCCGGAGGTAAACCAGCATCAACAAAATTGATGCTGCCCCAAACAGCAATTCAACATATGGAAACCGGATATAAAAAACCCTGAGTCCGAATATAAATGCAAGTAAAAAAAAAGACATACTGGTTCTATTAATGTGTACACATCTATTTTGTCCTTTTTACGAACGACAGATATGAACTCAACAATAAAAATCAATGCAAAGGCAAAGGCAACTCCCCCAATGATCTTCATGCCATAGTTATTCTGTGCCATAGAAGCGAAAGTCCCCATAATAAGCAGGATAAAAAGTAAAAAGTATATGGGGTTATTTTTTTCATTACTGATTCTCGTAATTTATGTAACTATCACCACTTGCACTCGCTATGATCTGTCAAATCCCGTCCATATTTCCCTCTCTTTTGCCGATTCCTTTTGCAAACAGGCATGCCAAATAATATAGATCCGTGCTATTACATCTTGAAATTCAGTCAGCGTAGAAGGTAATGCAGTTGTTGCCCTGTAAAATTACCTTCACCGGCAATTCCATCCACCCGGCTGAATATACCGCCACATGCTTAAAATCCTCAATTATTTCTGACAATACATGAGCAGACAGATCATCCAGTCGTCTTCCGCCGATGCGGGACAAAAGCTCTGATCAAACTAAACCGGAAATCAACGCCTTGCCCGTATATTAATTGTGAAATATCTACATTTTTTGATTTTGAAAAAGCAGAGTCCAGGTATACGAAAGCAGTTGGATCATTTTTTTTGATAATAGACCTTTTCCGCCATTAAAATATATGTCAATGCTTTTTCATTGTCCTTTTCAAATTTCTCAGTCATTTCAACTGCTTCTTTTGCATGCCAATCAATGCCAGGTTGATGCACAGCTCATTCAGCTGGTTGAGAAAGTAGGTCTTTTCCAGGAATTCATATTTATCCCGTGAAGCTGCAAAATTATCCTTGTCAAAATGCTGATAATATTTCAAACCTTCGAGGGTATCATCCTTATCAAAAGCACGGTTGGCCAATACCAGGAATGGTAGATTTTGATCAAAGGCCTTTGCCCATCGGATGTGTTTCTCTTAAGGAGAGAATCCTGGCTATTGTTTCATTTTTGAGTGCATAAGGATTATCTGCGAAATCATAAGAAGATGTTTTGACCGTTCTGCAAGGCGCTCGTCATCCAGCGATGTATTAATCCCAGGTCTTCCGGTGTTGTGTAGAACTCGTGGTAGAGGTTATGTTTATCAATATAATTGTAAAAAGATCTGAATGATAGGCTCCGCTAAACCATCCGTCCATATAATCAGGATAAATAAACAACTGTTTGCGTGTATAATTCCGGTTCCGTATCTGACCAAAATTATATGATAAAGTAACTGATACAGATTCATCCAGGTATTTATTATCAACCTGTCTGAAATGATCAACAGCACGTTGAAGGAGGTTATCCAGCGCAACAGAATCTGTCAATAAACCGCGGTCGTAATCGTATTTATGTGTAAACAAGGCCCTGCGCTTTTCATTAATGGCCAGTAAATAATTCCTTTCCGACGGATTTACTATTTGCTGGATTAATTTTTCATAATCATCGGCCATTGTATTAAATACTTCGCGACTGGCCATACAAAGATTGGGGAAACAGTAACCATTGACCTCACCTCCCAGTACTTTTTGGAAATTTATTATGTATGGTTCGGTAATATATCCCTGACCGAGTTAACTAAATTTTTGTAAATGGTCAGCGGGGTCTCGCTAGGGTAATTGCTGCTAAGCCAGCTCACCCAGGTTTATTGTTTTCCCAGCGTGGCCATACTGGTAAAACAAAGCCATGATATTAGTGTAATTATTTAGGGGCTGCCTGTAAAATAATCATTGGTACCGGACTCTCCTGATCTCTTCAAAACATTGAATTACTTTTCCGCATTACCCAATGCTGCGTATAAAGAAGCCAGGGTATGATATCCCCCGCTATAATCATTGTTAATGCGGCCATTACTTTCATTTCGCCCTTTTGAATAATAAACATCAAATATTTCCTTTCCGGCCGCAGCTTCATATGGCGACATTAACCTGAGCAATAAGTTTATCTTGTCTTCAGTTACATGGCCAAATGTGAGCCATTGCTGAATACTATAATTCAGTTCGGGAGGCATTAAGGGTAAGAATAGATTTTTGTTCCTGAAAAATCCAATGCCAACTGGTATCCTTCATCAGAAAATTGACGAAGTCTGTTTTCAGTAGACTGCAGATGGATTATAATAATGGTCAAAAGCAAAGAAGGTGGTGAATTTATTCAACTTGGTTATTAAAAATGAATAATCCGTTTTTTGGGCCACCAATTCCCTGAAATCAGCTTGCGCCTGGTTGATTAATCCTTCTTTGAATGCACTGCTGTCATGCTTGTTAGCACCTAATAATACATTATATATTTCAAGGATCTGGCTAAACCCTGTGCTTTGTATCCAACCCGGATAAGTAGCCCTTTATAGATCCCTTCTCATGACGCTTCCAGCATCAACAATGGAAAGGCCTTCAGGTCTGAACCCACTTCCTTGCTGTTCATCAGGCTGAACAATTCCTTCCTGACCCTTTTAATGACCCGGCCGTTTTGTTTCTGTGTTGCATCATACCAATAATATCCACTTAATATAAGCATGGCAGCAATTGCAATGACGGTTGCAATACGCTGCGGACCGTACTTCATAAATGCCCTGGTAATAGCTACCTTCCTGGCGCTTCGTTTAATAAATTCCTTAACCCCAGCCAGTTCAATTTCTGCATCAGCAGTGGCTTTCACTTGTTCTTCCTTTATTTCAACATATCGTTTTATCCAACCGATATTGGGTTTACATTTACTATACCAGTTTTCAAAATAAGTTAGTGGCCCGATCGGCAACAGGAAGCCACTGCTCTTCCCGCTGCTTTTCCAGCGGTCTAATTGTTTTTTAAATCCACGTAGGTAGAATAAAACTCAAACTCCTGGTTTGCCCATGTATTCAGTTTATTCCAGTTACGAATCAAACTTTCATGTGTGATATCGAGGACAGTATCATGATGAAATAATATGTGTAGAAGGATCAGCTGTTTTAAAAGGCCGGATGAATGAATTTCCATCTTCGCGGTAAATACTCAAAACTTCGCTTACAATTTCTGGTGTGAATGCAGGCAAATTTATGATACCTGTAATTTCACCAAGTGTCATACGGTTACGTACACGCACGACTGTTATCGATCTTTGTCAGGCAACTAAAAGTAAGAGCAATAATTCTTTTAGCATCCTGTTGTGTAATGCCCTTTCCCGGATGATTATTATTATAGTATTCCCAGGCATTTTCATACAATACGCTTGCATGCATTTCAATAACCTTATTCAAACCCGTTTCCTTGTAATATTTTTGGCGGACCGGAGGTAATCCATCAAACCATTTCTGAAATTCAGGCTGTTCTTCATCAGGTAATTCAGAGGCCGGCATACCTCCCACCATAGCATAATGAATAAGGTCCATCTCCTTTCTGCCATGATCGGCAGCCAACCAGATCTGGCTCAGTGCATGTTGAAGAATCGGTAACTGATCCACTCCGTCAGCAATATCGTAAACGACCCGCTCAATGAGTCGCTGAGAAATTCTGTTGCCACTTAATATTGCCGGCTCTTCAATAACCTGTTTTAAATCTTTACGCTTTAATCTTGGTACAAAAATTGAGAAAACCCAATGTACTCCGGTAAACCCCTGAAAGCAGAACATTGTCCGATATAATCGGATCGCATAGTGCACACAACATACACCGGAATATTTCTTGATGGCAATGCGGGCTGTTTCCAAAACAAGATTCACAACGATCTGCGAATCTTGTGATGGCGCTTCTTTATAAAAGTTCTCAGGGTTGGTAAAGAATTCTTCAAACTGATCAACAATGATCATCAAATTAGCAGCCTTTCTTTTTCTGCCCTTTTTTCCGGTTCTTCCAGGTTTTGCCATTGTTCATCCGCCTCATCAATATAAAAATCAGAATTGGTGCATAGAGATCGACCAGGGAAGAATAACCACGCCGCAGTTCTGTTTCAATCGTTGCCGCTTTACTGTCAAAGGTTTTTGCAAGTGCATCTGCCATATTGCGTATGGGGCTGCGTTCCGGGCGGAAATCAGCTACCACCCAGTTAGTATACTTCGCCTTAAAAAATCCGGCCCTTGCATTCGGAACAAGACCGGCATAGATCAGCGAGGACTTTCCTTCACCGGAAGCACCAGTGACCATCAGGAATTTATTTTGTTCCAGCAGCGATGTGATCTGGTCCACCTGGAGATCACGGCCTTTAAAATACAAGGCTTTCTTCTTCGGTAAACGACCGGAGACCAGTGTAAGGACATATGTTATAGTGGCCGTTCATTTATTGCATCTTCATTTATATAAACAAGAAATGAACTTATCAAAGGAGTTATAGTTATCCTGGTATTTCATCCATTCTTTCTTTCTTTCTCCCGTCATATTATTTCCAAACAAAGGTGAAATAAAGAAAATACGCTTTGTCTTCATTTGCAATTTGCGGTGGGATCTGCTGATATGCTTTATAAAGATTTCCATGAAAAGCAAATGCCCTGCTAAACTGCCCCATTGTATAATACTTAGCAAAGGAATTTTTAATCGTCCGGTACGCACTGGCCTCATTCTTTTCCGGATCCATATACATCTTAGCTATGGCAACCAGGAGGCGATTAGGTTGAAATTGTTCGGGATTATCCTTGTTCATTTCTAAAATGGCGTGAATCAAGCATACGCCTTGCCATGTCAGGAGATCCCTTTTTATTGATATCATCTGGCTGGCGAATGCGTAAAGTGAAGATCGGTTAGGACTTTCTTATATACATTAATAAAAGCATAGGCCTCGTCGAACCTGTTGTTTGCAGCTAAATTAGCGACTGCATTTGCAACTAACTCAAAAGTTAAAACCTTCCCCTGCTATGAACTGAGTTTATTATTTTAGCCAACTGTATTTTTTAGCCAGGCAATACCTTTATCATTCTCCCCAAGTTTAAACGATTGTTCGCTAAGGTTGAAATAGATAATATTGAGATCTGCAATTTGATTTGCGTTTCGTTCTTCGAGTTTCAACGCCAACCGTTCCATGATGCTGTACGGCATCGGATCGTGCAGAGAATAAAGACGGTTAGCCATGTAGTTCTGGTAATCGATCAGCCAAAGTTCAAAAACCGGATGTCATCCGGACTTTGATACAACGAATCAAATAACTGCTCATCCATCACAAACTTTATAAAAGAAGAGGGACTGATAATACTCGAACCTTCTACGTGGTTCAAACGGATCAAACGGAACGCGATAATCCGGATACAGGAAAAGGAATTTGCGGGGTTGCGTGATCAACTTGGCTCCAATATAACTTCCGGCAACAGAAACGGGCTGATTTAAATATTCTTTTGATACCAGTTGGTAATGACTGACAGCCTGTTTATACTGCTGATTTGCCTCCTCTTCACCAAGGCCCTGACTCTCCTTCCGGTATGCAAATGATATTTCTTCATTTTTGAGAATAATTGCGAGATTAAAATTACGTTCATCGTTGTCCTTAATCTTTGAAGTCTGCTCTTTTAGTTTCGAAAAAAGTAGGAAAGCATTTCATCACTTGAAAAAGCCAGGTTCGAGTTGGAGAATTCCTGGCTCCCTGCGTTATAAATTATTTTACTCGTTACCTCGTAATTTATCAATGCCCGGGAAACCAACCTGCTGTAAAATTCCGTCTGGCTGATATTTTTTCGTGAGCAGTATCCCTGTACAAAACTATCCAGGTGGCTGGTTGTTCCGTTTAAATAAAATGCAGCTGCAATATTTGTTGCATTGTCAATATTCGCCGTATAATCATTCTCGTAGAAGTTTTCGGGATACCGAAGCAGTGTATCATATACATTGAAGCACCCGTTCTGGTTTTTCCCGCGGCCGCATACAAATAAGCAAGTTCCTGGTAAAGACCATTGAATTTTGTACCATATGAATAGGCACCCTGCACCTGCACTTTGTCCCGCTGATAATTTTTTCGAGCCAGGAAGATCTTTGAGCCGTTTTCAAAGGGAGAGAGAATATTCAGCAACTGGTTGATCTCATCGGGAGAAAATACATGATGATCAATTCCGTTTTCCAGCGCCAGGCTCAAATAGAGTACATCTGAATAATCTTCCGGTTGTTCTTTTAAAACCCGCAGAGCCAAATGGCCTGAACGTTTTGCATTGCGTTTGACGAGTGCATTTAGTGTGTCATCCGGATGGAAATGGAGAGCTAAACCAGCAGTTACAGAATAGGCATGTACCTGTTTCAATGCTACCAAAAATTGCAACCTTATCCTTAGCATAAAGATTTTCCATCAACGTATCGGCAATGGACAAACTTTGTACTATTTCCTTCCGGGGCTCACTATGACCCTGGAAGATCAAGATGGTGGCAATTCCTGTAGCTATGTTGATCTTCTGACTGGAATCTTTAACTCCTCCTATAACTTCTGGGATCGTCACCTTCCCAAGAATGAGTTGTTCAGTAATTGCTGGTATGGAAAACTCCGGTCTTAGTTTAGATTCATTGGCCAGCTTAAAAGATTCCGATTTGATCGTCTTCAGTACATAACTGTTTTGCCGCTGGAAATAATTTCGTACAGCAAAAGAAATAAATATAAGCACGTACAAGCAAAGCCAGGGCTGCCGCTATTCGTTTGGGACCATAGCGCATTATCGTTCGGGTTACCAAATGCTTTATTCTTCCACGCTTAAGGAATTCTTCCGCATCACTAAGTACCTGTGTTGCTTTTGATAGTTTTTTATCCTGGTCAATTTCTTCCGGAAGGTATCGTGCAATCCAATGTACATTGGGTTTGGCAGATCCTAAACCAATTTTCAAAATAAGTCAGTTGACCAATGGACAATAAGAAATCCATTTGACTTGTCACTTTCAACCCATCGGTTTAATTGCTGTTCAAAGTCGAGAGAGATGGTATAATTATTAAATTCTTCGTTAGCCCATTGCTCCAGGTATCTCCAGTTACGTATCAAACTTTCGTGGGTAATATCAAGTATGCTCGTCTCGTTCGAGTGTTTGACTTTCTGAATCATCCAAAATAAACGGACGTATAAATGTATTTCCCGGTTCCCTGAAAATATTCAGCACTGCACCAACTTCTTTTGTTCCCAATCCAGGCTTATCTATTATATCGGTAATCTCTTTCAGCGTCATCCGGTTTACGCACCGCACGGCTTTGGTCAATTTTGGTCAGGCAAATAAATGCTGTTCTTATTATCGATTTTGCATCTTCATCTGAAATACGATTCCCCGGTTTTCTGCAAATAATATTCTTCAGCCTGTTCATAGAGTTTATTCGTATGCGTATCAAGAACGTTTTGAAGGTTAGGTTCGTGGTAACAGGCTTTAATATCAGGCGGCAATCCTTCGAACCAGTTTCTAAATCTTTCAACCTGTTCATCAGGCAATTCATTTACCGGCATCCCGCCTACCATAGCATAATGGATCAGGTCCATTTCTTCTTTTCCATTATCAGCGGCATGCCATATCTGGTTAAGTGCATGTTGAACAATTGGAAGCTGATCAACACCTTCCGTTAAATCATGAATAAGTCTTTCTGTTAACCGTCTGGTAATTTGGTTACCACTTAAAACGGCAGGTTCTTCAATCACCTGTTGTAATTGAGTTCGGTTAAGCCGTGGTACAAAAACTGGGAGAACCCAATATACTCCGGTAAGTCCGCGAAAAGCAGCACATTGCCCGATATAATCCGAACGCATCGTGAAGACAATATATACAGGTAAGTCTTCTTCAAGATGCTATTCGTGCTGTTTCCAATAATAAATTAAGAACAAGATTGGCGTCGCCTGATGGTACACCCTTATGATAATTTTCCGGGTTGGTGAAAAACTCTTCAAACTGATCAACCAGATATAATAAGGTTAGCAGCTTCCCGTTTCAATGCAGCTTTTCCCTCTGTCATCGGCCGATCTGCCATGCTACTGAATTGGGTATCGATATGTCTCTTTGAATTTTTGTACAGATCAACAATTGCTGAGAAGCCATGATTCAATTCGGCTTGAACTGAATTAGCATTGGCAATATCAAGTTGCCTGGCTATTGCTTTGCATAAATTATCGAAATGGAGTCCGTTCAGGTCTGAAATCTGCTACACACCACTGCGTATATTTTGATTTTAAAAAACCTGCTCTTGCATTGGGAATAATACCGGCGTATATGAGAGAAGATTTTCCATCACCTGATGCCCCGGTAAGCATTAAGAATTTATTCTGCTGCAGTTGCTCTGTGGCCTGGTCAATATCATCGTCCCTCCCTTTAAAATAAAGCGATTCCTCTTCTGTAAAGGATCTTAACCCCGTATAAGGACAAATCTGCTCTGCTTCGAACATGGTGGCGATTAATCGTTGTTAAATTACTTTACTATATACTTTTTTTACTTCCGCAGGAATGGTTTCTTTGGGCACTATTGAAGATGTTACACGAGGCGCTTTAAAATTTCTGGCAAGATTCGTATGGGGATTGTCTTCGCCAACAAGGAACATTGGAGTTGGAGACGAAGCACCCACCCACCTGTTTCCATATTTGTTTGATAAATGGAAGCGCCCAATCAGCTGCATATTTAAAATACACTACCGCTAATTTACTTTTTGGAATCTGTTGAGAAGACATTTCCCTGTAAGAATCTTCTCCGTCGGGAAGAATATTCAAAGTCTCAACCGGAAACTCAAGACTCAATTCATCAACGATGTTTATGGCATCCTGTTCATCCTGCTGGTTGAATATAAAATAGATATCGGTGTCTTTGGAATCATAAACTTTTGCATCCTGTTTCATTATCACGACACGCATATCATCTACCAGTTGCATTGGTCCCTGGCTGTTTGAAACATCATGTTTCGTGTAATATTATTGCGTATGTATTTTATAAAATTCTGTTGCGCAGGGTTTTATTGAATCTGCTTGCTATCAGGAGAAAGCCAAACAAACACATTGAAATCCGATGCGTGTTGAATCAATCTTCTTTTGGCTTCCATAAACTGGTACTGCGGAAATGAGGTTTCTTCATCGGATTCAAAACGCCTGCCAAATTCACCGCTCAACATATGCAGATGAGCAAACACATTTTTTAATTTCCTCTGCAGCTTTTTCTTTGAATGATTTGCATCATCAGCCGGACAGTCAACAGAAGGAAGAACATTAAACCCCGCTTTTTGAAGTATGATAGCCATCTCTTCGCGGCTTTCTTTAAGATCACTGGATGTCCATGCCAGATAAATGTTAGGGCGCTGCCGGTCTATCACCTGTACTTTAATAGCCGATGATACAGAGGTTGAAATGACATTGGGGACGATCTGACGGGCAGTCGGATGATAAGCTAGACAACTCAACAGGGCTGCCTATTTTGATGAAGTTTTATTCCTGAAATAATCTCTTTAATGGCATTAGCCAGTTTATTTATCTGGTTTCGGTACATTGGCCTTAAAGGATTGGCATGCTTCTCATCATCCACAGGGACGCAATGGACGGTTGACACCGTCCTCACGATAAATAAAATCAACTGATCTCAGAACTCCGGAAAGTTCAGACTCCAGCAACTTGACATCTTCGGTATCAATGTCGTGGATCCTTGCAGGTATTACACGTGAAGCTGTATTACCGTTTGCCATTTTACTATTACTGCTCAATGCTGTCATTTTTATTTCATTCTGAAAAATCCTGAACTCACTCTTCCATACCGGTGAATTGGTATCGCAATATGTTTGTGAGATAATCAGGAATAAATATCAGCGATTTCATCTTCTTTGTGTAACATGATCCGTCATCGTTGTGAAATACACCACGTTTGTCTTCAGGATTTTTATCGAAAAAGATTGAAAGCTTATCTTTTAATGTTGCGCTTAATTCCTGGTTGAGTTTTTCGACAAATTCTGAAACCCACCCATCGTATTTGTTGTCATTATACCTGATAGCTGATATGGAAATATCATAATCATAATCCAGGTAAAATAGATGCACGTGTAAGTCTCTGGCTCTCTTGCCTCACCTGATTCATTTGCTGCTGAAGAATATTTTGTAAACGTGGATCGGGTCCTTTAACATTTTTAAGGTTTTCCAATCCGACAAATTCTGACCTGATGTCATGTTTATTGGATAGGATCTCTTTGACGGATTCAGAAACAAAAATTCCCGCGGGAGAGCTAAAACCTGCGAGACGTGAAGCGATATTCACGGCATCGCCGAAAATGTCATGATTCTCAAAAACCACCTCTCCTGGTGTATGCCTATGCGCAGCTGGAAAGCTTTGGAATTGTAACATGCTTCCTGGATTTTATTGCGGCATATACGGCATTGCTCACAGCAGGAAAACTTGCCATAATGCCATCTCCAAGTTCTTTGATCCACCGGCCGCCGAATTCTTCAATGATCGGTTTTTGTATCTCTCTATTCTTGCGTAGCAGTTCAAAAGCTTTCTGTTCATCTATTTCCCATCAAAGCTGTATATCCGACAATATCCGTAAACATGGATGGCTGCGAGTTGGCGGAGTTGACTCATATCAGAAAATTAAGTATAAATATTCACTTCAGAGGAAATTTATATATCAATCATCAATGAAAAATGTATGAGAAATTAAAAAAGCGGCGTATCCTAATACGGATGATTAGAAAGAGTAAAGTAGATAAACTTTCAGCCAGCGTTATTTGCAAGACAGAATGAGCCGATCCTTGACGAACATTTTTGAAAAATATATCACTGCTACAGATTTCAATTCGTTATTTCGTTCTATTTTTTGCGAGTTTTTCTTTATCCGCCAGTCTTTATAAAGTTGAAGCGCCTGGTAAGCCGTATAGTACTTGTAAATATTGCTCACATACTGAACCAGTTTCCACTCCCGATATGATGTGCCGCTAAAATCTCAACACTATTAAACCATTCATTTGCATTCATACCTTTTTCAACTGGCCTCTCTTCTTAATTTTCTGACATTCCCGGGTCCGCAATTATAGGCAGCAAGGGCAAAAAGATGTCTGTTCAAAGGATCCATTTGTTCCCCGGCAAAATAATAGTCAATTAAATATCGCATATATTTTACGCCAGCATGGACATTATTATCGGCACTTTTTTTATCTCGGGAATATTGATAGGAGGATTTGCGGCTGTAGAAGGCAGCACCTGCATTAGTCCAACCGCGCCGGCATGGCTCACGGTTTCCTGCTTTAGCTGAGACTCCTGGAATGCCTGGGCTGACAATAACAGCCAGTCAAGGGAATAAGTAGCTCCGTATTTTTCAAACAAGGCTCTAAAATGATTTAAATCCGCCAATGCTTCACTGGCTTTCGGCGTTTCGCAACCTCTCTTTATTTTTCAGCCATTTGTCATAGAGCATATTCCCGACCATCGATCCCTTTCTTATTGACGGTATGAATTTATTGACAGCGGCTTTTAATTTTGGTGAATTTTTCCTGAACGCCCATCCGTATGACACGTTACTGTCAACGGCAATTTTCGTGTATACATTCAGTTTATTATACACACTACTCCAAAGCGTTCCAAGGTCTTCAGAAATTATGGTGAAGGGAATCAATCCCGCATTTACCATTTCGAGAATATCTTCCGCTTCAAGATAAGGACCTATAAATTCAATATGCAAAGGTTTGAGACCAGTTCTTCGAAATGAATCATTAAGCCTGATCAATGATTGCCTGGTAGCTGCTGTTTTTCGCGTACATATATATGTTGGCCCGCGAGATCCTCAATTGATTTAATAGGTGGTGCCGAAGGTCCGCCCACCACAATATCTTTTATACCTGTTACAGTTGGTGATGAAAAGTCGATTAGCTTCTCCCGCTCTGATGTTATTGTATACCCCGATGCTATCATGTCCGCGTGACCACTTGTCAATAATGGCAGGATATGCTCCCGGCTGACAGGTATAAAAATGATACGCACCTTGGCAGGATTGAAGTGCAATTGCCTGTTTAGTTCTTTCTCAAAAGATTGAGCAGTTCATAGGCAAGACCATACCTTTTCATTCCTTCAACGTAGTAATAGGTTTTTGAGTAGGGGACAAGGACCCGAATATACCTTCGGGCGATCATGCTATCCAGGTCGCCAAACGCAGTATTTGCCAATCCCAATATTTCATCTTCAGCGGCCCAATGAAGATAGGAAACGCTGTCACCTTTGATATTCATTGCATATGACTCGGTGGTGTCTTGCACATTGGGTTTACTAACACCGGCTTTTCGGACTTGAACTTTTAGTTGCATTCTCACATGCAACATGGTAAACAATTACCATCAAAAAAATCCAAAAAATAGAAGCGTCTCATTTTACCTCCTCCTCAAATCGTTCATCAACACATATGCAGAGACATGATCAGGTTGGACGGCTATATTTGCCTTGCCTTAAACGCAGCACTAAGTAAGTTATACATTTTTGATTACATGTGCGTCATATATTTGTTACCCGCTAAAAAGAGTCCTTTGAAAGCAAGTGCTAAAATATTTATCTCCTGATAGAGACTAAGCAGGATTCACGATTAAGCTGTCAGTTACTATTTCCGGAAGAGAAATGCAACAATAAAATCTTTTTGTGTCAGGATATATTTAGTATGTCACTCCTACTGCTTTACACTGGTAAGTAACATCATTTAACTGGCTTAACATGAAATGAGCGACATCTGCTCTTGATATCATTTTTGTAATAATATAATTTCCAACATTTGGGCCGTGTTTGTAAACACCACGTTTTTCCGTTGGTAAGCTGGCCCGGACGAATTATGGTCCAATTCAGTTTGCTTTCCCGAATTAATCTTTCCTGTTTAGACTTGTCCAAAAAGTAGAAAAAGACGATAAATGGAATAACAAAAACAGTATAATACAAACCAAGTTTAAACCTGCTATCATTTATTCCGAGGGAGGTAATGCAAATGAACCTCCTCACATTCGTGCTTTTGCATTGCATCAATAATGTTCTTAGTTCCTTCAGAAAGAATGGTTGTCTTAATAATAAATTTTTTGTGCCCAAGTGCTGATAACACCGCATCTTGTCCTGCGACAGCTTCCTGGACCTGGTCGGGATCAAGAACATTTCCTTTTATTAGCGCCAGGTTTGGATGAACAATTTTAACCTTTTCAGGATTGCGCACAAGAGCAGTCAAATGAT
>ERZ1370068.2570-contig-1711_pt1 | contig 17576 bp, 24 predicted proteins | sample MGYA00561227_ERZ1370068 | MGnify/ENA primary metagenome ERZ1370068 (study PRJEB38410, sample SAMEA6850437) | metagenome | study: Metagenomic assessment of the ecological functions of the soil: analysis of the soil microbiota associated with the...
GCGCGAGGCTTCGTCGAGCGTTTCACCGGATCTTCGCTCGCGTCGCCAACTCGTGCGCGGCGATGCGGGCTTCGGCAACCGCTTCAATTCTGGTCGGCTCGAACCGGTTCGGGGGTGTCCACGAGCACGAGTGCCGTCGACGATCGTCGTGCGCACGTCGCTGCCGCGAGCGGCGTAGACCGAGCGTCGAATACGGGTCGGGTCCGGGCGCCAGATGCGGCCGGTCGCGATCGACGACGATCAGGTCGGCGCGCTTGCCGGCCTCGAGCGACCCGATCTCGGCTTCGAGCCCGAGCGTTCGCGCGCCCGGCGCGCGTCGCCATCCACAGCACGTCGCGGGCCGGCAGCGACGCCGGGGCTGTGCCGCGTCGCCTGCAGCGATGCGCGGCGAGCCGCATCTCTTCGAACATGTCGAGCCGGTTGTTGCACGCGGCGCCGTCCGCGCCGAGCGAGACGGTGATGCCGCGCGCGCGCATTTCGACGACCGGCGCGATGCCCGGACCCGAGCTTCAGATTCGAGCCGGGGCAGTGCATCACCTTGACGTCGCGTTCGGCCAGCAGCTGCTGCTCGCGCGTCGTCCACCCACACGCAGTGCGCCGCGCACAGGCGCGGCGACGCGAGCTGACAGGCTGGCGAGATACTCGATGTTGGTCAGGCCGCCCGACATCTCCTCGACGATCGCGATCTCGTCGCGCGACTCGGACGCGTGCGTGTGCACGAGCGCGCTGTGCTGCGTCGGACGAGACTGCGCCACCGCCTCGAGCAGCTCGCGCGAGCACGACACGGCGAAGCGCGGCGCGAACGCCGCGCGCAAGCCGGCCGTTGGCCGGCGCCGTGCCAGCGCGTGCGGATGCGCGACGCTCTCGTCGATCGACTGCCTGCGTGCGTCTCCTGCAGCCGCGCCGGCACCTGCGCGTCGAAATCCATCATGCACTTGCCGATCGTCGCGCGCAGGCCGCTCTCCGCGACGGCTTCGAACACCACATCCGTGTCGTGCACGGTCTCCATCGTCAGCACCGACGTGGTGCCGCTGGCACAGCAGCTCGGTCGTCGCCAGTCGCGTCGCGGCGCGCAGCGTCGCCGGCGTGTGCGCGGCTTCCATCGGCCACGACGCGCCGCCGCAGCCAGTCCATCAGCGGCGAGATCGTCGGCGTAAGCCGCGGAAGAGCGTCTGACACAGATGAATGTGCGTCTGGATGAGGCCCGGGCAGCACGTAGCCGCCGCGCGCGTCGATCGACCCGATCGTGCGGCGCGGTGATGGCTCGGCGCGATCGCCGCGATGCGGCCGTCGACGAATCGACGACGTCGCCCTCGACGATGTCGAAGCGATCGTTCATCGTGATGACGAGTGCCGCTGCGGAGTAGAGGTCATTCGTCACATCGGATTAGCGAAGTCACGAGACACCTGAGTGCCTCTTGTAGCCGCGCGGTTCGTGCCTTCGTGTCGTCGTGGCAGCTCCGATCATGTGTTGTTTGAGCGCTCGGCGGGTTCAGCCATCGAGCGGCGATCGAGTCTTGCCGTGTTTCACGGCGATCAGCTCGGCGAGGATGCTGACGGCGATTTCCTGCGGCGTGACCGCGCCGATGTCGAGGCCGATCGGCGCGTGGACGCGCGTGCAGCAGTTCGGCCGGCATCTGTCGGTCGATGCAGCGCGTCGTAGATGCGCGCGACCTTGGCGCGGCTGCCGATCAGGCCCGAGGTAGCGCAGATCGCGCGGCGCCAGCGCGCGCAGCGCTTCGAGGTCGTTGGTGTGGCCGCGCGTCACGATCACCGACGTAGGCATGCGGCGGGAATCGTCGTGCGCTCGATCCAGGCCGGGATGTCTTCGACGACGATCTCGGCCGCGGTGGGAAAGCGCTCGGCGTTGGCGAACTTCTCGCGGTCGTCGACGACGTGGACGCGGAAACCGACCTCGTGCGCGAGTCCGCGCGAGGTGGAAGCCGACGTGGCCGGCGCCGATGATGTAGAGCTCGGGCGACGGCTCGATCGGCTCGATGTAGACGTCCATCTGTCCGCCGCAGATCGAGCCCGGTCTCCTGCGCGAAGTCGTCGGACAGCTCGTAGTGCACGAGCTGCGGCCGGCGGTTCGTGATCGCCTCGCGCGCCTTCCAGAACGCGTCGTTCTCGTAGCAGCCGCCGCCGATCGTCCCGACGATGCGGCCATCGGCGAAGACGAGCATCTTCGCACCCACGCGCTGCGGCGTGCGAGCCGGTGGTCGAGACGATGGTGACGAGCGCCGCCGGCTCCCCGCGATCGAGCGCGTCGGCGACGGCCGCGAATACTTCCTGGTTCATGGGTCGATTATAGAGGGGCAGGTGGGGCAGGTAAGGCAGGTGGGGCAGGTAAAACGACTTCGATCTTGCCCACTAGCCCTACCCGCCCTGACCCGCCGCAACCCTGCCCAGCGATCAGCGGTGCAGCTCACAGGGTTGGTCGGCTCAGTGCCACTGAAGAACGCTTCGTTGAAGCTTTTCGGGCAGCGCGGCGTGACGAGCTTGCCGGTTTCCGGATCGATGTCCGCAAAGGTGATGCCCTCGGGCACGTCGAATGCGATGCTGGGACGGCCAGCCAGCGCTGCCTTCATGAACTGCGTCCAGATCGGCAGCGCCGCCTGCGCACCGCTGAGTCCGATCGGCTGGTTGTCGTCGAACCCCACCCACACGACGGTGAGGAGCTCCGGCGTGAAGCCGGCGAACCAGGCGTCGCGCAGGTCGTTGGTCGTGCCGGTCTTGCCCGCTGCGTCGAGTGTGAAGCCATTGGCGCGCGCGGTGGCCGCCGGTGCCCTCGTTCAGCACGCTGCGCATCATGTTCGTGACGAGGAACGTCGACGCTGCCGACGCGATGCGGCGCGACTCGGCTGCGTCTTTCTTGGTCACGTCCTTGCCGCCGCGCGTGATCTGCGCGATGTGTTTGAGCGGCCGGACGGTGCCGCCGTTGGGGAAGAGCGTGTACGCAGTCGCGATTTCGTACGGCGTCGCCTCGAACACGCCGAGCGCAATCGACGGATACGCCTTCGGTGGATTGCCGACGCCGAGCCGCTTCCACAACGCCGACACGCGGTCGTAGCCCCGGCCTGCTGCGCGACGTGGATCGTCGCCAGGTTGCGCGAATGCGCAAGCGCATGCCGCAACGTGATCGGCCCGTCATGCTCTTTCCTCGTAGTTCTCCGGCGTCCACACCTGATCGTCGAATTCGAACGTCTCCGGCTCGTCGACGAGCGATCGAGGCCGGCGTGACGTCGCTGCGTTCCTCGTCGGCCGCGCTGCTCGAACGCGGTCAGGTAGACGAACGGCTTGAACACGGATCCCGGCTGGCGGCGCGAGACGATCGCGCGGTTATCGCTGCGACTGGTTATGCACGACCGGCCGCCGACGAACGCGAGGATTTCTCCGGTCGACGGATCGACCGCGATCAGCGCGGCTTCGGCCTTGCCCTTGCGCTTCCGCCGCGACAGGAGTTGATCGACGTTGGTCAGCCCGTTGCGGACGGCGTCCTGGGCCAGCCGCTGGAGATGCAGGTCCAGCGTCGTATGCACGTCGACGGCCTGATCGGTGGTCGTCGTCAAGCCCGGGATACTGCTGGTCGAGCGTCTGACCCACGAAATCGACGAAATGCGGCGCTTCGGCTTCGAGCGCGCGCTGCACGACGACGAGCGGCTCGCGTGCGATGCCCGTTCTGCCGCGTCGCGCGTGATGTAGCCGGCATCGACCATCGTCTGGAGCACGACGTTGCGCCGATCCGGCACCGGGTCGGGTTGTTGAACGGCGACAGCGCGGATGGCGACTGAAGCACGCCGGCGATCGTCGCGGCTTCCGCGAGCGAGACGTTGCTGACGTCCTTGCCGAAGAACAGGCGGGAGGCTTCGGCGACGCCGACGATGCCGAACGATCCGCGCTGGCCCGAGCGGCATGTCGTTCAGGTACATCTCGAGAATGGCGTCTTCGGTGCGCGCGTGTCGTGCATGATTAGCGACAACCACGCTTCGAGCGACCTTCGCGGCGCCACGACTCGTGACGCGCCTCCTGCAGCGTCATGCCGGGAAAAATCTGCGGCAGGAAGCTGTTGCGCGCCAGCTGCTGCGTGAATGGTGCTGGCGCCCGACAGGTAGGCACGCTTCCCGCGCAGGTTCGTAACGAACGCGCCGACGATGCCGATCGGATCGACGCCGGGATGGTGCGTAGAAGCGCGCGATCCTCGATTGCGATCACCGCCTGCTTGAGGCGATCGGGGATCACCGACAGCGCGACCGCCCGCCGCTTTTCTCGTTCGCCGCCCAGCGACGCTGAGCACCGGCGCGTCGATGGTCAGCCGGTCGCTCGCTTTGTTGCGCGACCTCGAGCTGAGCACGCGATCGGCCGGCCGCGGTGGCGGCGGCCGTCTGGACGCCGTGCGCACGGCATGCGGTGGCCGGTCGCTGAAAGACGACGCGGACGATTTGACCCTTGAACTCAGGCGCCGCGAGGATGAGCGCGATCGCGCCGGTGCCGATGGCGAATTCGCCCGGTTTGGCGACGGTGGCCGCCGCTGCGCGTAGCCGAGGTCGTTCAGCCGATCGATCAGCTGGCGGTCGGTCAGCGATTGTCCGCGTCGGAGTTCGAGCGGCCGCGCCAGCAGACCCGCGGCAAGGCGGTGATCGCGTTCGCCGTGCAAGCCGGGCGTCGATCAGGTGGGAGAACCGGACGTAGTAGTAGCTGGCCGCGAAGCACCAACACGACGGTGGGGATCGAAAGCGCCAGCGCCGTGAGTCCGAACCCAGCGCTGCGCCACAGACGCCACCACGCGTATGCGGAAGCGCAGCCCGCTTCTTCTTGAGGGCCGCGACCGCGAGCTGCGTCGCTTCTTAGATGGTGACAATCCAGTGCCGTCCGAGATCGAGCGGCAGTTCTTCATCCAGGCGCTCGATGAGCGCCGGACCGTATTGATTCAGAAACGACACGAACCCGATCGTCCGTTCCTGCGGATGGCCACCCGGAAAGGCGAGCGCCTGGGCGCACCAACTGCCGGCGGAGCGTGTCGTGACGGCGCTTGGCCGCCTGGATGATCTTTGCCGCCGCAGCGTCTGCAGGTCGTGCTGCATGCGGCCGAGCGTCGAGCGCGCGGCGCCTTCGAGCGTGGGATCGAGCGCCGGCAATCGCCTGGATGATGCGCGCCATCTGCGCCTCGACCGCGGCCGTCGCTTCGGTGAGCGATTCGTCAACCGCCGGCGGAATCTGCGTGCTGGAGCAGAGTCGTTCAGCGCCGCTTCGTCCTGCGGTTGCAGCGCCTCGAGCGGCAGCTCGTAGCTGTTGAGGAAGCGCGACGCCGTCGAGTCGACAGCAGTCGCGGTCGACGCTCGCGGATACATCAGCGGCATCGGCACGCCGAAGTGCTGATAGACGCTGCGCAACTGTCCGAGGTAGGCGAGTTCGTTCGGCCCGGCCACGTAGCAAATCGTCGGAAACAGCGTGTCCTGCACGATTGGCCGGAGCAGCACGTTCGGGCTGAATCCGCACGGCTTGGTCGTGGCCTGCTTCGACCAGCGTCGCGGTCGGGCAATCGGCCGATCGCCGACGACGAACTGGCCGTCCTGCTGGCGGATGCGCGCGTCGCCCGTCCGTCCAGGTGGAACAGCGCCAGACTGTCGTCCTGCGCGTGGACCTGCGCGTGATAGCCGCGCGCGATCAAATCCGATCCGCTGAGAGCGCAGGCGAGCTTCGCGGTCTGGCCCGGCACGGTCAGCTCGCGCGTGAATACCTGGCTCACGAGCGGCTTCGACGGCGGGATCGGACGAGTCGTAGACGACCAGTCCGCGTTCGCCGAGCGTGGTTCGATCCAGCGCGCCGAAGGCGTCCGCGATGCCGACGCCGGGCGCGTAGGCGCGCCGCAGACCGGCGACGAGCCACGACCGAGAAATCGGTGGCCGGCAGCAGGTGATCGAGCTCGTCGAGCGCGGTCAGAATCGAGTCGTCAAGGCGAACTGTGGCCACCGGGCGCGGGATCGACGCCGGGCCGCGATGGCAGCGAGACGGTTCGCGGCGCTGAGGTCCGATCGTAAACCGTACACGATCGAACTTCTTCCCAGTCGTGATCTTCCGCGTCGATCCAGAAGACGGCGATCGCCGGGACCTGGTGGTCGCGAGCACCTGTTCGGCGAGCTTGATCGCCGTCAACGCCTTGAGCAGCGTGAACAGCGGGTCCGCCGAACAGGCCCGCTTGCTGTCCCGTGACGATGGCGACGGTGCGGCGATCGGCGAGCAGCGCACCGGCCTCGCGCGCCTGCGGCGGGCCTGACGCCGTTCCTGCTGAGCGGCGATGACCCGCGCGATCTCTTCGCGGCGGCGATCGTGGCGTTGCGTGCGGGCAATCGCGTCGGCCCACGCCGCGCGGTCGGCCGGGTCGCCGGCGAAGAACGGCGCGACCGAGGAAAGTCGTACGCGTAGTCGGCCGCGAGCCGGCGGATCCACGGGAAGCGCCGGACGTCGACAGGCATGCGGACGAACAGTTCGTCCGTCGTTGAGGAGTCGCCGCTTTGTTGGCGTGCACTGGAAACCTACTGTGTCAAAGCGCCGCGCGCACTGTCAAGCAACGTGGATGTGAGGATCGCGCGACGCACGCATGACCAGGATGCGCTGGGCGTTCATCGATGCTCGCCGTCGCCGCGCCCGCGCGGGCGAGTCGATCCAGCTCGTGCTGACACCTACTTCAAGGAAGCCGCCGCGCTGTGCGCAAAGGATGGCGGGCGATTGTGGGGCACCGTGTTGTCGGCGGACAGCGCCGCCGACGCCACCGATGATGCGATCGAACAACTGGCTCAGGCCGCCCTTGCGCCGACGTTCGTGCGGACGTTTGCGTACGCCTCCGGCGCGGCATGCGGGCTGCTACTGGACGCCTGGTCGCCGGGCTGGGCCGCGTCGACTCAAGGCAACAACCGACTGATCTTGCGGGCGCTGCTGGTGGCCGGATCCGGTCTCGCGCCCACGGCGGACGCCGCGCGAGCTGCGCTCGCGTGCGATGGCGCGGCGCTCAAAACGGCCGAGGACACGCGAGAGGTCGAACGGCAGGCGCGCGTGGCCGAGCTCCGACGCATCTTCATCGAGCGCCCGGTGCTGGTGATCCCGAACGGACGCAGTAACTCGTTTGCGACGGCCGGTCTCACGCCGATCCCCGGCGTCGGCACGATCGTGCCAGGTTTTCGCACGACGGGCGAGTGGGGCACGCTCGAGGCCGCGACCGTTCTGCTGTCCGCGAACCGCACGACGCTCACGGTTCCCGCGCCGGGATCGATCGACGGCACCAGCGCTGCGCGGCGACGGCTGGACGCTGACGCTCGCCGCCGGTTGGGTGGTGCGGCCGGGAGCGCGCGCCGGTGATTTTCAGGTAGTTCGTGAATAGTGTTCGATGGTTACGATTTGTGAACCTTCCTTCCCAGGAGTCCACCGCTGCACACCGAACAGACCGGCAGTGCGCCGCCCGATGCGTTCGGCCCGTTTCGCGTGCTTCATCAAATTGGTGCTGGAACTCTCCGGACCCGTCTTTCGCGGCCACGACACGCAGCGCGAGCGGCTCGTCGCAGTCAAACTCTTCAAGCTCGACCTGACGCCAGAGAAGACTCATCAACTCGTCGCCGGTCTCCGAGCGCCTTGTCGACGCGAACCTTGCGCGCATCCGAGCATCGCGACGCCGGCCGCCGCCGGCGTGACCGATGTGTCCGCGCACTTCGGCGATGGATTACGTCGCTGCCGATTCTCTCGATCTCGCGATGCGCGAGGTCGGTCCCTCGTCGGCCGCCGACGCGCGCTGCTGGTGGCGGCCCGCGTCGCCGGCGCGCTCGATCGCGCCTACGCGGCCGGGTTCACGCACGGGTGCACTACACCCGCGCGACGTGTTGATGGCGGGCCACGAAACACGCGTGACCGGTATCGGCATCGGACAACTGCTGGCGGATCTCGGTGTCGCTGTGCCGGTGCGGGCGTCCCTATACGGCCCCCGAACGAGAGCAGAAGGGCAGTCGTGGGATCGGCGCGCGGATGTTCAGCCTCGCCGCTCTTGTCCACGAGTTGCTGTGGGGACGACGTGTGAGCGGCACCGGCAGTCAAGCGGTGGAAGGCATCACGCCGCTGGCCGGCGGCGAGCTGATTCGCTCCGGCGCGTGTTGCAAGCGCGCACTGGCGGAGGACCCGGGCGAGCGGCATCCGACGCCGAAGATCTTCGTCGACGCGCTGAAGCGCGCGTTTCCCGACGTCGTCGTGGACCTTGGCGCGCCGGTCGCGCCGCCGCCGCGCAGCGCGGAATCTGCGCCTGGCGACGCCGAGCCGGGCACCCAAGCCCCATTCCGGAACCACTGCCGCCCGCTTGCCACGCCGGAGCTCGACGGCGCAATCCAGCGAGCGCAGGCGGGCTACGCCCGGAGTTTCGATGGTGAATCCACCGAGCGCAGGCGGGAGCAGCCCCGATTCACCGATGTCGAGATCGGCAGCGGCCAGCCGCGGCCGTGAACGGGCCCGTCGGTCCTCGAGGACGCTCCACTCCGCGGCGAGGCGCAGTCGACGCGCGTCTGCCGAAGTCGAGCATCTGCGCACGATCCCGCTCGCACTGAGCTGGTTGTCTCGACGAGGCCGAACCGCCGCAAGGATGAGCCAACTTTGAAGGAACCCCGAAGGACGACACGGGGCTTCGAACTCGGATAGCCACGCTGCCTGTGGCGGTTCCGGCCGATTGCGGACATTCCCGATTCGGTCGCGAGCCCGAGCCGGAGCCGATGATCGCGGCAGAGGCGCTGCCGATTGAGAAGCCAGCCGCCGTCGAGCGCGTCGAGCCGCCACGCGAGGAACGGCATCGCCGAGCGGCGAGAGCCGCGCGAGCCAAGAGAACCGCGACCGAGCCACGCGAGCAAAAAGAACGCGAGCCACGCGGAGCAAAAAAGAAATAGCGCAGCCTGTTCCGCTCGAGTTGACGATGCTCGATCGATCGCGGTCGGCGGTCTGGCCGTTGGTGCTGGCGATGGTGATCGGCGTAACGCTGGGGTTTGCTGGTGGTTACGCCGTCGGCGTGCGCGAACATCCCTGCGGCGGTGGCCGGCCGCGACGCCCGCGCCGCGCAGTGCCCGCCCGCGAGTCCACCGAAAGCACGCTACCCGACGCGCCGAAACCGCCCCCCGTGTCCGACGCGCGCGCGCTGACGCGCTCTCCCACGACGGCGCGCCCGCACCGGCGGCCGCCAGGCCGGCGCCTCCAGCCGCCAGCCGCGCCCGCGCTGGCTCCAGCACCGACCAAGGCGTGGGCCGCCGGCCGGTTGAATGTCCGCTCGACGCCCGCGGGCGCCAAGGTGTTCGTCGACGACCGCGAAGCTGGCCGAACGCCCACGGCGGTCCGGGATTTGACGGAGGGTCCGCATCGCATCCGCATCGCGCGCGACGGATATGCCGCGCACGATCGCAGGATCGTGATCACGCGGGAGCGGCCGGCGCAATTGATCACGGCGACGCTGGCCCGGCCAACGCCTCCTCGTGCACGACCGGCCGCGCCGACGGCTGCGCGCGCGCTGCCACCGCCAGCCGCGGCGGTCGGTCGCGGCGCCTTGACCGTCGATTCGCGGCCGGCCGGCGCTCGCGTGGTTTCTCGACGGCAAGCTGATTGGCACAACGCCCCTGCCTTCGACCCCGATTGCCGCAGGCGATCACGCCATCCGTCTCGAACACGACGGCTACAAGAACTGGACGGGCGCCGTTCGCATTGTCGCGAGCGAGCAGGCGCAGGTGACCGCTTCGCTGGAACGATGACTGTCCTTCGTTCTTGGTTCCTTCGCATTTGGTCCGTCCTCGGTCCTAGGTCCGTCCTTAGTCGTAGTCCGTCGTGCGCTCGCCCGCGAATGGACTTTGGACCAGGGACGACGGGATGGACGATGGACTGCGGACCAAGGACCCGGGACGGGACCAAGAACCGCACAGGCCACTAAGGACCAAGGACTGACGTGGAAGCAGTCTTAGCACTCGAGGACGGAACGTGGTGATCGCGGCGTCGCCGCCGGCGCCGAGGGTGAGGCGCGCGGTGAGGTCGTGTTCAACACGAGCATGACCGGCTACCAGGAAGTGCTCACCGACCCGTCGTACTGCCGGCCAGATCGTCACGATGACGTGTCCCGAGATCGGCAACTACGGCGTGTCGGCGCGAAGACGTCGAATCGCGCGCGACGCAGGTGGCCGGCTTCATCATCCGCGACGAGTCGCCTGTCGCGAGCAACTGGCGTCGCGGATGGCACGCTGCGCGACTATCTCGTCGACAACAGGATCGTCGCGATCTTCCGACATCGATACCCGCGCGCTCACGCGCCATCTGCGATCGGGCGGCGTGATGCGCGGCGTGATCGCGACCGGCGATGGACCTCGATCCCGACGCCCTCGTGGATCGCGCGCGGTCGATTCCGCCGATGGAAGGCTCGGATCTCGTCGCGCGGCGTGACGTCTCCGAGGCGTTCGACTGGCCGCAGGAAGATCCCGACGAGTTCGGCGTGACGCCGGCCCGCCGCGCCGAAGCGGCGGTTGAAGATCGCCGCCTACGATTTCGGGATGAAGTGGAACATCCTGCGGCGGCTTGAGCGCGCACGGCTGCGACGTGCGGGTCTATCCGGCCGACGACGCCGGCGTCCGAACTGCTCGCGACGAATCCCGACGGCGTCTTTCTCGAGCAACGGACCCGGCGATCCGGCGCCGCTGACCTACGCCGATCGACAACGCGAAGACGCTGGTCGCGTCGAACGTGCCGGTGTTCGGCATCTGCCTCGGCCACCAGATTCTCGGCCTGGCGATGGGCGGCAACGACGTTCAAGCTGAAGTTCGGCCACCGCGGCGCCAACCATCCGGTGAAGAAGCTCGAGACCGGCAAAGATCGAGATCACGTCGCAGAACCACGGCTTCGCCGTCGATCCGACGTCGCTGCCGACGACGTCGAGGTGACGCACCTGAATCTGTACGACGGCACGGTCGAAGGGCTGCGCCACCGGACGCAGCCGGTGTTCTGCGTGCAGTATCATCCGGAAGCGTCGCCCGGGCCGCACGACGCGGACTACCTGTTCGACGATTTCCTCGATGCTGATCGAGGAGACGCTGAGCCACGACTGCCGACGACGCACCGACCTCAAACGCGTTCTCATCATCGGCTCCGGTCCGATCGTCATCGGCCAGGCGTGCGAGTTCGACTACTCCGGCAGCGCAGGCGTGCAAGGCGCTGCGCGCCGAAGGGCTCGAGGTCGTCCTCGTCAACAGCAACCCGGCGACGATCATGACCGACCCGGAGCTGGCGGACCGCACCTACGTCGAGCCGCTCACGCCGGAGGTCGCTCGCGGCGATCATCGAGCGCGAGCGGCCCGGACGCGCTGCTGCCGACCGTCGGCGGCCAGACCGGCGCTGAACCTGGCGGTCGATCTGGCCGACGCCGGCACGCTCGAGAAATTACAACGTCAAGCTGATCGGCGCGTCGATCGAGGCGATCAAGGTCGCCGAGGACCGGCTGCTGTTCAAGGACGCGATGCGTCGAGATCGGCCTCGACGTGCCGCAGAGCGGCGTGGCGCGCGTCGCTCGACCGAAGCGGTCGAGCTCGCGCGGACGCTCGGCTTTCCCGCTGGTCATCCGCCCGTCGTTCACGCTCGGCGGCGTCGGCGGCGGCATCGCCTACAACGTCGAAGAGTTCCGCGACCTCGCCGAACGCGGCCTCGAGCTGAGCCCGGTCCACGAGATCCTCGTCGAGGAATCGGTCATCGGCTGGAAGGAGTTCGAGCTCGAGGTGATGCGCGACGTCGCCGACAACTTCGTCGTCATCTGCTCGATCGAGAACATCGATCCGATGGGCGTGCACACCGGCGACAGCATCACCGTCGCGCCGATCCTGACGCTGAGCGACAAGGAATACCAGCGGATGCGCGACGCGGCGCGCCGCATCATCCGCCGGGTCGGCGTCGAAACCGGCGGATCGAACATCCAGTTCGCCGTCAATCCGGCGAACGGCCGGATGGTCGTCATCGAGATGAACCCGCGCGTGTCGCGCTCGTCGGCGCTGGCGTCGAAGGCGACCGGCTTCCCGATCGCGAAGATCGCCGCCAAGCTCGCGCTCGGCTATCACCTCGACGAGATTCCGAACGACATCACGCGGCTCACGCCGGCATCCTTCGAGCCGACGATCGACTACGTCGTCGTCAAGATTCCGCGCTGGAACTTCGAGAAGTTCCCGCAGGCCGACCGGACGCTCACGACGCAGATGAAGTCGGTCGGCGAGGCGATGGCCATCGGCCGCACCTTCAAGGAAGCGTTCATGAAGGGCGTCCGCTCGCTCGAGCTCGGGCGCAGCGGTCTGCTCTTCGCGCTCGTCGACCGATGGACGACGAAGACGATGCCGGCGCTGCGGAAGCGGCTGGCGATTCCGACCGACCGGCGCATCTGGGATCTGTTCCGCGCCATCGAGCGCGGCTGGACCGTCGAGCAGCTGCACGACATCACCGAAGATCGATCCGTGGTTCCTGCGGCAGTTCGCCGAAATCGCCGCGATGCGGCAGTCGGCGGCGGACGCGGGGCCTCGAGCGGTCTCGAGACGCCGGCGACTGCGGCGACTGAAGCGCGCGGGCTTCGGCGATGCAGGAGCTGGCGCTGGCGGTCGGCACCAGCGAAAGCGCCGTCCGCGAGAAGCGCGTGGCGGCAGGGCTTGAAGCCGGTCTACAAGCGCGTCGACACGTGCGCGGCCGAATTCGAGTCGTTCACGCCGTATCTCTACAGCTCGTACGAGCCGACGCTGCGAGTCGAATCCGAACGCCGCGCGACAAGGTCGTCATTCTGGGCAGCGGTCCGAATCGCGATCGGCCAGGGCATCGAGTTCGACTACTGCTGCTGTCACGCGGCCTTCGCGCTTGCGCGAAGAGGGCCTCGAGACGGTGATGATCAACTGCAACCCGGAAACGGTGTCGACCGATTACGACACCGCCGATCGGCTGTATGCTTCCAGCCGCTGACGTTCGAGGACGTGATGGCGGTGATCGAAACCGAGCGCTCGGCGGGCGGCGAGGTGTCGTGCCTCGTCCAGTTCGGCGGGCAGACGCCGCTCAAGCTCGCGCTGGCGCTGCAGGCCGCCGGCGTGAAGATTCTCGGCACGTCGCCTGACTCGATCGACCTGGCCGAGGATCGCAAGCGCTTCGCGGCGCTGCTGTCCAGCCTCGACATCACGCAGCCGGCCAGCGGCACCGGCCACGTCGCGCGAGGAAGCGCGCGACGTCGCGGCCGCGATCGGCTTCCCGGTGGTCGTGCGGCCGTCATACGTGCTCGGCGGACGCGGGATGGCGATCGTCTACGACGTGGTCACGCTCGATCGCTACATGACGCAGGCGGTGGACGCCGTCGCCCGAGCATCCGGTGCTCGTCGACAAGTTCCTGGAAGACGCGTTCGAGTTCGACGTCGACGCCGATGGCCGACGCGACCGGCGCCGTCGTCATCGGCGGCATCATGGAGCACATCGAGGAGGCGGGCATCCATTCCGGCGACAGCTCCTGCGTCGTGCCGCCGTTCATTTGCCCCGAGCGGCACCTCGCCACTATTCGCGACTACACGCGTCGCATAGCCCGCGCGCTCGAAGGTCGTCGGGCTGATGAACGTGCAGTGCGCGATCAAGGACAACGTCGTCTACGTGCTCGAAGTGAATCCGCGCGCGTCGCGCACGATTCCGTATCTGTCGAAGGCGGCCGGCGTATCGCTCGCGAAGGTGGCGGCCAAGGTCATGGCCGGGCGCACGCTCGCCGATCTCGGCTTGAAGGAGGACCTGCAGGCCGCCGGCGTGTTCGTCAAGAGCCCGGTGTTCCCGTTCGTGCGGTTCCCCGGCGTCGACACGATTCTCGGCCCGGAAATGAAGTCGACGGGCGAGGTGATGGGCGGGGCATCGTCATTCGGCGTCGCCTTCGCCAAGGCGCAGTTGGCCGTCGGCCAGCGGCTGCCGGAACATGGCACCGCGTTCGTCAGCGTGAACAACGACGACAAGGCGAACCTCGTGCCGATCGCGCGCGACCTCGCCGAGCTCGGGTTTCATCTGATCGCGTCGCGCGGCACGGCCGCGTACCTGCGCGCCTACGGCCTCAACGTCGACGTTGTCTACAAGGTCAACGAGGGGCGGCCGAACATCGCCGACGAGATCGTCAACTGCAAGGTCGATCTGATCATCAACACGCCGCTCGGCCGCGAGTCGTTTTTCGACGACCGCGACCGTGCGCCGCGCCGCGATGATGCACGAGGTCCCGTGCATCACGACGCTCACGGGCGCGGCCGCCGCGGTCAGCGCCATTCGCGCGCTGCGCGAGCACGGCGTCGGCGTGCGGGCGCTGCAGGATTACTACGCGGAAATTGCAGCGGAGAAGGCGTAGCCGCTCGCAGAATCTGCGTGCATTCTCGGATCTGCCACGAAGACACGAAGACACGAAGTTCTTGAGTGCTCTTGGACTTCGTGACTTCGTGCCTTCGTGGCCGATCCTGATGCGGTCTTTTGCGTGCTGCCCGCGCGTGCGCAGCGTCGCCGCCATTCCTGCCGCTGGTCTGCTTGCCGGCGCGGCGGCCGGCCTTCTTCTCTCTGAATCACCGTCCGTTGCAGTGCGTGGGGTCCGGCTTTAGCCGGTCTGACGCTTTTTTCTCCATCTGCGCCGGGTCGCGGGCGTGGTCTGGCGCCGCGTCGCGAGCTCGTGATCGCGTCCGTCGTCCGTGGGCTTCTTTCGTCGGCGGCGTCGCGATCGCGTCTGTCGCGTGGCAGCGCGCGTGGCGTCCGCCGCTCCGCGTCGCGTTCGAGGAGCTCGCGCGGATCCAGCGCCGTGAGGCGGAAGCCCAGGGGCGCCGCATGCCGGAGGACGATGAGAGCGTTTGCGATCGTCGAAGGAATCCTGCGCGCTGACGCCTCGCCGAGCGAATCGGGCATCTCACTGATCGTCGACGTCGATCGACTTCGACGTGGCGTCCGACGCTGCTCGCCCTGAGCTTGTCGAAGGGCGGTTTCAGCCGGACAGGCGGATCGCCGTCACCGTCGTCGGGTCGCTGGCCGCGACGGCACTCGACGACTGGCGCGCCGGCCGGCGCAGTGCGGATGCCGGTGGCGCTGCGTCGTCCGTCCCGCTATCTGGATCCCGGCGTGCCGGACCACGAACGCGCGCTCGCCCGGCGCGGGATCTCGCTGGTCGGCACGGTCAAGAAGCGGCGCGCTGCGTGGATGTCGTGGCTCACGGCACGGCTCTGGACGAAATGTTCGGCCGCGCCCGCGTTCGCGCGCCGCGCGATTGCGGCGTCGGTCGGCCGCTGGAACCCTCAATCGGGTGCGATCGTCGCCGCCATCGTCATCGGCGACCGCGCCGGCCTGGACGATCGCGTGCAGCGCCGGCTGCAGGAGGCCGGGACGTATCACGTCATCGCGATCTCGGGCGGCAACATCGCGATTCTCGCCGGCCTGTTGCTGGGTCTGTTTCGCGTCGGCGGCTGGCTCGGCCGCGGGGCGATGCTGTCGGCCATCGTCGGCGCTGTGCGCCTACGCGCGGTCTGGTCGGCGGCGGCGCCTCGGTCGATCGCGCGACGCTGATGGCCGTCGTGCATTTCGGCGCGCGGGCGTTCGATCAGCGGAGCCCGCCGCTGAACGCGCTGGCCGTCGTGGCGGCGCTGCTGGTGGCTGTCGATCCGCTCTCGGTCGCGGACCCAGCGTTCGTCCTGACCTGCGGCGCCACGCTGGGGATCTCTGCTCATCGCGGCGATGTCGATTCGCTCATCCTGAGCCTGTCGAAGGGCGACGGGAGGCTCGTGGTTCGACAGGCTCACCACGAGCGGGAAGCGACTGGCACGCCTCGGCGCTGACTCTCTTGTCCGCGTCGCTGGCGGCGGAGGTCGTGCTGTTTCCGGTCGCTGCGCTCGTATTCTCCCGCGTGACCTTCGCCGGCCTCGTCCTCAACTTCCTTGCGATTCCGCTCATGGCGGTTGCGCAGATCGCGGGGATGGCGCTCGTGCCGATTGCGCTGGTCTCGCCGGCTGCCGCCGCGCTCATCGAGGTGGATTGCTCACGTCGGCGCTGCCGGTCTTGTCTGGTCGGCCGATTTCGTGCCGATTCGTTCCGATCCTGAGCTATCGCGTCGCGCCGCCGGCGTGGTCGGTGGTCATGGCCTACTACGGTGCGCTCGGCGCGTGGTGGAACCTGCGCCGCCGGCGCGCCGACGTCGTCGGGAGTGCCGAGTCCGATGTTGCGAGGCGAGCACGCCGGATCGGCGGCGTGCGTCGCGGTCGCGACCGCGCTGTGGATCCTTCTCGATCCCAGGACCATCCTCGCTTCGCGAGGCGACGGTCGCCTGCACGTGACGTTCGTCGACGTGGGGCAGGGCGACGCGATTTTCGTCGTGTTCCCGCACGGGTCGACGCTGCTGGTCGACGCCGGCGGCCTCTCTTCGGCGTCATTCGATGTTGGCGACCGGGTGGTCGCGCCGGTCATCCGCGATGCGGGCTTCTATCGGCTCGACTACCTCGCGCTGACGCACGGCGATCCCGATCACATCGGCGGCGCCGCGTCCGATCCTCGAGGAATTCCGGCCGCGCGAGGTCTGGGAAGGTATCCCGGTTCCGCGTTCAGACGCCTCTGACGACGCTGCGCCAGCTAACGCACGAGACAGGCGGCCAGTGGCGTCAACGTCTACGCCGGCACGCGGCGCGTCGTTCGACGAGGTCGAGGTGATCGCCAGGCATCCGGGCGTCGAGGATTGGGAGCGGCAGAAAGTTCGGAACGACGACTCGCTCGTGCTGGAACTGCGCTGGCGCGACATCTCGATCCTGCTGACCGGCGACATCGGTCGCATCCCGGAGCGAACGCTCGCGCAGACAATCCCGCCGGCGAGAGTGCGAGTCGTCAAGATCCCGCACCACGGCAGCCTCACGTCGAGCAGCGAAGACTTCGTTCGAGCCCTACAGCCGCAAGTCGCCGTCGTCAGCACCGGCCGAAGCAATCACTTCGGGCATCCAGTCCCAGAGGTGTTAGAGCGCTACCGCGTCGTAGGAGCGGAGATCTTTCGAACCGATCGTGACGGAGCCGTCATCGTCGAAACCGACGGCACTTCCTTAGCCGTTCACGGATTCACAGGTCGCTATCTCGATCTCGTTCTCACGAAAACACGAAAGCACGAAATAGAGGGCTCATGCTGCGAATCGCCACAAGCCTTTGATACTGCGACCGAGGAGTTAGTGCATCGGGTCATCGGCTGCTGCATTACCGTTCATCGCGAACTAGGGGCCGGGACTGGTCGAAGCCGCCTCATCATCGCGCTGTTGGCATCGAGCTGGAAACGGCGCGAATCCCGTTCGAGCGGGAAAACCCTATCCGATTACATATCGTGGAAAGCCCCTGTACGTTCATCGACTAGATCTGGTCGTGGATGCGCGCGTCTTATTGGAGTTGAAAGCCGTTGACCGCCTTCACCCTGTGCACCATGCGCAGGTTCGCAGTGTCTTCGTGTGTCAAAGCTGAAGATCTGTCTGCTCATTAATTTCAACGTTGCGGTATTGCCGGAGGGGATCAAGAGAATCAGCAATACGTAACTGAACGTGAAGTATTAA
>ERZ1370068.10255-contig-897_pt1 | contig 17564 bp, 26 predicted proteins | sample MGYA00561227_ERZ1370068 | MGnify/ENA primary metagenome ERZ1370068 (study PRJEB38410, sample SAMEA6850437) | metagenome | study: Metagenomic assessment of the ecological functions of the soil: analysis of the soil microbiota associated with the...
ATCGGTGCCGCCCATGCTCACCGGTTTTCCAGGTGAAACACCGGGTCGATTTCAGCTCATCGCACGCCCACAACGCATGCTCCGGACATGCGCCGATATCGAATCCAAACCCGCCGAAATGGGCCGCCGTTTTCATGCAGCAGAGGTGCGCACAGCCGGACAAAGCGGCGATATTGCTTCTCGAACCGGGCGCTTGCGGGTCGAGCTTGAGGCCGGATTTGGCCCCGCCAAGCGGAAGCCCAGCCGCCGCGTTCTTGAGCGCCATGGTGCGCGCCAGCATTTTCACTTCACTCAGGGAGACCTGTGGTGTGATCCGCGTTCCTCCCTTTACCGCAGCGCTCGAGAGGCCGCCGACGCTGATGCCGGTATTCCAGACGACAACGTAGCCTTCCACGCCAAGAGCTGAATCGCGGACTGTGACTTCCAGCTCAGGCGCCATTGCCTCGAAGTGAGTCCCGCAGGGCATTCAGTTCGGCATAGAAGGCCTGCGGTTCCATCGTGCTTATCTGCCGTTATATCCATGGAATCATCACCGAATTGCGTCGCACGCGGCCGACGGACAAAGCCCCAATGTTCTCAAGTGCTTGAGAGATTGCGGTCGCCTTCGCGGTCGGGCACGCGCAGACAAAACATGTTGTCGCATCGTCGCGACTCCGCTGATTTCGTTGGACAAAAACTTCGCGGGTACGGTTCTGGCGTTATGAGCCACGGCGCCCATCATGCGCGCCGCTGCGGCATTTGCGCAGCATGTAACCATAAATCTTGCTTTGTGCTTTTTTGGGGGTGAAGATTATGCAACGTCACTACGTCGCGCCGCTGTGTCTCACAGCGGCACTAGTCACTCTTTTCGCCTGTCGAATCGAAACTGCTTCTTCAGACACGTTCAGAGCCAGAGACCCGGGCGTTCGCGCCACGGTGCCCGGTAACCCGAATCCCGGTAACCCGTTGCCGGATCTCACGAAGAACCAGCAGAAATTCTTTGACGTCTCAAGCGCAGATTTCGAAGAGGAGGAGACGGTCTCGGAAGGCCTCGGACCGACGATGAATCTGGATAGCTGCGGAGGCTGCCATGCGCAACCGGCTGTGGGGGAACGAGCCCCAGTACCAATCCCCAGGTCGTGTTCGCGACGACGAACGGCTCGGACAACCGCGCTCCCTCATTCATCAGGCCGGACGGGCCGGTACGCGAAGCGCGATTCAAAGAAAATGCCGACGGCAGCCCCGACGGCGGCGTGCATGCGCTGTTCACGATTGCCGGGCCTCGATACGCAGGAGCCTGTACCACCTACGACAACCGGACTTCGAGACAGCCTAAGCGCCAACAACGTAATTTTCCGCATTCCCACGCCGGTGTTCGAGCGAGGCCTCATCGAGCAAATTCCAGATTCCGCCATTCGGGCCAATCAAGCGGCCAACGCTACCGCGAAGCGGACATTGGGAATCCGGGGCAGGTCGAACATCGTTCTCTCCGGCAGTGCCATTTCCGGTCAGCCAGAACCTCAACGGCAATGACGGGACCATCGCCCGCTTCGGCTGGAAGGCCCAGAACAAATCGCTCCTGCTGTTCTCGGGCGAGGCCTACAACGTCGAGATGGGGATCACCAACGAGCTGTTTCAGACGGAACGCGATGAGACCGCCGGGATGTCAGTTTGCGCCGACACCGAACGACGTGAGCAACAGCCGACGGCGCTCACCCCTGAGGACGCAATTAGCGCCATCGAGAAGTTTGCGCTGTTCATGCGCTTTCTGGCGCCGCCGGTACCTTCCCCAGACCGTCCCGGTGGCGCGACGTCGATCGGGCTAGGCAGCCAGTTGTTCAGCAGCATCGGGTGCAGCCAATGCCACACGCCGACGCTCACTGACGGGAAACTCCGCGGTTGCAGCGCTGACAGCAAGGCCGTGGAATCTGCTTCTCCGATCTGTTGATCCACGACATGGGTCCCGGATCTGGCCGACGGGATCAGTCAGGGGCAAGCCGGGCCCAGTGAGTTCCGCACCGCGCCGCTGTGGGGACTCGGGCAGCGCATCTTCTTCCTGCATGACGGACGGACGTCGCGATCTGGTGGAAGCGATTCAGGAGCACAGCGTAGCGGCAGCAGCCGGAATGGGGATGCCTCCGAAGCCAACGCGGTCGTCTGGAGTACTAACCGGCTGGGGAGCACGAGAAGCAGAACCTGCTCAATTTCCTGCGATCGCTGTAATCCTCGGGGTGAGCTCGCGGTAATCGGGCGGTGGTACTCGGCGCATTGAATAAGGCCTGCACGAGGCAAGCCGAGTACCCACCGCCCCGCCGCGGCTCAACGCGTCATCGATAGAAGCTGCATCGAGCGGGCTCAGACTTTCTGCGCAGCGCGCAGGGCACGGTCGAGGTCCTCGATCAGGTCCTCAGGGTTCTCGAGTCCGACCGAGAGGCGTACCGTGCCTTCGGTGATGCCCGCGGCGCGCGAGCGCCGCGTCGTCCATGCGGTAATGGGTCGTCGTGGCGGGATGGATCACCAGCGACTTGGCGTCGCCCACGTTCGCCAGGTGCGAGAATACCTGCAGCGTCTCGATGAAGCGCTTGCCCGCCGCCGCGCCGCCCTTGATGCCGAAGCTGAATACGGCGCCGCAGCCATTGGGCAGCAGTCTGCTTGGCCAGCTCGTGGTCCGTGATGGTTGGGCAGCTCGGGATAGACGACCGACTCCACCGCCGGGTTGTCCTTCAGGTATGCGACGATCCTGCGGGTGTTGTCCACGTGCCGCTGCATGCGCAGGCGTCAGCGTCTCGATGCCCTGCAGGATCTGGAAGGCGTTGTGCGGGCTCATGCAGGCGCCGAAGTCGCGCAGGCCCTCACGCCGGGCGCGCAGGATGAACGCGCGGTGGTCGACTCCTCGGTGAACACCATGTTGTGGAAGCCGGCGTAGGGCTCGGTCAGAGTCGGAAATTTGCCCGACTTCTCCCAGTCGAAGCGGCCGCCGTCCACCAGCACGCCGCCGATCGCGACGCCATGGCCGCCGAGGAACTTGGTGGCGGAGTGGTACGACGAGGTCGGCGCCCAGGTCGAAGGGCCGCATCAGGTACGGCGTCGTGAAGGTCGAATCCACCAGCAGCGGGATCCCGGCCTCGTGGGCGACTTCTGCGACGCGCGGAACATCGAGCACGTCCAGCCCGGGATTGCCCAGCGTCTCGCCGAAGATGCAGCCGCGTGTTCGGGCGGATCGGCCTGGCGGAAGGCGTCCACGTCGCGCGGGTCGACGAAGCGTGGTCTCGATGCCGAAGCGCGGCAGCGTGTAATGCAGCAGATTGTGCGAGCCGCCGTAGAGCGAGCGCGAGGCGACGATGTGCGAGCCCGCACCCATCAGCGTGGCGATGGCGAGATGCAGCGCGGCCTGGCCGCTCGCCGTCGCGATCGCGCCCGACGCCGCCTTCCAGCGCCGCGACCCGCTCCTCGAGCACGGCGTTGGTCGGGTTGGTGATGCGCGTGTAGACGTGCCCGCCGCGCTCCATGTTGAACAGCGACGCGGCGTGGTCGGTGTCCTTGAACACGTAGGACGTGGTGAAATAGATCGGCTGCGCGCGCGCGCCGTGCTGCGGATCGGGCTGCTGGCCCGCGTGCAGGCTGAGCGGTGTCGAACTGGTAGGACTTCGGGGTGCCATCGTCGGCTCTCTGACTGTTCCTGAGTAGAAGGCTCCCGCGCGCGGAGATGGGCCAGACGGCCTCGACCCGATCGCCGCGGCAGCAGACCAGCCAGTCGTACAGGTTCACAGTCGGGATCGCAGTGACCCGGTACCAGGCGCATTTTCTGGCCGAGCTTGACGCTGCCGGGTCCGGCAAGCTCGATCACGCCATGCTCGTCCGAGGCCTTGGTGTAGACGGCGCCCGCGATACCTGTCACCAATGGCATGCCCGGAATCCACGCTGTGCGCCTTGAGGCCAGCGTCCACGGCCGCGCGCGCGGCGTCGAGATGGCTCATGACGGTGGCGAGGATGAACAGGCTCTGCTGGAACTCGCGCACCGGTTTGCCGTCGTCGCTCAGGTTGCGGCCATAGTCGGCGTCCATGAAGATGTAGGAGCCGGGCTGGATCTCGTTGTACACGCCGGCTGCCGCCTCCAGCAGATAGGTGCCGGTGCCCGCGCCGGTTACGATCTCGGCATGCAGGCCGTTTCTTTCCAGCAGGCCCAGGGTCGCCTGGACCTTGCTCACCGCCTGTGCGATGGCCTCGCCGGCGCTGCTGCGGCGGTGCGCAGGTGCTGTGCTGCGCCGTGGTAGGCGTGCACGCCGCGCGAACGCGCAGCCCAGGTGACTGTGCGATAGGCGCGCGCCAAGCGCAACCGCTGGCTGCGCCCGGCTCCACACCGCAGCGATTCGCGCCCACGTTCACTTCGACCAGCACATCCAGCGTTGACTCCTGCCGCGCGCGCCGCCTGCGCGAGGTCCTGCGACGTTGCCGGCTATCGTCCACGCACACGCTGTACGCGCGCCTGACGCGCGTAGCGCTAAGTCTGGCCAGCTTCTGGTGCTCCGACCACTTCGTTGGCTATCAACGACGTCGCCAACGCCGCCGCTGCACCAGCGCTTCGGCCTCAGCTGACCTTCTGGCAACACACGCCGACTGCCCCACGCGCGATCTGTCGCAGCGCGATCTCCGGGCACTTGTGCGACTTGGCGTGGGGCCGCACGCGGACGCTGGTGCCGCGCAGCGATTGCGATCAGCCGCATCGAGGTTGCTGCTCGAAGGCGTCGAAGTCGAGCAGACAGGGCAGGCGTGTCGACCTGTTCGACGTGCCATCCCCACGGCTGCCGGCGGCGGCAGCGGAGACGATCGCGTGACGCGTGCATGCAGGGGCTCGTTCATCGGTGTCTCCTGCGATAAAAAGGGCGCTCTGCGCCAGCACGCCGACCCGAAGCATAACGGCAGCGCGCAAGCCTGCGAACAAGCCAGACAGCGAGTCAGGCTCGGGTCAAGCGTGATTGCAGGGTCCGGGCACTGTGGCGAACGCGTCGCTGAGCGTAGAATGGAACGCGTAGAGGACCGGCCGGCTGGTGCAAGCCGAGTGCGTGGTCTCGACAGTGAGGGGCGGAGGCAGTCGAGAACAGCGTCGCGGGGAAAATGGCTGAAGTACGTTTCAGAGTGCAGTGAGCTCGCGTTGGTGTTTCGTCAGCTTTCTTCTCGTCGGTGGCTCCTGTCGCTCGCCGCGGTGCCGAGCGGTACGACCTCGCCAACGCGAAGAGCCAGCAGCCGCGACGAAGCGCTCGCCGAGCTGTCCACAGCCCGGACGCTGCGCTTCGCGCTCGACGGCGTGGACGGGCTTGGCGCAGCTCGGTGAGACCTGCCGATGCGGACTCTGCGTTATGGAGGCGCTGCGCGACGCCGATCCCCGAAGTGCGCATCCATGCGCAAGTGCGCCGTGTGGCGGTGTGGAGCCGTTCCGGCGATCCCGAGGTGGATGCGCTGCTGAAGTCCGGAGATCCGGCGACATGGAAGACGGCCAGGATGGGCCAGGCGGTGGAAGCCTTTACCCGCATCACCGAGCGCCAGCCCGACTTCGCCGAGGGCTGGAACAAGCGTGCCACGGCGTATTACCTGATCGGGCGACTACGAGCAGTCGCTCAAGGACTGCGACGAGGTGATCAAACGCAATCCCCAGCATTTCGGCGCGCTGTCGGGGCTACGGGTTGATCTATGTCCGACTGCGAGTGAACTGGAGCGCGCCTCTGGATACTTCGAGCGCGCGCTCGAGATCAATCCCAACCTGGAAAGCGTCGAGGAAACCATCGAGCTCATCCGCTACAAGCTGCGAGCAAGGACGGAAAGCAGGACACCTGGATCCCAGGCAGGCATAGGCCCTCCAGGCGGACATAGGTACTCTCCTCCGGGAAGGTAGGGTGAGGGACGAGACCGGAGCGGCAAGGTGAGGGTCGAGCAAAAGCGGGGTGAGGCCGGCTCACCAGCTCTTCTTGCAACTTTCTTTGCCAGCTTTCTTCTTAGCGATTTTCTTGCTGAGTTTCTAGGCCAGCCTTTCTTCGCCGGCTTCCTGCCAACCGGTTGCCGGCGCGCGCCGGCGCGTGGCGGTGGGCCTCGCCCGCGCTCGCTTCGCCGGCAGTGGGATGCCCGACAGGTGTCTGAAATACTTTCACCACGGCCAGAGTCGTCCTCCAGTCCGTAGTCCCGCGGCGCCGGCCATCAGATACATCTGATGCGCGGTGGCGGTGATCGGCAGGGGAAAGGTCAGCTTCTTGGCCGAATCGAGCACGATGCCGAGATCCTTCACGAAGATGTTCACCGCCGATAGCGGCGTGTAGTCGCCCGCCAGGATGTGCGGCACGCGGTTCTGGAACATCCACGAAGAGCCCGCGCTGTTGGAGATGACCTCGTACAGCACGTTCGGGATCGACGCCAGCGCGCGGATGCCCAACGCCATCGCTTCGCAGGCGGCGGCGATGTGTACGCCGGCGAGCAGCTGGTTGATCATCTTCACCTTCGGAGCCCATGCCGGGATGCTCGCCCAGGCGGTAGACCTTGACCGCGATGGCGTCGAGCGCCTGCCGAGCGTTGTCCGGAATGCGCTCTGCGTTGCCGGAAGCCATGATCGAGAGCTGTCCGGTCGCCGCCCGCGCGGCGCCACCGCTCACTGGCGCGTCGATCAGGTGGATGCCGTGCTGCGCGAGCCGCTGCCCGAGCTCACTCGGCATAGGCCGGCGGCACCGTGGCGCTGGCGATCACCACCGAGCCGCGCGCCATGCGCGGCGCGGCGCCGTTGCGCCCGAACAGGACCTCTTCGGTTTGATCGGCGTTGACCACGAGAATGATCACGCACCGAGGCATTGGCGCCGACCTCTGCCGGGTTCGCCGCGGCGATGCCGCCTTCCTTGGCGAATGCCTTGACCACCTGCGGCCGCACGTCGTAGCGCGTGTACCTGGAAGCCCTTCTTCACCAGCGTGCGCGCGACGCCCAGGCCCATGGATCCCAGCCCGATCACACCGACGCTCCTGCCCTTTCTCTTCGCCATGTCTCTCCTCTGTGCAGGCGGATTGCGTGTTCGGGAAACGGTGCAGTTTATAGCGCTCCGAGATCCGCCGCCATGCGCTGGATGGCGCGCGCGGCGGTTGCTGCGGCAACTGGAACGGGAACAGGTGGCCACCAGACACCAGCGCAAGCCGGAAGTGCCGGCGCGTGTGGCCCAGCCCCACGCGCTGGAGCAACGTGGACTCGCTGCCGCCGATGAAGCCGCCGGGCACCGCAGAGCTTCTTGAGCGAACCGCGCGATATCGTGCGGGATGGTCCGGTAGATCTGGTACTCGATGCCGCGGATCGAACCAGAGCGTCACGCCATTCGCATCCTCCACCGTGCCGAAGCGCAGCGTAATCTTCGAGACATTCGGGATCGAAGTTGCGGAAGATCGTCCTGCGCCGGAAGTGGGTCACGGCGTCTTCGCGCGAAGCGCCAGTGGCGATCGGCGATGCTTCACGCTACCTGCGGGCGTCACGCGGTCGATCAGCTCGATGATGCTTGATGAACGTGCACGGCGCTGCCGGTGAAGCGACCCGAGAATGGGTGCGTCGAGCAGGATCACGGCGCGGAACAACTCCGGCCGGCGCACCGCAGCCAGCGCGGTCAGGTAACCGCCGAGGGAGTGTCCCACGCCGACCACCGGCTCGGTCCCAGCGCGCGTCGATAGCCGCGATCAGTTCGTCGACCAGGTGCGCCCAGCCGTCAGCTCACCGGGAAGCGCTGGTCGTGGCCGATGCGATCCACGCAGCCGATGCGGAGAATCGCTTCCAGGAACGTCGAACAGCCTGCGGTAGCAGGGGGCGGGAAAGCCGTTGGCGTGGGAGAACTGTATGATGGGCAGTGTCACGGGGTCACGGGAAACAGAACTTGCAGGTCGCGCTGCTGCCCAACCGCGGATCGCGCGTGCGCGTAGCAGGACCAGGGCCGCTCGGCGGTCGCTCATCGAGAACGAACCATCAGAGCATGTCCCGCGTGCAACGGTACACGATCCTGGCGTTCGCGGCAGCGGTCCGCCGCTGCTGTCATCCTCGTTTCTTGTCAGACCACGAACCCGATGTACAACCCGAACAAGCCGCATCATACCGCGCGAAGGCTTCCGCAACAATTACTCGACCGGCCCGCGCGGCAGCTTTCTGGAAGTGGCAGCGCGAGCGCTGGGAGAAGGGGTTGCCGAAGATTCCCGAGGGCGGCTACCACTTCGAGCTGCTGCAGCCCGACGTAGCTCTGGCTCAAGGCCAACCGCACCGAGCCCACGCTGACCTGGATCGGGCATGCCACGTTCCTGCTGCAGCTCGAGCGGCGTCAACATCCTCACCGACGCGCACCTCACCGAGCGCGCATCGCCGGTCGGCTTCGCCGGGCCACGAGCGCGTGGTGCCGCCGCGCGCTGGAGTTCCGCGATCTGCCGCATATCGATGCCGTCGTCATCTCGCACAACCACTACGACCACCTCGACCGCGAAACGGTGCGGCGGCTCGCGTCGCAGACCGGCGGCTCGCCGCGATTCTTCGTGCCGCTCGGGTTGAAGGCCTGGTTCGCGGGCCAGGGCATTCGCGACGTGACCGAGCTCGACTGGTGGGACGAGGTCGGACTTCAAGGGCTTGAAGATCACGCTGGTGCCGGTGCAGCACTGGAGCGCGCGCACGCCCTGGGACCGCGACCAGACGCTGTGGGGCGGCTGGGTCATCGAGCAGCCCGGCTTCCGCTTCTTCTTCGCCGGCGACACCGGCTACTCCGCCGGACTTCAAGGACATCGGCAAGCGCTTCGGTTCTTTCGACCTGGCGGCGATCCCGATCGGCGCGTACGAGCCGCGCTGGTTCATGAGCATCATGCACGTGAACCCGGAGGAAGCCGTGAAGATCCATCAGGACCTGCATGCCCGCTACTCCGTGGCGATGCACTGGGGTACGTTCATTCTCACCGACGAGCCGCTGGACGAGCCGCCGCACACAGCTGGCCGCGGCACGCGCTGCGCTGCCGGTGTATCGCCCGAGGAGTTCTTCCTGATGAAGCATGGCGAGACGCGCAAGCTGGCGCCGATGTTCCGCCCGGCACCTGCAGCGGCGCCGATGGCGAGAGCCAGCGAGGTCCGCCAGATGATGCCAGCTAGGCAAGCGGCGCACAGCGGATACCGTCGACCTCGCACGACCTCAAGGCGCCGCGATCAGCGTGACGCTGGGGCACGGAGCTGGGCTTTCCAGCAGATCGGCGTCGCCGACGTCGAGCTGGGCGAGGCCGAGGCGCGTCTGCTCGACTGGCTGGCGCGGGGCTTTCACGGCGACATGCATTACCTCGAGCGTCACGGCACGCGCCGCAGCCGGCCGGCGGAGCTGGTGCCCGGTACGCTGCGCGTGATCTCGTGCGCGGCTCGACTACTTGCCGCCGGGCGCGCAGGACAGCGAAGCGGTGCTGGCGGACGGCAAGCCGCGCGTACGTGTCGCGCTATGCCCTGGGGCGCGACTATCACAGAGTCCTGCGCGGCCGGCTGCAGCAGTTGGCCGATCGCATCCAGCAGGAGATCGGAGAGTTCCGCTATCGCGTGTTCACCGACAGCGCGCCGGTGATGGAAGTCGAGCTGGCGGTGAAGGCGGGTCTCGGCTGGCGCGGCAAGCACACTCTGCTGCTCGACCGCGCAGGCCGGGTCGTGGTTCTTCCTGGGTGAGATCTATACCGACTTGCCGCTGCCCGTCGACGAGCAGCAGACAGCGAGCACTGCGGCACCTGCCAGCGCTGCATCGATGTGTGCCCCACTCAGGCGATCGTGGCGCCCTACCAGCTCGACGCGCGCCGCTGCATCTCCTATCTCACCATCGAGCACGCGGGCAGCATCCCCGAGGAACTGCGGCCGCTGTTGGGCAATCGGGTGTACGGCTGCGACGACTGCCAGCTGGTGTGCCCGTGGAATCGGTTCGCGCAGGCGAGCGGAGCTGGACGACTTCCATGTGCGCAACGGGCTCGACCGCGCCACGCTCGCTCGAGCTGTTCGCCTGGAGCGAGGAGGAGTTCAACCAGCAGGCTCGAGGGCAGCGCAATTCGCCGCATCGGTTACGAGCGCTGGCTGCGCAATCTCGCGGTGGGACTGGGCAATGCGCCAGGCGATCGAGACGTCCTGCGAGCGCTCGACGCGCGGCGCGACGATCGTTCTGCGCTGGTGCGCGAGCACGTGGCCTGGGCGATCGCGCAGCAGATCGGCAAGCTGCCAGGAGGACAGATGTCCGACCGTTGAAGCACATTCTGAAACCGGGCCCAGCACAGTCGTTCGGCGCTGGCGTTGCTCGCGCACGTTGCGTGTGCGACCCACAGTCGCGGAGGACACCATGAAACTCACTTCTACCGCATTTGGCGAGAACCAGTCGATCCCGAAGCTGTACACGTGCGAAGGCAAGGATATGTCGCCGCCGCTCGCGTGGAGCGGCGTGCCGGCGAACGCGAAGAGCCTGGCGCTGATCGTGGACGATCCCGATGCGCCCGACCCAGCGGCGCCGCGCATGACCTGGGTGCACTGGGTGCTGTACAACATCCCGCGAACGCCTCGGCCTGGGCCGGAGGGCGTGGCATCCAGCGCGCTGCCGAAGGTACCGCTGGAGGGACTCAACGACTGGCAGCGCACCGGTTACGGCGGCCCGTGCCCGCCCATCGGGCGCCACCGCTACTTCCACAAGTTGTACGCGCTGGACGCTAGTGCTTCCGGATCTGAAGAAGCCGAACAAGAGCGCGCTGGAACGGCGATGAAGGGCCACATCATTGCCGAGACGCAGTTAGTCGATCGGCAACTACGAGAACGGGATAAGGGCAAGCGTTAGCCTAGAGGCTAGACAAAGCTACATCAGACCACGTCTCAGCCCTCAGGTGGTCTTGCGGATCTCCTTCTCGTCGGTCCACTCCAGCAGGCCGTTGCGGATGTTCCACAGCTGCAGGTTGAACTTGTAGTAGACGTCCTTCACGTCCTTCGCCTGCTTGACGATGGAGGTGATGTTGCCCTCCATGCGGTACTGGGCGCCCACCATCTTGCCCTTCTCGACCGCTTGCTCCTTCTCGTAGCAGCTCGCTCTGCTGGCGCTGCAGCTCCTCGACCTGCTGCTGCATGGCGGCTGCGTCGACCGCAAAGCGAACCTTGCCGCTCTTCTGCAGCTCGGCGCGGATGCTGTCGGTGATGGAGCGGGTGTCGATGTATCTCGCTGGTCTTGTTCTTGACTTCCTGCACCGTGACGATCGGCAGGTTGCCGCCGGCGATCACCGGGCGTCTGCAGCATCGAGCGCGTCATGGACTCGGCGATCATCTGCAGGTCGGTCGAGCCGAACTGGTTGGTGACGGTCTCCACGCCTCGCGCGTCGCCGTAGCGGGTCTTCGTCCTTGGCGCAGCCGGCGGCGAGCGACACGGCGGCGAGCAGCGGCAGCAGCGCGAGGCGGCGGGTGCGGCTTGAATCGATCATGGATACTCTCCTTTCGCAAAATGGGCCCGCGTGCATGCGGGCTGTCATCCGATCGTCGAGCGCCTCGGTGCGGCTATTCCTGGCTCTGCAGGATCAGGCGGAAGTCCACGGCTTTGTTGGTCGGTGCGACGGCGCTGACGACGATGTTGCTGTTCTCGTACATGAGCAGCGGCTTCCACGACTTCCTCTTCCCAGGCGCGCATGCCCTCGCGGTCGATCCAGCGGAACTTGTAGGTGATGCGCTTCACCTTGGAGCTGTCGTTGTTGAGGTTGACGTCGATCTTCAGCAGATCGCCGGTCATCGTGCAGCGCATCTCGGTCGCCTGGATGGTGCGTGCGCTTGCCTTCCGTGCACGACCTTGAGCCTTGACCAGGTCCTCCATCGAGCCGACCTTGGCGTCGCCGATCGGGCAACCGAAGGCGAAGCCGGGCTTCTCGAAGCCTTTCTGGCGGCGCAGCCGCGCCGCGAGCACGGCCGCCAGCAGTGCGATGATCGTCCATGTCCGGTTCATTTTGGAGTCTCCATGGTGTGGGGTTGCTGCTCCAACGCTTTCGGCCTGCCGCCAGTTGACGGCGCCGGTGCGGCTCGGGCATCGGTCGCTGCTGGCCGCCCCGCCGGCGTCGCAGCTTCCGGGGCTGCACAAAAAGCTGCTGCCGCAGCAGACGTAAGCCTACCACGGCGTAGCGTCCGGACAGGTTCAGCTGCACGCTGCGCGCGGCCTTCCGGGGTCTGCAGCGTGATGGTATGCGTGCCGCGGCGGAACGCGTGCGCGAGCGATGCGCGATTTCCGACGGCAGCGTGCGCCAGGTGCGCTCGTCGGCCGATTCGGTCACGACCGAACCGATCGTCACGGCGAGCGCGGCCATCGCCGAGCACGCACGTTGTTCTGCTGTCTGCGACTGGTGCTGCAGCTGCGTACTGCGCCACCGCCTTGGAGGCGGAGCGGATCGTGCCGCGCAGCATGATGCCGGGCATGTCGTCTTTGAGCGCGCGGCGCGCCATCAGGTCGATGCTGGTGATCGGCGCCACGGCCAGCGATTGCACCGCCATCCAGGTTGAGCTGCGCGGGCAGGTAAGGCGTCGAGGTTGCCACCATCACCGGGAACGAGATCGGGATCAGGATCAGCGTGCGGTTGACCGGAATCGGGAGCGGAAACTGGCGCGATTGCAGCGCCGGCGCAGTGCCGGATCCGATGACGAACAGCACGTCGGTCAGTCCGTCGTCGGCGCGCTGACGCGCTGGTCCAGGCCGCGCAGCGCCTCCTCGAGCAGCGGCTGGTTCGGGCTGCAGCTCGTTCGCCGAGGCGGTAGCCCGGCGCGGCCGAGGCTCGGCTCTCCCAGCGCCTCGTAGACGAAGCCCGCCAGATAGTGCGACAGCGCGCTCTGGTAGCTGTTCTTGAGCGCGTTCACCGCAGGGTTGTCGATGGTCTCGACCGGATAGCCCGTTCAGCTCTTTGAAGTTGGTGCGCGCGCCCTTCTTCTGCGCCTCCTGTTCGACCTTGGCCGGTCTCCTTGCTGCGCAGCTCCGCGATCACGGCTTCGAGCTCGTGCGTCTGCTTGATCGCCACGCGCGCGTTTTCGTATTCGCCCATGGCCAGGTAGTTGAGCGCGATGTACGTGAGCGAGCATGACTTTCTCGTAGTCATGGCCCTTCGTAGGACGCACCTTGTCGTTGATCAGATAGCTGGCGACGCTCGGAAGCAGCTTCGACGGGATCGGTTTGCGCCGTGTGTTCCCATGCTTGCACGCGCTCGTTCGCCGACATCCAGGATTTCTGGCTGTCCTCGATAGCGATCCATCAGCGCGCTGCAGCATCACCGAGCTCCAGATAGTAGAGCAGGTCTTTGGTCTTGTTGTTGGATTCCAGCACCTTATGGCAGCGATCCACGCTGCCGCCGGACACCGTGCCATGGTCTGGCCCAGCTCTTTGTCACTCAGCTGCGGAAGGCGGCGCAGCCGGACACGAACAGGGCCAGCACCAGCATATACCGTGCCCCGCGAACGGGGAACGTTTCAGACACCGAGCTGGCTCGCGAGATCGAGGGAAATCATCCGCCACGAAATCGAATCCGCGGATCGCGAGGAAGATCGTAGCCGGGGCGGCCGAATTCCTTCGGCCGCCGCACGAACGCGGTTCGCAGCCCCGCGGCACGGGCGGCGCAGTGAGGTCGTCCTCATGGGCCGCAACCATCACTCGTTTCGTCGGCCTCGCGCCGGAGCAGGCGGCGGCGCCGAGATAGGTTTCGGGATCGGGCTTGTAGTGGTGGAACAACTCCGGCCGACAAAATGCAGTCCCAAGGCAAGCTGCCGTGCTTAGCCATGTTAGTAAGCAGCGACAGCATTGCCGTTCGAGAGGGTTGCGATGATGGTTTTCTTTTTCAGCCGGGCTAGTCCGCGCACTGCCGGGCCAGGGCGGCGGCGGTGCCAGGCGCGGTTGAAGTGCTCCACGTCGGCTTCGGATAGCCCTTGTACCCCGAACCGCCAGGAGTTCATCCAGATCAGCCGTGCAGCGAGTCGATGTTCATCCACCGCAACTCGCCGCGGCCGCTTACTCGGTCCATCGCTGGTCTGTAGCCCGCGCGCCAGGCGTCCGCGAAGGCAGCAACCCTAATCCACCTCACTGCCCGCGCTCGGGTCATCCCTAGCGCTCGACCCTCGCGGATGAGGCCGCCGCGCCAGTCCACTACCGTGCCGAACACGTCGAAGGTCAGTACAGGCGGAGGCTATTCAGAGTGGGCGTCATTGTCGACTTCGGATAGTCGTGGCGACCTAAATTAATACGAGGCGAGTGGTCCCGGTCAGGGGATCCCGTGTTTCGGACTGCTTCGATTTGACCGCCGTGATTTACGGATCGTTTAGCGGGTGGTCTACGTGCTGGTGGTAACGGCTGGTTCGGAGTGTATCGGTACTCCGACGCCTACGTCTTATGGATTCAACAACGGTGGCCAGGCTCGCGTTGACCGTGAAGCTGCTGACGCGAGGCGTCTCGCGGCTTTCATGGAGCTTTCGCGGAATTCGACCACTACGCGTGCTCGATGGACGCGCGAGAAATGGCCGACAGCCGCGAACCGTAAACTCTCCTCACTCCGGCAGCCACCCTCTCCCGGGGAGAGGGCAATGGAAGCTCCGCTCTCCAGGTTGGTCCAGAGGGAGAGGGCGCGTAAGCCCCCTATCCCAGTGGGTTCCAGAGCGGGAGAGGTGGGTACCTAAGCTCCCCTCTCCAAGCAAAGATAAGGTCCGTCTCAAGCAGATGAAGGGATCCCTCTCCTCCGGGGAGAGGGCTGGGTGAGGGAAGGGGTCTGATGGGAGAGGTACGTAGCTCCCTCTCCAAGCAAAGCTAAGGTCCGTCTCAAGCAGATGAAAAAACCCCTCTCCGGGAGAGGGTTGGGTGAGGGAAGCGGGTCCGCTGGGAGAGGCTAGGGTGAGGAAACGTTCTCGATGCTCGGGGATAGAGGGCCTGGGGTGAGGGAAAGGGCATTGGTCAATTGCGCAATCCTCAATGGAAAGGGCCGCGCAAAGCCAGCCCAGGCGCATGCTGTAGCGCGGTAAAACTCGTTGTCCCTGAACCCAACCGGAGTAGACTCGTACAGGCGCTGCCAGGTTCCGGAAGGTGTCAGGTGGTCGCGGTGGCAAGCTCCAGTCTCACGGCACCGGTGAGTTGCGCGTGACGCCTTGGCCGCCTCCATCAGGGCGCGCCCAAGCACCGCGCTGCGCTCGCGCTCTCGGACAACGAACAGGTCATAGCGGACATAGATGGGCGCGGCTGGAAACGGAACACAGCGTGGGATAGAGCTGGGTGAACTTCCAGGCAGCGGCGGGTTCACGTACGGTCGCGACAAGTGATGGTTGAATCGCCGCGCTCTCAATCGCTCCCGGGCACGAACCGCGCGGGCCAGTTCACGGTTCGCAGGCTGCAGGTAGAACCGGCGATAGGCATCGAACAACTCAGCGAGCTGAGTCAGGTCTTCTCCGACCGCTGGATTTTGCGGATTCTGGCGCTGCTTCGGTCATCGCCCCCGTGATGAGCAACGACGCTCAGCCATCGAGCGATAGACGCTTTCCCTCTGCTTAGTGGATGACCACACCCCAAGGCAAAGTTCACCCACCGGGATGCCTTCGATTCTTCTGGTTCGTGGCCGCGTCGATCACCGACACCGCGTTGGAGCGGCCGGCCGCCACATAGAGCTTTTTTTGCCGTTGGGTGTGACGGCCATGTTCCAGGGGGCGCTGGCGACCGGGACGGATCGCGATGAATCCCGTCCTTGTCCGTGTCGATCACGGAGACGGTGGCGTCCTTCCCGTTGGAGAGATGTGGGCGCGTTTGCCATCGCGGGTCGCACCGCCACGCCGTTGGAGAACGTGCCGGCCTTGAGGCTCTTTGATCACCACTTTGCGGCTCGCCACGTCGATCACGTACACCGTGCTGTCCAGCTCGCAGGCGACGGTAGGCCTCGCCGCCGTCCGGCAGGAAGCCGATCCCGCGCGGGCGTCGGCCGACCGGAACGTCTCGCGTGACCTGCTTGCGCCGCGTGAGATCGATGATGTCCACCTGAGTTGGCGTTTCCTCGGCACTGACGCGCTACGAAGATCCATTTGCAAGCCGTCCGGGCTGGAAGACCGCGTGCTCGGGGTTCTTGCCCTCGACCTTGATGGTCGCCTCGCGCTTCTTCGTGGCGGTGTCCGCCAAGGGCGATGGCGTTGGTCAAGCCTCCACTGCGGCCGCGACCGCAGCGTCCGTCGGGGACAAGCGCCACGCCCTCAGGGGATCTTCGCCCAGGTCGATGCCGGGTCTACCACCGCTTGCTTCGTCCAGGTCGACGACGAGCAGCGCATTGCTGGGCTGATCGCCGACGTACAAGGTGTTGCCCGTTTTGCCGGTGAGCGAGCGCCACGCGGCTTTTTGCCGGCCTTGATCTCCTTGATCACCGCGTCCTTTTCGGTGTCGATCACCGAAATGGTGCCGCTGGCTTCGCTGGGCACATAGGCCAGGGGGCGCAGCGAATGGGCGAGCTGGCAGGCGAAGGCGAAGAGCTGCGGTCGGGCAGGATTGCGAAGCGCAAGTTCTCAGTGAACCTCCTCTTGTTGTAGATGGGCGGCATTGTGTCCGCGCCGCAGCGGGTCCGGAGCCGCACGCTGTCCCGCATTCAGAGGGGCCTGCGGCCAGCGAGAGTTCGACCGCTGCAGGCAGATCTTGGCGAGACAGGACTGTGCGACAGCAGACGCTAGATCCGCCGGCGGCGGCTCAGCCGTTCTTGGCCTTGCCTCCGCCAGGAAGGCGTAGGAGACGCCGACCCAGATCCCGATCGGGGCGCCCGGGGTGTAGAAGGTGGTCAAGTTCTGCCAGCCGCTCGAGTTGTAGTTGAAGCCGCTGGGCGCCTACCGTGCCGCCTGCGCCGGCGACGAATTGGATTGACGCCCAAGGACCCGGCGCTGTAGTACTTCCGTGTCGAAGACGTTGTCGATCCCGGCGAACACCGCCAGGCCGTTTTCGAAGGCGTGCCGCGCGCGCAAGATTCACGACGGCGAAGCTCGGGCAGCGGTACCCGCGCTGGACGTTGGGGAGCCCGTCGCCGCCGACGCTGCCAGCCTGGTCGAGGTTGTTCTCGCTGCCGCGCACGTACCAGCCAGGACTGCGCGAACAGCGAGCCCCCGACGGACCAGGCCGCGGGTCAGCTGGATAAGCGCACGCTGCGCTTGAAAATGTTCCCGCGGCAGGCCGGGTATGTGATCGCCGGGGCTGACCGTATATTATCGCCGTCCGCGTCGCTGCTGCTGCTGGCACCGTTGACCAGCTGCGTGAGGTGCTCCTGGAACGTGGCGTCCAGGTAGGTGTAGCTCTCGACTGCCAGGAGAGGCGGTCAGGGCTGTCCCGGACAACCCCAGCTCCAGCCCTTGGCGGCGGGTCTTGCCTTCGAAGCTGGTGAAGTGACGCCCTGCTGGGGATTGGTCGGGGAGCTGACGAACAGGATGTCATCGGTGGTGTCGGTGCGAAACACAGATGCGTTCCAACCCATCCGGCCGTGCAGAATGCCGTGCGCGCGCCTGGCCTCTTCCTGTGTGCGTGCAACCACTTCGCGCTGGGTCGCCGGTGAGGGCGCTAGGGAGCAATACGTAACTGAACGAAGTACAA
>ERZ1370068.6058-contig-5056_pt1 | contig 17564 bp, 31 predicted proteins | sample MGYA00561227_ERZ1370068 | MGnify/ENA primary metagenome ERZ1370068 (study PRJEB38410, sample SAMEA6850437) | metagenome | study: Metagenomic assessment of the ecological functions of the soil: analysis of the soil microbiota associated with the...
AGGTTACGTATTGCTCGCCTGTGTCGTGCACTCGATCGTGCAGCCGTGCTGTTCGTCGCGGCGCATGCTCGGCCACATCTACATCGGCACGATCGGCATGGAAAGAGCGCCTTCGAGGCGATGGGATCCGGGCACCGTCGACGTCAACTGGGCCAGGGGAGCATCACAGCCTGTGGCTGGAGCAGGAAAAGGCCCGCCAGGCCGGCAACGACGCGCGGTCCGCGCGCGGCGCCCGCGGAATAGAGTGAGGAGTAGGAGCCATGAGAGCTTTCATTCTGGCGCTGGTCGCGGCGGTCGTGATTGCGGTCGGCTGGGCCGGCGTCCTCAACAAGGTGCAGGAGCCGGTCTCGGAAGCCTTCGCCACGACGGGCGTCCGCCTCTAGCAGCCGCCAAGGCGCGGTATGCCGGTGGCCGGCCGGGAACGGACGGCTCGATTTCGCGTTCTCCCGTTGAACCTTTTGCCTCCGCGTCGAGGACTTATCGACGAGAGGCATGGCTCTGGGAGGTCGCGTAATGACCAACTGGCATGATTCACTGGTGGACCGGCCGCCGACCGATGGCGCGGCCTATGCCACAGGCTGGACAATCAGCGGACTGGCGGTGCTCGCCACCATCTTCGCGGTCTGGGTGTTCGGCATCTGAGCGAGTTGATCCGCCGGGCGCGCGAGCGGCGCCCGGATGCGGCGCGTTGTAATACTGGCGACAACCGCCGAGCAGCGGGACGTGCGCCATGAATGACCGCGAAATCCCCGGGAGTCTCGGGATTTGCGTAGTGTCTGGCAAGCAGCGCGCTGGGCGACGCGAGCTCAGTACCTGGCGACCACCGAGGTGCCCTAGGTCGAATTTAGTTCACGCCGGCCTTGGCAATCGACAGCTTGTTCGTGAGGTCGGCGTTGATGGTGAACGGGATGGCGCGGACGCCAACGACGGCGATCGGGAAGTCTCTCGTTCTTCTTGTCGAATTCGATGTAGTTGTACTCGACAAAGGCCGTCCAGTTCCTGGTGATCATCCACTCGGTACCGAAGCCAAGCAACCAGCCCCATGTATCGTGCTGCTCGCGCTTGTCAGCTGGGTATTTGCGATGACCGGAAGATTGACCCGTGATCGGTGTTCATCCGCGCCGCCACCCTTGACATAGACGAGGCCGCGATCGAGGACGACGGCGCCGCGACGACCCGAGACCGTAGCCAGCCAATTGGTCCGGCTGGAGCAGGCAGAGGATGACCAGACAGGGCACGGTGCCCTTGATGCTCATTCCGGCGATGTCGCCCTGAACGCCGAAGACGGCCCAGCCGGATTGCCAGTTGTAACCGGCCTGTGCGCCACCGAGGAAGCCGCTGCGGCTGTTCTGCGAGAAGGGAGTATTCAGGCGCGGTCAGGCTGATCGGCGCGCCAGCGGTACGCGTCAGCGTGGATCCAGTGGTGCCCCAACCGGCGCCAACGTGGACGCCGCCGTGAAATCCGGTCCAGCTCCAGATAGGCGCCGGGGACAGCATGGAGGCCTCTCACGGAAGCCATCCGGCGGCATAGCCGTAGCGGTAGACGTTAACAGGGCGCGCTGCGGCCGCAAGTGCGATGTTCATTGCATCTCCCGAACAAGTTACGCTGGACTTAAAAATGCGTAGCTGATGTCCGTAGTTTTGCGTACCAATCCGGGGCGCTATTGCAGGGCGGACACAGTCAGTCGAATAGCGAGACCGTCTGGCCGACTGCCAACGCCGGAAGCTCCATCCCCAGGGTTGTGATCGCAGCTTTGCACGCCGAAAACGACGAAAATCCCGGAAAAACGCCCATGAGCGCACGCGTTGAGTAGGACACCGCGGGTAAATCCCAGCGTGTTTGAGCATGTTGCCCGGCTGGGCTCTTCAAATTTGTCACTAGGTGTGCTGCGTTGCGCACGCCGGCGTACGACCGCAAACCGTGAACGTTCGGACTCCTGTATGGATGAGGATAATAAATTAAACTACTGGTGTTTATATAGAAAGCCGCACCGCCGCGCGGCCGAATAGTCGGGCGTCGCCTTCATTACCTCACCCCAGAGCGCGATTGCTCGGCTATTTGGCGGCAGCGGTGCGAGCCGGCCACGGCGTCAGACCTCGGTGTCCTCCTAGCGCCATATTCCCGATAGATCGCCGCCCGGTCGGCACCAGGAGAACAGCCGGCATTTCGCCTGCGCCAGATGCAAATTCACCGGTGCCCTGGCTGGCAGCCGGCGACCAGCAGCTTGCGGATATCGTCCATAGTGCCTGGCCGGCTGCGTGCTGGGGTCGAGCTGCTCAAGCGCGATCAGCAGCCGTCGCCAGCGATTCCGTGACGACCCACTCGTCGTGGCCGGTGATGCCCTTTTCGACATGGTGCCTCCCATCTTTCGGAGATCGAGAGCCGGCGCCCGCCGGCAGCGAAGCCGGGCGGGATCGGCGCGATGCTAACCCAGCTTCCGGCGCAATCAAAAAGCGCGAAGAAGGAGCAAGTTCGGCGAACGCGATGCAACAACACGGAACAGCGGCGTTCACGGTCGCAAGCAAGTGATGAAAATTGCTGCGATGGGCTGGCCAAGACAAACAGGAAGAGGCAATTCACATGGGAGGCAACGATGCTTTCGAGAAATTCTTCCTGGTCCTCGAAACGCTCAGACGCAACAGCCAGCCGGACGGCAAAGCCCGCGCGTCGTCAGCAGTTCGCGGCACGTGCCGATCAAGCTGCCGGATAAGAGCGAGAAGTCCTGAGGCTCACCGCAAAGCCCGCAGTGCAACCCGGTCTTGCTGTTGCAACGGGCGCCAGGCGACCGCGCGTCGCGGCGTGGAAAAGCGCTCAGTTACAAAAACACCGCGTTTCCCGGATCGAATGCATGATCGTCCATCGCTGAAGAAGGTGGTGTTGCCGGACTGAATGGCCGTGGTGCCATCGTCATAGAACGTCGTGTTGCCCGGAGCGAACTGAGCTCGTGCCGTCGCTGTTGAACGTGGAGCTTCCAGAACGGATCGAATTCCGTTCCCACTGCTCCAAAACGTCGTGTTGCCCGAAAGCGCAGTTCCGGAAAAAGGCCATTGTCGCAAAGACACTGGTGCCTGACAAGCGTGCAATTTGTCGCGGCGGCCGACGTCGACAAAATAGCGGTACAGGCCAGTGCAAGAAGAATGCTCTGGCGCGCATGTCGGCCTCCGGATCGCGTAGCAACGATCAAATTGAACCGTCGCTGGGGATCAATAGCACGCGCGCAAAGCCGCCCCAAAGCGCTTGGCGGGAGCCTTTCCGGTCACATGTCTGATTTGTTTGGTGAGCGCGCGGTGGGACTCGAACCCACGACCCCATGATTAAAAGTCACGTGCTCTACCGCCTGAGCTACGCGCTCACTCCGACTGGAGACGACCTGCGATCGGTCGTCTCGCGCCGTCATCTGCCCGGAACCATGGTCGCAGGCAAAACTGCAGGTCATGCTCCAGCCCGGCTGTGTAGGGGGCGGGACGGAGGCCGGTCAATAGCGCAAAGGCCTGAAATGCGCGCCGCCGCGCAGCCCGATTTGCCCTGATAGCTCCAACGGTTAGAGCAGCCGATTCTTCAGGGAAACAGGCGACGCCGCCTTCGTCCACCGCCAATCAGCTAGCTTCGCGCTGGAACTTCGCTCGGCACCGGCTGCGACGGGTGCACCTCGGGGGACCGAAACCGGCGCAGGCCGATCAGTTCCGGCGGCCCGCACCGCGCTGTTGCGCCAGAACGCGAACGAGTTGATGCGGGAGTTCTCCAGCATGCGCGATCGCGACCGCCGACAGGAACGGCAGGCTTTCCAGCACCAGCACGCCGGCGAAGATGTAGATCTCGCGCACCTGCTTGGAGCCGTTCGTGCACGACCAGCACGGCGGCGCCGACCAGCAGCAGCACGCCGATCACGGCTTCCCAGAACGCCTGGAATTCGATCGACATCACGCGACAGGCCGCCCTTGAGGTGCGGGCGAACGGCAGATGCTCGGTGATCAGGCCCTGGGCGACCGCGCGCGACACCGTCCACTGCACGCGACATCGCCGCGATCATGGCGCCCAGCATCTGGCCGGCTTTGACCTGCACGCGCAGGCGGTACAGCGCCACGAAATGCACCAGCGAGACGACGAAGGAGGCGATGATCGGCAGCGTCAGGATCTTGTCGGGAATGGCGATGTCGGCAAAGGCCACGATCGGCACCCAGATCAGATTGAGGATCGCGACCACGCACGCCGAGGCTTTCGGCGCCCAGCCAGTTCAGCCAGCCCAGCGAGAATTCGCGGCGCTGATCGGGCGACAGCCGGCTCGCGCCGGGCAGGAAGCGCCGCCAGTGCTTCTTGACGATCTGGAAGCCGCCATAGGCCCAGCGGTGGCGCTGCTTCTTGAAGGCCTCATAGGTGTCGGGCAGCAGGCCGTGGCCGTAGCGGTGGTTGGTGTAGTGCGTCAGCCAGCCGTGCTCGATGATCGGCAAGGCCGAGATCGGTGTCCTCGCAGATGGTGTCGCCGGCCCAGCCGCCGGCCATGTCCATCGCCGCGCGGCGGATCAGGCACATCGTGCCGTGCACGATGATGGCGTTGAACTCGTTGCGCTGGACCATGCCGATGTCGAAGAACCCGGCATATTCGCCGTTCATGATGTAGTGCATCAGCGAACGGTCGCCGTCGCGATGCTCCTGCGGCGCCTGCACGAGGCCGACGCGGGGATCGGCGAACACCGGCACCAGATCCTTCAGCCAGTCCGGCTGCACGACATAGTCGGCGTCGATGATGCCGATGATCTCGGCGTCGACGGCGGTGCGGTCCATGGCGATGCGCAGCGCGCCGGCCTTGAAGCCCTGCGACCTTCTCGGCGTTGATGAACTTGAAGCGCTCGCCGAGCGTGCGGCAATGATCCTGGATCGGCTGCCAGAATTCCGGATCGGGCGTGTTGTTGATGATCACGACGCATTCGAAATTCGGATAGTCCAGCCGCGACACCGCATCGAGCGTCTGCTTCAGCATCTCCGACCGGCTCGAAATAGGCGGGGATGTGGATCGAGACCTTCGGGAAGGTGACGCCGTCGCCGATCGTGGCGGGCGCCACCGGCGCGCTCTTGGCGATCAGCCGGCGCGGACCGCGGCCGAAGGCGATGGCGGCGATTTCGTCGATCCGCGCCATCGCGATCAGCACCAGCGGCACCAGCAGGATCAGGCCGAGCGTCAGCGCGAAGGCCGAGCCGAACACGAAATAATGCCCGGCCCAGTAGGCGAACACGGTGGCGACCCAGGCGCCGACGCCGTTGGCGGCCGCCGACAGCACGCAGCGCCTGCATCACGGTCGGCCGGTCGAGCCGCAGGATCGGCAGCGACATCAGGATGCCGACCAGCAGCGCGATGGCCGCGAGCTTCCAGTAGTTCTCGTTCACGATCGGGCCGGTCCAGGCGAATTTCGGCTCGCGCGAGGCGTTCAGGATGCCCCAATAGGGTCCGACGCCGCCTTCGAAGAATTTCCAGGGCTGATCGATCGCCTCGACGATGTTGTAGTCCATGCCGATGGCTTCGGCGCGGGTGACGAAGTTGCGCAGCACCGAGGCCTGCTCGAACGGGCCGGGCTCGGCGTTCCTCAGATTGTAGCCGGCGCTCGGCCAGCCGAATTCGGCGATCACGATCCGCTTGCCGGGAAATTTCTCGCGCAGCAGCTGGTAGCGATCGACCGCCTGATCGACCGCCTGCTTGTCGGTGAAGTTTTCCCAATAGGGCAGGACGTGGGCGGCGATGAAATCGACGCGAGCGAGGCGCAGCTGCCGGATTGTCGCGCCAGATGTTCCAGATTTCGCCCGTCGTGACGGGAACATTGACCGACTTCTTGACCCGCTTGATGAGGTCGATCAGGTCTTCGACCTTCTGCTCGCCGCGGTAGATGCGTCTCGTTGCCGACCACGACGCCGATGACGTTGCTGTTGCGCTTGGCAAGCGTGATCGCGGCGTCGATCTCGCGCTCGTTGCGGTCGGACATTCTTGTCGATCCAGGCGCCGACGGTGACCTTCAGGCCGAACTCGGCGGCGATCGGCGGAACCAGTTCGACGCCGCCGGTCGAGGAGTACAGGCCGGATCGCCCGCGTCATCGGTCGACAGCTTCTTCAGGTCGGCGCGGATTTTCTCGACGTTGGGGATGTTGTCGACGTCGGGATGCGCTGGCTTCCTCGAACGGCGCATAGGAAACGCTCGGCAGGATGCCCCGGAAATCCGGCGCCGGCTGCTTGTCCTGGAACAGACCCCACAGCGCGGCGTGAGCTGCGGTCACAAACAGCAGAACGGCGACGACGGCGCGCATCGGCGACTAAACCATACGGGGCTCAATATGGAGGGAAGCGAACCCGTCCCCTAGGTTCGACCGACACGGCGGCAACATCAAGGATAATCCTGCCACGCGATTTAACAACTGGTATGACGCCATGGCGTTTTGAGGGCGCGGACTGATTCAAACGGCGAAATAATCCGGATCGTTCCGGCAGCTCGGACGGCGATTATTTCGCCGGCGCCGCGGGCGTCGGCCGGAGCCGGCGAGGCGAGCGCGGCGGTGCGGCGCGCCGCATTGCCGGCCGTCGCGGCGGCGCCGGCGCGGGTGTGGCCGCTGCAGCCGCCTGGGGCTGGGCGCCCGGATTGATCCAGCAGGCGTGGATGCGGCTCGACAGGGTTTCCGGCGACCTTGGGGTCGATCTGCGCCGCCGAAGCGGGTCAGGCAGCGGAAGGTCGCCTGGACATGGCCGCCGGGGCAGCCGAAGCGGTCGTAGAGATCGAGGTGCCGGAAGCGCGGTATCGAGGTCGTCCAGCCACATCAGGCGCACCACGCGGCGGCCGAGCCAGACGCATTCCGGGTTGCCGGCCGGGCCGTTGATGGCCTGCGAGGCCTCGACGAATTCGTCGGTCTTGCGCTGGTTGTCCTTGGTGGCGTCGGCCGAATTGGCCGCCGGCGGCTTGCCGGCTGATCCTGGGGCGGGGTCGCCGCTCTGGGCGAAAAGCGCCGCCTGATCCCGATCAGGAGGGCAAGGCCTGGCAACGGCGAAGTGGCGCAAAACCGCAGTTTTGAGACTCAAGCACCCGTCGACGCATACATTCCCCGACTTGTTTGCCTGCCCGCAGACCAAGCAAATTCCGACGCTGCTCGGCTTGATGCCGTCCAAATGGGTCCCCAATGCGGCGGAGACGGTCCACGGATTCCCATGACGGGTATTTCGGATTTTGTCCAGCAAACTCACAACTTTATCGCGCGCGTGGTAAAACCGCCGCAGCGGACGACTGCCGAATAGGTCGCATCCGCGCTCTTGGCAGATGGCCGGTGACCGGCTAATCGACGGTCCCCGCCCGGAGGATGGAACCGATTTCTCTTCGTACGCCGCTGGCGCTTCTCCTGATATCGCTATGGTACGATCGCCGCCGTGTGGTGGTGGCTGGCCACGCCGATCACGCTGGCGCGCGCGCCGATCGATCCCAACGCCAAGCTGCAATGCGTGTCCTATGCGCCGTTCCGCGACGCGCAGACGCCGCTGATGCCGACCACGCATATCGCGCCGGAACAGATCGCGCAGGATCTGGCGCAGCTCGCCAAGATCACCGATTGCGTGCGCACCTATTCGATCGAGAACGGCCTCGATCAGGTTCCGGCGCTCGCCGCCAAGGTCGGGCTGAAGGTCATCCAGGGCATCTGGCTCGGCAGCAACCGGCTGAAGAATCTTGCGCAGATTTCGACCGCGGTCAGCCTGACCAAGGAATATCCCGGCGTCATCACGGCGCTCGTGGTCGGCAACGAGGTGCTGCTGCGCGGCGAGATGACGACGTCCGATCTCGCCGCCAACATCCGCGCGGTCAAGGCGCAGGTGACGGTGCCCGTCACCTATGCCGATGTCTGGGAATTCTGGCTGCGCAACCGCGAGGTCTATGACGCCGTCGATTTCGTCACCATTCACATCCTTCCCTATTGGGAGGACATGCCGGTCGCGCGCGAAATTCGCCGCCGCCCATGTCGATGCCATCCGCAAGCGGATGGCGGTGGCGTTCCCGGGCAAGGAAATCCTGATCGGCGAGACCGGCTGGCCGAGCGCAGGGACGGATGCGCGAAGGCGCGCTGCCGTCGCGCACCAACCAGGCGCGCGTGGTCTCGGAAATCCTCGATCTGGCCAAGCAGGAGAAGGCTTTCGCGTCAATCTGATCGAGGCCTACGACCAGCCGTGGAAGCGCCAGCTCGAGGGCACCGTCGGCGGCTATTGGGGCCTGATCGATTCCGTGCAGCGCGGCGGTGAAATATCCGCCCGGCGAGGCCATCAGCAACTTTCCGTTCTGGAAGCTGCAGATGGGATGCGGCATGGCGCTGAGCGTTTTCGTGTTCTGGCGCGGCCTGGCTGACGCTGCGCCGGCGGCCGTGGACAGCCGCGGCTCGGCGTCCTGGATCGCGGTCGGCATCTCGGCGACCACGGCCGGCATGCTGCTCGGCGTCGCCGCCGACAAGATGTTCTATGAGAGCTACGGCATCGGCGGCTGGCTGCAATGGGGCGCGCTGCTGGCGGCCGCGATCGCCTCGCCACTGCTCTGCGCCAACGCAGCTGATGTCGGGGCGGCCGCTGCCGACATTTCTGGAACTGCTCGGCCCGCGCGACGGCCGAGCCGGATCGGTGCTGACGATGCTGCTGGGCGTCGTCGCTGATCGTCACCACGCTGATCGGCGCCGAGACCGCGCTCGGCTTTGCGTTCGATCCGCGCTACCGCGATTTTCCGTTCGCCGCGCTGACCATGGCGGTGGTGCCGTTCGCGCTGCTGATGCTGCTCAACCGGCCGCAGGAGGGCGTGCGCCCGATCGCCGAGATCCGTATTTGCCGGCGTGCTGGTGGTCGGCGGCGCTCTATACCGGGCTTCAACGAAGGCGCGGAGAACTGGCAGTCGCTGTGGACCTGCGCGATCTATTTCCTGTTCGCGCTCACGCTGTGGCGGGCGCGGGCCGCGCAAATCCCAAAATAAGCAGGCCGATCGCGATCCCCGACAGGCGCGATATTGTAGAGCACGATCCCGAACCCTGCCGCGATCAGCCCGCCGGTCAGCAGCACGATCGACGGCCGCATCACGTGAAGCGTCGCGATGATCAGCGCGACGATGCCGAACACCGAATTGCTTGAACAGGGTAGGTCGCCAGCGTGCGGGCCTTGCACAGCATGGTCTGCAGGCCGGCGTCGCAGGCCAGCGCCACGCGTCGAGAACTCGATCGGCGAGATAGCGCAGATAGCAGCGCATAGCCGACGGTCACGAAGCCGACGACCAACAGAAATTGCACCTGATAGGGCGTCAGCCGGAACGGAGTTTTTTTCATGCGAGTCCGGCGAGTGGATTCATGGTCGCGCGAAATGCGTAGCCGGCGATCGGCGAATAGGTCTGGAATCGGACGCGGCAGCCTGGTCGCATCAGGCGGCGACGAAGTGGTTGAGAATCCGATCGCAAGCTCATTGCAATTATGAATATTTATTGGTCTCTTGCGCGCCGAACCACGACGAGACAGCGTCGAGGCGTTGCCGGTTTCTTCGGCGGCTCTTCAGCCGCAGTGCGCGCTTATGCGCCGCGCTGGCGCGGCGCGGGCTTGGTCGGCGGCGGGCTTGTGCAGGCGCCGGCTCGTCGGCCTTCATCGCAAGGCGCTGGCCGTCGAAGACCGCCGTCTCGCAGTGTCCGCTCGTTTTCGATCATGACTGGCGCAGATTTTGCGGCCGCCGCCGGCATCGTTGAGCGGTCCGGCCACCAGCCGCAGCTGCATGCCGAGCCCGTTGGTGCCTTCCCTGATCACGATGATCGGGCGCAGCGCCGCCAGCGGCGCATTCGATCGCGATTTCAGCAGCCCGCGCCACAGCGCGCGCAAGCCCGCTGACCGAATTGGCGCTGCCGACATCGACGCCGAATTCGGTCCGCTGGACCTGCGACCCTTGGCACGTTGCTTCGTCCGGCTCGGCGTCGTCTGGCGCGGCGCCGACGCCACCACCTCCGGCATCGGCGCCGCCGTCACTGGGCTGGCGGGCTCGACGGTTCGATCAGCTTTGCCGGCCGCCGGATCCGGCGGCGCCATGATCGATTTCGATGCCACCAGCGGCGTGGCCGGCGTCGCGTCGAGTCTCGGCCATCCGTTGCAATATCGATCCTGCGGCATCGGCCGCAGCTTCGGCTGGCGTTCGGGCTTCGGTCAGTAGGCTGCCGCATCGGCAGCTCTTCGGCTTGGCGGCATGGCCGCATGACCGTCGTGACTCGGTCGGCGGCCGCAGCGAGCTGGTGCGCCGGGTTGCGAGGCTGCCTGCGTGGTCGTCGCAACCGGCGCCGGCTGGAGCGGGCCGGACTGGCGCGGCTTGCGGCCGGAGCCGCTGCAGGCGTTGCGGCGGATTTGGCGCGCGATCGCGCCGGTCACGGAATCCAGTCCCTGTTCCAGAACGGTGACGCGGGAATACAGCCGGTCGCGATCGCTGTTCAGCGTGTCGATCGGCGGAGGCCAGCCGCCGCGCCTCGTTCTGGCTTTCCTTGGCGACCGTCTGGATCTGCTGCGCCTGCCGCACCAGATCGGCGGCTGCCATCTGGTCGCGCCGCCAGCCGAGCGAGCGACTGGTTGGCCATGCACGGCCACGATGACGGCGGCCGACCGACGCCGACGCCCCACGACCCGAGCCGCCACAGCGCGCGGCCGGTCGAACTCGTCCTCCTCGGCCAACAAACCGCTCAGCACGCCGCCGGTATTCTCGGTCTCGAAGCCGCCAGCCAGATGGTCGGTATATTTGGCCATAAGACGATCTCTGGCCCCTCGAGGCCTGCCGAATCACACGGCAAACATTAACAGGAAATGCGCCGTGATCTTGAATCCGGAGCGTTTGCCGGGGGGCGAATCGGGTTTCCATCGCAGCGAAAACGCTTTAAGACGGCGGCGGCGCAACTTCGCCGCAGATACTTGAAGGACTCTGATGACCGGCACGATCCAGCCTGACGATCGTGCTCGCGGCCGGCGAGGGCACGCGGATGCGCTCCTTGCCGTGCCGAAGGTGCTGCATCCCGTGGCGGGCCAGTCGCTGCTGGCGCACGTGCTGGACGCCGCCCCGCACGGGGCCGGCGCGTCGCTTGCCGTGGTGGTCGGGCCCGACCACGAGGCGGTCGCCGACGAGGTCAAACGGCTGCGTCCCGACGCGACGACCTTCATCCAGCGCGAGCGGCTCGGCACCGCGCATGCGGTGCTGGCGGCCCGCGACGCCATTGCGCGCGGCGCCGACGATCTGCTGGTCGCGTTCGGCGATACGCCGCTGATTTCGGCCGCGACACTTTGCGCGCTTGCGCGCGCCGCTGGCAAACGGCGCAGCACTTGCCGTGCTCGGCTTTCGCGCCGCCGATCCGACCGGCTACGGCCGGCTGCTGGTCGAGGGCGACCGGCTGGTGGCGATCCGCGAGCAAGCCGACGCGAGCGCCGGCGGAACGCGCGATCACGCTCTGCAATGCCGGCGTGATGGCGTTCGACGGCCGCAGGGCGCTGGAGATCATCGAAAGATCGGCAATGCCAACAGCAAGGGCGAGTATTATCTGAGTCGACGCGGTCGCCATCGTTCAGGAACATGGGATTGGAGGCCGTCGTGATCGAAACCAGCGAGGATGAAGTGCGCGGCATCAACACCAAGGCCCAGCTCGCGCGAAGCCGAAGCCGTGATGCAGGCGCGGCTGCGCAAGGCGGCGCTGGATGCCGGCGTGACGCTGATCGCGCCCGAGACGGTCTATCTCGCCGCCGACACGAAGTTCGGCAACGACGTCACGATCGAGCCGTTCGTGGTGATCGGTCCCGGGCGTCACCGATCGCCGACGGCGCGGTGATCCATTCGTTTTCCCACATCGTGCAGGCCATCAATCGGCAAGAAGGCCTCGGTCGGCCCCTATGCGCGGCTGCGGCCGGGCACCTCGCTCGGCGACGGCGCGCAGGATCGGCAACTTCGTCGAGACCAAGGCCGCGACGCTGGAAGCCGGCGTCAAGGTCAACCATCTCTCCTACATCGGCGATGCCGCATGTCGGCGCCAGTGCCAACATCGGCGCCGGCACCATCACCTGCAACTATGACGGCTTCGCCAAGCACCAGACCACGATCGGCGCGGGCGCCTTCGTCGGCTCCAACTCCTCGCTGGTGGCGCCGGTGACAATCGGCGCCGGTGCCTATATCGGTTCGGGCTCGGTGATCACCGACGCGATGTGCCCGACGACGCGCTGGCGGTGGAGCGCAGCCAGCAGACCAACCGCGACGGCGTGGGCGACAGCGCGTATCGCGAGATGAAGACGCGCGCGCAGCTGGCCGAAAGGCAGCTAAGCGGCGGGTGGTGCTAAGGCTTTCGGCTTAACGCGTAGCTTCAATCCGGCAATAATTATTGAGTATCTCGGACATCGGCGTTTCTCGTTAAGAGACTTGGCGCGTGCGTTTTGACAAGCTTTTCGACGATCTGGGGATATTGATCCGCATGTGCGGCATTGTCGGCATTCTCGGACGCGCTCCGGTCGCGGAGCAGCTGGTGGATCCGCTCAAACGGCTTGAATATCGCGGCTATGATTCCGCCGGCGTCGCCACGCTGGAAGGCGACCATCTCGCGCGCCGCCGCGCCGAAGGCAAGCTGAAGAATCTCGAAGCGCGACTGACGGCGCGAACCGCTCGCCGGCCATACCGGCATCGGCCATACCCGCTGGGCCACCCACGGCAAGCCGACCGAGAACAACGCGCATCCGCATGCGACCGACCGCGTCGCCGTGGTCCACAACGGCATCATCGAGAATTTCCGCGAGCTGCGCGAAGAGCTCGAGAAGAAGGGCGCGATCTTCACGACCGAGACCGACACCGAGGTCGTGGCTGCATCTGGTCGACTGATCTGCTGAAGCGGCGGCATCAAGCCGGTCGAGGCGGTGAAGGCGGCGCTGCCGCAGCTGCGCGGCGCCTTCGCGCTCGGCGTTCCTGTTCGCGGGCGAGGACGATCTGATGATCGGCGCCCGCAAGGGCTCGCCGCTCGCGATCGGCTACGGCGACGGGCGAGATGTATCTCGGCTCGGACGCGATCGCGCTCGGCGCCGTTCACCGACACCATCAGCTATCTCGAGGACGGCGACTGGGTGGTGCTGACGCCGCAAGGGCGCGACCATCTACGACAAGCACAACGCGATCGTGCAGCGCGACGCGATCAAATCACACGGCCGTCGACGTTCGCTGGTCGACAAGGCGAACTACCGCCACTTCATGGCCAAGGAAATCCACGAGCAGCCGGAAGTGGTCGGCCACACGCTGGCGCGCTATGTCGACATGGCGACCGAGCGGGTGACGCTGCCGGTCGACGCTGCCGTTCGACTTCAAGGACATCCAGCGCATCTCGATCGTCGCCTGCGGCACCGCGAGCTATGCGGGCTACGTCGCCAAATACTGGTTCGAGCGGCTGGCGCGGCGTGCCGGTCGAAATCGATGTCGCCTCGGAATTCCGCTACCGCGAGGCGCCGCTGCGCAAGGGCGATCTTGCGATCTTCATTTCGCAATCCGGCGAGACCGCCGATACGCTGGCGGCGCTTGCGCTACGCCAAGGCGCAGGGCGTGCACACGCTCTCGGTCGTCAACGTGCCGACCTCGACGATCGCGCGCGAGAGCGAGACCGTGCTGCCGACGCTGGCGGGTCCGGAAATCGGCGTCGCCTCGACCAAGGCCTTCACCTGCCAGTTGATGGTGCTGGCTGCGCTCGCGGTTGCCGCCGGCAAGGCGCGCGGCGAGTTGTCCGATGCCGACGAGAGCCAAGCTCGTGCATGGCCTGGTCGAAATCCCGCGGCTGATGGCGGCAGGCGCTGACGATCGGAACCGCAGATCGAGAAGCTGGCGCGCGACATCGCCGAAATCGAAGGACGTGCTCTATCTCGGCCGCGGCACCAGCTATCCGCTGGCGCTGGAAGGCGCGCTGAAGCTGAAGGAAATCTCCTACATCCACGCCGAAGGCTATGCCGCCGGCGAACTCAAGCACGGGCCGATCGCGCTGATCGACGAGAACATGCCGGTGGTCGTGATCGCGCCGTACGACCGGGTGTTCGAGAAGACCGTCTCCAACATGCAGGAAGTCGCGGCCCGCGGCGGCAAGATCATCCTGATGACCGACGCCAAGGGCGCGGCGGAAGCGACCATCGAGTCGCTGGTGACGATCGTGCTGCCCGACATGGCGGCGACCTTTACGCCCGATGGTCTATGCCATTCCGGTGCAGCTGCTGGCCTATCACACCGCCGTGATCATGGGCACGGACGTCGACCAGCCGCGAAATCTCGCCGAAATCGGTCACGGTCGAATAGTCGCACTGCGGTGCCAGATCAGCGTCACGTTGGCGCCTTCAAGAAACCTGCTAGGATGGCTTAGCTGGCATAGGCGCGATCGCAAAAGACCTGGCTAGCATCGCCTCGGCCGGCTGCCTGACCTGGAACCCGAATGAACCGCGAAGACCTGCCGCCGACCGTGCCCCGGCTGAGCTCCGCCGGACAGCCCCGCGCGGGCTGCATGGCCCGTTTCCGGAACTATTTTCTGACCGGCCTGATCGTCGCCGGCCCGATCGCCATCACCTTCTATCTGACCTGGTGGTTCGTGACCTGGGTCGACGGCCTGGTCCGGCCGTTCGTGCCCATCGCCTACCGGCCGGAAACCTATCTGCCGTTCGGGCTGCCCGGCTCCGGGCTGATCGTCGCCGTGGTCGCGCTGACGCTGCTGGGCTTCCTCACCGCCAACCTGATCGGCCGGACGCTGGTCGATCTCGGCGAACGGCTGCTCGGGCGCATGCCGGTGGTGCGCGCGATCTATCGCGGCCTGAAGCAGGTGTTCGAGACGCTGTTCTCGGGCTCGGGATCGAGCTTTCGCCGGGTCGGTCTGGTCGAATTTCCCTCGCCGGGCATGTGGTCGATCGTGCTGATCTCGCAGGCGCCGAGCGTGGAGATCGCCAACAAGCTTCCGGGCCAGGAGGAGCACATCTCGGTGTTCCTGCCCGTGCGCGCCGAACCCGACCACGGGTTTCTTCTTCTATGTGCCCAGGAGCAAGATCATCGAAGTCGAGATGAGCGCCGAAGACGCCGCGACCCTGATCATGTCCGCCGGCGTGGTGCAGCCCGGCTCCGACCCGCAGAAGACGATCGCCGCGCTGGCCGGCATGGCGAATGCCGCGCGGGTCGCGAATGGATCGCCGCGCTGCAGCCGGTGCCGGTGAAGGTGAAGGCGGATTGACGGCAGATGTAGCGCTACCTGCCCCGATCAGCGGCACGCGCCTCATCCCGTTCGAACAGATAGAGCAGGCAGCGCAGCGCCTCGCCGCGCTCGCCCTTCAGCTTCGGATTGTCCTTCATGATCCGCAGCGCCTCGTCGCGCGCCTGCGTGATCGAGCTGGCCGTGCACGTCGGAGCGCGCGATGCGGTAGCCGGGCAGGCCGCTCTGCCGGATGCCGAGCACGTCGCCTTCGCCGCGCAGTTTCAGATCCTCCTCGGCGATCCGAAAGCCGTCGGTGGTTTCCGCGGATCACCTTCAGCCGCGCCTTCGACATCTCGCCGAGCGGCTCCTTGTAGAGCAGCAGGCAGGTCGAGCGCCTCCGAGCCGCGGCCGATCCGGCCGCGCAGCTGGTGCAGCTGCGCCAGCCCGAAGCGCTCGGCGTTCTCGATCACCATGATGGTCGCCGCCGGGACATCGACGCCGACCTCGACCACGGTGGTGGCGACCAGCAGGCCGATCTCGCCGGCGGCGAACTGCGCCATCGCGCGGTCCTTGTCGGTGCCGCTTCATCTGGCCGTGCACGAGACCGACGCGGTCGCCGAAGCGCTGCTGCAGGCTCTCGAAGCGCTGCGTCGGCGTCGGTAAGATGCTCGATGCCTTCGGCCTCGGATTCCTCGACCAGCGGGCAGATCCAGTAGACCAGCTTGCCCGCGTTCGAGCGCGCGGCCGACGCGCGTCGATCACCTCGTCGATGCGGCTGCAGCGGCACGCGCGCGGGTATCGATCGGCTGCCGGCCCGCCGGCTTCTCGCGCAACTCCGAGACGTCCATGTCGCCGAAATAGGTCAGCACCAGCGTGCGCGGGATCGGCGTCGCGCTCAGCACCAGCACGTCGACGGCCTCGCCCTTGTGCGGTCAGCGCCAGGCGTTCGCGCACGCCGAAGCGATGCTGTTCGTCGACGACGCGCCAGCGCCAGCGCCTTGAACACGACGTCGTCCTGGATCAGCGCGTGGGTGCCGACCAGCAGATCGATCTCGCCGGCCGCGAGCCGCGCCAGGATATCGCGGCGCTCCTTGCCCGTTTCGCGGCCGGTGAGGATCGCGACGCGCAGGCCGGCGCGCTCGGCCAGCGGCGCGATGGTCTTGATGTGCTGGCGCGCGAGGATTTCGGTCGGCGCCATCAGCGCCGCCTGCTTGCCGGCCTCGGTCGACGGCGGCGGCGGCGAGCAGCGCCACCACGGTCTTGCCCGAGCCGACATCGCCCTGCAGCAGCCGCAGCATGCGCACCGGCTGGCGCAGATCCTCGATGATCGCGGCGGCGGCCTGCGCGCTGCGAGGATGTCAGCGCATAGGGCAGCGCGTCGATGATCTTGTTGCGCAGATGGCCGTCGCCGGCGTGGCGGTCGCCGGCCGGACGGCGCAACTGCGCGCGCACCAGCGCCAGCGCCAGTTGACCGGCGAGCAGTTCGTCGAAGGCGAGCCGCGACCAGAACGGGCCATCGGGCAGGATGTCCGTCAGCTCGACCGGCACGTGCACGCGGTTCAGCGCTTCCGCGAACCGGCGGAAACTTGCAGCGGCGGATCGACTTCCGGACTGATCCATTCCGGCAACTCCGGCAGCTTTTGCAGCGCCTGCGCGATCGCGCGCCGCAGCGAGCCCAGCGCCAGCCCTTCGGTCAGGGGATAGACCGGATCGATGCCCGACAGTTTTGCAAAACCGGCTTCGTCGCACGACGCGGTCGGGATGCACGATCTGCGGAATGCCGTCGTACATCTGCAGCGGTGCCGGAGACGTAACGCTTGGCGCCGACCGGCAGCAGTTTTCGACATAGCCCGGCTGGGCGCGGAAAAAGGTCAGCACCACGTCGCCGGTGTCGTCGCTGGCATAGACCAGGTACGGCGCGCGGGAATTGCGCGGCGGCGGCGGGCGGTGGCGGTCGACGGTGACTTCCAGCGTCACCACGGTTCCCGCCGACGCGCATCGCGGATTTTCGGTCGCGCCCGGCGATCGATCACGCTGGCCGGCAGATGCAGCAGGAGATCGACCAGCCGCGGCGTTTCATCGCGGCCGAGCAGATAGCGCAACAGCTTGTCCTGCTTCGGCCCGACGCCGGAAAGGCTGGTGACCGGCGCAAACAAGCGGATTGAGGAGAGCAGGGCGCATGGGGGAGATCTATGACCGTTCCCCTTCGTCATGCCCGGCTTTATGCCGGGCATCCGTCTTTTTCTGCATGCCACGACGGCCAGGACATCGGGAGGCGACTCCATTGTGCGAAGCGCGCTTCACGCTTCCTGCCAGGCCATGCCGAGAACTTCCGCCAATACCAAGGCTGAGGCTGACAATCGTCTCTCCATCGCTATATC
>ERZ1370068.3208-contig-2324_pt1 | contig 17558 bp, 21 predicted proteins | sample MGYA00561227_ERZ1370068 | MGnify/ENA primary metagenome ERZ1370068 (study PRJEB38410, sample SAMEA6850437) | metagenome | study: Metagenomic assessment of the ecological functions of the soil: analysis of the soil microbiota associated with the...
TCACCGCCGGCACGTCGAGGAGAAGGCCGCCGAGCGCGAGCCCGGCGCCGCCGCCGATAGTGGCTTTCAGCCAGTCCCGGCGATTGAGCTGCGCGGGCGGGCGGATCGTTCCCGTTCTTCCATGGCACGTCCTTTTGAGACATCAGGCTGACAGCAAACGGTGTGCCCCGGAGACTCCCGGCGATGTGCTTCGTGAAACGGCCTCGCGCGATTGCAGTCTGGTGGAGATCTCTCCGAAATATCGGAGCCGGTCGACATGACGTGAGGCGGCGATCTCATGGATTGCCAATGAATTCCGGCAGGCGGTCGCGCCCGACCGGCAGGAATGAAATTTGCGTAAGCGCGTGCGACGCGTGAATCGGAACGCGCTTCTCTTCGGGCTCGCGCTGATCGGTAGTGGATCGGCGTGACTGCGAGTCGCATGGTCGATGCGCAGCAGCCAGGGGCGACGACAGCGCCCGCGGCACAGCCGACGTCCCGCCATCCGCCACGCCCGCGACGGCCCGGCAAGCGGCGCCTGGCATCACCGCAAGCGCCAGCATCACCGCAAAAACCTGCATCACCGGAAAAACCTGCGTCACCGGAAAAACCAGCATCGCCGCAAGCACCTGCATCACCGCAAGCACCGCGCGTCGCAGCCCTCCGGCTACGCCGGCATGGACACCTGCGTGGTGTGCCACGAGGCCGAGGGCAATAACATCGCGCATTCGCGGCACGGCTGGGCGAAGGATCGCGCGCACGCCGGCGGCCACGCTCGGCTGCGAAAGCCGTCACGGGCCGGGCCAGGCGCACGTGGACGACGACGCGAAGGGGCACATCAAGAAGTTCGGCAGCCCTGAAGCCGATCGAGGTCAACCAGACCCGCCTTTCAGCTGCCACAACCGCGGCAACGCACGCCGCCTGGGAGGGCAGCACGCACGAGCGCGCGCAACCTCGCCTGCACCACCTGCCACAGCGTGCACACGCCCGCAGTCTGCGCGAGCACCAGCTGGTGAAGGCCACCGAGACGCAGTTGTGCGCGACCTGCCATCGCCTGCAGGTGACGCCAAGACCGAGCGCGCGGTGGCGCACATGCCGGTGCGCGAGGGCAAGATGTCGTGCTCGTCGTGCCACAACCCGCACGGGTCGATCAGCAACGTCAAGAGCGCTGAAGGCCGGCAGCTCCGTCGCCGAGTTCTGCACGAGCTGCCACACCGAGATGCGCGGACCGATGCTCTTCGAGCACGCGCCGGTCCGCGAGAACTGCGCCGACCTGCCACGATCCGCACGGATCGTCGAACGATCGGATGCTGCGTGGTCCGCATGCCGATGCTCTGCCAGCGCTGTCACGTCGCGACGCAAGCATCCGGCGACGCTCTACGACAAGGACGCAGATCACGACCGAACAAGAGCAACCGGATGTTCGGCCGATCGTGCGTGAACTGCCACTCGAACATCCACGGCTCGAATCACCCGTCGGGCCAGTTCTTCATGCGGTAAGGCGGAGCCGTATGCGCCGGTTCGCCATCACGACGGATCGCCCTGCTCGGCGTCGCCGCGGTGCCCTGGTGCCGCGCTCGCCCGGCAGGCGAACCGCCACCGGGAACGCCCGCGCCCGCCGTCGCATCTGCGCAGCCGGCTCACTGCCGGCGGCGCAGGCCAAGCCCGCGGAGCAGCCGCGCGCCGCGCCTGAGCCGAGTCCGAGACTGTCGCGCAGTCTCTTTCGAGCCGCACGACAACATTCTCAGCTCGGGGCCGCTTCACGCAGCGTGGACGGCGATGCCGGCGCGCTGGCAGCGCTACGAGGACCAGCGCGACGGGCTGCTGTTCTCGAACTTCCGCTACTCGTTCGCCAGACCGACGGGAATGTGGACTTCGACGCGCGCGCCGACAACGTCGGCTACCGCGACCAGGAGTTCATGGGGCAGTTACGAACCGGATCGGCAAGCTGTCGCTCAGCGGCAGCTGGCACGCAGATCCCGCAGTTCTACAGCGTCGATACGATGACGCCGTACACGGGCACCGGCGGCACGCTGGTGCTCGACGACGACGACGCAGCGTGCGCGATCCAGAACGGCGATCCGGCGAAGCTCAGCGCGCATCGTCGCCGCAGTTCGACCTGCGCGAGCGGCGCGACATCGGCCGTTTCGACATGGTCGCGACGCCGAAGCCGAACCTCGACGTCACGGCGCAACTTCACCACGCACAGAAGCACGGCGGCGAGCTGCCCTTGGGGGCCAGCTTCGGCTTCAGCAACGACGTCGAGGTGGCGCTCCCGTACGATTCGCGCACCAACGACTTCACCATCGGCACCGAGTGGACGAACACGCGCAACGATGCTGCGTGTCGCCATACACGGCTCCTGGTTCGACAACCTCGCGCGCAACGCTGATCTGGGACAGCCCGCTGCGCCTCGACGACGCGTCGGCGGCGCCCGGGCACGCGGACGCATGCCGCTCTGGCCGTCGAACTCGGCCCAGACCGATCAGCTTCGGCGGCTACACCAAGCTGGCGCACAAGCACGCAGGTGACCGGCTCCTTCTCCTACGGACTGTGGAGCAACGACGAGCCGCTGCAGCCCTTCACGATCAACAGCGGCGCTGCCGCAGATCGCGCTGCCCGCGCGCGAACACCGACGGCGAAGCGCACGTCGTTCTCGACCAACCTGAGCCTCACCTCGCGCCCGTCGACCGACTGGCGGTTCAGCGCGCGCGTTCCGGCGCTACGACTACAACAACAACCTCATGCCCGACCGTCGATCACGGACATGCATCAGCTACGATACGCTCGGTGTCAGACGACGCCCACCGGCGGTCCAGACCTCTACGCGCACAGCCGGACGAACTTCGACGGCGACGCCACGTGGACGAAACTGATGCCGTTCGCGGTCACGGTCGGCTACACGCACAACCGCGAACGGCTACGATGCGCGGATCGTTCGAGTCGACCGGCGAGAACGTGTTCCGCGTGTCGGCCGACGCCGTCGGATCCTCGTGGCTCACCTTCCGGACGCAACTACGAGTACGGCAGACCGCACCGGCTCAGGGCTCGACGAATCGCAGCTGACGGCGATTGGCGAGCATCCCGGAGATGCGCCACTACGACCTCGCCGATCGGACGAGGAACCGCTTCGTCGGCACAGGTCGATATCGTGCCGTCGGACGCGCTGACGTTCAGCGTGCAGCGCCGGCGTCCTCACGGACGACTTCAACAACAGCTTCTACGGCCTGCAGGATTCCGCGGCTTCGCAACGTTTCGCTCGGCGTCGATTACCACCGGCCGAGCGGCCTCGGCGCGGGCGGCACCTACAACTACGAGCGCTACGCCGGACTGCAGCGCTCGCACGAGGGGGATTCGTCCGGACGGCGCCAGTTCACCGATCCGCTGCGCGACTGGACCGCCGATTCGACCGAGACGGTGCACTACTTCTCGATCTACGTCAACCCGCCGCGCATCGGGCAAATACGGAGATCCGCGTTCACGTCACGACTTCAGCCACGCGAGGGGCAACTACCTCTACGACCATCCCGGCGGGCGGCCCTATACCGCCGCCCAATCAGCTGCCCAACGTGTTCAACAAGCTGCAGCAGCTCGCATCTCGACGTGCGGCACCGGCTCTCCAGCCGCCTCGCCGCGCTCGTTCTTATCGCCTACGAGCCGCTGAGCATCTACGACTTCGCGTTCGATCCGAGCGTGGTCAACGGCATCGTGCAGCCGAGCTCGCTGGTCATGGGCTATACGTGTATCGGCCCTACACGGCGCACTCGGCGGTGTTCGGCATTCTGTATCACTGGTGAGTTGCACCGCGCGGAAGAGGAGACACGATGCAGAGAGTAACCATGACGCCGAGCCTGTTCGTCGACCGGCGTCGCCGTCGCGCTTGTCGCCGGCGTTCCAGGCGCGGCGCGAGCGCAGGATGCGGCGCAAAGGGGCAGCAGGTCTACGCCGCCCAGAAGTGCTCGGTGTGCCATTCCATCGCCGGCAAGGGCGGCAAGAGCAGAACCCGCTCGACGGCGTCGGCGCGAAGCTCTCGGCCGACGACATCCGCGCAGTGGATCGTCGATCCGGTGGCGATGGCGCCGAAGACGAGCTCGACCAAGAAGCCGCCGATGCCGAAGAAGTGCGGCAAGCTGCCGGCGGCTGACCTCGACGCGCTCGTCGCCTACATGCAGAGCCTGAAGTAGAGCCGGGCCGTGCCAGACGCGCGACTCTCGTCCGACATCCGGTCGCGCTCGCGGGCGCTGCTGCTGACCACGGCGAGCGCGGTGGCTTTCATCGCGCTGCTGGTCGCCGGAGCTGCTGGGGCTGTTCGACAATCCGTACGCCGGCGCTGCGTCGTCTTCGTCGCCGTCCCGGCGCTCGTTCGTGACTCGGCCTGCTGCTCATTCCGCTCGGCATGTGGCTGGAGCACCGCAGGCTGCGCGCCACCCGGGCGCCGAGCGCGAGTGGTTCGTCATCGACTTCCGATCGGCCGGCGACCCGCCGCAGGGCGATGCTGGTCGCTGGCGCTGACGGCCGTCAACATCGTGATCGTGCTGCTCGCCGGCTACGGCTCGCTGCACTACGATGGAGTCGCCGTCGTTCTGCGGCCAGACGTGCCACACGCCGATGCATCCGCAGTTCACCGCGTGGCAGGACGCGCCGCACTCGCAGGTCACGTGCGTGCAATGCCACATCGGCGAAGGCGCACGCGCGTTCGTCCACTACAAGCTGAACGGCATGCGGCAGCTGTATCACGTCGTCACGGGCAGCTACCCGCGGCCGATTCCCGGCGTGTGGCCGACCTGCGTCCGGCGCATCGAGGTCTGCGGCACCTGTCACTGGGCCGGCAAGGACTTCGGCGACGTCGTCCGCGTCAAGCGTGAGTACGCCGACGACGAGGCGAACACCGAGACGGCGACGATCCTGCAGATGCACGTGGGCGGCCCGGCGCGCCGACGGCCGGCGGCCGCGCCATCCACTGGCACGCCGATCCGCGCGTGCAGGATCGAATTCATCTACACCGACGCCGAGCGGCAGACCATCCCGTACGTCAGCGTACCAGACGCGCAGGGCCAGGTCCGCGAGTACGCCGCCGAGGGCGACGACGCCCGACGAGCTCGCGCAAGGGCAGCCGGCGCACGATGGACTGCATCGACTGCCACAACGTCGCGGCGCATCGCGTCGCGCCGGCGCCGGAGCAGGCGGTGGATCGCGGCGATCGCGGCCGGGCGGATCGACCGCGCGCCTGCCGTTCGTCCGTCGCGAAGGCGTGCGCCTGATGAAGGCGAGCCACGCAGACGCCAGCGACGACGCCGCGCGAGACGATCGACGACGAATTGCGAAAGTTCTACACGTGCAGCAGGGCAGCGGCGCCGATGCCCAGGTCGCCGGCGCCGTCGCCGTCGCTGCAGGACATCTACCGGCGCAACGTGTTTCCGACATGAAGGTCACCTTCGGCACCTATCCGGACAACCTCGGACACATCACGTCGTCCGGGTGCTTCCGCTGCCACGACGGCAGCCTCGTGGCGAAGGACGGCAGTTCGATTAACTCGACTGCGAGCACGCCACAAGCAGATCGAAAAACCCTGACGGTTTCGCTTGGCCGCCGTTGGACGAAGCCTGCGAGTCGGCGGATTCGTCGGGGCGCCGGGCGCAGCCACCAGCGCGATCTCGACTCGAAATCGCGGGCCTCGAAAAACTTACGCCGCTGGAATCCGATCCGGGTTCCTGAGCCGTCGTGTCAGCCGCGCGTCGTCCTGACATCGACCGGGCGACCACGGCACCATGTGCCTCCGCGCGGTATACTCGCGGGCCCGATCATGGCTGCCGCGTCGAGTCCACCTGACATCTTCTATGGCCCCGAACCGTGACGAGTGCAGACTTTGAAGTTTTCGATGGGCGATAGAAGATGTCCGGACCCGCCTCCGTTCTCGTCTGGGCGGTTTGCGTGGCGCAGCTTCGCCGCATCCGCCGGCCCGCCGCGCTCATGCTGACAGCGATCGTGTGCAGCGTGACCGCGTCGCGCATGGGCAGCAGATCACCGCGAGGGTGCGGCCGGCACCGACGCCGGTGTGGAACAAGGGCATCAAGCCAGTCGATGCCGAGAGCTATTACAACGCCATCGAGTGCGGCAAGCAGGGCGGCGCCAGTCCCGCGTGCGTCTTCTGGGACACGGGCTTGTGCGCGAATACCGACTTCACGCTGACGTGCAGCACCGGCTGCAAGCAGGTCGCTACCGCTTAGTCTGGACCGCGGTGAGCCGCAAACAGCCCGGTGCCAAAGCCGAAATTTCCAGGCCGCGCAGCGTCCAGCGCGTGACGATCGGCGTGACGCAGGCCAAGGGCGCGAAGCAACGCGCTGAAGGATCTCGTCGTCCTGCGCGCCGGCAAGCCGGCGGCGACGTTCGAGCGCTCGCGCCTAGCGCCGGTGGCGGCACCGCTTTACGTCTCGACTGCGCGGCATTCGCGCCAACGGCCGACGTGACGATTCAGATGATCGGCCAGCAGAAAACGCTCGGTTGCCTTTTACCGCAGGCGGTGCTGCACCAGCTGCGGTAGCAGCAGCGCAGCTGCCGCCTCGGCAACAGCACGCACTGCACCTTCCTTGAGCTGGCGTCGGCAGATTGGCAGCTTAATCGTGCTGATGAACGCGTAACGGGCTCAGCCTCCGCAGTCCGTCTACTCAGCAGGGAGGATACGAACTCATGCGATATCTCACCTCTCGACGCTGACGGCCTGCGCACTCGCTGGAGCGATCAGCGTCTTCGCACGTAAGAACCACCACAGAATCCGCCTCCAGCGCGGCAACCGCCGCAGAGCGCTGAGGCCACACCACACTGACGGGCTGTGTGCAGGAAGCCAAGACAACCGATGGCGGAACTGCATACATCCTGAACAAGGTCCAGGGTGGCACGGCCGAGATGTATTTGCTCCTCGGTCCGCCCCCTTCGGAGTTGGCAACGCATCTCAATCACAAGGTGTCAGTGAGCGGCCAGGTGAAGCAGCCAGCTCCAGCGAGCAGACTCCCGCGGAACAACCGCCCTCGGAGAAGAAGGTCTTGCGGCCACCGTCCATCCAGATCGAAACCGTGACGATGGTTGCCGAGACCTGTCAATAGCGATCGGACGGCCTCGGTCTGCCCGGAGTCATTTTGGGCAGACCAGAGACCTGTGAGCGCGATCCGGACTAGGACCGAGCGGACCGATATCTAGACGAGCGCTCTACGGCTCAGACCAGCGAATAGACACGGTGACGGTTCAGGCTCCGCCGCGCTGGCCACAGTAGTTGTCTCACCCGGCCTCTGGCTGGGCGAGTCTGAGATGCCGCGCGCGAAAGCTTGACTCATTTGCCAAGCGCTTCCCGGCCTGACGGTATGAGGGCGGAGCTCTCGCTAGAGTTCCGCGCCGCCTCTTGATCGGCACGCGCGCCTTTCAGTTCCTCGAACCAGTTCAGCACCACCTGAATCTTCAGCGGAGCCACCGGCAGAACCATTGCTGCCGATGTCGGTGCGGAGGCCGAGGAAACGCTTCTGCCGTCGCGCGTGATGCCGGCCGTGCGCGCGGCCGTCGGCGGCGCGTTCACGAACGGCCGCGGAATGAGCACGGCGTCGCCGAAGGCAAACGTCGGCGTCAGCCGAGACGGGCACCGCGAGGAATCGATTGCCCGGCCAGGGGTGTGGAAGAGCTCGCGGCCGTCGGCGACCACATCGGGTGGTGGCCGTCCTCCTCTGCTTTGAGATCTGGTAGCGCGCACCCGTACGCGGATACGGCTCGACGTAGAGCGACGGACTGCGACGTGCCCAGGACGGGTCTCACGCTGTAGGCCACCCACTTGCCGTCGGGTGAAAACGGCGTCGCTCGGGGCATCTGACTCCAGCGACGAGAACGCCGGTCACCTTCCGTCCGCGAGCGACAAATCCAGATCGACACGTGCTCGGGACGAATCTCATCGAACAACAGATGTTTGCCGTCAGGCGACCAGGATTGCGGCTTGTGACTGGCGCCCTGTTCGGGCCGCGTCAGACGCGTGGCGGTATCGGTGCCGTCCGCACGCTGCCACCAGATGCCCGCGTCGCCCTCGCGTGTCGATTCAAAGGTCACCGCGCCTGCCCGTCGGCCGACCCCACCGGCGACGAATTGCGGCCCGCCGAAGGTCAATCGTCTCGCGGCGCTCGACTTCGAGAAACCATAGATCCAGATCGCGGCTTCCTTGCCGTCGTCGGACGGCCACCGCCAGCAGCGTGCCATCAGGCGACACGCGCGGCAGTGACGGCGGGCCGAGCGCGTGCGTTCAACGACTCGGCCGCACCCATGCGATCGAAAAGGGCGAGTTGCATCGAGGCGGCGCCGACCGAGACCGGGCCGTGCAAATGGACCAGCGATCCGTCATCCGAGACGGCGTAGTGCACGCGCGCCGGTCGTGCTCCGGCGCGGCGCGGCGGACGCCTTCGATGACGGCAATGGGCTCGCCCACCACCGCCCGCCGCGTCTTGTCGAACGGGCACGCGAACACGACGCCGCCGCGGCCGAACATGAGATGGCCCGACGCGACATAGCGGCCATCGGTCGCGTTCTCGACGAGCACCGTCCGGCTCGCCCGTGCGGAGCGACTGGGCGACGATCTTCGCCCTGATCCCATGACGACATGAACCGCGCGTGCCGAGCGTGAAGATCAGGCGTGTCGCCATCGGGGAGCAGCTGCGGCACGTAGATCTCTTCGCGTCCGGTGAGCCTGACGACGACTTCCGATTTTCCGCCGTTGCTCGAGACACGTTTGATGCCCTGTCCCGTGTCGGCGAAGTAGATGTAGCTCGCCCTGCCAGGTCAGGCCGAGATCCGCCTTCCGAGAGCGGGGACAGCGTGGTCAGCGCATTGCCGCTCCAGCGTCACACGCTTCAGCGTTCGATCGTTGGCCGCCCAGAACACCAGCGATGCGGCCGTCCGGCGAGAACGCGGGATGCGTGCTGACGTCATCCCTTCGGTGCCGGGGACCAGGCTGCGCGGTCATTTCGGAGACGGGCCGCACGTAGACCTTGTCACCGCGAGAACGACCGTCTTGCCGTCGGCGCGAGCGCCAGCACCTGGCGATTGAAGTTCGTGAAGAGCGCGGACTCGGCGCTGATGGGAACGGAGAACCGCACGACCTGCGGGCTCGTCACCTTCGGCCGCAAGGACCAGACAGTCCCACCGGCGATCGCAGTCGACAGCACGACGGCGACGGCCACGGAAGCAGCACGCGCCCAGAGCGGTCGCGCCGGCATCGCGACCGCCGGCGACGGCGACAGCCGGCCCGGCGTTGGCTCCGCGAGTGATGTATCGATCTTCTCACGCACGTCGCCCATCGCCTGCCAGCGCTGACGCGGCGATTTGGCCAGACATCGCCGCAAGAGCCGCGTCAGTCGCGGATCCAGCGTCTCGGGAGCGCGTCGCCCACTCAGGTTCGCGCGCGCGAGCACGGAGGCGAGGATGTCAGTCACCGAGTCGCCGGGAAACGCCTGGCAGGCGGTGAGGAGCTCGTAGAGCAGGCGCAGCCGAACGAGAACATGTCGCTCCGGTGATCGGCGGGCATCCCCTCTCGCCTGTTCCGGCGACATGTAGGCCGCCGTGCCGAGAATCATGCCGCGCCGTGCGTCGCCGCGCATGCGACAGCGTCGATGAGACCGAGAGGTCGGGCGTCGATCCGCCGCCGGATCCAGCGCCTTCGCCAGACCGAAGTCGAGCACCTTCACGCGCGCCGTCGCGCGTGACCTTGACGTTCGCGGGCTTGAGATCGCGATGGACGATGCCGCTGCTCGTGCGCGGCTTCGAGCGCGTCGGCGATCTGCCGCGCGATCGGCGAGCGCCTCGTCGACCGGCAGCGGTCCGCGCGCCACGTGATCCGGCCAGCGTCTCGCCTTCCGACGAGCTCCATCACCAGCAGGTGGCGCGCCGCTGTTTTCCTCGAAGCCGTAGATGCGCCGCGATGTGCGGATGATTGAGCGCCGCCAGCGCCTTGGCCTCGCGCGTGAATCGCGCGACGCGATCGGCGTCGGCCGTCGAGGCCGTCAGGGAGCACTTTGATGCGCGACTTCGCGTCCGAGCTTGCGTATCGCGGGCGCGATACACCTCGCCCATGCCGCCGGCTCCGAGGAGAGAGACGACTTCATAGACGCCGATACGCGCACCTGGGGATAGGGCCATGGCCGGCTGAGCTGGCCACTATTGTAGCCGGGGTGGCTGGTTGACCAGGTTCCCGAGGAGGCGATCCCCGTGCGCAAGAAGCTGCATCACCGCGTTCGGCTGTCGTGCGCCTCGGACGTCCCGCGCGGCGACGGCCGCGAAGGCCATTACGTCGGCATGACGGGTCTGCCGCTCGAGGAGCGCTTCGCGACAATCACAAGCGACGGCTGGCGGTACAAGGCGGCGCGCGACCGTGCGCGGAATTGCGGGCCGCGCTGGCGTGGGAACTGTCCCGAGGGTATCCCGGCGATGTCGTACCCGGGAAGCCGCATTGACCGAGCCCACGCTCGCGGACGATCTCCGCGATCTTGGCTATCTGGGTCTATGGGCCGACGAACCGGACGGGCGCAGCTTCGCTCGGCAGCGGCGAGAGCGACGTCTCCGAAGCGCCAGCCCGCTAAGGGTCGCACGTCGCGGCGATCGCCATCGTGGGCGCGGTCGCGCCGCAGCGCGCCGGCGACACCGTCCAACTCCTCCTTGACCGCCGTGGTCTTCACCCGTCCCGTCGCCGGATCCTGTGTGGTCGTCGCTGTGGTCTTCGGTGGAACGTTCTCGCTCAATTGACCCTTCACCTCGACGCGGTGGCCGAGATGCGACTGCAACTCGTCGCGCGTCAGACCGGTGATCCGGATACACGGTGGTTGCGACGGGTCTGCCGGCAGACGTGGTCGCGTGGCCGGACGTTGCTCCCTCGCCGCCCACGGCGATCTGGCTACCGGCGGGAACGGCGATCGCGGGCGTGCGGATCAGGAACTCCTCGCCGGTGGGTAAGGCGGGGCCGCGCACAAGGCAGCCGACGATCGTCGTGGCCCGATCGAGTTTGCCGGGCTGCTCCGGCTGCGCCTGGGTGTAAGCGGCGGTTGCTGTCGCGAAGCACAACCATGCGACGGCCGTGAGTTGACGTGGTGCTCGTGTCATCCCTGCCTCCAGCTCTTGAATCACGGCGTATTCGATGCAAGTTGGGGCCGGACGAACACGACGCGACCAGAGTCAACGTCTCGCCAGGTGAGCGGTCGCTCAGCACCCAGTCGAGCACCGGATCGCGCCCTGCGTGAAATCACCTGCGGTCGCTGGCACGGACACGCGTGGCCTGATGCCTGCGTCTTCGATCACCTGGTCATCGGCGGTGTATTCGATCCAGCGGGAAACGGTGTACGTCCAGCCGGACGCCAGCGGAAAACGTCCCGGGATTTCCGGACGCGCCCCGCCGTTCGATCGCCGACGAGCGTCACGTGCGGCAGTTGCCGCATCGCGGCGATGAAGCCCTCGTTGCTGCTCGCGCACCGCGCGCCAATCAGCACGAGCACCGACCCGGTGTATTGCCACGCGCCGCGCGGGCTGAGGACACGCGGCATGGCCGGTCCGAAGTCACTGTGCGCACGGGCCACTGCGGAACCTGACGTAGCCGGTATTCACCGGGGAAGGCGCGAAGCGCCCGGCGACGTCGAATGCCAGCTGGTCGTTGCCGCCGCCGTTCATCCGCACGTCGAGGATCAGCTTCCGGCGCACTGCGGAAACCGCTCGAGGGCGCGGCGTCAAAATCCGCAGTGCGAATGCTCGTGGTGTTCCAGCCACCGATGGCGAAATAGGGAACGCCGTCCAGCACGCCGTAACCCCAGTCGCTCTGGCCCTGGGTCCAGTTCGCCCGGCCGATGTACTGCCACACCGATCGATCCCAGTTGACGAACGCCGACGACGTATACGTCGCGAGCGTGGCGCCGCCGGCATCGCGCAGGACCACGTGCAGGTCGGTGCAGTTGGCCGAGCATCTCGCGGATCACGCTGATGAACCCGGCCTGATCGTTCGCCGCAATCGCCCGCGGACGAAATGACGTGCGGGAGCGTTCCAGTCAATCTGCTTGTAGTCGAAGTAGTGTACTCCCGGTCGAACGTCATCCATCAGCGAATCGAACTGCGCGCTGAAATCGGCGGGCGGCGGCGAGGGTGCAGTCGGCGAGCGGCCGGAGCCGCACGCACGTCGCGGTCACCGCGGACGCGCACAGCAGGGCGGAGTGGCAGGAGTCGTCTCGAAGACACGATCCGTCTCGCAACGAGGCGGCGTGGCTCGAGCACGCCACGCCCGCTCCCATCGCCTGTCGATGGGTAGTTTCGCTCGCAGGCGAAGGCGGCGTCAACTCGCGGGGCAGCCCGCATAGAATGTGGCGTTCGCTACAGCGCCACAGACCACATGCAGAGCCGCCTTTCTCGCCTTCGACGTCACTCCCTGAACGCGACACGCCGCGCAGGCTCCCATGTCCCCTCACCACACGTGTTCTCATTGCGCTCGTTCTCGGCATCGTCGCGGGGACTCGTCATCCGCGCCTGCACCCGGCGCCGGCGCTCCTCTCCCCCGGTCAGCTTCGTCGAACCCATCGGCACGCTCTGGGTGAATGCGATCCGCATGACGGTCGTGCCGCTCGTGGTGTCGCTGCTCATCACCGGAGTCGCCTTCGTCTCGCGACATGACGTTCGTGCGCACGACCGGCGTGCGGACGCTGAGTGACGTTTCTCGCGCTGTTGATCCTCTGCGGCATCGTCGGATTGCTGATCGCTGCCACCGATGTTCTCGTGGCTCACGATCGACGCCGCCACGGTCGCCTCTGCTCCGCGGTTCCCGCCAGTGCGCCGCCCCCAGCGGGTGAGACGCCCGGGTTCGTGGACTGGGTCCTGACCATCATTCCGACCAATCCAGTCAGGGCCGCTGCCGATGGCGCGATCCTGCCGCTGGTCGTGTCTCGCTCCGCGTTCGGGCTGGGAATCCTCACCGATCGCCGACCGGCGACGCGCCGCTGTCGTGACGTTCTTCGCCGGGGTCGGCGATGCGATGCTCGCCATCGTCTCGGCGATCATCGCGCTCGCGCCGATCGGCGTGTTCGCGCTGATTCTGCCGCTCGCGAGCCGCACGGGACTTGCGGCAGCCGGCGCGCTCGCCTACTACATCGCCATCATGGCGATCGCGCAGATGCTGTTCCTGCTCATGCTCTACCCGATCGTCGCGGTGGCTGGCGGCATCCCGATGCTGCGGTTCGGCCGCGCCGCGCTCAATTCGCAAGCGGTGGCGTTTGCCTCGAGCTCCTCGCTGGCCTCGTTGCCGGCGCTCATCGACGGCGCCGATCCGCGGGCTGCGCCTGCCGGGCGAACGTGAGCGGCGTCGTGCTCCACGCTTGCCGTGTCGGCGTTCAAGATCGGAGGGCCGATGATCTTTCTGATCGCGGCCGTGTTCCTCGGTCGTCTCTACGGCGTGTCGCTGACCATCACTCAGCTCCTGACGGTCGCGCTGACGGGCATGGTCGCGAGCTTCGCCGCGCCCGGTGTGCCGCACGGCTGGCTGCTGGTGGTCACTCCCGTGGTGGTTGCCATGGGAATCCCGGCGGAAGGCGTGGGGCTGCTGATCGCCGTGGACGCCGTTCCCGATCTCTTCGCGACGATGCTGAACGTGACGGGTGATCTGGCGGCCGCAGCAATCGTCTCGCGAGGAGTCAAGGGCAGCGGCGGAGACGCGGTGCCGACGGCGAGCCAGAGCTCCTCTTCAAGCTCAGCAGCTAAAGATGCGCATCCCGCTTTATTTCATCGTCGCCTTTTGACCCATCTCGCGGCATCATCCTTGGCGCGTCCGGCGGCATTTCGTTTCGCGGCGCTTCGCACAAGGAGCAGAACAAGATGGCCAAGACAGGCGACGAAACCCAAGGGCACGGGTCTGGCCGTGCACATCGGCTTGAACGCGGTCGATCCCGCGCACTGCGAGGGATGGAGCGGACCGCTCAACGCCGTGCGAGGCCGACGCGAACGACATGGCGGCCATTTCCAAGGCGTTCAAGTTCAAGCCGACGCACGCTGCTCACGGCACAGGGACCCGCGCGAAGCGCTCGCCGCCATGCGCGCCGCAGCTAAGAAGCTGAAGAAGGGCGACTTCTTCCTGCTCACCTATTCCGGGCACTGGCGGGCAGGTCGCCGACGTCACCGGCGAAGAAGACGACAACGCAGGACGAGACGTGGTGCCTCTTCGACGGTCAGCTCATCGACGACGAGCTGTACCTCGAGTTGAGCCGCTTCGCCTCCGGCGTGCGGATTCTCGTGCTGTCGGACAGCTGCCACAGCGGCACGCGTCACACGCGATCGGCCCGGTGCCGCCGCCGCCGGGCACGAGGTCCAAGATGATGCCGCCGGACGTTGCGCGCAAGACCTACGCGGCCCACAAAGAGTTCTACGACGGATTGCAGACGGCGGTCAGCAAGGTGACCGCCAAGCTGCCGGATCCCGACACCATGCTCTGCACGTGACGGTCGATCCGCGGGTCGTGAAGCTCGCGACGAAGTTCAAGCCCGCGGGTGGTCCTGATCTCGGGCTGCCAGGACAACCAGACGTCGCTCGACGGCGATCACAACGGCGCATTCACGGAACAACTCCTCAAGGTGTGGAACACCGGCGCGTTCAAAGGCACCTACGTCACGTTCCACGCGCAGATCAAATCGGGCCTGCCGGCGTCGCGGAGACGCCGAATCTCTTCGCGCTCGGCTCCGCTGCGGCATTCATGCAACAACAGCCGTTCACGGTCTGAGGACGGCCGGATCCGTCCGCGCCTGGCGTTGATGTAGCCTTGCGGTCGAGGAGTCGATTGCATGAGACGCGTCGCGTGGTTGATCGGCACGGCCACTATCGTGGCGGGTGGCATGGCGGACGGGCTTTGTGGTTGACCACCTCGCCGCTCAGACGCCATCCGATCGAACCGCTGCACTTTCACCACGTGCACCTGAACTCGATGGATCCGGGGCAGCGGCCGCGTATTACCCGAAGCCGTTCGAGAAGTCCGCGACGAAGACGACCTACAACGGCTTCGAGGCCGTAAAAACCGGCAACGGTCTACATTCTGTTCACCAAGGTCTCCACGCCGCCGCAGAACGAGCTGACCGGCCCGCAGACCTCGGTGTGGCACTTCGGATGGAACACGCCGAACTCGCGCGAGCATAACGATCGGTTCCGCGCGATGGGCCTGCACGATCGCGCAGATGTGGGACGCCGCGGACGGCACAGCTCGTCGATCATGTCGAGCGACACGCTGCCGGGTTTGCCGACGCAGGAGCAGATTCTCGAGATGCGCGCGAAGGGCACGCAGCCGACGCGTCGAGGGCGGATTCGGTTACCTGCGCGGACCCGACGGCGCGATGATCGAGAACGCGCAAGCGGGCACCGCCGAGCGCTTCAATCACGTGCACATGTATCACGAGCATCCGAACGTGCGCGCGATGAACTGGTATGTCACGCACCTCTGGCGCGAAGATGCCGGCCGCGCCGAGCCGGCGCCGACGCCGCCGCAGGCGCTCGAGAACTGCCAGACCAAGACTTACGCGCCGCCGACGTGGCCGTCGTTTGCCAAGACCGGCTTCGTGCGCGATCCGTCGGGCGGCGTGACGCTCGACGACATCTCGGAGTGACTGATGACATCTCGATCTCGATCACGCCCGTGGCCGGGCGGCGGCCCTGCGAGACACGCGCGGCAAGCTCGTCGATCATTGGGCGGTGAGCACGGCCGACCTGAACGCGACCGTCGCGCGGCTGAAGCGCGAGGGCGTCAAGTTCCTCGAAGAGATGCAGCCGTGGGGATCGTCGCGCGCGGCGATGATCGAAGGCCCCGGACCGGATCGCCATCGAGATTGTCGAGGCCAAGTAAGCGCCGACGGGTTGGCAGGACTACGCGCGGCAGCTCGTCGCCTCCCCTGCGAAAACTCAGTGCGCATGGCGCAGAACGCCGCCTCGATCTGCGCTACGGCCTTCGCGCGAGCGGATCTATCCGCTGTCGCCGTTCGTATCGGAAGGTTCGCCACACGTGACCGGTGAGCACGCAGGTCGCGGCGCTCGCGCGCCACTCTCTTCGATCCCCTCAAGCGCTTGCCCCATCGAGCTCGGACGACGTGCTGGTCGACGTCGGCTGCGGGCGAGACCAGCGCTCGATTCGCTCTACTGGCTGAGTCGCGGCTTCACCAACGCCATCATCGGCATCGAGATCAGCGAGCAGGTCGCCGCCGAGACCAGAACGCGTCTCGGTTCATTCGGGAACGTGACCATCGTCGCCGGGAACATCGCGGATCGTCCTGCCGCCGGCGGGCAGCCGTGTTCTTTCTCTACAACCCGTTCGATCTCCGGATGATGCGAGGGTTCCGCGATGCGCTCATCCGCGACACCAGCCGGGCGCCACGTCTCTGCGCGTCGTCTACTGCCAAACCGGTACCGGAGATCGATCGCGTTCGAAGAGGACGGCCGCTGGGAAATCGAGCGGCGCCCCGAAGTCGCCGGACCTCGCTCTTCCGGTGCGGCGTATATTCGATCTGAAGGAGACGGAGCCGGCTACGGCGCGCTGACCTTCTTGACGAGCGCGACGGACTTGGGATTTGACTGCATCGCGTCGAGATAGAGCTTCACTTTCGCGGCCGGCAAGCGATAGCCCGCTGCGATCAACGCGTCGAGGCCATCGTGTCCCGAAAACAGACCGAACTCGAAGGCCGTCAGACCGGCCTGATTGACGGCGTTGAGCTTCGCACCGGCCTTAAGCAGCGCATTCATGACCACCGCCATCGCAGCCGCTCGACGCGGCCTGCATGAGCGGCGTGTTGCCCGTGTTCGTCGGCGATCGACGCGTCGGCGCCGCGCGCGACTGAGGAGTTGCACCAGGGTGACGGTGTCCTTCGACGTGGGACGGACATCTCGCTGCACGCGGCCTGCGGAACACGACCGTGAGCGGCGTCTCCTTGTTCGAGAACGAAGGGATCGCGCGGCGACATGCCGGCATCGAGAAACGCGCGCGTCAGCTCGATGTCGTTGTCGCCCAGCGCCTGGTAGAACTGCTCGGCCTCGAACTCCACCTTGCGCGCACGAATCACCGACAGTCCCCGTGCCTCATCCTCGGCGTTCGGCTTCGGCGCGAGTGGCCGGCGGCGGCGTGTTGCGACTTGGCAGGCGGCGCCGCGCGACAGCCGTGCGTCCGGTGACGGGCGTCGTGCGATCGCTCATGCGCTCGATCGCTTCCGCCGCCCGCCTTCTGACCGCAGCGCTCGCATCGCCCTTCAGCTTCTGCAGGTCCGCAGCCACGCTTTTCGCCTCCGGTCCGCGATGCTCCTCAGTGCTGCAGGCGCCGGGTGCGCAAGCCTTGGGAAGCGACGTGTTCGCCGCGACGCCCATCAGCAATGACGCCGACTGCGCGCTGTCGAGCGCCAGCGCGCGTCGAGCGTCTCCACGGCGTTCTCCCTGACGTCCATGTCGGGATCCGTGTCGATCGCCGCCTGCACCACCGGCAGCGCCGCTTTCGCCATAGTCGCCTTCGCCGCCGCCGGCGCTGTTCCCGTGCGACCGATGATGGAGCAATACGTAACTGAACGGGAAGTACA
>ERZ1370068.2168-contig-1329_pt1 | contig 17544 bp, 21 predicted proteins | sample MGYA00561227_ERZ1370068 | MGnify/ENA primary metagenome ERZ1370068 (study PRJEB38410, sample SAMEA6850437) | metagenome | study: Metagenomic assessment of the ecological functions of the soil: analysis of the soil microbiota associated with the...
CGTGGCGGGCGATGCGTGCTCGGCCTCCTTCCGCCGGCACGTGCACGCGAACGGCTTCTGCTCGTGCGCGCGCTGTCGGCGAGGACGACTTCGACGCCGACCTGCTGCTCGCGCCGACACCGGCTCTACCTCGACGACGTGCGCGCTGCGCGGCGCGGGCCGACGTGCAGGCGCTCGCGCACGTCACCGGCGGCGGGATCCTCGGCAACCTCGCGCGCGTGCTGCCCGACGGCGTCGGCGTCGAGCTCGACTGGGACGCCGTGGGAGCGCCCGCCGGTGTCTCGCGTGGCTCGACGAGCAGCGTCGCCGAGGAGGAGCAGCGGCGGGTCTTCAACCTCGGGATCGGATGCTGCGCGGTCGTGCCGGCCGCCGATGCCGGCGCAGGCGCCGTGATCGGGCAGGCTCGTGTGATCGGCGTCCTCGTCAGCGGCGAGGGCACGAACCTGCAGGCGCTGATCGACGCGGGCCTGCCGATCGTGCGCGGTCGCGTCAGCAACCAGCGCCGGCGCGCGCGCGCTCGAGCGGGCAGAGGCGGCCGGCATCGCGGCCGCCGCCTTCGAGCTCGACGAGTTCGACGACCGCGAGGCGCGCGACGCGGCGATGGCCGACTGGCTCGACGGAGCACGGCGTCGACCTCGGTCGTCTGCGCCGGGTACATGCACCTGCTGCGCGCGCTGCTTCCTCGACGCGCTTCCCGGACCGGATCGTGAACACGCACTCCGGCGCCGCTGCCCGAGTTTCCCGGCGCGCACCCGATCGACGACGTGCTCGCGGCCGGCGTGCCGGAGACCGCGGCGACCGTGCACTACGTCGACGAGGGCGTCGACACCGGCCCCGTGATCGCCGCCGAGCGCGTGCCGGTGCTGCCCGACGACGACGCCGAGTCGCTGACGGCCCGCGTGCAGGCGGTCGAGCACCGGCTGCCTGCCGCAGGTCGTCCGAGAGCTGATCCGTGATCCGCGCGCGCTGATCTCCGTCTACGACAAGCACGGGCCTCGACGACGTTCGCGCGCGGGCTCGCCGAGCTCGGCTGGCGAGCTCGTCGCGAGCGGCGGCACCGGCCGCGTTCCTGCAGAAGATCGGCCTCGCCGGTGACGCACGGTCGAGGAGCTGACCGAGGTGCCCGAGATGCTCGGCGGCCGCGTCAAGACGCTCCACCCGCGCATCCACGCCGGCGATCCTCGCGCGCCGCGACGCGAGCCGACGACATCGCCGCGCTCGACGAGCACGGGATCGAGCCGTTCGACCTCGTCTGCGTCAACCTCTACCCGTTCGAGGAGGTCGCCGCGCGGCGCGCGGTCGGCGAGGAGGAGGCGGTCGAGATGATCGACATCGGCGGCCCGTCGATGCTGCGCGCGGCGCGCGAAGAACTTCGCGCACGTCGCGCCCGTCTGCAGCCCCGACGACTACGACGCAGGTGCTCGACGAGCTGCGCGAGCACGGGCGAGCTCTCGCTCGAGACGCGCCGCCGGCTCGCCGGCGAGACGTTCGCGACGACCGCCGCCTACGAGGCCGCGATCGCGAACTGGTTCGCCGACCCGGAGGCGCTTCCCGACCGCGCTCGCTGCCCGGCTTCGACGAAGGAGCTCGAGCTCGCCTACGGCGAGAACCCGCACCAGCGGCGCGGCCTACTACGCCGGAGCGCGGCGCGCGACGGCACCTGCTCTCGCGCGTCGAGCAGCTGCACGGCCGCGAGCTCTCGTTCAACAACCTGAACGACCTCTCGGCGGCGCGGCTGCGTCGCGCGCGAGTTCGCGCTGCCCGCGTGCGTGATCGTCAAGCACGCGAACCCGTGCGGCGTCGCGGTCGCGGGCTCGATCGAGCAGGCGTACGAGCGCGCGCTCGCGCGCCGACCCGGTCTCGGCGTACGGCGGCGTCGTCGTGCTCAACCGGCCGGTCAGCGAGCGCGCTGGGCGAGCGCTCGCCGAGCAGTTCGTCGAGGTGCTGTTCGCGCCGGGCTACGACGAGGCGGCGCTCGAGCCGCTGACGCGAGAAGCCGGCGACGCGGATCCTCGACGACACGCGAGCGCCGGCAGCGACGAGCCGTGGCGAGCGCGACCTACAAGCGCGTGCTCGGCGGCGTGCTCGTGCAGGACCGCGACTGCCGACATCGAGGACCGCGAGGGCATGGAGGTCGTCTGCGGCGACGCCGAGCGAGATGGCCTGGGGCGACCTGCTCTTCGCGTGGCGGGTCTGCAAGCACGTCAGCCTCGAACGCGATCGTGCTCGCGCAGCGACCTGCAGACGATCGGGATCGGCGCCGGCCAGATGAGCCGCGTCGACGCGGTGCGGATCGCGCTCGACAAGGCGCGCGAGCACGGCCACTCGACTCGCCGGCGCGGTCGCTGGCCTCGGACGCGTTCTTCCCCTTCGCCGGACGGGCCGCAGCTCGCGCTCGGCCGCGGGCGTGACCGCGCGTGATCCAGCCGGGCGGCTCGAAGCGCGACGGCGACGTGATCGAGGCCGTCGAGCGGGCCGGCGCGACGATGATCTTCACCGGGCGCCGCCACTTCCGGCACTGATGGACGTCGAGCTGCGGAACCGGATCTACGCGTGGTTCGTCGAACGCGGCGCAGGCGCCCTCGCCCGACGACGAGCTCGGCGCGAGGACGCGGCGGCCTTCCAGCGCCTGCACGACGAGCACGCGCTCGTGCTCGAACCCCGCGGCACGGAGATCCGGATGCTGAACCCGTTCTCGGTCGTGCCGACCGCCTATCGCGTCGAGGCCGGCGGCCGCTCGTGGTACGGCAACTGCGTCTGGGACGCCTTCGGGATCCCGGCGGCACTCGGGGTCGACGGGCCACATCTCGACTGAACTGCCCGTACTGCGGCACGCCGCTCGAGGTGGACGTCGTCGAGCGGCGCCCGCGGCCGAACGACCTGGTCGCCCACATCCTGGTGCCGGCACGGCACTGGTGGGACGACATCGGCTTCACCTGAAGCACGATGAATCTCTTCCGGTCGGAAGAACACGTGGCCCGCTGGCTCGAGGCGAACGGTTACGAGGCCGGCGCGAGCCTCACCGCCGAGCGGATGTGCGACCTGGCTTATGCGTGGTGGAGCGACCGGCTCGCTCCGGACTGGCGGCCGCACACGCTCGAGCAGCACCAGGCAATCCTGACGGACTCGGCTCCGACCGGCGACTTCTGGCGCCTCGAATAACGCTCCGGTTGTCGAGGACGATCCACTGTCTTCGCCTCGAGTCTCAGTGGCCACACCCGCCAGCTAGTCAGTGCCAACCTCGAGCACGACCTTGCCACGCTTCCCGCGGCCCGCGACTCGCTCGAACGCCGCCCGGGCCTCCGTGAGCGGAAAAACCGAGTCGACCTCCGCGCGAAGCTCGCCTGCGTCCACGAGCGTTCTCAACTCCAGCAGTTGCTCGTGGTCGGGTTCGACGATGAAGTAGATCGCGCCCGGCATCTCCTCTGCGATCGTGACCACGCGCTCGCCAGCGGGGACCTCGCCGCCACGAGTGTCGAAGACCAGATCGACCGGACCGCTCTCCACGACCGCTGCGCCGGCATGTCGCGCAAGCTGGACGGCGATGTGCCCAACCCCGCCCGAGGCGCCCGTGATCAGCACCCGCTCGCCTCGGGCGAGCCGCCCGTGCACAAACAGTGCTTGCCAGGCGGTCAGCCCGCCCATCGGCAGAGCTGCCGCCTCGACGTGGCTCAGCCGCAAGGGCTTCGGTGCAAGCACATCGGCTGGGACGACGGCGTACTCGGCAGCCACGCCGTCGCGATCGAAAGGCGTGAGCGCATATACCTCGTCACCGCTGCCGACGACAACGCCCGAAAGCTCGTAAGACGGAATCGCCGGCAGTCGATCGACCGGCCACTCCAGCTCGCCACGTGTAATCGCTGCCGCATGCACGCGCACCAGCACCTCGCCCGGATCCGGCGACGGCGTCTCGATCTCCTCAACCTTCAAGCCGTCATCGTGCAGCCGTACCGCTAGCACACCGCTCCCCTGCCCCTGTTGGACTTCGTTCCTCAGGAGATCTTGCCATCTACCACCCTCCTGCTCGGAGGCGTCGCCTGGGCCAGCGTGCGGAATGTCACCTGAGCTGACCTGTTCTAGGATTGGCTTGTGAGCACTCGACGCGCTGCGTGTAGCTGCGAGCAACTCCGGCTCACGGTCGAGGGCGAGCCGCTGCGGGTCTCGATCTGCCACCGTCTCTCCTGCCAGCGTCGAAGCGGAAGCGTCCTCGCTGCGCAAGCGTTTTTCGACGCAGAGCAGGTGACGATCGAGGGCGTTTCTCGGCGGTACACCCGCGTCTCGGACAGTGGAGAGGGCGTCTTCCACTTCTGTCCGGACTGTGGCGCGACTGTCTTCTACATCAAGGAAGAGGCATTTCCTGGCCTTGGCCGTCCCGGTGGGCGCGTTCGCCGATCCGTCCTTCCCAGCGCCGACGAAGTCGGTCTGGGAGGAGCGACGACATTCGTGGGTGGGGCTTCCAGACGAGATCGACCACGTGGAGTAGTCGAAGGAGAGGTGCCGCGCCCTGGGCCAGCAGTCCTCACCACTCGGCGTCCAGGGCAAACGGCGCGCGACGACGTCGACGTGGCTCCGGTGCGCTCCGGAGAGGTCGATCGTCCAGGCCGATGGAAGTGCGTCGTCGGTTTGCCGCTGACCGTGACCACGCCGAGGTGCTGGCCGGCCGGCAGTCGCAGCCGCAGCCGCAGCGGGCCGCTGAAGCCGCTCGGCAGGTCGATGCTCGCCTGCACCGAGGTGGCACCGGCGTCGAGCGTGTACGAGAGCTGCCGAGCTCGTCTGCAGGCGCCGCACCGGCGATCTGCTTGCCCGGCCGCGAGCCAGGCGCGCGGCGTCGCGTAGGCCAGCTCGAGCCCCTGCGGGCGCGCCGCTCGCGTCGCCGGTCTCGTGGACGAGCGTCAGCCGCAGCGTCTCGAGGAAGAAGGCGTTGTTCGGCGCTGTTCGGCGGCCGGTGCATCGAGCGGTAGTACTGGCCTGAGAACGGCGCGACGCGTCGAGCCCTCGCCGGACGACGAAGGTGTTCTGCGGTCATCCCCGCGGCCGAGCTTGTCCGTAGAGGCTGAGCACGAGCTGGTCGGGCTGGTCGTTGTCGGCCGAGGAAGCGGGAGACGTTCGTGCCGTAGACGTCGTCGGTGCCCGGGCCGCTCGTACCCCGGGTTCGTGACGCCCGTGTGCGGTGGCGAAGCGGACGAGGCCGAGGAAGCGCGAGCCATGGTTGAGCAGGTAGCGCAGGATCGCCAGTCGCCTCGGCGCTCCCGGGCCGGATGAAGCCGGAGGCGAGCGCGTACGGCATGACGAGGTTCCAGTAGGCGCCGCGCTTCGTGGCGCGGTCAGCGCGTCGTAGGGCTTCTCGAGCCCGTCCACGAGCTCGATCGGGACGAACAGCGACCCGTCGGGGAGCCAGTACCTCCGGACGCGGCGACGGCGCTGCGAAGTCCCGCCTGCGAGCCGGTCGGCGGCGCCGGTCGCTCAGGGCCGCGAGCAACGGCCGGCCGGTTCTTGCCCAGAGATCGGCGGTCGCTCGCAGAGCCCTGCAGCGCGAGCACCTGCGCGTGCAGGCCGTAGATCGGGCCGGCTGATGTCGGCGCCGTAGCGCTCGCGGCGCAGCAGGCTCGTACGCCGCCGACGCGTCGGCTGGCGGCCGAACGACTCGATGTCGCGCCGGAAGCGGGCGTCACCCGCTCGACGAAGTTGGCGTCCCCGAAGCGGTCGGAGATAGTCGGCCGAGCTGACCATCCGCTCGCCGGCCGAGCGGTTCGGGAAGTAGCGTCGGCGCGCCGCAGCGCCTGGTCGAGAATCGCCCGCTCGATCGCCGTGGATAGCCGTAGGCGCCCATCACCTCGCCCACGTCGAGCAGCTCCCACGAGAAGTGCGCGTAGGCGTTCCCGAGGCTGTAGCGCCAGGACAGCATCAGGTTCTGGATCAGCAGGTTCCGCTCGGCGTCGTAGACGCGCTGCTCCGGGACGACGAGCTCGGCTCGGTCTCGCAGGCGCTTGGCCCAGTAGTCCGCGACGCTCGCCGCGCGTGCTCGTAGGTCACCCTGTTCACCTGCACCGGCCGCGTCCTGCTGGCACCCGGTCGAGCCAGGCGAGGTAGATCGCCCGCGGCCGGTGGCACCGTCGTAACGAGCGAGATCCCGTCGAAGCGCAGGCGTCTTGCCGAAGAGCATGGCGCGCGCGCCGCCCGTGACGCAGCTGGTGCGTCTGACCTGGTGCAGGCGGCACCGAGGGCGTGAAGCGGACGACGCGCCGCGCGGGCGCGGGCCCTGCTCGGGTCGACCGATCAGGCGGATGAAGCTGACGAGCGCGCGTGCGTCTGCGGAATCGCGCGCCGCGAACGACTCCTGGCGGTAGTGGACGCCCTCCGCGTCGGTAGGCCGTGTCGAGGATCGGCAGATAGCCCTGGGCGAGGCGCGGCGTCTCGAGCCGGCTCGGGCAGGAGCCGTACCGCTCTCTTGCCGCGCGCGCCGACGAAGACGGTCAGCTTCGAGCCCGTCCACCCGGCGCGAGACGACCTGGCTCCCGTCGGCCACGTGCAGCTGCACCATCGCCCGCCCCGCCCACAGCCGCGCGGCTGGCCGAAGGAGGTAGTAGACGCCGGAGTCGGTCAGGCGCCTCGGCTTCAGCCCGGCGGGCCTTGCCGACCATCATCAGCGGATGCAGGAGGCCGCGAACGCCGTCGTAGGTCGGTCCGGCCGGCGACGCTCAGCAGCGCGTTCCCCCAGGCGTCCTGGCACGCTGCGCGAGCGCGCCGCAGGACGCCGGCGTCGTAGGCCGGGTCGGCCGTGCAGCGGCACGCAGGCTCGAGGCCGTCGCGCCCCGCCGCCGCGCCCCGGCGCTGGCGACGCCTGTGGACGCACGACAGACGAGCCGCGACCAAGGGCCACCCGGACGCCAGCAAGGAGCTTCGCTTGCCACCGCACAGATCTTGATGCAGCATCGAGCGGCCGTGGGCATCCCCGACTCGCCGTTTGTGCCGACCTCGCGCCGTTCGTTACGCTGGCCGGGATGAGCCCCGCCGCCGACCGCCGCTGGCTGATCCTCGCGATCGTCGTGCGCCGCGTTCTTCATGACCGTCCTCGACGTCGTCGATCGTGAACGTCGCGCTGCCCGTCGATCGCAGACCGACTCTGAACGTCACCGAGACGACCGTCCAGTGGGTGCTGATCGCCTACGCGATCACGTTCGGCGGCTTCCTGCTTGCTCGGCGGCCGCATGGCCGACCTGCTCGGCCGGCGGCGGATCTTCCTCGTCGGGCGTCACGGTCTTCACGGTCGCCGTCGCTCGTCTGCGGCCTCGGCCAAAACATCGCGCGTGCTGATCGCGCGCGCGCGCGGTGCAGGGCCTCGGCGCGGCGATCATCTCGCCGGCCGCGCTCTCGATCATCACGACGACGTTCGAGGAGGGCCCGGAGCGGAACAAGGCGCTCGGCATCTGGGGCGCGATCGGCGGCATCGGCGCCGCCGTCGGCGTGCTCATCGGCGGCATCCTGACGAAGTACCTCGGCTGGGAGTGGATCTTCTTCGTCAACGTCCCGGTCGGCGCGCTCGTGCTCGCGCTCGCGCTGCCGTTCGTTCCCGAGAGCCGTGCCGAGCTCGGCCATCGCCGCTTCGACGTGGCCGGCGCGGTCACGGTCACCGGCGGGCTCGGCGCTGCTCGTGTACGCGATCTCGAAGGCGCCCGAACGTCGGCTGGGGGTCGGCGCGGACGATCCTGCTGCTGCTCGCCTCGATCGCGATCCTGGTCGGTGTTCGTCGTGATCGAGCGCCGCGTCGACGCGCCGCTGGTGCCGTTCCGGATCTTCCGCATCCGCACGGTGCTCGGCGCGAACGTCGTCGGGTTCCTGCTCGGCGCCGTGATCTTCGCGAACTTCTTCGTGCTCGACCCTCTACGTGCAGCAGGTGCTCGGCTGGTCGGCGCTCAAGACCGGCGTCACGTTCCTCGCGACGGCAGGGACGGTGGTCATCTGGGCCGGCGTCGCCCAGGCGCTCGTGACGACGCTACGGCCCGCGGCCGGTGATGGCGATCGGGATGCTGATCGCTGACCGCCGGCGATGCTCTGGTACACGCAGACTCCCGGTCGACGGCCACGTTCTGGCCCGACCTGCTGCCGCGGCTACCTGATCTTCGCGCTTCGGCCTGGCCTTCGCGTTCATCCCGGTGACGATCGCCGCGCTCGCCGGCGTCGAGCCGCACGGACGCCGGGCTCGCCTCGGGACTGATCAACACGAGCGCAGCAGATCGGCGGCGCGATCGGCGTCGCGATCGCCTCGACGGTCTCACTCACGCACATCAACGCGAACCTGCGGCCGGCGGGCGCAGCGCCGCGGCAGGTGCGTTCACGACGCGGCTACCAGCACGCCGTTCTGGGTCACTGATCGCCCTCGCGCTGCTCGGGGCGGTGCTCGCGTCTCGTGCTGCTTCGTGGAACGAGGTCGTCGACGGCTCCCGAGGCGCAGCCCGCGCGAGCCGCGGCCTGAGTACGCTTCGCGCCGATGGCCCGCGAGTATCCGACCGCTGCTCGACCTGGTCGGCGACACGCCGCATCGTCCGGCTCCGACCGGATCGTCCCGCGACGTGCGGCCGACCGTCCTCGCCAAGCTCGAGTTCCTCAACCCGGGCGGCTCGATCAAGGACCGGATCGGCGCTCGCGATGATCGAGGCGGCCGAGCGCGAGGGGAAGCTGAAGCCCGGCGGCACGATCGTCGAGCCGACCTCCGGGCAACACCGGCGTCGGGCTCGCGATCGCGGCGCGCTCGCGCGGCTACCGCTGCATCTTCGTGATGCCGGACAAGATGAGCCAGGAGAAGATCTCGCTGCCTGCGCGCCTACGGCGCCGAGGTCGTCGATCACGCCCGACCGCGGTCGAGCCCGACTCGCCGGAGAGCTACTACTCGCGTCTCCGACCGGCTCGCCGAGGAGATTCCCGGCGGCTTCAAGCCCGACCAGTACTCGAACATGGCGAACCCGCAGGCGCACTACGAGACGACCGGGCCCGGAGATCTGGGAGCAGACCGGCGGCGAGCTCGACGCGCTCGTGATCTCCGTCGGCACCGGCGGCACGATCATCGGGCGCGGCGCGCTACCTGAAGGAGCAGAACCCCGAGCTGCACGATCGTCGGCGCCGACCCGGAGGGCTCGATCTACACCTCGCGGCCCGGAGACGCAGCACCCGTACCTCGTCGAGGGGATCGGCGAGGACTTCTGGCCGGAGACGATGTCGACCCGTCGGTCGTCGACCGCTGGGTGACGCGTCTCGCGACCGCGACTCGTTCCTGACCGCGCGCCGGCTGGCGCGCGAGGAAGGGCTGCTCGTCGGCGGCTCGGCGCGGCACGGCGGTCTGGGCGGCGCGTCGAGGTCGCGCAAGGAGCTCGGCGCCGAGGCAGACCGTGCTCACGCTCTTCCCCGACGGCGGCCGCGTCGTACCTGTCGAAGTTCTACGACGACAACTGGACCTGGTCGAGCACGGCTTCCTCGAGCGCGGCGCGCCGACGCCGACGGTGCGCCGAGGTGCTGCGCTTCAAGCGGGCGAGAACGGCGAGGCGCCGGAGCTCGTCACGATCGAGTCGCACCAGAAGGTGGGCGCGGCGATCGACGCTGATGCAGCAGCTACTCGATCTCGCAGCTGCCGGTCGTGCGGCACGACTCGGGCGGCTCGCTCGCGGACGTGGTCGGCTCGCTGCAGGAGCGCGGGCTGCTCGACCGCGTCTTCAAGCAACCCGGACGCGCTGCAACGAGGACGTCGCCGCGGCGATGCAGCCCCGCTGGCGGCGGTCGAGGCGGACGAGTCGCTGGACGAGGTCTTGTCCGCCCTGACCGGCGGCAGCCAGGCCGTGGTCGTGGCCACGAGCGGCAAGCCGACCGGGATGCTCACCGCGCTCCGACCTGCTCGAGTATCTGGCGCGCAAGTGACGGAGCGCCTGGAGCAGCTACTCACAGCGGCTTTCCCGGGCGGCGAGGTGGCGGTCGATGACCGCACCGGCGGCGGCGACCACTTCCAGGTGACGGTCACGAGCCCGCGCTTCGACGACCTCTCGCTCGTCGAGCAGCACCGGCTCGTCTACGACGCGCTCGCCACGCCGCTCGCCGATGGCACCATTCACGAGCTACGCATCAAGACGCAAAGGGAGCCGATGACGCGAGCTGTCACGACCAGATCAAGCAGATCGATCGAGACCGAGGACGGTGGCCGCTGTTCATGAAGGGCACGCCGCAGTTCGTGATGTGCGGCAACTCGCAGCGCGCGCTCGAGGCGCTGCGCCGCGCCGGCGCGCCCGTGACCGCGGTCGACATCCTGCCCGACCCGCGCATCCGCGCAGGAGCTGTCGGCGCTCTCGGGCTGGCCGACGATCCCGCAGGTCTTCGTGCAGCGGCGAGCTGGTCGGCGGCGCCGACATCGTCGAGGAGCTCGAGGCCCGGCGAGCTCGAGCGGACGCTGCGACGAGAAGCTCGGCGGCCGGACTACGGCACGACCGAGGAGCGGTAGTCACCGTCGCCTGACCGCGCTAGGGTCTCCTCGGGTCATCAATTTCTAGAGGAGGGTCAATGCCTGAAGCAGTCGCCGTCGCGACCGCCGACAGCGGTCGTCGTAGGTCGCTGATCGGTTCCACCGTGATCGCTGTCACGTTCGTGGTGGTCTCGATCGTGCCCGCCGCGAACACCCAGTGGTACTTCGTCTTCAAGATGCTCCACGTCGGCGCCGCGGTGGTGTGGGTCGGCGGCGGGCTCTTCCCTGACGGTCTGCGCAATCCTGGCCGAGCTCGCACGTAACGACGACCAGCTGCTGCAGGTCGGCCACTGAGCCGAGACCGTGGCAGGTCGGCTGTTCCCGCTGATGTCCTTCGTCGTGCTCGGCTTCGGGATCGCGATGGCCGCCAACGGCGACATCGGCTACGACCAGTTCTGGATCGTCTTCGGGCTGATCGCGTGGGCCTTCTCGGCGGCGACGGGAATCCTCTTCCCTCGGTCCGGAGGCGAAGCGGCTGGAACGTCGCGGCCGCCGAGCACGGGCCCAGTCGCCCGCAGGTGCAGCGCGCGGCTGCGGCGGATCTCTGCTCGCCGCGTGCGGACCGTGGCGCTGATGTTCCTGATCGTCTTCGACATGGTCGTCAAGCCCTTCAGCTAGCCCACGCGGCCTAGAATCGAACCGTGGACTTCGAGACGCGAGCGATCCACGACGGGCAGGAGCCGGATCCGGCCACCGGCGCCGATCACGGTGCCGATCTACCAGACCTCGACGTACGTCCAGGAGGCGGTCGGCGAGACACAAGGGCTACGACTACGCGCGCGTCGCGAACCCGACGCGGACGGCGCTGCAGCACTGCGCTCGCCTCGCTCGAGGGCGCCGAGCACGGCGTCGCTTTCTCGTCCGGGCCTCGGCGCGACGACGACGCTCGATGCACCTCGTCAACCCGGGCGAGCGCGTCGTCTGCGTCGACCGACGTCTACGGCGGCGTCTACCGGATGTTCTCGCAGGTCTACGAGCCGAAGGGCTACCGTCTTCGACTACGTGCCCGCGGCGGAGGTGAACACGAACCTCGCCGCGCACCTCGACGAGCGCACGCGGATGGTCTGGCTCGAGACGCCGACCAACCCGCTGCTGAACATCGTCGACATCCGCGCCGCCGCCGAGGCTGCGCACGCGGCCGGCGCGCTCGTCGTCGTCGACAACACGTTCGCGACGCCGTACCTGCAGCAGCCGCTCGAGCTCGGCGCCGACGTCGTCGTCCACTCGACGACGAAGTACCTCGGCGGCCACTCCGACGCTGATCGGCGGCTTCGTCGCCGACGAACGACCCGACCGTCGCCGAGCGCCTGCTGCTTCCTGCAGAAGTCGCTCGGCGCCGTGCCCGGGCCCGTTCGACTGCTGGCTCGTGCTGCGCGGGCTGAAGACGCTCGCGGTGCGGATGCGCGCAGCACTGCGAGAACGCGCGCGCGGTCGCCGGCTTCCTCGACGGCACCCGACGGTCGAGCAGGTGCTCTACCCGGGCCTGCCCGACGCACCCCGGGCACGACGATCGCCGCGCGGCAGATGCGCGACTTCGGCGGGATGGTCTCGTTCCTCGCCGAGTCGGAGGAGGAGGCGGTCGCGATCGTCGCGCGCACGAAGATCTTGCAGCTCGCCGAGAGCCTCGGCGGCGTCGAGAGCCTGATCGAGCACCCGGCCCGGATGACGCACGCCTCGACCGCCGACGCGCCGTTCGCGGCGCCGCGCGAACCTCGTGCGGCTCTCGGTCGGGCATCGAGTCGGCCGAGGACCTGATCGCCGACCTCGAGGCCGCGCTCGTCCGCTCCACCGCCGCCGCCCGGCGCCTGACGCGTGCCGCGCGTTCCCGTGCCGGCCGACGTCGACGAGTTTCTCCGACGCCCGAACCCGGCGGTCGTCGCAACCCTACGGCCAGACGGCTCGCCGCACAGCGTGCCCACCTGGTACGACTGGGAGGACGGCCGCGTGCTGCTGAACATGGAGGACAGCAGGCTGCGGCTCGGCTATCTGCAGCGCGATCCACGCGCGGCGCTGACGGTGCTCGGCAGCGGCGACGACGACTGGTGGCACAGCCACGTCAGCCTGCTCGGGCGAGGTCGTCTCGATCACGGACGACGAGTCGCTCGAGGACATCGACCGCCTGCGCTGCGCTACACGGGCAGTCCCTTTCCGCACGCGTGACAGGCCGCGGGTCAGCGCCTGGCTCGAGCCGGAACGCTGGCACGGATGGAGCTGATGCCCGAGCCGCTCGACCTCCGCCACCTCGGCCACGAGCGCGTGATCGGCTCGTACCTGCTCGAGACCGAGGACGGCCTCGCGCTGCTGCGACTGCGGTCCCACGACCTGCGTTGCCTGCGCTGAAGGCCGCGCCTGGCCGAGCGCGGCCTCGAGCTCACGCGACGTCCGCCACCTGCTCCTCTCGCACATCCACCTCGACCACGCCGGCGCCGCGGGCGTGCTCGTGCGCGAGCACCCGGGCCTGCAGGTGCACGTCTCGGAGATCGGCGCGCCGCACCTCGTCGATCCCGAGCCGGCTCGAGCGCAGCGCGCGCGCGGCTGTACGGCGACGACTTCGACACGCCTCTGGGGCGAGCTCGCGCCGGTGCCGAGCGGAGAACGTCCACATCGTCGGCGACCAGACGCTCGGGCTGGCGACTGCTTCCCGAGCCCCGGCCACGCGAGCCACCACGTCTGCTACCTCGACTCGCGACGGGCACGCTCTACGCGGGCGACGCGGCCGGCGTGCGGATCCGGCCGAGCGAATTCGTGCTGCCGCCGACGCCGCCGCCCGAGGTCGACCTCGAGGCCTGGGGACGCACGATCGACGAGCTCGAGCGGCGCGCACCGAGCCGACTCGCGCTGATCCACTTCGGCGTCGTCGCCGACGTCGAGCGGCACCTCGAGGAGCTCCGCCGCCGCCTGCACGCGTGGGCCGAGCGCGTCCGCGCACGGCGTCGACCGAGGAGGAGTTCGCCGCGATGGCTCGCAGCCGACCTCGCCGCCGACCAGGCCGCGTACGAGCAGGCGATGCCGTTCTGGCAGTCGTACGCGGGCCTCAAGCGCTACTGGGAGAAGCGTGCTGCGTAACTCCAGTCCTCTGGTCGAACGGGACTTCCGGCTGCTGCCGTCGGCGTGGACGATCTCGTTCCTCGGCAACTCGTTTGCGATCGTCGCGCTCGGCGTTCGCCGTCCTCGAGCTGACCGGCTCCGAAGGCCGACCTCGGCTACGTGCTGGCCGCGCGCGCGATCCCGACGCTGTTTCCTGCTGGTCGGCGGGATCTGGTCCGACCGTCTCCCGCGGCACCGGGTGATGGTCGTCTCGAACGTCGTCTCAGGCGCGAGCCAGGCCGCGATCGCGATCCTGCTGTTCTCCGGGCACGCGGAGATCTGGGAGGTGGCCACGCTCACGGCGGTGGCCGGCGCGAGCTCGGCCTTCTTCTTCCCGGCCTCGAGCGGGATCGTGCCGCAGACCGTGCCCAGAGTCGAAGCTGCAGCCGGCGAATGCGATCCTGCGGCTCGGCCGCAACGGCTCGATGATCGTCGGCGGGGCGCTCGCCGGACTCGTCATCCACGCGACGAGCCCGGCCACCGGGATCGCGATCGACGCGGCATCGTTCGGCGTCGCCGCGCTGCTCACCGCAGCGATGCGCATCCCGAGGAGCGAGCGGATGCGAGGGGGCTCGAACTTCTTCGCCGACCTCGCTCGCTCGGGTGGCGGGAGTTCACCTCTCGGACGTGGCTCTGGGCGATCGTGCTCCAGTTCGGCGTCGTCAACGCGGTCGAGCAGGGCGCTTCGGGCGTGCTCGGGCCTGCGATCTCGAAGGAGCATTTCAGCGGCGCCCTCGGCTGGGGGCTGATCCCGGCCGCCGAGTCGGCCGGGCTGATCGCCGGCGGGCTGATCCTGCTGCGCCGGCGGCCGGAGCGGATCCTGCTGGTGGCGACCTTCGGCGTGCTGCTGACCTGTGCCGCTGCTGCTGGCCCTCGCAGGCCCCGGCTGCCGTTCGGCGCCGTGCTCGGCTTCGCGTTCCTCGCCGGGATCGGGGTCGAGACCTTCGGGATCCTCTGGGACACGGCGATGCAGCAGGAGATCCCGGCCGGACCGCCTCTCGCGCGTCTACTCCTACGACGCGCCTCGGCTCGTGGGCGCTCGTGCCGTTGGGCTACGCGATCGCGGGACCCGTCTCCGAGGCGCTGGCACGCGAACGACCCTGATGGCCGCCGCCGGGTTCAGCCTGCTGGCGACCGTGGCCGTGCTGTTCGTGCCGGGGGTGCGGCACCTGCGCCGGCAGCGGGCCAGGTGCACTCGACCGAGACCCTCGCTCGTCACGTAGCTATTCCGCAGCGATCGCGGCTTCGTAGGCACGCACGTAGTCGCCGACCATCCGCTCGGGCGCGAAGCGCTCCTCGGACGTAGCGCCGCGCAGCTCGCGCGGGTCGAGCTCGTCCGCCTGCTCGAGCGCCGCCGGGCATCTCGCGCGTAGTCGTCGACGATGATCCCGCTCCGCCCGTCGCTCGATCACCTCGGGCACGGCGCCGTGGCGCGTCGCGATCACCGGCGTCCCGCACGCCATCGACTCGATCATCGACGAGGCCGAACGGCTCCTCCCACTCGATCGGGAAGAGCGTCGCGCGCGCGTTCTGGAGCAGCTCGACCTTCTCGCCGTGCGTCGACCTCGCCGAGGTACTCGATCCCGTCTGCCGAGGTGCGGCTCGACGAACTCCGCGAAGTACTGCCGCTCCTTCGGCTCCCGCTTCTTGCCCGCGATCTTCAGCGGCAGGCCGAGCTCCATCGCGACCGCGATCGCCCGGTGGGCGCCCTTGTCCGGGCTCATGCGGCCGAGGAAGAGCAGGTAGTCGCCGCGGTGCGGCTTGCACGGGTAGAGCGTCGAGGTCGAGCGCGTTCGGGATGTTCGCCACCCAGTGCAGGTCGGGCTTCGGCTTGCGCTGGTTCATCGAGATCGAGATCAGGCCCGATCGCCGGCGCGACGCTGCGCGATCTGACTCGTAGACCGCGCCGCGGCTCGCCGTCGAGCGGCCCGTGGACGGTGTGCACGACCGGCGTCTCGACGCAGGCCGCCGAGCGCCGCGCCGGCGTGGCCGGAGTGGTCGTTGATCACGTCGAACTCGTCCGCGCGCTCGTAGCAGCGCGAGCGCGTGCCGCAGCTCCGGGCAGCGAGCGGCCGATCTGCTCGCTCGGCGCCTGCTCGTAGACCGAGGCGAGCTTCGCCTTGCGTGCGCGAGTCGCCCGGACGCGAAGAGCGTCACGTCGTGCCCGGCGTCGACGAGCCCGTCGGCGAGCAGCGAGACGATCCACTCGATCCCGCCGTAGCCCGTCGGCGGCACCGGGAACCAGACCGGGCTGAGAGAATCGGCGATGCTGTCACGCTGGTCACTCATCGCTCCGACCGTCACGCTGCCCATCCTCGACGCGCACGTCCCACGACGCGGTCGAACGCGCGGATGCCCGGTCAGCCGCAGCGATCCCGGCCCAGCGAGGGCAGCTCGAGCGGCGCGACGTGATCGCAGCTGGTGGCGCCTGCGGTCGGGCTGCAGGCCGAGCAGCACCTGCAGCAGCAGCACCGGCGTGCCTGCCGCCCACGCCTGCGGCCGCGCGGCGGTCGGGTAGGCGATCGGGAACGGCGTCTCGGCGCGCGGGAGGCCCGGCGAACACCTCCGGCAGCTGGTAGTCGAAGTGCGCCGCGGCGCTCGAGCATCCGCCGGACGATCCGCTGCGCCTCGGGCCAGCGCGCGTAGCGCGCGAGGCCCCACGCGATCAGCGAGTTGTCGTGGGGCCAGACCGGTGCCGTTGTGGTACGAGAGCGGGTTGTAGCCCGCGTCGTCCGCGTCGACATCGTCCGCACGCCCCAGCCCGACCAGAGCTCCGTCGCCCATCAGCTGGTCGACGACCGCGTCGACGCGCTCGCCGGGCACGATCCCGCTCCAGAGCAGGTGGCCGATGTTCGAGCAGAGCGAGTCGACCTGCCGCTTCTCGCCGTCGAGCGCGAGCGACGTAGTAGCCGCCGCGCGCGTCGATCCAGAACGCCTCGTCGAAGCGCTCGTCAGCTCGGTCGGCCTCGCGCTCGAGCCGCTCGGCGAGCGGCCGGTCGCGCCAGACCTCGCGCGCGAGCTCGGCCATCCGCCGCTTCGCGTCGTAGACGTAGCCCTGCACCTCGACCGGCGCGATCGGCGCTGGCGCGAGCGAGCCGTCGTGGAAGCGCTGCGAGTCGCCCGAGTCCTTCCACGACTGGTTCTCGAGCCCGCGTCGGCGTGCGCCGCTCGTACTCGACGAAGCCGTCGCCGTCGCGGTCGCCGTACTCGTCGATCCAGCGCGAGCGCCGCGCAGCGCCGGCTCCTTGCAGCTGGCGCACGAGCGCCGCGTCGTCGGTCCAGCGCCAGACCTCGGAGAGCAGGATCGAGGTAGAGCGGCGTCGCGTCGACCGTGCCGTAGTAGCGCGCGGAACCAGTTCTGCGCCGCCTTGCCGCGACGCAGCTCGTGGACGATCTTGCCCGGCTCGGCGTCGATCGACGGGTCGTCCTCGCGTCGCCTGCAGCTCGGCGAGCACCTCGAGCGCGCGTGCGCGGCGAGCTCCGGGCCGAACATGAGCGTCTGCAGGCACGTGATGATCGTGTCGCGCCCGAAGACGGTCATGAACCACGGCATCCCGGCCGCCGGGCATCCGGCCGGTCGCGCCCGGCGCCGCGCATCCGCAGCGACGCGAGGTCGGAGACGGACTGGAAGAACGACGTGCTCGAGCTGATCCCAGTCGGCTCGGATCTGGGGCACGCGCAGCTGCCAGGCCGCGAGCGACTCGCGCACGCGCGTCGCTCCTCGCCGAAGCGGCGCTCGGCCGTGCGCGGCGCGACCGCGTCGCCGTCGATCGAGGCGAGGATGTCGAGCCGGAGCTCCCAGCTCTCGCGCGGCCCTAGCGTCGAGCCGGTAGACGACCCTGCCGCTCCTCGACATCTCGCCGCGCTGGGACAGGATCACCTGGGTGCTCGCGCGCTACCCTCGCCGTCCGGCTCCTCGAGCACGAACTAGCAATACGTAACTGAACGAAGTACAA
>ERZ1370068.7381-contig-630_pt1 | contig 17543 bp, 29 predicted proteins | sample MGYA00561227_ERZ1370068 | MGnify/ENA primary metagenome ERZ1370068 (study PRJEB38410, sample SAMEA6850437) | metagenome | study: Metagenomic assessment of the ecological functions of the soil: analysis of the soil microbiota associated with the...
CGGCCGCAGGGCTCAACGCTTCGCGAAACAACAAATTAAAGTGGCCCAAGCTCGCGCTCGCGCGCCGTAGCCCGGGCCATTTTTCTGCGCCACGGCCGACCTTCACGTTCGCTGCTGCGGCCAGGTACGCTTGCCAACCCCGGTGCGCAGTTGTCCTGGTGCGCAAGGCGGCGGGCGAAAAAGACCATGATTATAGGAGGAAAACGAACGTTAAGTCAACAGCATGCTGCGACGCGGAAATAGGCCCCGCATGGCGCAGGGCAGTTCTGCATCGGCCTGCTGACGGTCTATGCTATAAGACCCGGGACCGATGCAGCGATTCCCCGGCCGCCCACGCGGCGCGCGACCGGCGCCGACCAAGGCCGCGCACGGACGTCCGCCTATGATCGAACGACCCAAAACCCCGCGTTCCGGGCCCAGCATCCCGCTCCTGTTTTCGCTCGTGACGCTCGCCGATCTACGCGCTCACGCGCATCGGCCTCGCGCTGTGGACCGGGCCGTCGGCGGTGCCCTTCGCCGCCTGGCCGCCGATGCTGGCCCAGGGACTGTGGTTCGACCTCGCCGCCTTGACGACGCTCCTGGCCCCGGTCCTGCTCTACGAGGCGGCATTGCCCAACCGCTGGCGCGCGTCGCGCCCGCATCGATTTCTTCGTTTCGTCTGGTTCGCGCTGATCCTGTTCGTGCTGCTGTTCGGCGCCGTCGCCGAAGCGACTTTCTGGCTCGAATTCGCCACGCGCTTCAATTTCATCGCGGTCGACTACCTCCTCTACACCCACGAGGTGATCGGCAACATCCGCGAATCGTATCCGGTTCCGTGGATCCTGGCCGGCATCGCGCTGGCCGCGCTGGCGATCGCCTACGCTCTGCGGGGCTGGCTCCGGCGCGCCGACGCGACCCCCTTTCCCGCCGGCGCCGGCTGGTCTACGCGACGGCCGCGGTGGCGCTGCCGGCGGTCGCGATGAGCGTGGCCTCCATCGACCAGATGGGCCGGATCGGCAACGCCTACGCCGACGAGCTCGCGGGCAACGGTCTCTTCACTTTCGCGGCCGCGATGCGCCGCAACGAGCTCGACTACGACCGGTTCTACGCGACCATGCCGCAGGAGGACGCCGATCGAATCCTGGCCGGCCTCGGCGTCGATCGCCAGCCGCTGCAACCATGCGGACGCGGCCGAAAGCCGCCGCCACGGACGAATCGACCGAGCCGCACGTGCCCGGAATGCCGGCGCAGCCGCGTCACGTCGTGCTGATCATGGTGGAGAGCCTGTCCGCGGAATTCCTCGGCGCGTATGGATCGACCAAGGGCCTCACGCCCAACCTCGACCGCTTCGCGCGCGAGGGGCTCAAGTTCACCAACGCCTATGCCACCGGGACCCGCACCGTGCGCGGTCTGGAGGCGGTATCCATCGGCACGCCTCCCGTTCCCGGGCAATCGATCGTGCACCGACCGGACAACGACCGGCTGACGACGGTCGGCGGCCTCCTCGAGCAGCAGGGCTACGCGACGAGCTTCGTCTACGGCGGCTACGGCTATTTCGACAACATGAATGCCTATTTCGCGGGGAACGACTATCACGTGGTCGACCGCGTCGACTTTCCGCAAGTCGACGATCGTGTTCGAGAACATCTGGGGCGTCGCCGACGAGTCGCTCTTCGCCAACGTGCTGCGGGTGATCGACGACAGCGCCGCGCGCGGCAAGCCGTCGTTCACCCACGTCATGACGACGTCCAACCACCGGCCGTTCACCTATCCCGACGGGCGGATCGACATACCGCTCGCCCGGCGGCCGCGACGGCGGCGTCAAGTACACGGATTGGGCGATCGGCAAGTTCATCGACGACGCGCGGTCGAAGCCGTGGTTCGACGAGACGTTGTTCGTCATCGTCGCCGACCATTGCGCCTCGGCCGCCGGCAAGACCAAGCTGCCCGTGGGCGGCTATCGGATCCCGATCATCTTCTACGCGCCGAAGCTCGTCCAACCCGGCGAGTTCACGGCCACGATGAGCCAGATCGATCTTCCGCCGACGATCCTCGACGTGCTCCGCGCCGACGGCGACGACGATTTCTTCGGCCGCTCGGTGTTCGAGCTCCCTGCCACCGCGCCCCGAGCCTTCATCAGCAACTATCAGGAGCTCGGGTACCTCAAGAACGGCGTGCTCACCGTGCTGTCGCTCAACCGGAAGATCGAAGCCTTCCGGGTCGATCCGGTGACCTTCGAATCCGTCCCGATGCCGATCGACCGGACGCTCGCCAGACGAGGCCATCGCCTACTACCAGACGCGCATCGCGCGCGTTCCGCCAGGGCGCGTTGAAGGAACTTGCGTCGGCGCCGCGGACGCCCTGACCGGCCGTCCGCGACGTCCCGATGAAACCCACCGCCCCGGAGAATCCGCCATGCGACGCGATCTCGCGCAGACGACGTTCGGCGTGCTCTTCATCGTCACGCTGATCATCGCTTCGTTCTGGATCATGCGGCCCTTTCTCGCGCCGGTCATCTGGGCGGCGATGATCGTCATTGCGACGTGGCCGCTGATGCTCCGGAGTCGAGGCCGCGTTCGGCCGCCGGCGCTGGCTCGCCGTCCTGGCGATGACAGTCGCCATGCTGCTCGTGTTCGTGGTGCCGTTCTGGACGGCGGTGAGCACGATCGTCGAATACCAGGACGACATCCAGGAGTTGGGCCAAATCACTGAAGGACGTCACGCTGCCGATGCCGCCCACCTGGGTCGAGAGCTTGCCTCTCGCCGGACCGAAGATCGCCGCGACATGGAGCGGAATACGCCGCGCAGACGCCGGAAGCGCTCGCGGCCAAGCTCGCGCCTTACGTCGGTCAGGGCTTGAGATGGCTTGCGGCGGAGGCCGGAGGCGTCGGGCTCATCGTCGTGCAGTTCCTGCTGACCATCGTCATCGCTGCGGTAATGTATTCAGGCGGCGAAGCGGCCGCGCTCGGCATCCGCAAATTCGGCGCCCGGTTCGCGGGCCAGCGAGGCGAGGACGTGGTTTTGCTCGCCGCCCGGGCGATCCGCGGCGTCGCGCTCGGCGTCGTGGTCACCGCCCTCGTCCAGGCGCTCCTCGGCGGGCTCGGTCTCGCGGTGGCGGGCATCCCCTTCGCGGGCGTGCTGACGGCCGTCATGCTGCTGTTCTGTATCGCCCAGCTCGGACCGACGCTCGTCCTGCTGCCGGCGACGGTCTGGCTGTACTGGACCGGCGACAATGTGTGGGGATCGTTGCTGCTCGTCTGGACGATATTCGTGGGCACGCTCGACAATTTCCTGCGCCCGGTGCTGATCAAGCAGGGCGCCGATCTGCCGCTGCTGCTGATCTTCGCAGGAGTGATCGGCGGTCTCCTGTCCCTCGGCCTCCTCGGCATCTTTGTCGGACCTGTTGTGCTGGCCGTGAGCTATACACCTGCTCGAGGCATGGATCAACGACACCGCCGCGCGCCAGCTGATCTCACGCTGGCACCAGCTCTACTCTTGCGCGGCCATGTCGTTCAAATGGCACGCCGCCCAGTGCCCGTCCCCGACCGGCTTGAACTGCGGCGACTCGGTCTTGCAGCGCTCCATGGCCTTGGGGCAGCGCGGGCCGAAAGTGACAGCCCGAAGGCGGACTGAATCGGGTTGGGCACGTCACCCGGCTGAGGCGGATGCGGGTGCGTCTTGAGTCCGGGCTGCGGGATCGGCACGGCCGACAGCAGCGCCTCGGTGTAGGGATGCAGCGGCGGCGCGTAGAGGTCGCGCGCCGGCGCGATCTCGACGATGCGGCCGAGATACATCACGGCGACGCGGTCGGCTGATGTGCTCGACCACCGACAGGTCGTGCGCGATGAACAGGTAGGTGAGGCCGAACTTCTGCTGCAGGTCCTCGAGCAGGTTGATCACCTGCGCCTGGATCGACACGTCGAGCGCCGACACCGGCTCGTCGCAGACGATCAGCTTCGGCTCGACCGCGAGCGCGCGCGCGATGCCGATGCGCTGGCGCTGGCCGCCGGAGAACTCGTGCGGATAGCGGCGCATGTGATCGGCCTGCAGGCCGACGGTCTCCAGCAGCTGCGACCACGCGGTCGCGTGAACTCGCCTGCGTCGTGCTTGGCGAGCTTGTGGATGATCAGCGCCTCGCCGATGATCGCGCCGACCGTCATGCGCGGGTTGAGCGAGGCGAACGGGTCCTGGAAGATGATCTGCATGTCGCGGCAGAGCGCGCGGAACGCCGCCGCGATCGAGCGCCGATGACGTTGCGGCCCTCGAACCAGACCTCGCCCGCGGTCGGCTCGATCAGGCGCAGGATGCAGCGCCCGGTGGTCGACTTGCCGCGAGCCGGATTCGCCGACCAGGCCCGAGCGTCTCGCCGGCCGCGATGTCGAAGCTCACATTGTCGACCGCATGCACCACGCTGCGCTTGCGCGCGAGCAGACCGCCGCCGACCTGCGAAATATCTTGGTCAGGTCCTTCGACGCGCAGCAGCGGCTCGGTCATCATGCGCGGCGAGCTCCGTCTCGCTCGCAGCACGCAGGCGACCTTGTGGCCGCGGCTCGACCTCGCGCAGCGGCGGCATCGCCTCGCGGCAGATCGGCATGGCGAAGCGGCAGCGCGGCGCGAAGCGGCAGCCGGGCGGCGGGTTGAGCAGGCTCGGCACGACGCCCGGCGATGGCCTCGAGCCGCGCCTTGCGGGTCGCCGCGCCGTGTCGATGCGCGGGATCGAGCGGATCAGGCCCTGCGTGTAGGGGTGGCGCGGATCGGCGAACAGCTGCGTCGACCGGGGCCTCCTCGATCACCTTGCCGGCATACATCACCACCACGCGCTGCGCGGTCTCGGCCACCACGCCCATCGCGTGGGTGATCAGCATGATCGCCATGCCGAAGCGCGACTTCATGTCGGCCAGCAGCTCCAGGATCTGCGCCTGGATGGTCACGTCGAGCGCGGTGGTCGGCTCGTCGGCGATCAGCAGCTTCGGGCTGCAGGCGAGCGCCATGGCGATCATCACGCGCTGGCGCATGCCGCCGGAGAACTGGTGCGGATAGTCGTGCACGCGGCGCTTGCGGATTGGGGATCTGCACCAGGCGCAGCATCTCGACGGTCTTGTCGAGCGCGCGCGCGCCGCGACGAGGCCCTCGTGCGCGGCGCACGCACCTCGGCGATCTGCTCGCCGACCGTGTAGACCGGGTTGAGCGAGGTCATCGGCTCCTGGAACACCATCGCGATGTCCTTGGCGCGGATGCGGTCCATCTCCTCGGCGCCGAGCGGCACGAGGTCGCGGCCCTGCTAGAGGATCTGGCCGGCGACGATCCGGCCCGGCGGCATCGCGATCAGCTTGAGCACCGAGAGCGCCGTGACGGTCTTGCCGCAGCCGGATCTCGCCGACCACGCCCAGCGTCTCGCCGCGCCCGATCGTGAGGTCGACGCCGTCGACCGCCTGCACCATGCCGTCGTCGGTCGCGAAATGCGTCTTGAGGCCGCGGATCTCGAGCAACGGCTCGGCCATTACATCACCCTTGCGCGGATCGAGCGCGTCGCGCAGGCCGTCGCCGATGAAGTTGATCGACGAGCACGGTCGAGGAAGATCGCGGCGCCGGGAAACAGCGCCCAATGCGGCGCGATGTCGAGATAGTCCTTGGCGTCGTACAGGATGCGGCCCCAGGTCGGGATGTCGGGCGGAAAGCCGAGCCCGAGGAACGACAGCGTCGACTCGGCGATGATGGCGGCGGCGACGTCGATCGTGGCGGCGACGATCACCGGGCCCGAGCGCGTTCGGCAGGATGTGCCGCACCACCTGGCGCACTTTGCTGGCGCCGAGCGCGCGCGCCGCCTCGACGAACTCCTTCTCGCGCAGCGAGAGGAACTGCGCGCGCACCAGCCGCGCCGACCGGCATCCAGCGCAGGCCGCCGATGACGACCACGATCAGGATGAAGACGCCGCCCTCCGGGCCGAACATCGACCTTGAGCGCGTCGCGGAACAGGTAGATCACCAGCAGCAGCAGCGGCAGCGTGCGGCAGCGACAGGAACAGGTCGGTGAGCCACATCAGCGCCGGGCCGACCCAGCCGCGCGACATGCCGGCGATCGCGCCGATGATGGTGCCGACGCACGATCGGCGACCACCATGGCGGCGAGCCCGACCGCGAGCGAGATGCGTCCGCCGTAGAGCATGCGCGCGAGCAGGTCCTGCCCGAGATCGTCGGTGCCGAACGGATGCTGCCAGGACGGACCCTTGAGGCGCGCGGTGAAATCGATGTCGTTGATCGGCACGCCCCACACGAACGGCGCCGAGCAGGATCGCCGGCGATCATCAGGCCGCAGGATGAACGCGCTCGCCAGCGCCAGCCGATGGCGGCGGAAGCGCCGCCAGGCGTCGAGCCACGGCGAATAGTGCCGCGCGCGGACGTGCCGGCGCGCAGGCCTCAGCCGAAGCGTGATGCGGGGATCGAGCCATCCATAGAGGACGTCCGCGATGAGGTTGAACAGCGACGACGAGGCAGGCGAACACGAAGGTGCACCGCCATGATGACGGGCGTGTCGTTGGCCAGGATCGCGCTGATCAGCAGCGAGCCGATGCCGGGAATGCGGAAGATCTGCTCGGTGACGATCGCGCCGCCGAAGATCGCGGGCATCTGCAGCGCGACCAGCGTCACGACCGGGATCAGCGCGTTGCGCACCACGTGCTTGACGATCACGACGCGCTCGCCGAGCCCCTTGGCGCGCGCGGTCGTGACGTAGTCGAGGCGGATGACGTCGAGCACGGCGGAGCGCACATAGCGCGTCATGGAGGCCGCCTGACGCGAGGCCGAGCACCGGTGATCGGCATGATCGACTGCCGGAAATGCTCCCAGTACCAGCGCCAGCCGATCGGCGCCGATATCCGCTCGGTAGACGAAGGGCAGCCAGTCGAGCTGGACGCTGAACACCAGGATGAAGCAGCAGCCCGGTGAAGAAGGTCGGCAGCGAGAAGCCGATGAAGGCCAGGGTGCTGGCAGATCTGGTCGAAGATCGAATAGGGCCGCGTCGCCGCATAGACGCCGACCGGAATCGCGATCAGGATCGCCAGCAGCTGCGCCGAGCCGATGACGAACAGCGTCGTCGGCAGGCCGCTGCAGGATCAGCGTGTCGACATTGATGCGGCTGGCGAACGAGAAGCCCCAGTCGCCCTGCAGCCATGGCCGCGAGCCAGCGCACGTAGCGCGACCAGACCGGATCATCGAGCCCGAATTTCGGTGCGCAGGGCGGCGCGCACTTCGGGCGGCACGGCCGGGTTGGTGGCGAGCTCCTCGAACGGATCGCCGGGCGCCAGCGCCAGCACGGTGAACAGCACGACGGCTGATGCCGAGCAGGCTCGGGATGGCGATGAGGAGGCGCCTGCAGCAGATGGCGTCCCATGCACCGCTCATCCCGGTCGTGGCCGATTCACGCCAGTGCGGCCAGGCTCATGCCTCCCGGTACCAGTCCTGCAGGTTCCCGATGTCGTTGTCCCAGCCGCTGATGCGCAGCCTGCAGCTTGCTGTTGCATGGCCGGCAACGCGCGGCCGATAGACGACCGGGATCACGGCCTGGTCGCCGCACGCCAGGTCGTTCATGCGGATGAACAGGGCCGCGCGCTTGACCGGATCGAGCTCGCCTTCGGCCGCGCGGAACGTCTTGTCGTACTCCTCGTTGCTGCCAGCGCGTGATGTTGCGGCCCTGCCACTTGTTCTCCTTGGTGGCGACCTCCCACGGAGGTGAACTGGTTCATGAACGTCTCGGGATCGGGCTGCGTCATGGTCGTCGTGTACATCTGGATGTCGCAGTAGAACTTCGTGTAGGTGTCGGGATTGGCGACGTCGGACGAGAAGAACACCGAGGCCGTCACCGACTTGAGCTCCGATGTCGATGCCGGCCTTCTGGCAGGCCTGCTTGACGATCGCCTGGGTCTTCTGGCGCGGCTGTGTTGATCGAGGTCTGGTAGACGAACTTCAGCTTCTTGCCGTCCTTGGCCCGGATGCCGTCGGCCCCTTCTTCCAGCCGGCCTTCTCGAGGAGTCTGGCTCGCCTTGTCGACGTTGAACTCGCACTTCGTCGTTCTTGGAGCGGAAGCGCTCCGGATTGTTGACGAAGTTCGCCGGTCGCGATGCCGGTGCGGCCGTAGATGTGATCCTCGCACCGACTTGCGGTCGACCAGCAGCGCCGAGCGCCTGCGCGCACCGCCGGATCGGACAGCAGCGGGTGCTTGGTCTTGAGGCTCGAGCGCTCGCCGTCGACCTCGGTCCAGGGATCGGTGCTGTTGAGCTGGATGTGCTCGATGTTGCCGCCGGGCGATGATCGCGACGCGGCCCTTGCCGCCCTTTTCCAGCCGCAGCAGGATCTCGTCCTCGACCTGCAGGTTCCAGGCAAAGTCGAACTCGCCGGTCTGCAGCACGGCGCGCGCCGCCGAGACCGCGTCGCCGCCGCCCTTCATCTCGATCGTGTCGAAGTGCGGCCGGTTGGCGCATGTGGTAGTTGGGATTGATCTCGCCCGCGCACCATGTCGCCCGGCTTGAAGTCGACGAACTGGTAGGGGCCGGTGCCGACCGGCTTCAGGTTGGTCGGGCGCGTCGCGCGACTTGCGCGCCGATGTAGTCGGCGAACAGATGCTTGGGAATGATCATGCCGCGCGCGCCGACGAAGGCGTCGGCCCAGAACGGCGTCGGCTTGGCGAACCGCACGCGTGACCGTGTAGTCGTCGACCTTCTCGACCTTGACGTCCTTGTAGCTGCCGATGGTGATCGCGGCGGTCGCCGGATCGGAGGCGTATTCCCAGTTGAACACGACGTCGTCGGCGGTGAACGGCTTGCCGTCGTGCCAGGTCACGCCGCTGCTTGAGCTTCCAGGTCACCGACTTGCCGTCGGCCGCGACAGCCCGCCGTTCTCGCGGCTCGGGATCTCGGCGCGCCAGGACCGGGATACAGGTTGCCGTCCGGATCCCAGCCGGCCAGCGGCTCGTAGAAGATGCGCGAGCCGTCCTGGTCCTTGGTGCCGACCGCGAAATGCGGATTGAGCAGCGTCGCGCCCTGCCACCACAGGACCTCGAGCGCGCCGCCGCCGCCGCGCTTGGTCGGCTTGTAGTCCGAATTTCCGACGCGGCGCGCTGCCGGCGACGCCCCGACATAGGTGCAGCATCTGCGCCGCCAGCGGCGCCGGTCAGCCCGAGCGCGACCATCCGGCTGCACGAAGAGCACGGCGGCGAGAGCTTGCCGTCCTTCACCTCCGCGATCAGACCACGCAGTGCTTTCGTCCATGTGAGACCCTGCAATATGTCCCGGCGCTGCGACTGTCAGCCCACGCTCGCCCCGCAGGTGCGGCCGACGGCCGGGCCCTGGCGGCACGGAAGGAGAACAGGTTCGCGCGACAGCGGTCAACGTGCGGCGCAGCCCGCGGACGGCGGGCAAAGTCGTCATCCGCGCTGGCGGGTCTGCCGGCGCGCGTTGTCAACCTTGTTGACGAGAATCAAGTGAGGTCTCTCGTCGGATTTCACTCCCGCGAAGCGAGTATCGGCTGAACTGTATCCGCTGCCATCTGTCAACTCTACCAGACCGTGGGACCGGAACGTGGAATCCAGCGTGCTGCTAACATCGTCAATCCCGAATACGACCGCCGCGATGACCTGCAGCCGATCGCGCGCCGCGGCCGAAGGCCGCGCGGCCCGGCACGCGCCATGCGGGCGGTCGAGAGCGCAGTTCGGCCCGGCTTCGATCGAGGGCGGCCTATGACGACGCCTCTGGCGGTGCCGGGCCTGCTCGCGCGCATCGCCGAGGGCGGGGCGCGACGGCGCGGACGCGCATGTGATTGCGTGCTTTCGACGACACCGGCCTCGATGCGGCGCGGCGCTCGCAGCGATGCGCCGGTGGTCGGGATCGGCGAAGCCGGGCTTCCATGTCCGCCAGCGCTGCTGGCGCATCGGTTCGCCGGTCGTGACCACGCTGTCGCGCTCGGTCCCGGTGCTGGAGAACAATCTGTTGCGCTATGGCCTCGATCGCCGCTGCGCGCGCGTGCGCGACGTGCGCCGGTGCTGGAGCTGGACAATCCGGCCTCGAATGCCCGCGCGCGCATCGGCGCCGAGAAATCTCCCGCGCGCGGACGAGGACGGCGCCGAGGCGATCGTGCTCGACTGCGCCGGCATGGCGGACCCTGCGGCCTCGCTCGTCGGCTGAGTTCGCTGTTCCGGTGATCGACGCGTCTGCGGCCGCCGTGGTGCTTGCCGAAGGGCTCGCGGCGATCGGGCTGGAGGACTCTCGCAAAGCGCGGCGGGTATCGCCCGGCCGATCGCGTAGCTGACCATTCCGGCTTGTTCGCGCGCTGGTTCTCGCCGCAGCCGCGTGAGTGCGCGTGCCGCCGGCTCAGTCGCTAGCATGCGGCGCCCATGCCGGAGACGTGGATGGCAAACGTACGCTGGGCGGTCGAGGTCGACGTGGCCGCGCGCCGGCTATGGCGCGACGGTGGTGGTCGACGGCGTCGATCTTCGCGTTGCGCCGGGCGAATTCGTCGCGATCCTCGGCTCGTCGGGCTGCGGCAAGACCACGCTGCTGCGCACCATCGCGGGTCCCAGAGGGCGAGCTGCGGGGCGCGTGCGCAGCTTCGGCACCGACGATGACCGACCTTGCCGCCGGAGCGGCGCGACGTACGCGATGGTGTTCCAGCAGCCATGCGCTCTGGCCGCACATGCGACGGTGCTGGGCAATATCGCGCTACGGGCTTGCGGCTGCGCGGCACGGCCGCGCGCCGAGATCCGCGCACGCGCGTCGGCACGATCCTGGCGATGCTGAACATGGCGGGGCTCGGCAGACCGCAAGGTGACGGACCTCTCGGGCGTGGCCAGCGCCAGCGCGTCGCGCTCGGCCGCGCGCTGGCGGTCGAGCCGCGGCTGCTGCTGCTCGACGAGCCGCTTGTCCAATCTCGACGCCAAGGTCCGCCTGCAACTGCGCAGCGAGATCAAGGCGCTGCAGGGCCGGCTCGGCTTCTGCCGCGCTCCACGTCACGCATGATCGCGAGGAAGCCATGACCATGGCGGACCGCATCGTGGTGATGGACCAGGGCCGCATCGCGCAGGTCGGCGCGCCCGGAGGTCTATCACCGACCGGCATTCGCCGTTCGTCGCGACCTTCATGGGCGCCGACAACACGATCGCGCTCAAGATCGGCGAGGGCCCGGCGGGCAGGCGCGGTCGAGGCCGGCCCGCATCATCAGGCCGCGCCGGATCGCAGGACGCGACTGCCGCCGGGCGCGGCGATCGCGTATTTTCGCGACGATGTCGCGCGCATCGACAGGCCCGGCGCGCCGGGCCGAGGGCGAGATCGCGCTGCAGGGCAAGGTCACGCTGCGGTCATATCCGGGCGGCCACTATCGCTACGCGGTGGCGGTGGGGACGAGCGAATACATGGTCAGCGCGACGCGCGACTGTTCGAGGTGGGCACGCCGGTCGGCCTGTGCTCTGCCGGTCGGCGCGCTGCATCTGTTTCCAGCGCAACGAAGACGGCGAGTTCAGCTACCAAACTGACATGCAGACGGGAGGTCACATGCGCAACCTGATCGCTGCTTCGGTCCTGCGCCATCGGCCTTGCCGGCGCCGCGCGCAGCGCCCAGACCATCAATGTCGCGACGGCCGGTGACCAGAACATGGTCGACTACGTCAAGCGACTATCTCGGGCCGATGTTCGAGAAGAAGCATCCCGGCGTCAAGGTGCGTGCGGTCGGCACCGGCCCGGGCGATGCCGGCTCGCAGAAGATCTACGAGAAGCTCGCCGCCGCAGAAAGGCGCAACGTCGCAGCGTGGGACGTCGACGTGGCGGTCATTCACCAGAAGACGGCGCCGGCGACGATGGTGACGAGAAGGGCTGCTCGCGCCGTATCGCGACGAGATCGCCGACCGGCAAGCTGGTTACCCGCGAAACCGCCAAGCAACGCGCTCGGCGCCAACGTCGACGGCTACGTGATCCCGATGTTCCACAGCCAGACCGCGCTCGCCTACAACGCCGACCTGGTGAAGATCGCCGCCGACAGCTACGCCGAGCTGGTCGAGTGGGTCGAAGAAGAACCCGAAGAAGTTCGGCTACAACGGCATCAAGGGCGGCATGTCGGGCGTCGGCGTTCGTCGCCGGCTGGGTCTATGCGTCCGGCCGGCGACGCCGACAAGCTCGATGAAGGGCCCGTACGATCCGCGCCAGCAAGGCGGCGCTGGGACAACGCTGCTCGGCGACCTGAAGGACTTCAACAAGAGCGTCGTGATCACGCCCGGGCAACGCCGGCACGCTCGACATGCTCAACCGCGGCGAGATCGCGATGGGGCCGGTCTGGGTCGACATGTTCTACACCTGGCAGGCCGACGGCAAGCTGCCGCCCAACATCAAGCTCGAAGCTGATCGCGCCGGGCATGCCGGGCCAGCCGATGTACTACGTCGATGCCGGCGAAGGCGGCGAACGCGCGAGCTGGCCGAGGAGTTCATCGCGCTGGCGACGAGCCCGAAGGTGCAGGCCGAGGGCATCGTCAAGCAGCTTCAACTGGTATCCGGGCATCGACGCCAAGCACGTGCAGGCGCAAGCTCGACGAGGCGGCGTGGAAGAAGCTGTTCGCCGACATCACGCCGGAGGATCTCGTCGAGCAAGGGCCAGCCGTTCCCGATCGCGCCCTACTTCAACGACATCCTCGAGAGCCTACGAGAAGAAGGTCGCGAACGAGTGATCGCAACGGCGGCGTCCGTGCCAGGCTGGCAAGCGGCCGGCCCGAGTGACCGTCTCGCATGCTCAACGCATCGAAGAGCCAGTCCTCGGCCTGCTGCTGCTCGTCGCGCCCGGCGCTTGCGCTGGTGCACGGCGCTGTTTCGTCGTATGCCGCTCGGCTATTCGGTCGTCTCGGCCTTCACGACGCCGGACGGCGGCGTTCGGCTTCGGCAATTTCGCCAAGGCGCTTCGAGCTCTACTCCGGCGACATCGTCTTCACGATCGTCATCGTCGTCACCTCGACGGCGCTGATCGGCGCTGGTCGCGATCGCGATCGCCGGCTACCTGACGCTGGGCGAGACACCCGTGCGCGCTGGTCGCGGTGCTGCGCTGGCTCTACCGCTGGCCGCTGTTCATCCCGTTCATCGTCGCGGCGCAGTGCATGCGCACCTTCCTCGCCAAGAACGGCATGCTGAACAACACGCTTGATCGTCGCTCGGCCTGCTCGACGCCGCCGACACGCGTCAGAGCCTCCTCGACTGGCGCGGCATCATCATCACCTTCGTGTGGAAGCAGACGCCGTTCGTCGCGCTGCTGCGTCGCCGGCGCGATGGCGTCGCTCGACCGCGCCACGCATCGAGGCGGCGCGCAATCTCGGCGCCGCGCGGCTGCGCATGCCTGGTCGAGATCGTGCTGCCGCAGGTGCGTGCCGACGTCTGATGGTCGGCGCTCGATCCTCTCCTTCGTGACGATGCTGTGCGGTGCTGTCGGTGCCGCTGATGATCAGCCGGCGCGCAGCCGACCATGATGACCGTCGACATGGCGTTCCGCATCAACGCGCTACGGCGACTACGCGTGTCGCCAATGCGCTCGGCGTCATCTCCTACCTGATGACGCGCGCTCGTCGCGTGGTTCTACCTGCGCGCACGGCATGCGCGAGCGAGCGGCGTCGCATGACGCGCGCAAGCCTCGGCCGCTAGCCACGCTGACGGTGACGCTGCTCGTGCTGCTCGCCGTTCGCGATCATTCGGCCCGCTCGCCAACCTGGTGCTGTGGTCGTTCGCCGAGCGCTGGTACTTCCCGTACAAGCTGCCGCGTGACCTGGGGTGTCCGCTACTGGGAGTGTGGTGTTCCGTCCGACCGGCGTCGCGATGGACTCGCTCGTGACCTCGATCTCGATCGCGTGCTGACCGTCGTGGTCTGCGCTCGCGGTGTCGATCCCGGCCGGCTACGCGCTGGCGCGGCTGCGGCTGCCGTGCGCGCGCTGATCATGATGCGTGTTCCTGCTGCCGCAGGCGTTCCCGAACGTGCGCGATCTACATCAACGTCGCGCGCATCTTCTACGGCTCGGCCTGCAACGGCACGATCGCCGGCGTCGTGCTCGTGCACGCCGCGCATGGCCTCGTCTATCGGTGTGGATCACGCCGGCGGCGTTCGCGGCGGTCGACTCGCGACCTCGAGTTCGCGGCGCGCAACATCGGCGCCGTCGCCGATGCGCACGCTTCTTCGACCGTGACGCTTGCCGCTCGCCGCGCCCGGCATCATCGCGAGCGCGATCTTCGTGTTCCTGGAATCGCTCGACGAGTTCACCGGCACGTTCTTCGTCGGCGTGCCCGAACGTCACGACGCTTGCCGCTGCTGCTCTACAGCGCCAGCATGGGCGGCAACTACCAGATCGCCTCGATCACGCGCGCTGATGCTGCTGGTGCCGTCGATCGCTGTTCATGCTGTTCGGTCGAGCGGTTCCTGAAGGCCGACGTGCTGAGCAAGATCGGACGGTGAGGGGAGAGCTTCTTTGAAGCCTTTGCTAACGCCGCCAGGCCATTGCTACATTGCTGGCTGTCGATCATCGCCCTGATCGCTCTGCCTGTGAAGCTGAAAGGCACGGATGCAAGTCCGGCGCGCGTGGTCGGCCTGTCGGAACGATCTGCGCCCGCATCCGCGGAGTCACAACTGCCGGATCAAATCTGCGTTTCCGAACTTTTCTTGGTTTTGCACCACCAGTCGTGAGGTCATGCCGTATTTAACAATGCAGGACCGTTGAACGTCAATAAACCAGTGGGTATCGTCCGCATCCTGACGCCGGTCCGAAGTTGCCCTTGCTCTTGAGGATGGCGGTTGTCTGGCCGCTCACACCGTGCCGGTGGTCGCCGACTGGAGACCCGACGACCTCGAAATCGATTTTCGCCGTGATGCTGCTGCCGGTCTGCTTGAGAGCCATCACGATTGCTGTCTCCCGCCGATCGGGCCGAAATAGGGTCCCCCATCCAGGTGCTGGTGAAGTCAACCGCACTGCCGATGTCGAAACGCCTGACATGGCGGTCCTTGATTGCAACGGCGATGAAGTCCGTGGTCGGATCAGATCTGCACCAGGACGCTGCCCTGCGCCAGCTGGGCCGGTGACGGTGCCCAAAGCGTCCTGCATTGATCGTCTTCGCCTTGGAAGACCAGAGAGAAAATCCCCCATAGCCGAGCGGCTTCATCTTTGTCTTCGGATTACGCGGCGGCATCGAATTTGGCCGCAGTCGCGGCGAAGAACTCCGCCATGCCGATCAACGCCGGCGCGTTGCCCAGGTTTTGCACGGTACAGCTGACAGATACTTGGTCCCGGCTTCTGCAATGTCGTCGCCGGCTTCACGCGGGCTTGCCCGGATTTGTCGACCGCGAACAGCTGATGCGCTGGCATTGTGGACGGCCGTGGCCGCCGCAAGGATCGGCCGTTTGCCTTGATCGAGCGCGTTTGCCGCAATCAGCAAGAAACGGATGCGGCCGCCTTTCTTGATCTCATCGATGACCTTCTCGGGGCTGACCGGGTGGTCCTGCTGAAATTTATTTTCCGCCCGTGCGATGACGAGGTCGTCGAGCACGGACTTGCCGGACTTGCTGGGCCCGCGGTCTGGCCGGCCGCTTTGCCATGGCGTTCGAGTGAGTGTTGCGGATCGTTCAATCCTTCCAGGGCCGTGCCATCGCGAAAGCCTGGTGCGCGGCCGTAAGGGGTGTCTTCGCCGGTACGAGCTCGGACTGAGAGTGGTTTTTAAGCCGACGTTCTTGGGCGCACGACACGAGACGCGCGCAACGTCCCAGCACGGCCATCCATACCCGCGGTCGCCATCCAGATTGAAATCGTTGACCAACATCGTGGGTTTCTGGTCTTCGAATCGATCGAAGTTCCGGAGGGCGCGGCGAGAATTGCCGCGATCGCCCGCTTGCAGTTCGGGATTGCGCCGCCGTAGTCGTAGTGCCGATCGGTGAACGAAATCAGCGTCTGCCCGGATGAGGCGCTGCTGAAGGTCACCGGGTTCCGCATCGGACCTTGCGGTGGCTCTGATGGCTCCCCGGCGATGGCGGTGGAGCTCAGCGCGAACATGTCGTTGATCAGCGTATCGCCTTTGCTCTTCGCGGCGACCAGCGGCCGGTCCATCAGATCGTCGGGCGTCGTACCGTTCGAATGGGGCGCGAACCGAACCAACTGCCGCCAACTCCTGCACCGTGCCCGCTACGCTGTCGGGGAGGTGAGCGGCGTATAGGCACTCCATATCAAGGCTTCCGGCCGCGTGCCGTCCGCCAGACAGAGTTCTCGACCGGATAGACCGTAGGTTTCCCGGCGATGTCCACAGCGACGAGAATTTCTGCAGGTCGTCGGTGCCCGGTTGCGCATAGGCGGCCTTGACCAGCACTTCGCGAAACGCCTGGTACATTGCCCACAGAGCTCGCTTGATGAAATGGCCATCGCCATCTTGACCATGTCTCTGACGAACGTTCCTCCTGGATATCGCAAACGTTGTTGGATGCAATCGCTCGCTGCCTTGATGACGCGCTTGCGCGGCGTCCTTGACCAATTGGCCCAGGCCTTGATGCCGGACCACACAGCTTCGTCGAAGCTGAAGCCGGAGCCGTCGAGATGCCCGGTGGCGACGGCAACGACGACAAGCCAGGTCCTTCTCCAGGTCGTCCCACAGTTTCTGCAAACCGTCGCTGATGTCGCCGGTGATATCGGGCATTTCCCGGCTCTTCGACCGTCTGCTCCGTCATCATTTTGAGGAAGAACCGGCAGGTGCCATAGGGCGCGTTGATATTCGTCGGCGGATGGATATCCGCCATTGCCGGGAAGATTGGCCGGGTGCGCAATGCCAGGCGGGTAGACTCCTTGATGGTCTCGGCCAGAACTCGGTCCACAGCTTGAATTCGTCATCGTCGGTCAGCTCGATGTCATCGAGGCCGGCCAGTTGATCGATGCCTTTCTTTGATCTTTTCGGCGGTGTCCGTGATGAACTTGTCGACCGGACGTCGAGCCCGACGCCGCCGCAGTCGATCAGATCGTTGAGACGGGCGAACACGAACGGAGCGCCGGCGCCGAGCGCATTCGGCTTGGCGGTGGGCCGATCGAGCCATGATCCCCGTGATCGATCGAGTTCGCCGGAGGGGATCGGCCTTGCCCAGGTTGGTGTGCCAGCGATCCCAGACCTGACGTCGATGAAATCTTTCGACCAGCGCGTGTTGCCAATAGAGCCGATACGGCGCGCGAACGATCTGGTTCACATAGGATGACCGACGACGTCCGTGATGTGGTGCGTCAGATAGCCGAGCGAATAGGCGAACAGCGCCGGAGGCGGTCCTTGTACTTCGCGTCGAAACGGCTTGGTCAGGAGCTGCTGCGCGAATTTCCCGGTGTGCGCGTAGTGCAGGTAATCCGCCCAGAACCACTTTGATCGCCATCCGTTTGCCGCGGCGGTTCGAGAGCCCCCCACACGTCTCGTAGCCGCCGGCAATCGGGATGGCCTCGGAAAAACGTGGTGAAGGTCGTGGACAGCTTGCCGTGCCCATCGCCTCGTCCGTGATGCCATGAACCGTGTCGAGCAATACGTAACTGAACGAAGTACAACGCT
>ERZ1370068.3242-contig-2359_pt1 | contig 17541 bp, 21 predicted proteins | sample MGYA00561227_ERZ1370068 | MGnify/ENA primary metagenome ERZ1370068 (study PRJEB38410, sample SAMEA6850437) | metagenome | study: Metagenomic assessment of the ecological functions of the soil: analysis of the soil microbiota associated with the...
CATCGCGGGTCTGGTGATGGGATCTCGGTTCCCGAAGATCGTGCAGACCTACGGCGGGACGCTGAAGCTGCGTCCGCTATCTCGCTGCTCACCATCGCCGCGATGCTGGCGCTCGGCTTCACGACCAAGGGCGCCGGGCTGGACTCGACGCTGGGCCTGGCCTTCGCGCACACCGGCTGGCTCTATCCGTTCTTCGGCGCGATGCTGGGCTGGCTCGGCGTGGCGCTGACCGGCTCCGACACGTCGTCGAACGTGCTCTTCGGCAGCCTGCAGAAGATCACCGCCGAGCAGCTCGGACTGTCGCCGGTGCTGATGGCTGCGGCCAACAGCTCGGGCGGCGTCATGGGCAAGATGATCGACGCGCAGAGCATCGTCGTCGCGTCGACCGCGACGCAGTGGTACGGCCACGAAGGCGAGATCCTGCGCTACGTGTTCTTCCACAGCCTCGCGCTGGCCGCGCTGATGGGACTGCTGGTGATGGCGCAGGCGTACGTCTGGCCGTTCACGGCGCTGCGTCGTGCACTGACGCGACGCTCGCATGCGGCGCGGTGCACGTCGATGCTGCCGTCCCGCTATCGGGCGTTCGCGCGCGACGCTGCCGGCGCCGTACGACGCGCTGTATCGTGCTGGCCGTCGGCGTTCATCCCCGACGATCGCGCTCGATCACCGATCCGCTGCGCCTGCTGACCTGGGGCACCGACGCGAGCTTCTATCGGCTGGTGCCGCAGATCGTCGTCGTGGTCGAGAGCGAGGACGAACGTCGGCGCCTGCTCGCGCGACTGCGCGCGACTCGGCACGCCGGTCACGTTCCGCGCTGCCGGGACGAGCCTCTCGGGACAGGCGATCACCGATTCGGTGCTGGTGTTGCTCGGGGACAACTGGCGCGGCTGCGACGTCGGCGCCGGCAGCGGAAACCATCACGCTGCAACCGGGCGTGATCGGCGCCGCGGCCAATCGCCGGCTCGCGCCGCTTCGGCCGCAAGATCGGCCCCGATCCGGCGTCGATCGACGCCGCGATGATCGGCGGCATCGCCGCCAACAACGCAAGCGGCATGTGCTGCGGAACGGCGCAGAACAGCTACCACACGCTGGCCGGACTGCGCGTCGTGCTGGCGGACGGCACGGTGCTCGACACGCGCGATGCCGGCGAGCCGCGCCGCATTCCGTGAGCGCGAACCCGAGCTGGTCCGCGCGCTCGACTGCGCTGGCGCGCGCGACCGCGCGCGCAACGAAACGCTCGCGGCGCGCATCCGCCACAAGTTCCGGCTGAAGAACACGACCGGCTACAGCCTCAATGCGCTGGTCGACTTCGACGACCCGATCGACATGCTCGCGCACCTGATGATCGGCTCCGAAGGCACGCTCGGATTCATCAGCGAGATCACCTATCGTCACCGTCCCGGATTACGCCGACAAGGCGAGCGCGCTGATCCTGTTCGACGATCTCGAGACCGCGTGCCGGGCGGTCACGCTGCTCAAGAGCACGCCGGTTGCCGCCGTCGAGCTCGCCGATCGCGCCGCGCTGCGCTCGGTGGAAGGCAAGCCCGGACTTGCCCGACGGCATCGACGCGCTCGGGCCCGACTGGCGCGGCGCTGCTGGTCGAGACGCGTGCCGCGGATCCGGCGGCGCTGTGCCGAGCAGATCCGCGTGATCGAGACGGCGCTTGCCGGCATGCCACACGTTCCGAGCCGGTGCGCTTCTCGACCGACGCCGGCGAGTGCGCGCGCTTCTGGAACGTGCGCAAGGGCATGTTCCCGTCGGTGGGCGCGATGCGCAAGGTCGGGACCACCGTCATCATCGAGGACGTCGCGTTTCCGGTGCCGCGGCTCGCCGAAGCGACGCTCGACTCTGCAGCGCCTGCTCGCGGAGCACGGCTACGCCGACGCGATCATCTTCGGCCATGCGCTCGAGGGCAACCTGCACTTCGTCTTCACGCAGGACTTCAACGTGGCCGCGGAAGTCGAGCGGTACCGCGGCTTCATGGATGCGCTGTGCCGGATGGTCGTCGAGAAGTACGACGGCTCGCTCAAGGCCGAGCACGGCACCGGCCGCAACATCGCACCCTTCGTCGAGCTCGAATGGGGCGCCGAAGCCTACGCGACTCATGCGTGCAGATCAAGCAGCTATTCGATCCGCAGGGCCTGCTGAATCCGGGCGTGATCATCAACGACGATCGCGACGCGCATCTGAAGAACTCTGAAGCCGCTGCCCGCGTGCGATCCGATCGTCGACAAGTGCATCGAGTGCGGGTTTTGCGAGCCCAAGTGTCCGTCGCACGAGCTGACGCTGTCGCCGCGCCAGCGCATCGTCGGTTGGCGCGAGATCGCTCGTCTCGAGCACGACGGCGAGCATGGCGCGCAGCTCGAGACGATGCGCGCGCTGTACGGCTTCCACGGCATCGACACCTGCGCGGCCTGCGGGCTGTGCGCCACCGCGTGTCCGGTCGGCATCGAGACCGGCGTGCTGATCAAGGCGCTGCGCGGACGTCGCGCGAGCCCGATCGCGCAGCGCGTCGCGGCGCGTCGCGGCGGATCACTTCGGCGCGCTGACGAGCGGCGTGCGCGCGGGTCTCGCCGTCAGCGACGGCCTGCACGGGCTGGTCGGTACGCGACGTGATGCAGCGCTCGCTCGACGGCATCCGCAACCTGTCCGGCGGCGCGGTGCCCAAGTGGTCGCCCGCGCTGCCGCGCGCCCGTCGATTTCCAGCCGCGGCGCGGCGGCCGTCGCGGCAGCCGCGGAGCGCATCGTCTATTTTCCCAGCTGCGCCGCCCGCACCATGGGCGCGCAACGCGGCGACGACGAAGCCGAAGCGCTGCCGCGTCGTGGCGGAGCGTCTGTTCGCGCAAAGCCGGATTCGACGTCGTCTATCCCGAACGGCTCGACGGATTTGTGTTGCGGCCAACCGTTCGAGAGCAAGGGGCTTTTCGAGGCGGCCGATCGCAAGTCGGCGGAACTCGAGGCTCGCGTTGCGCGACGCCAGCGAGAACGGACGGCTTGCCGATCGTGTTCGACACGAGTCCGTGCACCTACCGGATGAAGCGATACCTCGGCTGGGCGTCTGGCGCGTGCAGGACAGCATCGAGTTCATCCACGATCGCGTCCTGCCACGGGTCGACGTCGAGCCGATCGACGTGCCGGTGGCCATTCACCCGGTGTGCAGCGTGCGCAAGATGGGCACCGTCGACAAGCTCGAGGCGATCGCGGCGCGCTGCAGCCGCGATGTCGTGCGCGGTCGACGAGGTGCTGTGCTGCGGCTTCGCGGGCGACAAGGGCTTCAATCGGCCGGAACTCAACGAGCACGCGTTGCGCCACCTGAAGCCGGCGCTGTCCGGCGCGGTGCGCGCAGCGGCTATTCGTCGAGTCGAACCTGCGAGATCGGCCTGTCGGAGTATTCGGGCTTTCCCTACCGGTCGATCATTCGTCTCGTCGACGCGTGCGCGCGCCGCAGCGCCGACGCCGGCACGCGCGGAAGCAGATCGCGACGGTCGGACTCCGCTGACGACGGCAGCACACGGCGCCGATCGGTCGTTCGGAGGACTGCAGACGATGAAAGCCGCTCTGTTCATCCCTTGTTACGTCGATGCCGTCTTTCCCGAGGTCGGCGATTGCGACGCTGGAGCTGCTCGAGCGCTTCGGGGTCGAGGTCGACTATCCGTTGAATCAGACCTGCTGCGGCCAGCCGATGGCCAACAGCGGATGCCACGACGACGCGGCCGCGACCGAGGCGCTTTTCGTGAAGAATTTCGCCGGCTACGACTACATCGTCGGACCCTCCGGAAGTTGCGTCCACCATGTGCGCGAGAACCTGACGGCGATTCCGCAGACCGCGGAAACGGCCAAGGTGCAGGCGCAGCACCTACGAGCTGGTCGAGTTCCTGCACGACGTGCTCAAGGTCCGCGAGTTTCCCTGGGCCGAATTTCCGCACACGGTCGGGCTTGCACAACGGCTGCGCGTCGCTGCGCGCGCTGCGGACCGCCAAGATGTCGGAGATCGACGGAGCCGTTCTTCTCGAAGCCGCTCGACCTGCTGACCAAGGTGAAAGGCATCAGGTTCGTCACGCCGGAGCGTCCCGACGAGTGCTGCGGATTCGGCGGAACGTTTTCGGTGTTCGAGGAGCCGGTCTCGGCCAAGATGGGCTACGACAAGGTGAACGACCATCAGAAGGCCGGCGCGGAGTACATCGTTTCCGCCGACATGTCCTGCATCATGCATCAGAAAGGATGCGCGGAGCGGCTCGGCCTCCCGATCAAGTTCATCCATATCGCGCAGATCCTCAATGGGGCGCGGGCATGAAACGCATCGACCACGCGGAAGCGTCCTCGAAGTTCATCAAGGCGAAGGACCATCTCGACTTTCACGACAAGCGGCTGTGGGATCTGCGCAAGAAGCGCGACCGGGTGAGCGAGCAGCTGCCCGAGTGGGAGGAGCTGCGCTCGCTGGCGTCGGCGATCAAGGAGCACACGCTGACCCATCTCGGCGACTATCTGGAGGAGTTCGAGCGCAACGCGATCAGGAACGGCGCGCACGTGCATTGGGCCAAGGATGCCGCCGAGCACAACCAGATCGTGTTCGACATCATGAGCGCCCGCAATGCGCGCACGCTGGTCAAGGCGCAAGTCGATGCTCACCGACGAGTGCGACATGCGGCCCTTCCTCGAGAATCGGGGCATCGAGGTCATGGAGACCGATCTGGGCGAGCGCATCCAGCAGCTCGACGACGAGCCTCCGAGCCACATCGTCGTGCCCGCGGTCCACAAGCTCCGGACCGACGTGGCCAGGGTGTTTTCCGAAACCATCGGCACCGACCCCAAGAACAGCGACGTCCACTACCTCGCGGAGAGCCAGCGCCAGCACACGCGGCCCTATTTCCTCAAGGCCGACGCGGGCATGACCGGCGCCAATTTCGCGGTCGCGGAAACGGGCACCGTCGTCGTCTGCACCAACGAGGGCAACGCGGACCTGAGCGTCAACTTGCCGAAGCTCTACATCGCGTCGATCGGCATCGAAAAGATCATTCCCCGCATCGAGCATCTCGGCGTGTTCGTCCGGATGCTGTCGCGCAGCGCGCTGGGCTCGCCGATCACGCAGCTCACGTCGCATTTCCGCGCGCCGCGCGAAGGCACCGAAATGCACATCGTGCTGGTCGACAACGGGCGCTCGGAGCGGCTCGGGCATGGCCGACTTCTGGTACTCGCTCAAGTGCATCCGCTGCGGCGCCTGCATGAACACCTGTCCGGTGTACCGGCGCAGCGGCGGCCTGAGCTACGGCGCGACCTACTCGGGACCGATCGGCGTCATCATCGACCCGACGTTCAACCTGCGCAAATACAGCTCGCTGCCCTTTGCCTCGACGCTCAACGGGAGCTGCACCAGCGTCTGCCCGGTGAAGATCAACATCCACGAGCAGATCTACAAGTGGCGCCAGATCATCGCCGAGCGGCACCAGCTTCCCTTCGTCAAGCAGGAGGCGATGCGGGTGGCGGGCAAGGTCCTGAGCAATCCGAAGCTCTACCGCGCGGCGGTGGAGACCGCCGGCGCGAGCCTCGAGCATCTCCCGCGGTTCATGATGTACAGCCGCTTGAACGCCTGGGGGCGGCAGCGCGAAGTCCCGGACGGCGCCGCAGTCCACTTTCCGGCAGTGGTATCTCGAAGAACCGGGGCAAGCGATGAGCAGCCGGGACGACATCCTGGCGCGCGTCCGCAAGAACCAGCCGCCGCCGCAGCCGCTGCCCGCGGTGCCGACGTTCGATGCCGCGATCGGGCTCGCCGCTCGAGACCTTCAAGGCTGCGCTCGTCCGCATGGGCGGCAAGGTCGCCGATGCGCCGGCCGACGGCGATCTGGACGCGCTCGATCCGGCGACTCTTCCCGGACGCCAAGGTCATCTGCTCGGCGACGCCCGAGGTCGCGGGCAACCGGTCCGCTCGACGGCGTGCGCGACGCCGGCCGAGCTCGACGACGTCGACGTGGGCGTCGTGCGGGCGGTGTTCGGCGTCGCGGAGACCGGCTCGGTGTGGCTGACCGAAGCGGAGTTCAAGGTGAACGCGCTGGGCTTCCTGGCGCAGCATCTGGTCGTGCTGCTGGATCCGGCCCGGATCGTCGGCAACCTGCACCACGCCTACCGCGAGCGCGCCCAGTTCGACGCCCGTTACGGCGTATTCATGACCGGGCCGTCGGCGACCGCCGATATCGAAGGCGTGCTGATCCACGGCGCCCAGGGCATCCGCAGCCTCACCGTCGTCCCGGTGTCGCCGCAGCTGGATGAGCCACGATGTCGGCGTGCCCTTCTGAACGGACCGGGCTAGTACTTCCCGTGCTGCTTGTAGATGTAGTTGGTGAGCTCCGCCGTCTGCATGGATATCCGCCGCTGGATTTCGTGGACGGTGCGCACGATCGCGCGCATCACCCGATAGACGATCTCCGGATGCGCGGACGAGCAGCGCCTCGAGCTGTTCGCGCTCGAGGCCGAAGACCCGCGTCGGACCCATCGCGACCAGCGACGCGTAGTGCGGCGTCTCGTCGATGAAGCTCAGCTCGCCGACGAGGTCGCCGGTCGTCAGCGTGAGCAAGCGTGACGCTGCTCGGGCGTCCCGGCGTTGCGGACGACGCCCAGCGCGCCCCGGACGATGACATAGAGATGGTTGTCGGAGGTTCCTTCGCTGACGAGGACCTCGTCGGGCTCGAGGTCGCGGAACCGCGAGGTTGTCGGCGAGCGTCTGCGTCTGTTCGTCTGTCAGCTCCGCGCCGAGGCGCGAATGCCGCAATGCTTCAACAAGGGCTTGATCGGTCATGATGGCTTCCCGATGTTGGACCTGCACTCCGGGCGTGCGCTTCCTGCTCGGCCCAGCACATCTTCGGCGCGGCGCGCAAAGGCGTCGATCATCGTGTCCGCAATGCGGTCGAATACGCCGCCGGCGAGCTTGCCGACGAGCGCGCTGTCGAATTCGTAGCGAAGCGTGAATTCGATCTTGCAGGCCTCGGCCGCCAGTTCGATCGAGTCGCCATTCGCCCTCGAAGCGCCGGAACGGACCCCGCTCCGATTCGGACCGCCATCCAGTGCGGTCGCCGCTTCGGGTTACGCGTCGTCAGATCGAAGCGGAGCCCGTGATAGTTGACGCGTGAGCCTCGCCGCGACCACGCTCTCGTCGCGCTCGAGGATGATCGCGTTGGCGCACCATGGGAGGAACTCCGGATAGTGCTCGGCCGCTTCGATCAGGTCGAAGGTGCTCGCCGCCGAGTGGCCGATCAGCGCGGATCTGCAGATTTCCACGGTTGTGGTCCCGTTCCTTTGTGCGGTGCGGGAGCGATCCCTGCGCGCGGATCGCGCCGCCGGCCTTGCGCAGGCTCCCCGCGAAGGCGCGTCGCATGCGCCGCGCATGCGCTAGAATAAACCCGTGCACGCGGCAACGCATCGCCGGTGTCCGCAGTCCACCTAGTCACACGAGACTCAACCGACACGGAAGGAGGTTGCATGAAACTGATCGTGATGGCGGCAGTGGCATCGATCGCACTGGCCGCATCGGGCGCGGCGAACGCGCAGGAGGCGCTCGCAAAGAGCGACGGTTGCCTGAACTGCCATGACGTAAGTGCACAAGAAGGTCTGGCCCGGCATTCAGGACGTCGCCGCCAAATACAAGGGCAAGGCGGATGCGGAGGCGATGCTCATCAGCAAGATCTCCAAGGGCGAGGGACATCCCGAAGACGAAGGCGAGCGCCGACGACGCCAAAGGCACTGATCAAAGTGGGTGCTGTCGCATGATAGACCATCGATTCGTCGTTGCAAAGGGATAGCCGGCCGCGCGCCGGCTTTTTCCATGTGTCTATTTCATCGCGTTCGACATCATCCGCGACTTCTTTTCGATCAACCGTGACGCAGATCAAGAAACCATCGTCACGCGCTGGCAGTACCGCAGGCACCCGTCATACGATGTCGCTGCAAAGAGTCACTGCCAGCAGCGAGATCGCCGTATCACGACCCCATTGCGCTCTGGCACACGGAGCACGTCAATTTCGCGACCCTGCTCGACCTCCTCGAGGTTCAGCTCGACCGCTTTCACCGAGGCGAGGCCGCCCGACTACGAGTTGATGCTGGACATCATGTTCTACATGACGCATTACCCGGACGTGCTGCATCATCCGAAGGAAGACCTGGCGTTCGCGAGGATCGCGGAGCGCGCAGGCCAGCGCCCGTCCGATCGTGGACGGGCTCGCCGAGCAACACGCGCGGCTGAAGCGCGACGGTGATGCGTTGGTCGTCGCTCTCGACGACATCGTGAACGGATCGATCACGTCGCGCGAGCACGTCGAGGCGCCTGGCCGGGCCTATATCGAGGCGTTCCGCAGCCACATGGACAGGGAGGAAGCAGAGATCCTTCCTTTGGCGGCCAAGCTGCTGGATCGCGAGGATTGGGCGGCGATCGACGCCGCGATACTGCTGCTCGACGATCCCGTCTTCGGCAAGACACGGGACCAGCGCTATGCCGCGCTCCGCCGGCAGATCGCGCGCGAGGCGCGGGGACCAGTCGATCCGGCGTCCTGGCAGCGAACGCGCGCACCCGACGGCGCACGGTCCTGCGGACGGTCACTCGGGCGCGGTGTGCGCGATGCCCTTGTGGCAGTCGATGCAGGTCATCGCTCCGGCGAGGACTGCTCGTGCATCGGCCGCACGAAGTCCTTCTGTTTCGCGACGATGTCCTTGTTGAACTGATGGCAGGTGCGGCAGTTCGCGGAGTTGTTTGCCTTGAACTCCGCCCACACCTCCTTCGCCATCCGCGCCCGCTCCTTCTTGAACTTTTCTTCGGTGGAGATGACGCCGCGCATCTCGCCGATCACGTCCTTGATGCCCGCCTTCGCCTTGTAGCAGAGTAGCGCCGGGTAGCGGTGCGGAATGTGGCAGTCGTGACAACCCGGCGCTGCACGCCGGTCCGGTTGGCGAAGTGCCCGCTCTGCCGGTATTCGTTCGCCACCCACTGCATCGAATGGCAGGCGCCGCCGCAGAACTTGTTGGTTCCGGTCGCCGCCACCATCACCTGCGTCGCCGATCACGCCGCCGGCGCCGATCAGCAAGCCGACGATCACGAGCGCAAGCACCGACCAGCGTGCGCTGGGCGTCGAGAGGCGCTTCCACGACAGCTGCGAGGCAGGTTCATTCTTCTGTTCCATGGCCATTGCTTCTCCCACTTGACGGAGGTCAATCCGGCCGCCGACGATAGCGCAGCCGCCGTGGCCGCGTATGGCACCATGGACGGTCGTCCCAAGGCAAGCGGTTTGCTCAGTCGGCGGGACCGAGGCCGATCGGCGGCGGCGCCAGATTCACGATCCGCCGGAACAGCTTGCGGTAGTCCTCGGCCGGCGGCTTCGCCGAGGAGCGGATCGCGTGTTTCCGCTGAACGCGGCGTCGATCGCCTTCCAATCGCCGGCCGTCAGGTGCTTTTCCGCGAGCGGCAGCAATTCCTTCTCCTCGCGCCCCATGTGCTGCCAGTGGAACGCCGCGTAATCCTCCACCGCGGCAGATGAAGGCCGCCGCCTCCGGTATCGCCGCCCTGCTGGTAACGCGCGAGCGTCTGCTCGAGCGTGCGGATCTTCTCGGCGCCAGCCCGATGCTCCGCCTCGCAGCTGATCGAGCAGCGGACCGGCCTCGGGACAACGTGCGCGCAAGCGCAGGAACAGGTACTCGTCTTCCTTCGGATGGTGGAAGCGCTCAGGGAATGCGTCGATGTAATAGACCATCGCGCCCAGCACGTCGAATGGCGGCTTCATCCCGTGGTCGCGGATCTCGCGCACAAGATACAAGCATGCCGTGCAGCACGGCGGCCAACGACCGGTGCTCGTCCTGGATGATGCGGATCGCCTGCACGTATTCCTCCGTCGATCGGCGAGGCCGGCCCGGCACCGCCGCCGGTCACCGGCAAATGCTAATGCGCGCAGATCGGGCAGGCACCTTGACCCGCATCAATGCAGCGAACGAACGCGCTGTCGCCACCGCGATGGACCGGACTGACGCGTGCGTAGCGCGGCGAGCCGAGCCGCGAGCTCGGCCCACGCGGCCGGCGTCGCGCGCCGCTTCGAGCGGCGCTTCGGCGTCGTACGCGATGGCGTACGCGCTCTCGTCGGCCGTCAGCGGCTCGCGCGTCGCGATCTGGTGCGCGAGCACCGCGAGATCGGCGTCCGAGGCATCGCCGCCCTCGGCCCGACGTCGGGTGATGCGCTCGCGCAGCGTCGCCTCGCTCGCTTCGAATGCGAGGATCACGAACGGAACCGCCGAGCTCCGCGGCCAGCGCGCGGAACGACTCGCGCTGCGCGTGCCGGAGAAACGTCGCGTCGACGATCGCGATGCGTCCGGCGCCGAGGATGTCGCGCGCGAGCGCGCGCAGGCGATCGTAGGTCGCCTCGGTCGCCGCCGGCGCATACAGGCGCTGCGCGATGCGGCGCATCGCGTCGCTCGAGCGGCGCGATCCCGTGCAGTCGCTTGCGCTCGACGTCGCTGCGGACGCGCACCGCGCCGATCGTCTCCAGCAACGCCTGCGATATCGCCGTCTTGCCGCACCCGAGAGCCCGCAGGTGACGATGAGCGCCGGCCGCGGCGGCTCCGCGTAGCTTCGGGCGAGTCGCAGAGTATCCGCGCGACTCCGCGATCGCGGCGCTGCTTCGCGCGCGCCCGCGCCGAGCTGTGCCGCCCGCAGTCGCGCGATCTTGGCGCGAACGAGCGCACGGTAGGCGAGGTAGAACGGCAGCACCGCGAGGCCCGGCATAGTCGCCGGTCCGCTCGAGATACGCGTTGAGAAAGCGGTGCGCGAGATCGGCGCGACCGCGATCCTGCAGATCCATCACCGTGAAGGCGACTTCGCTCATCACGTCGATCCAGCGCATCTCCTCGTTGAACTCGATGCCATCGAAGATGACGAGCTCGCCGTCGATACGCGCGATGTTGCCCAGATGCAGGTCGCCGTGGCACTCGCGCACGAAGCCCTGCTGCGCGGCGACGCAGGAAAGCGTCGCGGCGCGCGGCGTGCTCGCGCTCGGTCCAGCGCGCGGAGGTCTGCTCTCGAGCTCGTCGCGCTCCGGCGTCCGTAGCCAGCAGCGGAGCGAGCTGCTCGAAGTTCTGCTGCGCGAGGCGCAGGATGCCGTCCGGCGCGCCGAACGCGCCGTCGGCGGCGGCGACGCCGATCGCGCCGTGGAATGCGGCGACCCTGGCCGCGAGCGAGTCGATGTCGGCGGCGCTCGAGCTCGCCGCGCGCGAGCAACCGGCTCGCCAGCGCGTCCTGCGGAAATTCGCGCATCTTCACCGCGTACTCGAGCGCCGGCTCCGAGACCGCCGATGACCGGCGTGTCGATGCTGCCGGTGATCGGCACGACATCGAGGTAGAGCGCGGGCGCGAGTCGCCGATTGAGCCGCAACTCTTCTTCGCAGAAGAATCGCCGCGCCGCGAGCGTCGTGAAATCGAGGAAGCCGAAATCGACCGCCTTCTTGATCTTGTACGCGTAGTCTCCGGTCAGCAGCACGTACGAAATGTGCGTCTCGAGCATCTTCGCGGGTCGTGGCGCCGCGCCGAGCCGCCGAGCGCGCGAGCGCATCCACGAGTCTCGCCTGATCGGTCACGCCTCGGCGGCGGTCGCGCGCCACGCTGCCTCGCCGCCGGCGCGTCGCTCGGTCGCTGTCGTCGGACTACGAGCTGTCGCAGAGCTGACCGCCATGCTAGTCGGAGCTGTCGAGCAGCCGCTTCAGCGAGATCCGGTCGAGCAGCTTCACGACGCGCCCCTGCACCTGCAGGAGGCCGTCGCGTTGAAAGCGCGAGAACAGCCGGCTGACCGTTTCGAGCTTCAGCCCGAGGTAGCTGCCGATCTCCTCGCGCGTCATCCGCAGCACGAACTCGCACGACGAATAGCCGCGCGCCTGGTAACGCTGCGACAGGTCGAGCAGGAACGCGGCCAGGCGCCGCTCCGGCGTCCATGGTCCCGAGCAGCACCATCACCGCGCGCTCGCGGGCGATTTCCCGCGACAGCAGCCGGTGCAGATTGTGCTGGAACGTCACGTTCTCTCGGCTCAGCGCCTCCATGCGGTCGAACGGCAGCGCGCAGACTTCCAGTGTCCTCGAGCGCGACCGCCTGGCAGCCGTGAGTGATCGTCGCCGATGCCGTCGGTGCCGATGATCTCGCCGGACATGTGGTAGCCGGCACACCTGATCGCTGCCCGTCCTCCGACAGCGACACGGTCTTGCACGAGCCCGAGCGGATCGCGTAGAGCGACGTGAAGCGGTCTCCGGCGCGGAACAGCGTCTCGCCCTTTCCGCAGCCGGATCCGCGCGGTCACGAGCTCGTCGAGCTCGCGCGTGGCACTCGGCATCGAGGCCCTTCGCGAGGCAGAGATCGCTGCAGCTCGGCACGTCGGGCACGTCGCCTGACCCCAGCTGACGTCGTGCACGCACGGTCCGCGGCCGGATCATGCCGCAAGCGTCTCGACCAGTTCCGGTCTGCAGCATCGCGGCGGCTTGCATGTCGTCCTCCTCGTCCGTGTAGTGGCGTTCATGATCGGCCGCGTCAACAACGCGTCGGCATGCATTCGGCGACCACGTCCTTGAGCTTGCCGAACTCCGTGCTCTTGTCCAGGAACCGGCTGCGCCCGGCTTCCATGCAGACGCGGCGATATTGCGCGGTCGGATGGTTGGTCAGCACGATGAACGCGATTTCAGGCGATACCGGATGCACGGCGCGCAGGACGTCGACGGCGGTGCCGCCGATCAGCTGGAAATCGAGGACGACGCAGTCGGGCTGCGTCTGCGCGGATTCCGGCGACCGCTTCGGCCGGGGATTCCGCTTCGCCGACCACGCACATGCCGTCGACTGCGCCCAGCAGCTCGACCAGGCGGCTGCGGATCGACGGCGGAATCCTCGACGATGAATACTCGGCCGGTGCATCGCGTGTTCCATGGCGCGCACTATCGCGCGAGCCGCCGCGCGCGCCACCATCGGCGCACGCTGATTGCGGCCATCGGTGCGCGACGGAACGGAGCGGCTAGGTCGCCGCCGGAGGTGGGTAGGAATCGTCCTACCGCGCGCCGCGCCGCTCAGCCGGGAGCGGCCGAGTCGTCGACGAGCCGGTGCCGGATCGCGTAGTGGATGAGCTCGGCCTGGTTGGCGAGCCCCATCTTCTCCATCAGGCGCGCCTTGTGCGTGCTGACGGTCTTGACCGACAGATTCAGTTGCTGCGGCGATATCGGACACCGACGTTCCGCCGACCGAGCAGCTGGAACACCTGGTACTCGCGGTCGGAAAGCGACGCGTGCGGCGGTCCCTCGGCGTGCGGCATCGCGGAGAGCGCGAGCTGCTCGGCGACCTCGGCGCTGATGAATGCACCGCCGCCGGCGACCTTGCGGATCGCGGACACGAGCTGGGTCGACGCGCTGTCCTTGGTCAGATAACCGGACGCGCCGGCCTTGATGGCGCGCACCGCGTACTGATGCTCCGCGTGCATGCTGAGCACGAGGATGCGCAGCTTGGGCTTCTCGCCCTTGACCTGCTTGATGAGCTCCATGCCGCCCTTGCCGGGCATCGACAGGTCGAGCAGCAGCACGTCGAATTCGGTCTCGCGCACGATCTGCAGCACTTCGTGGCCGTCGCGCGCCTCGCCCACGACCTCGAGGTCGCTCGGCCGCGCAGAGCAGCTGCTTCAGTCCCTCGCGCACGATCGTGTGATCGTCGGCGATGACGACGCGGATCATGACGGCCAGGATCGGCGGCGCCAGCGGAAGGCGGACTTCGACGTGCGTGCCCTCGCCCGGGGCGCTCGTGATCGTGACGTCGCCGCCGAGCAGCGACGCGCGCTCGCGCAGGCCGAGCAGGCCGTACGAGTTGGGCTTGCGCGGATCCTGCGGCGAGAATCCGACGCCGTCGTCGCGTATGCTGAGCGCTCAGATCCGAGCCGTTGCGCTCGATGGCGACCTTCACCCGCGAAGCCTGCGCATGCTTGCCGACGTTCGCGAGCGATTCCTGGACGATCCGGAACACCGCGGTCGCGTGCGCGCCCGGCAGCTCCAGCTCCGCGCTGTCCACCGCCAGCTCACACGGGATGCCGGTGCGTTGCGTGAAGGTCTCCGCCAGCCATTCGACCGCGGGCACGAGGCCCAGGTCGTCGAGCATCAGCGGACGCAGATCGGCGGCGATCCGCCGCGTCGCCGCGACGGTCTCTTCCAGCACGCTTCCATCTTGGCGAGTCTCGCGACCGTCGCCGACTGGCCTTCGGGGATCTTCTCCTTGCACCACGCGACGTCCATCTGCAGCGCGGTCAGCGTTTGCGCCAGCTCGTCGTGAAGCTCGCGGGCGATGCGGCTCTTCTCCTGCTCCCGGGCGTCGTTCGCCGCCGAGCCAAGCTCGCGCAGCTCCTCCTTGGACCGCCGCAGCGCCTCCTCGGCGCGGACGCGCTCGGAGACGTCGCGCAGGATCACCGTGTAGAACTTGCCGCCGGACTCGTCGAGCTGCGAGGTCGCGAAGAAGCTGATCGGCGTCAAACCGTCTGCCTCGGTGGAGGCGCAGCCCGGTCAGGCCGGCGTAGCCCCATCCGCCGCGCCGTCGACATTTCCCGATACCGCGACCGAGAGCCGCGCGATAATGCCCGCGTGCTGTGCTCGCCCGGAACCGCTCCGGCGGCGCGAGCTTGTCGACAAGCGGCCGCCCGGGGCCGGCCTCAGCGCGGCCAGCCGCGAGAGATCTCCTCGGCTGCAGGATTGAACAGGGCGATCTTCAATGCGGTCGCATTCGACGGTGACGATGGGGTCCATCGCGGATTCTGACAATGTCGCGCCCCAGTGACTCGGGCCGGTGGCGCTCTCCAGCGCGGGCTCGCCGCCTGTCGCCGGCGAGATCTGCCGGTACAGGGGAGCGCAGTTGCCAGCAGCGCCGGCGGCAGCCGCCGGTGACCTCGGCGGCGAGCTGCATTTCCGTGCGGATTCCCACCGACGGCGACCATGCTGCTACTGAACTCGCCGCGGTCGATGCGAGTCAGCGGCGCCAGGACCGGCGTGCAGGCGACGAAGATTCGCCCGGCCGTCGGCCCGGGCGCAAGGCGGCGAGTCCGGCGGCAAGGGTCGGCATGCGTGCGGGCCCCGTGAGCTGCCAGGCGCGCTTCGGGACGCGGCTTCGATCGGCTCATGAGTCGTGGAATGGCTCTTGACGGATGCGGTTATCGCGGCGGACGTTCGTTACGAACGCGCGCAGGCACGGTGCGGTCGCCGAGACATAACTACAGCGTTTCGCGGCGTTCAGCAACCGCGGTACCGATGGATCGAACCGCCAATGCCCCATAACAGCTTCCGTCAGGCCGAACAACCCACCACGCATTGTGTTGTGTGTGTGTGTGTGTGTGTGTTGTGTGCATTGCGTGACGTAAAATAGCGCACCAACATCGCCCAAGTAAATACGCGCCCCGGCAGCCGACAGTCATTTTACGCCACGTGGACGCTGCATGGCGCGTTCGCGGTGACCGTCGACGCCGCCGAGCGCCACCATCGCGAGGCTTCTTCTTCGAGGGCAGCGGCGCGCGGAGCACGATCAGATCGACATGGTTGACGCGGGCGAGCTCGAGCAGCGTGTCGGCGGCATTCGCCGGCCTCGACGACGTGCAGCGAAATGCGCGAGGACGCGAGCTTCAGCAACGGCTCGACCCAGCGCTAAGCCGCATCTTGTGCTCGAGGTGCTTGCCCGGTCGCCGTCTCGAGCGCCGGTGGGTCCTTCGCCGAGCGGCGCGCTGCGGATCACCGATACGCACATCAGCCGGTATTCCGGGTTGAGCGACACGATCTGCCGCAGTCGTCCACTGCAGCGGCGAGATGCCGCTCGTCGTCGGGATGCTCGGTGTCGACGGCCGACCAGGATCACGACGGCGCGCGCTGCCGGCGCGCGGCGCGTCGGCATAGCCAGCGGCGATCTGACGCCTCGCCGCGCGCGCGCCACCAGCGTCCGCACGTTGCGGAAGAAGCCGGCGCGCCTCGGTCCGCTGCGCGCGGCCGACAGCAGCGACCTGGTCCGGATGCCGCAGGTCGAGCGCGATATGCGCGGCCGATTGATAGCGCGCGGTCGCAGTCAGTGCTCGAGGCAATGCAGGATGATCTCCTGCAGCCACGGCGGGACTGCGCGCGTTGATCGCTGCGCGGCGGCACCGGCTCGCGCCACAGCCGGTCGCGCATGCCGGCCAGCGTCTGCGGCTCTCCGAACGGCTGCTCGCCGGTCGCGAGCTCGTAGAGCAGAACGCCGAGCGCGTAGCAGATCGCTGCGCGGATCGCTGCGGTCGTCCTGCAACTGCTCGGGCGATACGTAGGCCGCCGAGCCCGCGGCGAAATGCTGTTCCTCGCCGAGCAGGTCGGGATAGTGGGCGTGCCGCGCGAAGCCGAAGTCGAGCAGCACGGCGTCGCCGGTAGGTCGCAGCATGACGTTTTCCGGCTTGAGGTCGAGATGGACGACGTCCTGTGCGTGCACGCTGTGAACCGCGTCGGCGAGCGCAGCGCCGATCCGCGCGACTTCTTCCGGCGGCAGCGGCGCCCGCGCGATGACGTCGGCGAGCGACGCACCTTCGATCCGCTCCATGACGATGTAGGGCGTTGCGGTCACGTCGCCCGTCGGCGACGAATCGCGGCACGTGGGGACCGCCGAGACGTGGGCAGGATCATCTGCTCCGATCTCGAAGCTGTCGATGCCGAGCGTCGACTCGCCTCGGCCGAGCCGCGGGCACTTTCATCACTACGGGAGGCCCGGGATCGCTCGTCCGGCAGGCAGCTCGGTCCGGTAGATCGAACGCCGTTCCCGCCTTGTGGATGCATTCGCCGACCCGATAGTCCGTCGACGGACCGCGTCCGGGTTGCTACGCGATCGTGCATGTCTGTCAGGACGTCGGCCGGTCAGAATCGACCAGACAGTTCGACGCGAGCCGCCAGCGAAGCGCGGCAGGCCGGCGTTGCGGATCTTTGCGGCGGCGGCAGCTGGCGTCGTAGGCCACGCGGTAAGAACGGTGACTTGCCGCGCCCGCGAATCGAACAGCGTATAGGCGGCCGCCGGATTGCGGTCTCGGCGGCTGGCCGACCGAGCCGACAATCGCGACCCAGCGCCGATGGCCGCGCACCGGAATCGGCATGCCCGCGACGGGCGGAATTCCGCTCATCCGCCCGCCCGCGCCCTCGAAGTAGAGCGCCTGATCGTGCACGTGTCCGCAGAACGTGTAGTTGGTTTCCGCCGCGTCGGCGCAGCGCTTGGCGGCCGCCGGGCTGTCGACGTAGTCCAGCGCTCCGGAAAGGCCGCCGAGGCATGCACGTAGCAGGTCTCGCCGTCGCGCGAGCACGCGAGGGCAGGTCGCGCGAGAAAGCGCTTCGGCACGCTGGCTCAGCGTCTCGCTGTGCCCAGGCGAGCGACGCCCGTGCTGCATCGTTGAAATAACCGGCGGCCCTTTTGCGACCGCCTGATCGTGATTGCCCTTGAGCGCGATGGCGCCCTCGCCCGCGAAGCGTTCAAGCGATCTCGACGACCGCGTCGCGTCTGCGCCATAAGCAATACGTAACT
>ERZ1370068.1514-contig-11411_pt1 | contig 17540 bp, 29 predicted proteins | sample MGYA00561227_ERZ1370068 | MGnify/ENA primary metagenome ERZ1370068 (study PRJEB38410, sample SAMEA6850437) | metagenome | study: Metagenomic assessment of the ecological functions of the soil: analysis of the soil microbiota associated with the...
GCGGTCCGCGATGCGGATTTGAAAGCGCGGGTTACCGGGCGAACGGCAACGGTGACGATCGGGCAGGAATTGCCGACACGCCCGCCGGGCGCAAGACTCAACATTTCCGATTTCTCGTTCGAGGTGCCGGACATGGCGCCGAAGCCGTCGCCCTCGCGGGTGAAGTTCAGGTGGATTGCCCGGTGCCGGCGGCGGCCGAGATCCTGGCTTCCGACCGCATCAGCGATCTCTCCGGCACGCTGATCGATCCGAACGCCAGCAAGGGGACGGTCGCCGCCACCATCGCGCTCGCCGATGCCGGTCACAGGTTCGATGACCAAGGCCGACACCACCTACACCGTCACGGCTGATCTGGCCGGGTTTTCCGCCGACAAGCTCGTGATGAACCAGAAAATGGAATCCAATACGCTGAGGCTGGTCGCCAACAACGCCGGCTTCCAGGTCAAGGGGCGACGTCAAGATCAACGGTCAGCCGGCCTCGCTGGATTATCGCAAGGCGAACGAGGGCGATGCCGACATCAGGCTGCAGGCGACGCTGGATGACGCCAGCCGGCAACGCCTCGGGATCGATCTCGGATCCGCGCGTCACCGGCGCCATTCCAATCAAGGTGATCGGCAAGATCGGCGAGAATGACAGCCGCGTCGGCATCGAGGCCGATCTGACCTCGCTGCGTCTCGACAACATCCTGCCGGGCTGGGTCAAGGTGCCCGGCAAGTCGGGCGCAAGCGACGTTCGTCGTGGTGAAGAAGGAACAATCGACGCTGTTCCAGGACATCGTGGTCGAAGGCGGCGGCGTTTCGATCAAGGGATCGCTGGAAGTCGACCAGAATGGCGACCTGTTGAACGCGAACTTCCCGACCTACGCCCGTCGGACGGCGACAAGACCTCGCTGAAAGCCGAGCGCGGCGCCGACGGCGTCGTCAAAGTCACTGATGCGCGGCGACGTGTTCGACGGCCGCGGATTCCTCAAGTCGGCGATAACAGGCAAGGAAGCCGATCCCAAGAGCAGGTCCAGGAACATCGACCTCGACATCGACCTCAAGCTCGGCGCGGTGCAGGGATTCAACGGCGAAGCGATGCGCAGCGTCGATAGCAAGTTCTCCCGCCGCAACGGTATCGTCGAAACTTTACGCTGTCCGGTAAGGTCGGGAGGATACACCTCTGACCGCCGACTTGCGCGGCCGCGGACAGCGGCAGGGCCGGGACATCATTGTGCTGCAGACCGATGACGCCGGCGCTTTCTTCCGCTTCACCGACATGTATTCCAAGATTATCGGCGGCCAGCTCGAACTCGCATTGGAGCCTCCGACCGTCGAACCCAGCGCCAGGAGAGGCCTGGTCAACGTCCGCAACTTCTCCATCAAGGGCGAGGCTTCACTCGACCGTGTCGCCGCGGGTGGGTCTACCGGCACCCAGAGCGGCGTTTCCTTTTCGGCATTGCGAGCCGAGTTCACCCGGCAGAGCGGACAGCTCGCGATCAGGGATGGCGTCGTGAAGGGGCCGATGATCGGTGCGACCATCGAAGGCAATATCGATACCGTCGCCAACCAGGTTCGCATGAGCGGCACCTTCGTTCCGATGTACGGGCTGAACAACATGTTCGGCCAGATTCCGGTGCTCGGCCTGTTCCTCGGCAACGGCAACAATGAAGGCCTGATCGGCGTGACCTACGAGGTCGTCGGCACGCCGGGTGCGCCGGTGCTGCGTGTCAATCCGATTTCCGCGATCTTTCCCGGCGTGACGCGAAAGATCATGGAATTCAACACCGGCAAGCAGAACAACAGCCCGATCGAACTGCCGCCGAATAACTAGCCAGCCGCAGCGCCGGAACGACCAAAAACGGGATCATCCCGAGCACCACCGCGACCAGCGCGAAGGCGATCACGGGATCGTAGCTGTGGGTCCAGTCATGGATCAGGCCGCCGGCCCAGCGCGCCGAGCCTGAGCCGAGGCCGCTGCCGATCGAGATCGTGCCGTAGATCGTGCCGACCCGCTCGCCGCGAAAGATCTTCATCGCGGTGGCCGTGATCAGCGGCCCGCGCGAGCCGATCATGCTGCCGAAGGTCACGACGAAGGCGCCGAGCAGCCAGAAGTTCGGATAGAACTGCAGCAGCCAGAGCAGGATGATGCCGACGATCGAGATGGCGTAGCTGAGCAGCACCGACGGCCGTCGACCGATGATGCTGTCGAGTTGGAGTCACGCCCAACATGCCGAACAAGCAGCACTACGCCGGAAAAGCCCCAGGCGGTCGCCGCCTGCAGCGGTGGGAAGCCGGCGTCGATCAGATAGGCGACGATCTGCGCGGCAAGCGCGTACATCCCCACCGCCGTGAAGAAGAAGGTGGCGAACAGCGCCCAGAACGCGTGATGGCGCATGGCGCTTGCGAGCGTCCAGCCCGCGTCGACGAAACCGGGGTCGGCTTTCTGGCGATGTGCGGCGAGCCGCGTAGAGAACAGCCGCCACGGCAGCAGCAACAGCGGCACCAGCAGGCAGAGCGCTGACGATGCCGAACGATCTGGTAGGCGCCGCGCCAGCCGATATGATCGATCAGGATTTGCGAGGCCGGCAGCAACACCAGCACGCCCGCGCCGGTCGCGGAATAAACCACTGCCATCGCCGTCGGCAGGCGTGGGCCGAACCAGCGGCCGAGCAGGATCGAATTCGGCACGTTGCCGATGAAGGCGATGCCGATCCCGACGGCAGAGCCCGACGCTCACCTGGAATTGCCACAGCGCCTGCGCCTGCGAGGCTACAAGAAACGCGCCGCCGAGCAGCAGCAGTCCCAGCGAATAGACGGTGCGGGGGCCGTAGCGGTCGAACAGCCGGCCGACCACCGGCGCCGTCAGCCCGCCCGCCAGCCAGGTCAGTGAATAGACCGAGACCACCTCGGCGCGGTCCCAGCCGAAATTCTCCGCGATCGGTTTGAGGAAAACCGTAAAGCTCGTCGCCGAGGCCGCGGCCGACCAGCGCCAGCACGAAGCACAGCGCCAGCACGTTGAGCGCGACCCGCGCCGGCTTGAGCGGCCTGGCTAACGCATCCCGCTCTGGCGTCTTGTTATCCATGCGGACGCAGGGAGCGCGTTTCCGCAGGTCCCCGCAAGCATCAAAAAGCGAATGCGCCTATGCAGGCTGACTCAGGCAGGCTTCAGCAGGACGTGCTTTTTCTTTCCCATGGAAAGCTTGATGACGCCTTCCGGCGTGAGGCTGGACGACGTCAGGACCATCTTCTCGTCGGTGACGGCGTCGTCGTTGACGCGCAAGCCGCCACCCTTGATCTGGCGCCGTGCCTCGCCGTTCGAGGCGACGAGGCCGGCCTTGACGAAGGCGCCCAGGACGCCGATGCCGGCCTCGAGTTCGCCGCGCGAAACTTCCACGGTGGGCAGGCTCTCCGCGATCGCGCCTTGCTCGAAGGTCTGCCGGGCGGTTTCGGCGGCCGTGTTGGCGGCGTCGCGGCCGTGCAGCAGCGCGGTGGCTTCCGTCGCCAGCACCTTCTGGCTTCGTTGATCTCGCCGCCCTGCAGCGCCGCCAGCTTTGCGATCTCGCTCATCGGCAGGATCGTGAACAGCTTTAGAAACTTGACGACGTCGGCGTCCTCGACGTTGCGCCAGTATTGCCAGAAATCGTAGGGCGAGAACTGGTCGGCATTGAGCCACACCGCGCCCTGCGCGGTCTTGCCCATCTTGGCGCCCGACGCCGTCGGTCAGCAGCGGCGTGGTCAGCGCGAACAATTGCTTCGTGCCCATGCGGCGGCCGAGATCGACGCCGTTGACGATGTTGCCCCACTGATCGGAGCCGCCCATCTGCAGCCGGCAGCCGGTGCGCCGCGCCAGTTCGACGAAGTCGTAGGCCTGGCAGACCATGTAGTTGAACTCGATGAAGCTCATCTCCTGCTCGCGCTCGAGACGCAGCCGCACCGAGTCCATCGTCAGCATGCGGTTGACCGGAGAAATGCCGGCCGATGTCGCGCAGCATCTCGATCCAGTTCAGCTTCGTCAGCCACTCGGCATTGTCGAGCATGATAGCGTCGCTCGGCGCCGTAGCCGTAGCGCAGTACCTTCGCGAACACGCCGCGGATCGAGGCCTTGTTGGCCTCGATTTCCTCGACCGAGCGGATCGCGCGCGATTCATCCTTGCCGGAGGGGTCGCCGACCATGGTGGTGCCGCCGCCCATCAGGGTGATCGGCTTGTTGCCGCTCTGCTGCAGCCAGTGCAGCATCATCATGGTGAGGTAGTTGCCGATATGCAGCGACGGCGCCGTGCAGTCGTAGCCGACATAGGCGGTCGCCTGGCCCCTTGGCGGCAAGCGCGTCGAGGCCCTCGAAATCGGAGCATTGGTGGACGAAGCCGCGTTCCTGTAAAATGTTCAGGAAATCTGATTTAAATGCGGTCATGGGCGGGCGACTCTGATCATTCTATTTTCACTGTAATTGTAACGAGTTGCGGAACCATGGCGGAACAGGCTGCCGCAAATCCGGCCGCTGTGGCATTATAAGATGTCTGTGTTTGGCACAAGCTGATCGTCGTCGGCGGGACGGATCGAGCAGGGCGTTGCAAAGGCACGATTTGTGATGATGTTGACGGCACTTGGTCTGATGAGCGGCACCTCGCTCGACGGGGTCGATGTCGCTTTGATCGAGACCGACGGCCGCCGGGTGAACGCCCTCGGACCGTCCGGATACCGGCCCTATACCGACACGGAGCGCGGCTCTGCTGCGGCAGGCGCTGTACGAGGCCGCCGACCTGCCGGATCGCGACGGCGCGGCCCGGCTGCCTGCGCGAGGCCGAGCGGGTCGTCACGGCAGCGCATGCCGAGGCGGTGGCCGCCTTTATCGCGCAACACCGGATGCGCTTCGACGACATCGACATCGTCGGCTTTCACGGCCAGACCGTGCTGCACCGGCCCGAGAGAAAGCTGACGGTCCAGATTGGCGACGCAGCCGCGCTCGCCAAGGCTGATCCACGTTCCGGTCATGTACGATTTCCGCGCCGCCGACGTCGATGCCGGCGGGCAGGGCGCGCCCTTCGTGCCGGTCTATCACCGCGCGCTCGCCCAATCGCTGGATTGGGAGGGGCCGACCGTCGTGGTCAATATCGGCGGCGTCGCCAACATCACCTATATCGACGGCGACACGCTGATCGCCTGCGACACCGGTCCCGGGCAATGCGCTGCTCGACGACCACATGTTCCGCTGGCTGAACCAGCGCTTCGATACCGAGGGCCGCACCGCCGGCGCTGGGCAAGGTCGACGCGGCCTGGATCACCCGCGCGCTGCAAATGCCGTTCTTTCCGCTGCCGCCGCCGAAATCGCTCGACCGCAACGATTTTGAGCGGTTGAAGCTCGGCGATATACCGCCCGAGGATGGCGCGGCGACGCTGACCGCGTTCACCGCCGCCGCGATCACCCGGCGTAGTGCCGCTGCCGCCGAAGGAGCCCAAGAACTGGATCGTGGCCGGCGGCGGCGCCCGCAACCTCACCATGCTGCGGATGCTGCGCGAGTGCCTGGAGCCTGCGACCGTCCGGGCCGCGGACACGCTGGGCTGGGCGTCCGACGCCATCGAGGCGCAGGCCTTCGGATTTCTGGCCGCGCGCGGCCTGAAAGGCCTGCCGCTGAGCTATCCCGCCACCACGGGGTGCCGTTTCCCATGACCGGCGGGATAATCGCGCGGCCCTGAGGCAGCACCCGTGCGGCGCTCAAGGTAACACACAAAACTCCGACAACAACCCCATGCAAAGTAGCGACTGGGGCGCCTGTTTGCGCCACCCACGCCGCTGGCGTCCGGGGGCACGCGACGGCGCGCACACGCCTTGTTGTTCGACCGATGGCAGGCGGCGGGCGTTGACAGATAAATGCACTTGCATCTAAATAGATGCAGATGCATTAATCGGAGGATTGCCATGGCCGCCGCCCTGAAACTGATCAGCCACAAGCTTTGCCCCTATGTGCAGCGCGCCGTGATCGCGCTCACCGAAAAGGGCGTTCCGTTCGAGCGCGATCGATATCGATCTCGCCAACAAGCCGGACTGGTTTCTGAAGATTTCGCCGCTCGGCAAGGTGCCGGTGCTGCTTGTCGAGACCGCGGACGGCGAAGCTGGCGCTGTTCGAGAGCAACGTTATTTGCGAGTACATCGAAGATACGCAAGGCGGCGCAAAGCTGCATCCGCAGGATCCGCTCCAGCGGCGCAGCATCGCGCCTGGATGGAGTTCGGCTCCGACCATTCTGAGCGAGCTCTGGGGCCTGGAGACGACGGGCGATCCCGCGGTCTTTGAAACCAAGCGGAAGGCAGTCGCCGCGAAGTTCGCGCAGGTCGAGAAAACGCTCGGCGCGGGACCGTTCTTTGCCGGCAAGGATTTCAGCCTGGTGGACGCGGTGTTCGCGCCGATCTTCCGTTACTTCGACGTGTTCGATGAGTTGATCGATCTCTCGGTGTTTGCCGATACGCCGAAGGTGCGCGCATGGCGAAAGGCGCTGGCGCAGCGGCCGAGCGTGCGCGCGGCGGTCGGGCCCGACTATCCGCAATTGCTGCACGCGTTCCTGGTGCGCCACGACGCGCATATGCTGAAGCTGGCAGCTTAGGCACCGCGATGTCGCCGCAGATCGCCTGGGTCGCGGCTCGTCGCCGCCGGCCTTCTCGATGTCGGCTGGGCGATTTCGACTTGAAATATGCCGACGGCTACACCCGCCTCGGCTGGAGCATCGTCTCGCTGGATCCTGCTGGCGGCGTTCCGTCGTTCCTGCTTGGACGGCGCGTTGCAGGTGCTGGAAATCGGCGTCGCCTACACGGTCTGGACCGGAATCCGCGTGCGGTCGGCATCTTGCTGACCATGGGCGTACTGCTGTTCGGCGAGGCGCTGAGCCCGCTGAAAATCGCCGGCATCGTCATGGTGATGATAGGGATCGTCGCCCCCAAGCTCGCGCCGGCATGAGGTGCGCAGGGCGGATTAGCGAAGCGTAATCCGCCGTCTGCGTCGAACATCGGTGGGTTACGGCTTCGCCTAACCCACCCAATAGGCATCGGCCACGCTAGCGGACGTTGGCGAGCCGCATGTCGAGATAGCCGGTCACCGTCTCCATCAGCGGCTCCAGCTTGCCGTCGAAGAAGTGGTTGGCGCCGGGGATGATCTGCTGATCGATCACGATGCCCTTTGCGTCTTCAGTTTCTCGACCAGCGTGTTGACGTCCTTCGGCGGCACCACCGCGTCCCTCTCGCCATGCACGATCAGGCCCGAGGACGGGCAGGGCGCGAGGAAGGAGAAGTCGTAGAGGTTGGCGGGCGGCGCGATCGAGATAAAGCCTTCGACCTCGGGCCGGCGCATCAGGAGCTGCATGCCGATCCAGGCGCCGAACGAAAAGCCGGCGACCCAGCAGGCGCGCGCTTCGGGATTGATGGTCTGCGCCCAGTCGAGCGCGGACGCCGCATCCGACAATTCGCCGGTGCCGTGATCGAACGAACCCTGGCTGCGGCCGACGCCGCGGAAATTGAAGCGCAGCACCGAGAAGCCGCGATGCGCAAACGCGTAGTAGCACTGGTAGACGATCTGGTGATTCATCGTGCCGTGGAACTGCGGATGCGGATGCAGGATCATCGCGATCGGCGCGTTCTTCTGCTTGGCCGGATGATAACGGTCTTCGAGGCGGACCCGCAGGGCCGGTGAAAATTACTTCAGGCATTGATGATCCTTGAAGTGTTCCTTGGCAACGGCCGTGATCAGGTGGAAGAAATGCGATCAGGCGTCGTTGGCGATGCGCAAACGGCGCTCCCGTGAAACTGGTGGCGGCGTTCTAGCATGAGGCGAGGGGCAAAAAGCAAGTGGTTTTGTGCACCCGGCCCCGCTGCAACCGAGAATTCAATGGTCTCCGATAAGCACTCTGAAGAATTTTGAAGATTTCTCTCCGGCCTGGGCGGCTTCGGCCTCGGCACGAGGCTAATTCATCAGCTAGAAGCGGTGGCGCGCTCAAGCGAAGCGATGGCATTGCGGTAGCGCCGGCTGCCGGCAAACCGTCTGCCCGGTTTCGAAGGTCAGCTCGAAGTCGCCGGAGGGCTTCAATTCCACCGCCTTCACCCGATCGAGATTGGCGAGCCGGGTGCGATGAACGCGCGCCAGATTATACCGCCCGAGTTGGGTAACTCCGGCCGCCGCCAGCGTTCCACGCACCAGGTGACTGCGTGCCGTCGGCGAGGCTGTACTCGACGTAATCTCCGGCCGAACTGATCCAGATGATTTCCCGGGTTCGATGCGGATGCGGGTCGAGCCATCGCAGAAGCCAGACCAGATGCGGTGCCGTGCCCGTCGCGTCGGGCGGCGCGGGCGATCGCGACCGGCCGGGTCTGCCGGCGGCTGTCGATCAGCCACAAGGTTCCGCCGATCAAGAGGCAGGTCACGACGTCCTTGCGGAATTCATAGATCACAGTCGCCGCCGAGAGATGGAAATCGTAGGAAACCGCCGGCAAGCCACATGACGAATTTGCGGATGCCGACCATGCCGGCAATGTGCAGGGCCGAGAATATGACGATTGCGGCCGCGGCCAGCGCGATGCGCAGGGGGCCAGCCGGACGCGCGGCGCACTCGGCGGACGCCTATGAACAGCACCGGCGCAAGCAGAATGATCGTCGCGATGCTCGACATCTCCCAGAACAGCGGTGTCCGGAGGTCGTAAGCCCCGCCACGCCAAGGTCACGTCCTGCGCGATGGACAACGCATTGACGAGACCTATCAAGAGCGAGACGCCGGCGACCGCGAGATGATGCAGCCGGTCGGTGCCGGATATCCCGCGAAGCCAGCCGCTGGCCCCACGCGGCTGCGGCTCGTCCCAAGCAGGCTGGCTTTGATCCCAAACCGGCTCGACGCCGTCGCTGGCAGGCGCATTTTTGACGTCAGTCATTGCGTTCTCAGCGCATTCGGAGATCAAGCCATGAAGCAACAGACCATATCACAATCAGCCGATTTCGCGCTCCGCTCGGAACGGCGGATCGATCTCGACTGGGTGCGGATCTCGGCTTTCGGCCTGCTGATCTTCTACCACGTCGGCATGCTCTACGTTTCCTGGGGCTTTCACATCAAGAGCGCCCACCGCATTGCGCTGGAGCCGCTGATGCTGGTGCTCAATCCATGGCGGCTGGGGTTGCTGTTTCTGGTCTCGGGTGTCGCAACCTGTTTCATGCTGCGGAAATACTCGCTGTTGCCGCTGCTTCGCTCAAGGTCGGCCCGGCTATTGATCCCGCTGGTGTTTGGCATGCTGGTCGTTGCTCCGCCGCAGGCCTATGAACAGGTCGTTGAGGCCTTGGGCTATCCGGCCGGCTTCGTCGATTTCTACCTGCGGCACTATTTGGCGTTCGGCTCTGCAATCCTGCCCGAAACCCTGCATCGTGATGCCGACGTGGAACCATCTGTGGTTCGTGGTCTATCTCTGGGTCTACACCGTGGCGCTGGGCGGCGTGCTGGCTTGGGTTCCCGGTCTTGTCGAGTGGATCGAGCGCAAGCTCGCGTCCGCGCTGTCGGGTGCGCTGCTGCGCTGGTCGTGCCGACGCTCGCCTTCGCGACTTTCCGTCTCGTCCTATTCCCGAACTTCCCTCGACCCATGCACTGTTCGGCGATTGGTACAATCACGCGCAGTTCGCAACCGTCTTTCTGCTCGGCTTCCTGCTCGCTCAGGCGGAGGCCTTTTGGAATGCTGCATTGAGCGGCCAGCGTTGGCTCGCCCTATCGCTTGCGGCCGTGTTCTATCTGTCCTTTCTCGCCGTATGGTCGATTGGCGCCGGGACGCAGCACATGCCGCTGCCGGAGACTCTACGGCGGGTTTGCGTATGGCGCCTACCAATGGCTGTGCATGGTCGCCATCCTTGGCTTCGCGCGGCGCTGGCTCACGGCGGATCCGGCCGCGCGCGCTATCTCACCGATGCGATCTTCCCGTATTACATCGTGCACCAGACCGCGATCATCATGATTGCCCATGCGCTGCACGGACAGCATCTCGCGGCCTGGCTCGAAGCGAGCATCGTGATTGCGGGCACGGCCGGCGTGCGTGTTGACCTATGAGATCGTTCGGCGAATCCCTATCTTGAGGCCGTTGTTTGACTGAGGATGGGCGCGCCCGAACCAGCGATGCCGGTTAGGGTGAGCAGCCAGCCGGCGCAATGATTGGCCACGTCACGAAAGGTGCTAAGACGACCCATGCCCGACCGGGTCTATCTCGACTGGAACGCAACCACGCCGCTTCGCCCCGAGGCGAGGGCGGCGATGGCCGCTGCGTGGGATATCAGCGGCAACCCGTCTTCGGTCCACACCGAGGGCCGCAAGGCGCGCCGCCTGGTCGAGGAGGCGCGGGCGTCGGTTGCGACCGCCGTGTCGGCCCGGCCGCAGGACGTGGTGTTCTCCTCCGGCGGCACCGAAGCCAACATGCTGGCGCTGACGCCCGGGCTGCGGCGCGGCTCCACGCCCCCGGTTGAGCGCCTGCTGGTCTCGGCGATCGAGCACGCCTCGGTCGTCGCCGGGGACGGTTCCCGGCCGAGGCGGTCGGGAGCATCCGGGTCACGCGCTCGGGCCTTGTCGACCTCGATCATCTTCGCACCCTGCTTGACGGCGGCCCGGCGGCGCTGGTCTCGGTGATGCTCGCCAACAACGAGACCGGGGCCATCCAGCCCGTGGCGCAGGCGGCCGACATCGTCCATGCCGCGGGCGGGCTGCTGCACGTTGATGCGATCCAGGCGCACGGAAAGATCCCGGTCGTTCTCGGCGCTGTCCAGGCCGATGTACTGACGCTGTCGGCGCACAAGATCGGCGGTCCCAAAGGCGTCGGTGCGGTGGTCCTCACCGAGGGCTTGCAGGGGCTCGAGCCGCTGCTGCGCGGCGGTGGGCAGGAGCTGGGGCGCCGGGCGGGGACGGAGAACGTTGCCGGGATCTCCGCGTTCGGCGCCGCCGCCAACGCCGCGATGGCCAGTCTGGAGAGGGACGCCGGTGCGGCATCCGAGGGCCTGCGGGATCGCCTCGAAGACGGTCTGGGGCAGACCCCTGACGTGATCGTCTTCTCCCAGGATGTTCAGCGGTTGCCGAATACCGCTCTGTTCACGGTCCCCGGCCTGAAGGCGGAAACGGCCGTAATCGGCTTCGATCTCGGCGGTATCGCGGTATCGTCAGGCTCCGCCTGCTCCTCAGGCAAGGTCCAGCCATCGCACGTTCTGGCGGCCATGGGGTCGGCCCGGAACTGGCGCACGGAGCGGTGCGGCTCAGTCTGGGCTGGTCTACCACGGAGGCAGGCATTGATTTGGCCCTTCAGGCTTGGCGAAAGCTCGCCGGATGCCTTACTTAGAGGGCGACGAAACACGGCTTGAAACGTTCTAAGTATGTTTCGCCGGAACGCATCGTCACTGATTTGGAATTGTTCCACCGCGGTCCTTGAAACCGCGAGCGGAGGATGGAATGCCAGCCGTACAAGAGACGGTCGAGCGCGTGAAGCGTATCGACGTCGACCAGTATCGATATGGATTTGAGACGCTGATCGAGTCCGACAAGGCCCCCAAGGGTCTCTCGGAAGACACCGTCCGCTTCATTTCCGCGAAGAAGAACGAGCCGGCCTGGATGCTGGAATGGCGTCTGGAGGCCTATCGCCGCTGGCTGACCATGACCGAGCCGACCTGGGCGCGCGTCAACTACCCCAGGATCGACTACCAGGATCTCTATTACTACTCGGCGCCGAAGCCGAAGAAGCAGATCGGCTCGCTCGACGAGATCGATCCGGAAATCCTCAAGACCTACGAGAAGCTCGGCATCCCCTGCGCGAAGTCGAGGTGCTGGAAGGCGTCGTGAGGCCGGAAGGCGAGCGCAGGATCGCGGTCGACGCCGTGTTCGATCTCGGTTTCGGTGGCCACCACGTTCCAGAAGGAATTGAAGGCGGCCGGCGTGATCTTCATGCCGATCTCGGAAGCGATCCGCGAGCATCCCGAACTCGTGAAGAAGTATCTCGGCACGGTCGTGCCGACCTCGGACAATTACTTCGCGACGCTGAACTCGGCGGTGTTCTCCGACGGCTCGTTCGTCTACGTGCCGCCGGGCGTGCGCTGCCCGATGGAGCTGTCGACCTATTTCCGCATCAACGAGCGCAACACCGGCCAGTTCGAGCGCACGCTGATCATCGCCGACAAGGGCGCTTACGTCAGCTACCTCGAAGGCTGCACCGCGCCGCAGCGCGACGAGAACCAGTTGCACGCCGCCGTCGTCGAACTCGTCACGCTCGACGATGCCGAGATCAAGTATTCGACGGTGCAGAACTGGTATCCCGGCAATTCCGAAGGCGTCGGCGGCATCTACAATTTCGTCACCAAGCGTGGCGACTGCCGCGGCAACAATTCAAAGATTTCCTGGACCCAGGTCGAGACCGGTTCGGCGATCACCTGGAAATACCCGAGCTGCATCCTGCGCGGCGACAATTCGCGCGGCGAGTTCTACTCGATCGCGATCTCGAACGGTCACCAGCAGGTCGATAGCGGCACCAAGATGATCCATCTCGGCAAGAACACGACCTCCAGGATCATCTCCGAAGGGCATCGCGGCCGGCGTCTCGCAGAACACCTATCGCGGGCTCGTCACTGCGCATCGCAAGGCGACCGGCGCGCGCAACTTCACCGCCTGCGACTCGCTCCTGATCGGCGACAAATGCGGCGCGCACACCGTGCCGTATGTGGAAGCGAAGAATTCATCCGCGCACTTCGAGCATGAAGCGACCACGTCGAAGATTTCGGAGGACGTGCTGTTCTACTGCGTGCAGCGCGGGCTGTAGCCAGGAAGAAGCCGTCGGCCTCGTGGTCAATGGTTTCGTGAAAGACGTGCTGCAGCAACTGCCGATGGAGTTCGCGGTTGAGGCGCAGAAGCTGATCTCGATCTCGCTCGAAGGTTCGGTTGGATAGGCCTCATCCTGAGGAGGCCGCACAGCGGCCGTCTCGAAGGATGAGAGGAAAGATTGTGGGCCACGTCCTTCGAGACGCGCCTATCGGCGCTCCTCAGGACGAGGGCAAAAAATGGAAAGACAAGATGTCATTGCTTGAAGTGAAAGATCTGAAGGTTCGTGTCGAGGATCGCGAGATTCTCCACGGACTGACGCTCACCGTGAACCCGGGCGAGGTGCACGCGATCATGGGGCCGAACGGCTCCGGCAAATCGACGCTGAGCCACGTGATCGCCGGCAAGCCGGGCTATGAAGTCACCGGCGGCGAAATCCTGTTCAGGGGCGAGGACCTCTTGGAAATGGCGCCGGACGAGCGCGCCGCCAAGGGCGTGTTCCTGGCGTTCCAGTATCCGGTCGAAATTCCCGGCGTTGCGACCATGACGTTCCTGCGCACCGCGCTGAATGCCCAGCGCAAGGCGCGCGGCGAGAGCGAATATTCGACGCCGGATTTTCTGAAGAAGGTCCGCGAAGTCGCAAGGCTCGCTGAACATTCCGCAGGACATGCTTCGCCGCGGCGTCAATGTCGGCTTTTCCGGCGGCGAGAAGAAGCGCAACGAGATTTTGCAGATGGCGCTGTTCGAGCCGGCCGTCTGCATCCTCGATGAAATGGATTCCGGCCTCGACATCGACGCGCTCCGCGTCGCGGCCGACGGCGTCAACGCGCTGCGTTCGCCGGATCGTGCGATGGTGGTCATCACCCACTACCAGCGGCTGTCTCAACTACATCGTGCCTGATTTCGTGCACGTGATGTCGAAGGGCCGGGTCGTCAAAAGCGGCGGCAAGGATCTGGCGCTGGAGCTCGAGGCTTCCGGCTACGCCCAGTTCGAAGACGCAGCCTGATCGCGAACGGATTTGTGATGAATTTAGCTTTGGCAAAGAACGAGACCGGACGCGCGCTGAGCGACAGCTTCGCCATCGCGCGCGACCGGCTGCCGGGCTACAGGCTTGGTCGCCGAGGCGCGAAGCGCCGCCTTCGAAGCCTATGACCGTGTGGGCCTGCCGCACCGCCGGCTCGAGGACTGGAAATACACCGATCTGCGCGCGCTGATGCGCGAAGTGCTGCCGCTGGCGCCCGCACCGGATGCCGCTGCGCTGAAGCGGGCTGCAGCGGCCTTGAAGCTGCAGGCGGTCAAGGGTGCGCGCCGGCTGGTGCTGGTGGACGGCGTGTTCGCGCCAAAACTTTCCGAACTGGACGGCCTTGAGAAGGGCGTTGACGATCCGCACCTTGCGGGAAGTGCTGGAGGCCGGCGACGCCAGCGCTGCAGGCGCAGCTGTTCGACGCCCGATAACGCCAATCCGATGGTGGCGCTCAACAGCGCGATGATGACCGATGGCGTGGTGATCGAGATCGCCAACGGCGTCGTGCTGACAGCAGCCGCTGCACATCATTCATGTTGCGAGTGGCGCCGCGCCCGCGGCGATGTTCACGCGCTCGCTGCTGCGGCTCGGCAAGGATGCCGGCGTGACGCTGGTCGAGAGCTAGCATCGCGGCCGATGGCGCGAAGGCCTATCAGGTCCACGACTCGCTGATCGTTGCGATCGGCGACAATTCGCGGCTCGACCATGTTCGCCTGATCGAGGACAGCCGCGAGGCTTTCAACATTTCTTCCGCCGTGATCACGCTGGGCGCGCACGCGCATTTCAACACCTTCGGCATGGCCTCAGGCGCTGCCGTCAGCCGCTATCAGGCGACCATTGCCTTCGCCGGCGAGGACTCCCGGGTCGAGACCAACGGCGTCAATCTGCTCAACGGCCGCCAGCACGCCGACACCACGCTGTTCATGGACCACGCGGTGCCGCATTGCGCCAGCCGCGAGGTGTTCCGCGCCGTCGCCGACGACCGCGCCCATTCGGTGTTCCAGGGCCGCATCATCGTGCGCCCCCACGCGCAGAAGACCGACGCCAAGATGATGACGCGGGCGCTGCTGCTGTCCGACGAGGCCGAGGCCGACAACAAGCCGGAACTCGAAATCTTCGCCGACGACGTCACCTGCGGCCATGGCGCCACCACCGGCGCGCTCGACGAGAGCCTGCTGTTCTACCTGCGCGCCCGCGGCCTGTCCGAGAAGGAAGCCCAGGCGCTGCTGATCCAGGCGTTCGTGGGCGAGGCGATTGAATCGATCGTCAACGACGATCTGCGCGAACTCGCGATTGCAGCCGCGCAGCGCTGGCTGGAGGCGACGGGCATGACACATGCATCCGGCGGTTCACAAATGGCGCCATATGACGTCGCCCGCGTGCGGGAAGATTTTCCCGCGCTGGCGATGAAGGTCTATGGCAAACCGCTGGTCTATCTCGACAACGCCGCTTCCGCGCAGAAGCCGACCGCCGTGCTCGACCGCATGACGGAAGCCTACAAGAGCGAATACGCCAACGTGCATCGCGGCCTGCATTACCTCGCCAATGCCGCGACCGAGGCTTATGAAGGCGGCCGCGCCAAGGTGGCGAAGTTTCTCAACGCCGGCGCGTACCGAAGAGATCATCTTCACCCGCAACGCCACCGAGGCGATCAACCTCGTGGCGTCGTCCTGGGGCGAGCCCAACATCAAGGCCGGCGACGAGATCGTGATCTCCATCATGGAGCATCACTCGAACATCGTGCCCTGGCACTTCCTGCGTGAGCGCCATGGCGCCGTGATCAAATGGGCGCCGGTCGATGACGAAGGCAATTTCCTGATCGAGGAGTTCGAGAAGCTTCTGACCGATCGCACCAAGCTGGTCGCGATCACGCAGATGTCGAACGCGCTCGGCACCATCGTGCCGGTCAAGGACGTGGTGAAGCTGGCGCACGCCCGCGGCATCCCGGTGCTGATCGACGGCAGCCAGGCCGCCGTGCATCTGGCGATCGACGTGCAGGACATCGACGCGCGATTTCTACGTCTTCACCGGCCACAAGCTGTACGGCCCGACCGGCATCGGCGTGCTCTATGCCAAGCATGAGCACCTGGTCGCGATGCGTCCCTTCAACGGCGGCGGCGAGATGATCCGCGAGGTCGCCCGGGACTGGGTCACCTATGGCGATCCGCCGCACAAGTTCGAGGCGGGCACGCCGGCGATCGTGGAATCGATCGGGCTGGGCGCTGCGATCGACTACGTCAATTCGATCGGCAAGGAGCGCATCGCCGCCCACGAGCACGATCTTCTGACCTATGCCCAGGAGCGTCTGCGCGAAATCAATTCGCTGCGCCTGATCGGCACCGCGCGCGGCAAGGGACCGGTGATTTCCTTCGAGATGAAGGGCGCGCATCGCCCACGACGTCGCGACCGTGATCGACCGGCAGGGGATCGCGGTGCGCGCCGGCACCCATTGCGTGATGCCGCTTTTAGAGCGGTTCAATGTCACGGCCACCTGCCGCGCGTCGTTTGGGATGTATAATACCCGTGAAGAAGTCGACCATCTGGCACAGGCGCTGATCAAGGCGCGGGAATTGTTCTCATGAGTGATACAGCCGAAGTCAAAACCAGCCAACATGGAAACCAGCTCGGCGCTGCCGCCGGAGGAGACCGAGCGGCTCGGGGCGAAATCGTCGCCGCGCTGAAGACGGTGTTCGATCCGGAAATTCCGGCCGATATCTACGAGCTCGGCCTGATCTACAAGGTCGACCTCAAGGACGACCGCGGCGTCGACGTGACGATGACGCTGACCACGCCGAACTGCCCGGCGGCCGGCGAACTGCCGACCATGGTGGAGAACGCGGTCGCCAGCGTTCCCGGCGTCGGCGTCGTCAATGTCAATCTGGTGTGGGATCCGGCCTGGACGCCGGATCGGATGTCCGACGAGGCGCGCCTCGTCCTCAATATGTGGTGAGTTGCGTGAGGGTTTAACGGCTTTACGGGAAGATGACCGGCATTGATTTGCCGTTGGGAATGATCACATGACTGACATGACACCCGCTTCACCAACGCCCGCCGCCAAGCCGAAGCCGCGGCCCGCGCCCGCAGGTCATGAAACTGACCGAGGCCGCCGCGCAGCGGATTACGGAACTGACCAAGCGCGCCGATTCCGAGATCGTCGGGCTTGCGCGTCGGATCAGAACGGCGGCTGCGCCGGGCAGTCCTACACGGTGGAATACGCCCATGAGGTCCGCCCGACCGACGAGGTGGTCGAGGACCAGCGGCGTGAAGATCCTGGTCGATCCCAAGGCGGTGCTTGTTCCTGCTCGGCACCGAGATGGACTACAAGGCCGACAAGATGTCAGGCGCAGTTCATCTTCAACAATCCGAACCAGGTCTCGGCGCCTGCGGCTGCGGCGAGTCGGTGCAGCTGACGGCCGCGAAGGTTTAGGTTCACCCACCGACCTCATACCTGAGGGCGCGCGCCGCGCGCGTCTCGAAACGCTGGCCGGAGCGGAGATAGGGGCCTCATGGTTCGAGAGACGCCGCAAGCGGCTCCTCAGCATGAGGGCCTGACGTCAGGGCTGAGGCTTGCATGGACCGTCGACTTCCTGATCGACCTGTTTGCCGACTTCTGGCCCGGTCACCATCCGCAAGATGTTTTCCGGCTACGGCATCTCCGCCGACGGCACCAACTTCGCACTCGCGCTGCGCGCTGGGCTTTATCTGCCGCGCGATGAACAAACGATCCCGCAATTCGAG
>ERZ1370068.2447-contig-1599_pt1 | contig 17540 bp, 32 predicted proteins | sample MGYA00561227_ERZ1370068 | MGnify/ENA primary metagenome ERZ1370068 (study PRJEB38410, sample SAMEA6850437) | metagenome | study: Metagenomic assessment of the ecological functions of the soil: analysis of the soil microbiota associated with the...
GAGCCTGAAGCTGCTGCCCCTAAGCCCCGACTGTCTACCTTCCCACCAAGGCAAGGCACTGCCTGAGAATCAAGAGGCGGACGGGCCGAGGGATGCAGATGTGGTGGGCCAGATTGGCAGCCGCCGTGGCGGTTGCTGTCACTCTGCGTGAGCGGAACGCCGCCCGCTTTTGCCGCCCGCGGATTCGACTCCTGCATCGCGAGATCAGATCGAGGATCGCCGCCAAGCACTTGCTGCGGCTGATGCTTCAGGACCCAAGCAATCTCGACGTCGCTTTTGAATATGCGTCGCTCTCCTCGCAGGTCGGCGGATTACGAGGCGGCCGGTCTCCACGCTGGAGCGCATGCTCATCTTCGCGCCCAACACTCCGCGCCTGCAGCTTGAACTCGGCATCTCTATTACCGCCTCGGCAGCTACGAGTGTCGCGCAGCTATTTCGCGCAAGTGGTCGCCAATCCGAATGTCCCGCCCGAAATTGCCGCGAAGGTGCGGCTCTATCTGCAACAGCTCGCCATCGAGGCTCAGCCTCCGCCCTTCAGCGCCACGATCTTTCAGCGGCATTCGCTGGGAGAGCAATGCGAACTCAGCCCCGGCTTCGCAGGCCGTCACCCTGAACGGCATCGACTTCACCCTCGATACCCAGTCGGTCGCGGCACCCAGACTGGAGCGCCGTCAATATCGGCACGATGCACTATGGCTACGACCTCACGAACCAGGGTGACCGCATCGAGTTCGACGCCATCACCTACAACGCTGACTATTTCCACCTGACCGATATCGACCTCAACTTCTTCGAGGCCACGCTCGGTCCGTCCTTCAATATGAAGCGCATCGGTTGGGATAAGACCCGGGCTTCTACACCGTCTACCTGGGATCGGCGCGACGAGGTTCTGCATCAAGGCCACCGATCAACAGCTCGAACGGCAGGCGGCGGGACCCGGCGCTCGGTCTTGACGCAGAAGCGGGACTCCTTCATCGAGCGTCGCGCCATCGGCGGCGTCGCCACCAGAGACCGGCGGCAACGGCTGGGCGACCTACGTCGCCGCCGGCGGCATGCACTGGATTGGGACATTCAATGCGCGTTCTGGCAACGCTCAGCATCTGCGACTGGCGACCGCGGAGCAGCGCCCCGGAGGCCTCGCCTTGGCCGGCGACGATCGCCGACCGCGGCGAGCTGACCGGCATCGTGCGCTGGTACGGACGGTCCGCTTTCGCTCAGCCGGAGATCTGCCCAACAACCTCAACGAGCTGAATGGGATGACCGGTTCGGCGACCGGCTCCTTCGTGCGCGGTCCCATCAACTTAATGACGGCAGACCGGTTTCCGGCAGCACCCCGCAAGGCGTGATCGGGAATTGGAACGTCGGCTCGGCGCGGTACAGCGCAACCGGCATCTTCGCTGGCTCCGTCAACAGCAAGTGAGGTGAAGAGGCGGCGTGTCTGTCACGCCAAGTCCTTTTGCCGCCGCTTCACGTCTGGTCACCTCGCCGCGCACGAGGACGCCCGTCTTTGTGACCATTGCGGCACTGGTCACTGCGATTGCCGCGGGCCTGACCTTTCGTCGCGCCACCACGCCCTGGTCTTCGCTTCCCGACTCGGACTATTGGGGCAACATTTCCGGGCTGATCACCGAGAGCGGCGTGAGGCTCGACCTCGCCAATCTCTTTTCGCCACAACAACGAGCACATCGTCGTCATCCCGAAATTGATCTACGCGGCGAACTCATCTCGCCACGTCGGGCAGCAACACCGGGCTCATCGTCTATTCGCTGGCGGTCGGCATCGCCTGCACCGGGCTCCTCCTCGTCCTCGCGCGCGAGACTCTGCTCGACACGCCGTGGAGGCCATGCTCTGCGCGCTGCTGTTCCCTTTGGTGATGTTCAGCGCCAAGCTGACCCACAGCTATTTTCTCGGCATGAGCGGCACGATTTGGCTCACCGCCGATCTCTTCGTCATCGCCAGCGCCGCGGCGCTTGCTCGTGCCGTCGCCGCTGAACAGCGCGCCCTGGCTGCTCGTCTCGCTGTTCGCCGGCGTGCTTGGCGTGCTCGCCTACAGCACCGCCATCTACATGCTCATCGCGCTCGTGATCTTCTGCGTGGCCAAGCTCTTGCGGCCGAAACTGCCTGGTCCAGCGCTCACGGCCCCTGCTACTCGGCACGCTCGCGGCCGCTCTGCTCGTGCTTGGCTTAGGCCTTGCCTTTCGCAATGCGCCGCAGGCCAAGCCCGATTTTGCCTTCGACTTGCCTAAGCTCGTCGAGTTTGTCCTGATCTATCTCGGCAACGCGCTGGCCACCGGCCCCTTGCGTCTTGTTGCCGGCCTCGTGATCGTTGGCGCGGGCATTGCGTCGATCTGGCGTCTCGCCGCCGAGCGGCGCTGTCACAGAGGCGTTGCTTTGGGTCATTCTGTTCTTCTTCGCGCCCTTCAACGCGCTGATGACCGGCATCGGGCGCCTCGGCTATGGCGTGAAGATCGCGGCCACGAGCCGCTACCAGTCGGTCACCGCCATCACCCTCATCGCCACCATCGTGCTCTGTGCTCGCCGCACTGCCAACAGGTGCCGTTTCTCGTCGCGCCGCGTCGTCTGCGAAGCGATCGCCTTCGGCGCGCTTCTTTGTCTGTGCGGTCCTCATCGCCACTCGACCGGTCCTATGTCGCCAACTACGCGGCGCGCAATGAGCGGAAAGTGGTCGCCGAAATCGCAATGCGGCAGGGGATCGAAGGCAATCAGCACCTCAAAGCCGTGACACCGGCCTTTGCCCAGCTAAAGCGGTCCGATACCCGCACCCTCCGCGCCGCCCAGGCATGCCCCCTTCCACTGGCGGTCGCGGTTGCGAAGAGAGTGCTTGGGCAGCACCTCGCCGCGCCGGCCGGTCCCGCGGCGGGGCGCCTCGAGACGATATCGGCATATAAGATCGTCCGCGGCGGCGGCCGCGCGCTCGAGCTCTCCGGCTGGGCGGAACGGCGGAGTGGCAGCAGACGCATCGCGCGGGAGCATCCTTCTGGCCGATGGCGCCGGCACGGCAATCGGGGCCGAGCCTTGGTCGCGCGCCGTCCCGATGTGGAACAGGCCGCGGCGCGATCTCTCGGGCCTGTCGGCTGGAAAGGCGTCGCTTCAGTGCCGAGCATCCTCGCCTGTTTGCGCGCTACGCCCTCTTTCCGGGTCGAAAGCGAGCCTGTGCGCTGCTCGCCGATTGCCAAGCGATCCCCGAAGGCGCTGCGGCGCCCTAGCGCAGCCCCGACAGGCACTTGCAGGTGGGTCGCAGGGCACCAATATATAGCGTCCCTTCAACCCTTTTCTGCGCTCTCTTGATTGCGCCGGCCCATTGGCCCTCGTTATTTTCACACGATGGGCCGGGCGGGTAAGATCGGCTGCGGTAACTCATCGAGGCTTGCGTGACGCGTGATCCCCGAAATCTGATGTGGGCCGAGGCTTGCGCCCTGCTGGACAGGGCCGGAGCAGCTCCACCGGCAATTCTTCGAGCCCGCCCGCGAAGGCGGCCGCCACGGCGCGCTGGGAGCCGCCGATCGACGTGTTCGAGACCGAGCGGCAGCTGCGCATCATCGTGGCGCTCCCCGGCGTCGTACCGGAAGCCGTGCAGGTGCAGACCGAAGGCGGAATCCTGACCATCGTCGGAAGCCGGGCCATGCCCTCGTGCGGCGAGAACACCAAGATCGTGCGGCTGGAGATCCCCTATGGCAGCTTCGAGCGCCGCATCGCACTGCAACTCAACCGCTTGCGGCTTGATCAACGCGAGCTCGTGAACGGTTGCCTCGTGCTCACCTTTGTCAGCTTGGCTGAGCAGGTTCAATTCATGAACGATACGACCCAAACTTCCGCGACCGAGCAGGCAGCCATCCTCCGAGCTCAAGCTGCCCGATCGCGCTTTGATCATCCTGCCGACGCGCAACGCCGTGCTCTTTCCCGGCGTGGTGGCGCCGCTCGGTCTCGGCCGCCCGCAATCCATCGCCGGGGCCCAGGCCGCCGCGCGCGCCGACAAGCCGATCGGCGTGGTGCTGCAGAAGGACGCCTCGATCGACACGCCGGGGCCTGAGCATCTGCATCGCGCTCGGCACGGTGGCCGAAATCCTGCGTTACGTGACTCACGCCGGACGGCAATCATCACATCGTCTCGCGCGGCGCCCGCCGTTTCCGCATCACCGAGTTTCTCACCGGTTATCCCTTCCTCGTCGCCCTTGTCGATGAGGTGGAGAGGCCGAGGTCTATTCGACCGAGATCGCCGCCCGCATGCATCAGCTGAAAGAGCGGGCACGCGAGGCGATATCGCTGCTGCCGGCAATCCCCAAAGAGCTTGCCGACGCCATCGATCAGATTCAGTCGCCCTCGGCGCTTGCCGACTTTCGTCGCCAACGCCTCCGATCTCACGCCTGCCGAGAAGCAGGAACTGCTCGAGACCTTCGACGTCCAGGAGCGCCTGACAAGCTGTTGCGCATCCTCGCGCAGCAGATCGAAGTCTTGCGCCTGTCCAAGCAGATCGGCGAGCAGACGCAGGAATCGCTGCAAAGCCGCCAGCGCGAGCACATCTTGCGCGAGCAGCTTCGTCAGATTCAGAAAGAGCTTGGCGAGGGCGAAGGCTCAGGCGCCGAGATCGCCGAGCTGCGCGAAGCGATCGAGAAGGCCAAGATGCCCGAGGAGGCCGAGAAGCAGGCGCTGAAGGAGCTGGCGCGGCTTGAGCGCACGCCGGAGGCGAGCGCCGAGCACTCCATGATCCGCAGCTACTCTCGACTGGCTGATCGAGCTGCCGTGGTCGAAGCTGTCCGACGAGCGCATCGACATCGCCGAAGCGCGGCGCATCCTCGACGAGGACCATTACGGCCTGCCCAAGATCAAGCAGCGCATCCTCGAATTTCTCGCCGTGCGCAAGCTCAACCCCGAAGGCAAGAGCCCCATCCTGTGCTTCGTCGGTCCTCCCGGCGTGGGCAAGACCTCGCTCGGCCAATCGATCGCGCGCGCCATGGGCCGCAAATTCGTGCGGCTGAGCCTTGGCGGCCTGCATGACGAGGCGGAGATCCGCGGCCATCGCCGCACCTATATCGGCGCGCTGCCCGGCAACGTGATCCAGGCGATCCGCAAAGCCGAGACGCGCAATCCGGTGATGATGCTCGACGAGATGGACAAGCTCGGCCAGGGCTTCCACGGCGATCCGTCGGCGGCCCTGCTCGAGGTGCTCGACCCCGAGCAGAACTGCGACCTTCCGCGACAACTATCTCGCGGTGCCCTTCGACCTGTCGCAGGTGATGTTCATCGGCACGGCCAACGTGATCGACACCATCCCTGGGCCGCTGCGCGACCGCATGGAGATCATCGAGCTCCCCGGCTACACCGAGGAGGAGAAGGTCGAGATCGCCAAGCGCTATCTGCTCAAGCGCCAGCTCGAGGCCACCGGCCTGTCGCCCGGCGCTTGCGAGATCACCGACGACGCCATCCGCGCCATCATTCAGGACTACACGCGCGAAGCCGGCGTCCGCAATCTCGAGCGCGAGATCGGCGCCATCTGCCGCCACGTCGCCACGCGCGTGGCCGAAGGCAAGGTGGAGCACATGCAGCATCGATGCCTCCGATCTGCATGCCATCCTCGGCGCCCGCCGCTTCGAGAGCGAAGTCGCCATGCGCACGAGCGTGCCTGGCGTGTCGACCGGGCCTCGCCTGGACCCCGACCGGCGGCGACATCCTATTCGTCGAATGCGCGCGCGTGCCCGGCAACGGCAAGCTGATCCTCACCGGCCAGCTCGGCGACGTGATGAAGGAAAGCGCGCAAGCGGCCTTGAGCCTGGTGAAGGCGCGGAGCGCCTCGCTCGGCATCGACGCCACGCGTGTTCGAGAAGTCGGACATTCATTTGCACGTGCCCGGCCGGCGCCATCCCTGAAGGACGGCCCGAGCGCTGGCGTCGCCATGTTCATCGCCATCGTGTCGCTGCCTCACCGGCCGCACGGTGAAGAACGACACCGCCATGACCGGCGAGATCTCGCTGCGCGGCTTGGTGCTGCTCCATTGGCGGCGTCAAGAACAAGGTGCTCAGCCGCCATGCGCGGCCGGCATCACCACCGTGCTGCTGCCCGAGCGCAACAAGAAGCGACTCTCGAGGACGTGCCGGAAGCGGCGCGCGCAGGCGATGAAGTTCGTCTGGCTCTCGACCGTCGACGACGCCATCGCCGCTGCCCGTTCTTAGCCTGGTCGAGCGCAGGCGCGTAGCGTCAGGCAGCGCCGAGGAAATACCATGATGGCGCGGTCCAGCCGCACACAGGTCCTCGTGGTCGGTCCAGAAGCCTCGAGCCTGCTTTCCCAACTTTGCTCTTGGTAGAACTGTAGCTGATGTTGTCGACCATCAGGCGAGGACGGCGCTGCGCAATCCATTGCTGCTCGGATCGGGGCGACCGGCTAAGACGGAATAGCGGGCAGCGCCGGTGCGATCGGTCGTGTAAGATGAGCACAGATTGTGCCGACCGACGTCGGTGACGTCAAAGCGGTCGTCTTGGACGATGACAGCCCCGGGGCGTGGCTTCGCCGGCATAACCGTCGCGCGCCATCGCTCCATAGCCTCACCGCGTTTCATGCCTCGCCGAGGTCTGCAACGGCGTCGACGAACGGCCTGGTCCTCGTGCTCAGTCGGACTGCGCGCCCACGTGCCACGACGACTGGCGGTGCGCCTCGCGGGCGGAACTCCTGCGGTCCGCGTGTCAGTGAACCCATATCTGCACCGGGTCGCAGGCCCGCGGGCGCGCATACGTCTCTTCGGTAGCTCCTGGACCCTCTCCCGAACTCAGCTTGTCAGGCATTTTTCGATCGCGCGTCATTGCAACTAAGCGTTACATGTAACGTATAGGCGGCACGTCCCAGAAACGCAAGAAGCCGACGTCATAACGACCGCAACAGCGGCGCCTGGAGTGCTGCGAGCTGCACGCCATCACATGGGTGATGGCGTTGCGATCGTACTCCATCGGCTGAGCGGTAGGTCTCGAAATAGGCATTGAGCGCGTCCACCCAGCTCAGGCATCGCGTCTGCGGCTCTGCAAGCCCACCGAGACGCCGTAATTGGTAAAGGCGAAGCGCATCTGCGGCAGGTAGGGCTCCCGGGCAAAATACTCCCTGCCGCTGCCACATGTGGTCGAGCATGGCGAGCGAAGCGCCTCGTCGTATGCAGCTTGGCCCCATCCCTCCTCGGGGGAAGAAATGCGCAAGCCACACGATCATGCCGAGGCCAAGATCCTGAGTGATCACGAGGTCGCCGGCGGCTGCGCTTGATGAGCGCAGCTACATCTCGCCGATCTCGCGCGCCAAGGCCTGCTCGTCGAGCGGGCGATAGGTCTCATAGCCGTCAAAGGCGATCGAGCGCGCCGGCAAACCATATCCGGGATAAGGCCCGCCTTCAGATCCTCCTGCATTTTCCAGATCACGCCACGCCCCGGCACGACGAAACCGGATCGTGGGATTTGCCGCGCGAGTGTCACACCTTGTTCGCGATAGAGAGGACGGCAGGCCGCGCCTCCTTCATCACCGGCCGCATTCCGATCCGCACCTCGCTTTCCGCCGTGCTCGCCCCGGCGATCCCGAACGGCCTCACCAAGCAGACGCCGACCATCGCCCAATATCTGAAGCAGGCGAACTACACGACGGTGCAGCTTGGCAAATGGCATGTCGGCGACAAGCCCGAGAACTTCCCGACGGCGAACGGCTTTGACGAGATGTACGACATGCTGCCCTATTACGCCGGCGTCTACGCCTATGCCGACAAGGAGCTGCATCCGAGCTTCCCCTACCAGCGACAAATCGTTCATGGCGCTGTGGGACCAGGTCGATCTGTCCCAATGGGACGGCGAAAGAGGCCGGCGCCGCGCCGACGGCCGGTGAAGAAGGATTTCACCTATGCCGACCTCGCCAACCGGCGACGACGAGATGCGGGCCAAGGCCATCGACTGGCTGAAGGCGCACGCCAAGGATGCCGAATCCCTTCTTCATGTATCTCTGCTTCCCTCAAGGTGCACAACCCGAACAACCCCTCCCCGCGCTGGAAGCGGAAGTCTCCCGGCGGCGGCAACTATCTCGACGCGCTGATGGAGCTCGACGACAACTCCGGGCCAGGTGGTGCAGGCGATCCGCGATCTCGGCATCGACCAGAACACGCTCGTGGTGTGGACCACCGATAACGGCGCCTGGATCGACGCTTGGCCTGATGCGGGCTACACACCCTTCCGCGGCATGAAGGGGTCGTCGCTTCGAAGGCGGCTTCCGCGTGCCGGCGATTGCCTGGTGGCCGCGGCCACATCAAGCCCGGCACGGTCAATATGGACATGTGGTCCCATATGGATTGGTGGCCGACCTTCGCCAAGCTCGCCGGCCTCGAGCCGCCGCCGCACGATTGGAAGCGACAATGAGCGGCAATCCGATCATCTTCGACGGCATCGATTTGAGCGAAGTCGCTGCTCGGCACCGGACCCGGCAAACGTGACAATTTTATCTATTTCAACGACCAGAGCTTCGGCGGCGTCCGCGTCAAGAACTTCAAGGCGCTCTACACCGCCAAGGACACCTGGCTCGGACAGGAGCAATCCCTAAAATCCCGGCGCTTTACGACTCTTTGGTGGGATCCGGGCGAGAATTACGACATCGTCTTCAACGGTGCGGCGCCGACGCGGGGCGACTTCAAGACCTCGCGCCGGCCGCTATTCCGGCCAGGACAGCGGCTGGATCGGCCTCTACATCAACCCCCGGTGACGATGCAGTTCTGGGATGAGATGAAGACGCACCCGAACATTCCGTACAAGCCGTTCGGTGCGGGCTCCTACGAGCAGATTCCGCCAGCTTACCGCTAGCACTTGCCCGCTGCGGTTTAGCCGCTTAGCCAGACGCAACAAGGCGAGGGTGCTTGCAAAGCGCCCTCGCCTTTTTTTGCGCCACTCATCTCATCCGACGCGATCCTACGCGCCACGCGACAAATTTTTTTGATTCTGACCTCGCGATTTTCGAGATCGTGATTTGTCAATGTCACAAACTCGTACGAGAGTGACTCATCGGGTGCGCGTGCGGCACGCATGACCGGTGCCGCGAGCCCGATAAGGTGCGGGGTCCGGTGTCTGCGGCGGCGTCGGGTATGTGGAGTCTGCGTGCTACGTCGTGCGCGAGGAAGCTCGCGCAGCCGGCGCGGCTCCTGGGAATACTGTTCCTTATCATCGCCAAGCCTTCATCGGCACCGAAGCCTCGGCCCTCAGCGACCAGCGCGAGGCCTCGTTGAAGGCGACCCATGGCCGTGAGGCACTTCTGCCGCGGCCAATATCAAGAAGCCGAAGAGGTTGCTGACCGAAGCGCTTCAGTCCGGCGCGCTTGCCGTCTCAGCACGCAGATCTCTCAGCCCTCGGCAATCGTGGCATCGCGCGCTGGCGCCTGAGCGACCTGCATGCGGCCATCGACGACTTCAACGCCGCCTTGAGGCTCTCTCCTGAAGAGGCCATGATCTACAACAATCGCGGCAATGTGCTGCTCGAGCTCCGCCACTACGACGAGGCCGCCAAGGACTTTAGCCAAGCCATCGCGCTCATCCCGAACTACGGCCAGGCCTTTAACAACCGCGGCAATGCGCAGGTTCCTCCCTCGGCGACCATGCCGCGAGCCATCGCCGATTACACCAAGGCAGTGCGCGCTCATGCCAGGGAACGCGGTGCCGTTCAACGGGCGGGGCAAAGGTCAGCTCGCGCTCGAGCGCCCGGCCAGCGCCATGCGCGACTTCTCGCGGGCGATCGTTCTCAACGCGCGACGTATGGCCGAGGCTTACGCCAACCGGGCCGAGGCCCTCATGGCGCTCCGCCGCTACACCGACGCGGTCAACGACTACAGCTCGGCACATCGAGTTCGGCATGGAGACGGCTGCCGTCTATCTTCGGCAGGTGCTGCAGCCTACACCTCATTGAACAAGCCCTGGAAGGGCTATGCCGACTTGGACAGAGGCGAGAGAACGCGACGCGGCCTTGGCGCCGGCGGCGGCCGAACAGACCGGTTCGCTCCACGGAAAGCGCCAAGGCTTCACCCGCTGCGGATAGTCCTTGATGAGGGGAACAGACCAATCTTGGCGACGGGTCGGCGGAGCTTGGCGCAAGTCGCCGACGACTCGCCATTCCTGCCTCGCCGAACTCGCTCCTGCTTCGCGCCAGCAACGAGGTCTTGATCGGAAACGCCGAGCCGGAGGACCCCGGCGACGGGAGTGGAGTCCCTCGCGACTCTGGCGACACAGCGAAGCGATCTGATCCGCCGCCGCCCGCCGGCCGCCGAACTCCTCTGGCGGCCGTTCCGTGGGTGCGGACTGAGGGTTGGACCGTCGCGCTCACTGAAGCCGGCCAATATGTCGCGACGAATGCCGACTATCCGAAGTTGCGTCTTGGCTTGAGGATGTATGGCGATGGCGAGCCGGAACTCCTGAACTGGCAGGTTCTCAAGCGGAACGCTGCGCGGCATCGGGCTGCTTCACTATTACGCCGGCGCCTCGCCCGAGGGAGTGCGGCTTGGAATACATCGCCGTCATCGATCTCTGGGCGAAAAAGCTGGTCGCGATCGAGCCCGGCCGCTGGGGTGAGCTGCAGGCGCAATGGGCTTGGAGCGATTCCGGCGTCGTGGTGGTGGACCCGCAAGAGGTACCGAGCCAGGTCGAGGTGCGCGACGGGGCCCAAACGCGGGTCGCGACCTATGAGCGCCCGGCACATCTCAAGCGCATCAAAACGGGTGAGCCGCCCGATCCTGCCGAGATTCTCATATCGGCCGGCAAGACGCATGATGCCGTTCCGCTACGGCTTTCAACCCTTATGCCGTTCCGCCAGAACTCTTTTGCACAGCGCGACTGTAGCAATTCTGCCGCATGCGGCAATTCATTCTGAGCAATTCAACAATAAGCGCGGCACAAAACTCAGCTCACGGCGTTTGATCTCCATGGGCACCGCCGGGAGCAGAATTATGAGTGACGTTAAGAACGAAAACCGCAATCGCGCCCTCATCGTCGGAGGATGAGTTTCTGATTGCGCTCGATCTCGAAGCCGCAATGACAGGGCTTGGCTTCGAAATTTGCGGACTTGCCCCAAATGCCGAGGAGGCCCGCTCGCTCGCCATGAACCATCAGCCTGACGTCGTTGTGGTCGATGTCTATCTCGAGCGAGCCCGCGAAGGGATCGAGACCGCGCGGTGGCTCCGCGGACGTGTGCGACGCCTCGGTCGTGTTCGTGACCGCTTATACCGATGACGCCACCCTTGAGCGCATCCGGGAGGTGGCGCCGGGATCGCCGATTCTGGCCAAGCCGGTCTATCGCGAGTGCCTGGCCGCGGCCGTGGCCGAGGTGGTTCACACTAGCCGCCTAGCGGCGTGGGTGCCTTGAACGGCTGAACGCCTCAGCCGCGTGCGGTGGATCTCAGTCGCAGCTGGCGCACCGTCGGGCGCGAGCCCGCGATAATAGAGCTTCTGCCATTTGTCTGATTGCGCTTCGGAGCCTGGCTGCTTCAGATCACATTGCAAGCGCTCGCGGCTTGCCGTCCACGCATCGTGCTGGCGCTTGAGCTCAGGGTCGGCGGAGAGCACCTCAAGCTCCGGCTCGATGCCTCTCGATCTCGCCGCAGCGCACAGGAAAGATGTGGCAACAAGGCTCGCCCTTCTCGAAGCGGACCGGCGTGCCCGGCCGGGTGAACATCCAGTTCATGGTGAAGCTGTAGCGGGCGACCAGTCGGTTTCGATCACGCCGGAGAGCGCGCGCGATACCGTCCTTCGGCCGGTTGATGGGCCCCTGCACCATCAGCTCGGCGCCCGGCTCGGTGCGGAACAGGCACGGCAGATGGAAGGTGAGATGCCGTGGCCGAAATGGCTGATCGCCGGGCGCCGCGTGCCTGGGTCGGCTCGGATGATGATGGCGTCGTTCGTGGCCTTGCCGTCACCACATGGCGAGGAAGCCGGCGTTGCACAGAACCTCCCACCCAGGCATTGGCGATGTTGAGCGGCAGGCAGCGATAGGCGAAGCGCTGGTTGGTCGCCTCCATCCAGTCGCGCTCGACGGGCGCGGGGCGAATATCGACGTGGTGGCCGTCGATGACATGGGCGATGAGCTTCATGTTGTGCCTGGGTTTAAGGGACGCCGAGGAACACCGCCTTGATGAAATCGCGGTAGAGCAGCATCTGCCGGGCGAGCACGTGCTTGTCCTTGATGGTCTTGGACAGGATGATCCCGCCATCGGCGATGACGGAGAGCATGTCGGCAAGGTCGTCGAGGTCGACCTCCACGCGCGGTGGATAGCGCTCGGCGATCCGGTCCAGGCGCTGCCGGAACCTTTTTCGCCAATTGAGCACCGCCGAGCGCGTTGAGCTCGCGCACCTCCTTGTCGAACAGGCGATCCTGATAGCAATAGGAGGCGACGAGGCAGCCGGGATGCCCGTTCGGCAGATCGGCCATCAATTCGGACATCATCTTAAGGCCGACGAGAAAGCCGTGCAGCGGGTCCTCGTTGAGCCTCATCGGCGCGGGCGAACAGCTCGTCGAACAGCGCATCCTCGCGCTCCACGTAGCGGACGAGGAGCGCCTTGGCGAGCTCGTTCTTGTCCCTGAAATGATAGAAGAAGCCGCTCTTGGTGATGCCGACCGCGGCGATCACCTCCTCGATCGAGGTGGCAGCGAAGCCCTATCGAGCACGGCAGCTTCCGCCACGTCGAGAACGCGCTCGCGTGTATCGCTGCCCTTGCGCGGCGTCTCCTGCATCGTCTCTCTCCTGCTCGGCCGGCCGACTGTACCACGGGTCCACTTGAAAGCGGGCTGGGGCGGAACGGTAGCCGACATCCCGCCACCGGCAAAAACGACGAACCCATTGAAATCACGCCAATTCCGAATTTGCACGGGTGCACCGCGAGTCGCCTGGAAGGCGGTCCGAAGAGAGCTCACCTTACTGAGGAGCCTGCATGATTCCTTCTGCTCAAATCGTCTTGGGCAGAGAAACGCGAAAAGGAGATCTCGATGTCCCTGAAGATCGCTGCACTGAGCAGCCTAGCCGCTCTCAGCGCTTTTAGAGCCCACGCGCCAGCCGACGACCAGGCCCAGAATTTAGGACCGGTCTGGCCTCAGGAGCCCCTTCCGACCACGGTCAGCCGTAGGAGCAGCGGAGCGGAGTCGAAGAAACCCGAGGCCGGAGGCGCGGCGTAGCAGGAAGACCGCTGAAGGCAGGTCTCGGCGCATCAGCGGCCTGCACCGCAAGTCTCTGGATTGCCACGCGCCCTTTTCTCATCTTCCACGTCAACGGCGCCCCGCGCCGATAGCCCAAGCCTGAAGGAGTGAAGAACCTTGACGATGCGAGCGAAATATCGGGAGCGGCTGCCGCAACTTGGCGGCGGCCTGTTCCTCACCGATGGCGGATTGGAGACGACGCTGATCTTTCGCGAAGGCTGGGAGCTTCCTCGTTTCGAAGCTTTCGTCCTCCTCAACGACCTGATCGGACGCATGGTGCTTCGCGCCTATTTCGACCGCTATGTTTTGATGGCGATAGAAGCAGGCGCCGGCTTCATCCTGGAAAGCCCGACCTGGCGCGCCAATTCTGACTGGGGCAAGAAGCTCGGCTACGGGGCTGAGGCGCTCCAGCGCATCAACCGCGCAGCCATCGAGATGATGCTGGACATTCGGTACAGGCATGAAACGTCTGCTTCGCCTATGGTCGTCAGCGGCTGTATCGGCCCGCGCGGGGATGGCTACGCTCCCGGGGCGCTGATGCGCCCGGACGAGGCGCGCGACTATCACCGGCCGCAGGTCCTCACTTTTCGCGATGCCGGCGCAGACCTAGTCTCGGCCTTCACCATGACCAATATCGGCGAGGCGCAAGGCATCGCCCTTGCGGCGAAGGCGGCGAGCATGCCTTGCGTCATCTCCTTCACCGTGGAGACCGACTGGGCGCCTGCCGGCCGGACGACTCACTTGCCGAAGCGATCAAGATGCGTCGATGACAGCAACCGACAAAGGCCCGGCCTATTACATGATCAACTGCGCCCACCCCACGCATTTCGATCATGTGCTCAATGCGGGAGAGACGTGGATCAAGCGCATTACGCGGGCTACGTGCCAACTCATCCCGCATGAGTCACGCCGAGCTCGACAATGCGCCTGAGCTCGACATCGGCGATCCGCTTGAGCTCGGCGGGCAATATGCTGACCTCCGCCGCCGTTTCCCTCACATCAACGTGCTTGGCGGCTGCTGCGGCACCGACCACCGCCATGTCGACTGCATCAGCACAGCCTGCCGCCGCGCGGCATGAGCGTTCCAGCGGGCCACTTGCTGCGGGTGCCTAGTCCTATGTTGGACAAATCGCGTAGCCCATGGCGCCACAATCCGGTTCCCACCAGACGTGCCCGTCGCCATAGTCTACGATGCAGCCGCAGCGCCCCGCGGGGCGAGCATATGATTTCTATGTATAAACCAGGCGATCGCAGTTTTGTCTCCTGCGGGGCATACTTTCTGACCATGTCGGGTGTCAGACGGATGCCGGAGACACGCGCACCAATCTTAGCCAATTCTTCCAGCCGTCCCTGGATCTCCTCGGTCAAGCGGCTAACCCGGTAACGGTCTTCCGGCGAAAATTCGTATCGCTTGGGTAACTTGGGTTTGGTGCCGCGCGCTTTGCTCATCGTTTACCTCCAAGGTCGAGAACGCCAACTCCTAACCTATAGGTGGCCTTGACGAGAGTAAGCCAGCGCCCTTTCCACCTGGGTTTTACCGGATAAGCAGCTCTGGCAGTTTGGCGAAGTTGCTCACACAACCGCCTTGCCCAAGCGCATCTTTGCCCGCCGACTAGCCGAAGCTTGGAGGGCCGTGAGTCCACTGCTCACGTTGTCGCTTCGTGCTCGGCGGCGAGTACTTCGGCCCATACGAATCTGAATACTTCGCTCGGGAGAAACACAAAGTCGGCAGCCTGCGCAGACCGTGAATTTTTCGCCGTCCGCGATCAGTCTTAAGAGCTGACGCAGTCGCTTCTCAAGAATATCGCTCGCGAGATACGCCGCGCATTCCGGATTGGCGACATAGGTGTCGAAGGCAGCTTGGCTCAAAGGGCGCTTCATGCTCTTTGTCCTCCATATGAGAGTTTGTCGGCTAAATAACCGCCGATTGCGAGTGTGGGCCTGTGCGCTGTACAAAGAAAGCGCCGGGCCTCCGGGACGAAGCCACCTGGCAGCGGCTGAATAGCCGGTGCGCGCACGGCTTGCACGGCGCTTTCAGTGCCCAACCTAAAGCGATGAGCCGATTGGCCAGGAAGATTCGAACCCTCCCGAAACTACAATCTCACTCATCATATTGGTCACGACGAGCGGACTCCCCGCCAATCAGTTTAGGTTCTACGTTGATCCTCTCGGGGCGCATCGAAGTCCTGTCGCAAGCTCTTGCAGAGCGGTTAAAAATGTGGGCCCGGCTTGCTATTTTGGATAAATCCCTTTTCGAAGAAACCGTGCGGCTATTCGTAGTGGTGCAGGAACGACGAAATTATCGTCACCGGCAGGGCAGACGACCAGTGCGCCGATACCGCCTGCAAACGCCCCAGTCATCCTCAAGGCTTAAGGTGAAGGCGCCGGACGAAAGACCGATACGGCCGTGAAGTCCTTGCTCGAGGCTTTGGCGGGTGGCAAACGAGAGGCGCGCGAGGCGAGGGCTGGATTGTTTAGTAATCCAGCGGCCTGATTTGGCCGACGCTGCGAGTCTCCTGCGAGGCGCAGCGGAATGTTGCATCTGTAATGTCGCTCTACAACATACTTTGTTCTCATTGAGTTCGATATCGTTGCTGCTCTTCAGAACCAGCAGCTGCTTAGAAGACGCGCGCATTGTTGGTTCGCTGCGGAGAGGGCGGCGTCTCTTGCGGATGCCGTGCCGCCGTCGGCGTGCGGGCCGATATCCTGTAGGTGTCGGGCCAATCGGCAAGGGCTGCGTTACCCGCGCAGGACTGCTGCAGCCCGCCCACAAAGGCAGCGACGCCAACTGCCAATCCTAGGGCGAACACGGCTCTCCATCGGTTTGCCCCTTTGGGCATCGCTAACCCGATTTTGCACTGTGCTATCTGGTAACCCGCCAGCGGCGGAAAAATTTGCCGGCTACTCCTCGCTGCACCCCACCGAGCCTCTTCGCCCCGCTTAGTCGGGCGCACGTCGATTGTGATTGCGGGTGTGGGAGCGGTTTCAGAAACAAGGAAAATGTTGGTTTTAGAGGGCTTCTGGCGGAGACGGAGACCGCTCAGATAGTGTCTGTGGGCGTATCTTTCGGATCAAGGAGATAATGAGTAGCAGCCAACGAAAGTTTCACGGACACCCGTCGTATCGTAGGTATCGCCACTATCGGCAACGGGTAGGAGGGTCAACCGTGAAAGCACACTTACTATCAACCAAGCGGGTGCAGCAGATCATCGCCGGTAGTGAGTACGGCTGGCACCACGATGGAGAGCGGACTCTATTTGATCGGATCGGGTCGTTCAAGACGTTCAGTTGGACGACGCGCATCTACAGATCCGGTGACCAGCAAGCCCGCGACTACGGCCATGGTCAGTATGCGCTCTTCACCCTGCACGGGGAAGCGCGCGCCGAATCGAAGCGCGTCCGCCAGATCGCGGCCATGGCGCCAGGCCAGTCGAGCAGCGCCTGGCAGGCCAGAGGCCGCACAAGTCGCAGCTCGTGATCGGCACCTGGCTGGATGCATCGGAGGATTTCATCCTCACCCATGAGCCCGGATGGAAGTCCGATAAGCATAAGGCTCAGTGGCGCGACTCTTCGCAGCCAGTATCGCGTTGATCGGCACCAGGCCCGTCGCAGAATCTCCGACGCGGAGATCAATGCTGCGCTGTCTTCCATGTGGAAGAAGACCCCAGAGACAGCATCGCGCACCGAGCAGCGCATCAAGCGCGTCATCTCATGGGTGAAGGAGGTGAAACTCACTCCGCCCACAAACGCTGCAAGCGCCAAGCAGAGGCGTCTGTATCGCAGTCATCCACTATGGCACGCCGCGCCGGATGGCGTCACCGGCCCGGCTACCTGGTTGCGTCACGGTCGTGTCGGACGCAACTCAGGCGGTGGTTAGAGATCTGGTTCATTACCTGACGGACGGTCTGCAACTGAAACCATGAAAATGGGCACGAACTTTCGTGCCGCCTGTCGAAGCGCGCCGTACTGCTCCGGAAAAACCTCCGCGCGGCCAGCTCCGGTTCGTCTTCATCGGCGCCAGGCCAGGCAAGCCGCTCGGCAAAATATAATATGCCACGACTTCTGCCGCGTGGAATAGGCGGGAAGCTGTGGCTATCAGTCCATGGGTTTAGGAGCGCATTTCGCGACTGGGCAGAGCAAACAGCTCAGAACTTCTGACGCCTGAGACCGCTCAGGTTCGCCTTGCCCATGGCATCCCCAATAAGGCCTCTGCCGGCTATCGCCGATACCGCGCCATCCTAAAGCGCTCCTCCCTCATGGGACTGGTCGCAGTACTGCATGGCGCGTAAGATGTATTCCGAGGGAAGAAGGTTGTGCCCATGAGGAGGAAGGGCAATACGTAACCT
>ERZ1370068.1606-contig-11510_pt1 | contig 17532 bp, 29 predicted proteins | sample MGYA00561227_ERZ1370068 | MGnify/ENA primary metagenome ERZ1370068 (study PRJEB38410, sample SAMEA6850437) | metagenome | study: Metagenomic assessment of the ecological functions of the soil: analysis of the soil microbiota associated with the...
GAGATTGTTGACGAGGATGTCGACGTCGGGAGTTGCGCCACCAGCGCCGTGCAGCCCGCCAGCATTGCCGAGATCGAACGCCGCGGCGTGCACCTTGGCTGACGGCGCCGCCTGCCTGGACCTTTGCAACGGCCTCGCCGACCGCCGCGTTGTCTCGACCGTTGACGATCACGTCCGCGCCCATTTGCGCAAGCCCGATGGCCGTGGCGAGCCCGATGCCGCGCGTCGAGCCGGTGACGAGCGCCGTCTTTCCAGTCAGATCGAGATTCATGCAATTGCCCCTTCGAATTTCTCGATCCCGCTTAGCGCTATTTGGCCGGCGGCACGATGATCGACGTTCCAGGCCGTTGCGGGGCCGGGCATCCCCAGAAAGAACTCGGCGGGTGGTGATCACCATGCGCTCGCCATTGGCGGCATGGGCCTTCATCCACGCCTCGCATCTTTCCAGCTTCCAGTCGCCGGTTTCGCAGATGCCGATGAAGCCGGAGCGCCTGGCCTCGTCGAGCGAGGTCAGGCCGACGACCACGGCTCGTCCGGCGTCAGCGGCGCCGGATGATCGGGGCTGTAGAACGTGATCGGGCTGGCCGGTATCGGTATAAGGCCGCAACCACCGGCCAGCGCGAATGGAAGCGCGTGTGCCAGACTTGCGTCAGTTCGCGGGCGAGTTCGGAACGCGCCCGGTAGGTCGCACCTGCGGTGCGCTTTTCGCTCAGTTCATAGCGCGACGATCCTGGGCGACGCCGCCAGCACGACGAGCGTAGATCACCAGCCAGCTCGCGGTCAGGTTCAACAGCGCGATGTGCCGCATCCGCAGCGCGGGGATCGGCCATCAGGGCGAGCGGCACCAGGAAGAACAGCGGGATGCCCCAGTCGGTCTTGATGTAGATCATCGGAACATCAGCGCGCCGAGCGGCGGCCCGATCGCCACCACGGCCTGGATGATCCAGACATTGAGCGCCTGCGAAATGTTCACGCCGGAATTGGCGCCGCGCGACCAGAACGCGAAACAGGCTTCCAGCGCCAGCGGCGGCCACGCCAGCGCAATCGCGCCGAGCACCACCGGCAAGCGCCAGCAGCGCGAGATTATGCCCGACATAGCCCAGCACGAGATCGTCGATCATGCGCGCGGTCGGTGAGCGAATAGGTGTCGCCGGCATAGGTGAGCGGGACGAAGTTCGACCTGCTTCAGCCACATGAAATGCGGCAACATCGCCGACCGCGAGCGTGGCGATCGCGACCCACGGCGCCGGCGATCGCAGGAACTGCAGGCGGTCGGGATGTATGCAGGGCTGCCAGCCCGATGGCGCCGATCATCGTCAGCACCCAGTATTTGGTCATCAGCGCCAGCGCGCCGGCGAGCCCGAGCCACACGCCGGACCTCACGCTGCGCTTCTCGAACGCATCCAGATAGGCCAGCACCATGAGCGGCAGCGTTACGAGCTGCAGCAGATCCGGGTTGTACTTGAAGCCCTTGAAGTTGAAGATCGGATAGAGCGCGAGCATCACCACGACAAAGAACGCGCGGCGGCGATCGACCACGCGCAGCGCCACCAGCCAGCAGATCACGAGGCCGCAGCCGAGCGTCGCCATCGCCAGCGCATAGGTCGCCCAGTCCGTGACCGGAAAGATCATGAACCAGACGCCGGCCACCCATCCCGACAGCGGCGGATGCTTGCCGTAGCCGAGCAGGAACTTCTGGCCCCAGGCGAAGGCTTCCGCGACGTCCATATGAACGTCCTGCCCGGTCTTCAGATTGACCAGGATCAGCGTCCACAGCACGGCATGAACGCGCGGCAAAGCCGGTCACCAGCCACAGCCCGGTCTTGGGGTCGCTGGCGCGCGAGGCCAGCCACGCCGCCAGTCGCCGGATGGACGGAATACGCGCTCGAGCGCGCAGCCGCGGGCAAAATGGATGCAGTCGACATGGCTTGAGTGCGTAGCGCGTTTTTGGGCTCAAGTGGAATCAGCTTGGCGTGAAGAAACCCCCTTAGAATACAGCAATATGGTTGCCGCACGGGGATGTGAATGCTATCCCGCGCCCATGACAACCGCCCCCATTTCCAACATCCGCAACTTCTCCATCGTCGCCCATATCGACCATGGCAAATCGACGCTGGCCGACCGCCTGATCCAGATGACCGGCGGGCTGACGGATCGCGAAATGGCGGGCAAGGAACAAGTGCTCGATTCCATGGATATCGAGCGCGAGCGCGGCATCACCATCAAGGCGCAGACCGTCCGGCTCAACTACCACGCCAAGGACGGCAAGGATTACATCTTCAATCTGATGGACACGCCCGGCCATGTCGACTTCGCCTACGAAGTCTCGCGGTCGCTGGCGGCCTGCGAGGGATCGCTGCTGGTGGTCGACGCCAGCCAGGGCGTGGAAGCGCAGACGCTCGCCAACGTCTACCACGCGCTCGATGCGGGCCATGAGATCGTGCCTGTTCTCAACAAGGTCGACCTGCCCGCCGCCGAGCCCGAGAAGGTGCAGGCAGCAGATCGAGGACGTGATCGGCATCGACGCCTCGGACGCCGTGATGATTTCGGCCAAGACCGGCCTCGGCGTGCCCGACGTGCTGGAAGCCGTCGTCACCCGCCTGCCGCCGCCCAAGGGCGACCGCGACGCGACGCTGAAGGCGCTGTTGGTCGACAGCTGGTACGACGTCTATCTCGGCGTGGTGGTGCTTGGTCGCGCGTCGTCGACGGCGTGATGAAGAAAGGCCAGCGCATCCGAATGATGGGCACCAGTGCCGCCTACGACGTCGAGCGCGTCGGCTTCTTCACGCCCGAAGATGGACGCAAGTCGACGAACTCGGCCCCGGCGAGATCGGCTTCATCACCGCCGCGATCAAGGAAGTCGCCGATACACGCGTCGGCGACACCATCACCGACGACCGCAAGCCGGTCACCGAGATGCTGCCGGGCTTCAAGCCCGCGATCCCCGTGGTGTTCTGCGGCCTGTTCCCGGTCGACGCCGACGATTTCGAGACGCTACGCGCGGCGATGGGCAAGCTGCGGCTCAACGACGCCAGCTTTTCATTCGAGATGGAAACCTCGGCCGCGCTCGGCTTCGGCTTCCGCTGCGGTTTTCTCGGACTGCTGCATCTCGAAATCATCCAGGAGCGGCTGTCGCGCGAGTTCGATCTCAATCTGATCGCGACCGCGCCGTAGCGTGATCTACAAGATGCAGGCTGACCGACGGCGACGGAGATCGAGATCCACAACCCCGTCGACATGCCCGACGTGGTCAAGATCGCCGAGATGGACGAGCCGTGGATCGAAGCCACGATCCTCACCCCGACGAATATCTCGGCAGCGTGCTGAAACTGTGCCAGGACCGGCGCGGCGTCGCAGAAGGAGCTCACTTATGTCGGCTCACGCGCGATGGTGAAATACGACCTGCCGCTCAACGAAGTGGTGTTCGATTTCTACGACCGGCTGAAATCGGTCTCCAAGGGCTACGCCTCGTTCGACTATCACCTCACCGACTACAAGCCGGCTGACCTGGTCAAGATGCAGATCCTGGTCAACAACGAGCCGGTCGATGCGCTTGTCGATGCTGGTGCATCGCACCCGCGCCGAGGGCCGCGGCCGCGCCATGGTCGAGAAGATGAAGGAACTGATCCCGCCGCACATGTTCCAGATCCCGATCCAGGCCGCGATCGGCGGCAAGGTCATCGCCCGCGAGACCGTCCGCGCGCTGCGCAAGGACGTCACCGCCAAATGCTACGGCGGCGACATCACGCGCAAGCGCAAGCTTCTGGAGAAGCAGAAGGAAGGCAAGAAGAAGATGCGGCAGTTCGGCAAGGTCGACATCCCGCAGGAAGCGTTCATTGCCGCGCTGAAGGTGGATAGCTGAGGCTGAGCTAACGCCGTCAGTCGGCGCCTGAAGGACGAACGCGACCTCGATATGAAGGGCTCTGTTGAATTTCTCAGCGTAACATGTTACGTTTAAGACATGGCTACGACCCCGAAGAAGGCAAAACCCCGTACCCCCAGCAGCGCATGGCGTCACGCCGCGCGCGGCTGCGCGCACAAGGCCTGCGGCCGGTACGCAGCACTGGGTGCCGGATGTGACGCGATCCGAAGGTGCGGGCGGATTTGCGCCGGCAGGCGAAGCTGATGGCGCGGCATCCGGAGAATGATGCCATCGATGCCTGGAACGAGGCGGCCTATGACTGGAGCGACTGGAAGTGAAGCGTGGCGACGTTGTGCTGGTGGTTGTTCCCAGTGAGCTGGGACGACCACGGCCCGGCGTGATCGTGCAGGCCGACGAGTTCAGCAAGGATCTATCTACTGTCTTCATCTGCCCGGTTTCGTCGGATGTTCAGGAAAGAGCTGCCGCTACGGCCCATCATCGAAGCTGAGACATCCAACGGTCTTCGGCCTTCGCTCGCAGATCATGACGGACAAGATGATCGCGCTGCGGCAGGACAGGGTTCGGCAGATCATCGGCCATATCGACTCAGAAACCTCCGAACAGCTCGGATCGCGCGCTGCTCGTCGTGCTTGGTCTGGCGCGTTAGCCGCTCAGATCTGGGATGCGTCTGCCACCTTGCCCTCTCCCCGCAGATCAGCCACCATCCCCCGCTCAGATCATAAATACAAAAAGAGCGAGGAAACGCATGAGCAAGTCCTCCGGATTTTCCTACGGCTGGGTCGTCGTCGGCGCGGGCGCGATGATGACCTGCGTCGGCTTCGGCGCGATGCTGTCGCTGGCGGTGTTCCTGCAGCCGATTTCGGAAGCGATGGGCTGGTCGCGCAGCGGCGTCTCGGCGGCGGCGACGATCGATTTCCTCTGCCATGGGGCTGGCGGCATTCTTCTGGGGCGCGCTGTCCGACCGGTTCGGCACCCGGATCGTCGTGCTGTCAGGCACGCTGCTGCTCGGAACCGGCCTGATCGCGGCAAGCCAGGCCACCAGCACTGTGGCAATTCAGTTGGCGTTCGGCGTGCTTGATCGGGATTGCCGCCGGCAGCTTTCTACGCGCCGATGATGGCGGCCGCGAGCGCCTGGATCGAAGCATCATCGCAGCCTCGCGGTCGCGCTGGTGTCGGCCGGCATGGGCGTTGGCGCCGCTGACGGTCGCGCCGTTCGCGAGCTGGCTGATCACAACCTATGACTGGCGCACGGCGATGCTGGTGATCGGCATCGTGGCACTGGCGCTGTTGATTCCGGCCTCGCTGCTGGTGCGTCCGGCGCCGCAGGCTCGCGGCACCTGCAACCGCAAATGGAGCCGGATGCGCCCGAAGTGCAGTGGACGGCCGCCCAGGCGCTCAAGACCCCGCAATTCATCACGCTGGCGCTGGCGCATTTCGCCTCGCTGCGCGGCGCATTCGGGACCGATCTTCCACATGGTGAGCTACGCCATGGTCTGCGGCATCGCGCCGCTGACCGCGGTCACCGTCTACAGCCTTGCCGGGTTCTCCGGTCTTGGCGGGCGTCTGCTGCTCGGCGCGCTGGCCGATCGCCTCGGCGCCAAGCACGTGCTGGTCGGCGGCCTGTTCGTGCAGGCGTTGTCGGTCGCGACCTATCTCTGCGGTTGGGCAGCTCGGCGAGTTCTACGCGCTGTCGGTGGTGTTCGGCCTCGCCTATGGCGGCGTGATGCCGCTCTACGCGGTGCTGGTGCGCGAATATTTCGGCGCGCGGATCATGGGCACCGTGTTCGGCGCCGTGTCCGCCTTCGCAAGCCTCGGCATGGCGCTGGGGCCGTTGGCCGGCGGATGGGTGTTCGACACCTTCCACGCCTATAACTGGCTCTATGTCGGCTCCTTCGCGCATCGGAATAGCTGCGGTCGCGGTAGCGCTGAGCTTCCCGTCGGCAAAGCGGCCGTCGCAGCCGTCGCTCGACCTCGGCCGCGCGGCGGCGTGATGCAGCAAAGCGCCGCCTCGCCGCCTTGATCGTCGGCAGCGGATAGGTCACCATCGCTGTCGCTAAAGAACAAGAAAACGCGAGGAAGCGCATGAACAGACCTCCCGGCATCGACCTCGTCGACGCGCGCGAGCGCTTGCGCCCTGATCGCGCGCGAAGCCGACGAGATCGAGCGGACGCGGCGGCTGACGCCGGCGGTGACGCAGGCCCTGATCGAGAACGGGCTTTATCGCGCGCTGCTGCCGCAAGAGCTTTGGCGGCACCGAGGCGCCGCTCGAAGCGCTTCATGCAGATGCAGGAGGAGATCGCGAAGGCCGACGCCTCCACCGCCTGGTGCCTCGGCCAATGCAGCGTCTGCGCCATGACCGCGGCCTATCTCGATCCTGACGCGGCCAACGAGATCTTCAACGTCGCGCCCGGCATTCTGGCCTGGGGCGCGATCAACCATGAAGTGCAGGCGGTTCCCGGCGGCTACAACGCCAGCGCGCGCTGGGACTTTGCCTCCGGCTCGCGGCAGGCGAGCTGGCTGGGCGCCCATGTCGGCGTCGTCGAAGCCGACGGCACGCGCGCGGCGCAAGCCGGACGGCTCGCCGGAAATCCGCACCATCCTGTTTCCGGTGACGAGCGCCACGATGTACGACGTCTGGGACGTGATCGGCCTGCAGGGCACCGGCACCGATTCCTATTCGGTCGAGAACCTTTTCATCCCCGAAAGATTTGCAGCGCTGCGCGACGATCCCGCGGCGCTGCGCGAGAAAGGCCCGCTCTACCAGCTCTCCACCAACATGGTGTTCGGCATGGGCTTTGCCGCGACCTCGCTCGGCGTCGCGCGCGCCACGCTCGATGCGGCCATTGAGCTTGCGCGCGGCAAGACGCCGCAGGGCACTGAAGGCGATGCGCGACAACAACGCCGTGCAGGGACTGATCGGCCGCACCGAAGCGCAGCCTGCGCGCCGCGCGCGCCTATCTCTACGCGACCGCGGCCGAGGTCTGGCGCGATCTGTCGCGCGGCGATGCGATCACCGAAGCGCACCGCATAGCGCTGCGCATCGCCGCGACCTGGACCATCCACCAATCGGCCGCCGTGGTCGACACCGCCTATCACATGGCGGGCGCCACCGCCGTGTTCAACGCCAACAAGTTCGAACGCCGTTTTCGCGACATGCACGCCATCGCGCAGCAGATCCAGGGCCGCGATGCCCATTATGAAGATGCCGGCAAGGCGATCCTTTCCAGCAATCTCGACACGCCGCCGACGATGCGATGACGGGATTGCGCAGTCCGTAATTCTACGGACCGAATCAGCAACCCTGTTGTTAAACAATTCATGAAATCCCTTACGGAACGTCGCCTCCCCATCGCCTCGGAGCTTCCGTACGTCTCATGTTCAAGATTCAGCTCGATCGCCGTCCGCCTGATCCTCGCCATCTCGCTGACGGTGGCCGTCGCCTGCGGCATTCTCGGAACCTTCTCGATCGTCCAGCAACGCTCGCTGACGCAGCTCGCGCTCGATCAGCAGCTCAAGCTGCAATATGACAGCGTGATCGCCGCCATCGACTATGAAGGCGCGCGCAGCGCTTGCGGTCAGTCGTCGGTGATCGCCAGCGCTGCCGCCGGTCGCTGACGCCATCGCCAAGGGTGACCGCGACGGACTGGCAGCGCTGCTTGGCGACGCCATGAAGGCGTTGAAGGCGCAGGGCATCCCGCTGATCACGTTCTGGCAAGCCGCCGGCGCAGGTTTCCATCTACCGTGTCCATGCGCCAAAGGTGTTCGGCGACGATACCTCCGCGCGCCGCATCCACCGTGGTGGAAGCGATCAAGACCGGCAAGTCCGATCGTCGGCGTCGAACCCGGCCGCGAGGCACTCTCAGCATCTTCGGCATGACGCCGATCATGCGCGACGGCAAGAGCGCTGGCGAATGTCGACGTCGGCGCCGCTTTCGGCAAAGAATTCGTCGATCGCGCCAAGCAGCGCTTCGGCATCGACCTCGCGGTGTATTCGTTCGACGGCAAGGATTTCAAGAAGCTGTCCTCGACCTTCGGCGACGGCGTCGGTCGCGACATCCGACGAGCTCAAGGGCGTGTTCGACGGCCAGCCACTGCGCCGCGACGCGACGGTCAGACGGCCACCCGCCGCGCTCTATCTCGGGCAGATCAAGAATTACGCCGGCCAGCCGGTCGGCCGTTCTCGAAGTCATCAAGGATACGACCGAGTATGAAGCGGCGGCGGCGAGCTCGCAGCGCAATCTGATCCTCGGCACCGATCGCCATCCTGGCCGGCGCGATCGTGCTGGCGTTCCTGCTCGGCCGCGGCCTGTCGCGCCCGCTTGGCCGCGATCACCGCGCGTCATGAACCGCCTGTCGGGCGGCGAGATCGACGTCACGATCCCCGGCAGCGAGCGCACGCGACGAACTCGGCACCATGGCCGGCGCGGTCGACGTGTTCCGCCGCAGCATGATCGAGTCGCGCAGCATGCGCGAGACGCAGGAAGCCGCCAAGCAGCAGGCCGAGCTCGAGAAGAAAGCCTTGCAGCGCGCAGATGGCCGACCGCTTCGAGAGCCGACGTCAAGAGCGTCGTCGCCGCGGTCGCACAGGCAACAACCGGACATGCAGCGCGTGGCCGGCGAGATCACGACCAGCGTCAACGGCACCTCGCAGCGGGCCGCGGCGCGCGGCCGCGTCCGGACGAGGCATCCGCCAGCGTCAGCACGGTTGCCGCCGCGACCGAAGAACTCGCTTCCTCCGTCGCCGAGATCGGCCGGCAGGTCACCCATTCCAGCCAGGTCGCCGAGAGCGCCGTGGTCAAGGCCGGACAGACCACCGAGATGGTGGGCAGCCTGGCCTCGGCCGCCGAGAAGATCGGCGACGTGCTGCGCCTGATCGGCGCGATCGCCAGCCAGACCAATCTGCTGGCGCTGAACGCGACCATCGAGGCCGCGCGCGCCGGCGAGGCCGGCCGCGGGCTTTGCCGTCGTCGCATCCGAGGTCAAGGAGCTCGCCAGCCAGACCGCGAAGGCAACCGAGGAAATCGCCGGACAGGTCACCGCGATCCAGTCCGCCACCGGCGATTGCGTGACGGCGATCGGCGGCATCAGCGACACCATCCGCGAGATCAGCGGCATCGCCACCACCATTGCCGCCGCCGTGGAAGAGCAGGATTCGGCGACGCGGGAAATCGCCCGCAGCGTCCAGCAGGCCGCCGCCGGCACCAGCGAAGTCTCGGTCAATGTGACCGGCGCCAGCCAGTCCGCCGACCAGTCGCGCGCGCTGGCCGACAACGTGCCTGGTCGCGACCGGCCAGCTCAGCCAGCAGGCCGATGCGCTGTACAAGAGCGTCGACACATTCCTGGCTGGCCTGCGCGACGCCGCGTAGAGCGTTTTCGAGCGAAGTGGATACCGGTTCGCATAGCAATCAAGCTTGCGCCAGATTGCGTAGACTTATCTGCGGTAGAAAAGCGCGTCAAAACAAGAATCTAGAGCTTCGGTTCTGATTCCATCAGAACCGATAATGCTCCAGGCATCGATTGATCACGCAACGCCCGGCTTCCGCCGGGCGGGCGCTCGCCCTATTCTGTCCGTCACTGTCGAAAGCATGCGCGGACAGTCCCCGATGAAAAAGACACTCAAGAAAGCCGTTACGGCCAACGCCACGAAGAAACGCGCAGGCAACCAGAAATCCCGCGCTGGACGCCGTCTTCAGCGCCTATCCAAAGCCCGTGAAGGCAAAATTGCTGGCGCTGCGCCGGCTGATCTTCGACACGGCCAAGACCACCAGCGGTGTCGGCGCGCTGGAAGAAGCGCTGAAATGGGGGCAGCCGAGCTATCTCACGTCGAGAGCAAGAGCGGCAGCACCATCCGCATCGATCAGGTGAAGGCGGAGGCCGGTCAGTACGCGGTCTATTTCCATTGCCAGACCGATCTGGTCGAGACGTTTCGCGAGCTCTATCCGGAACTGCGCTACGGCGGCAACCGCAGCACTTCTCCTCGACGCCGCAGACAAGCTGCCCGAGACCGCGCTGCGCCACTGCGTGGCGCTGGCGCTGACGTATCATTTGCGGAAGCGCAAGGCTGCGCGTGCAGGCGTAGGTGCCGGCGTCACGCCACCAGCAATCGCGGCGACGCAGTGCTGGTTCAACTCAGGGCAGCCGCAGCGGCCTGCGCTTCCGGTACGACGTCATGATCGTAAAGCCGTTTGCGGAACGCCGCATGCGCGGCGATCTCGGCGTCGCGAACGCCGAGATCGGCATAGGAGGAGTCGTAGCGCATGCCGTTCTCGCGCGCGCCGCGCTGAACCTGCCGCCACCCGCTCACGTCGCAGCCGCTCATACGCCAGCAGCGCCGCCGGTACGCTCGCGCGCGTCGCCTGCGCCAGAATTGTCGCCAGCGCCATGCCATCCTCGATCGACTGGTTGGCGCCCTGGCCGAGATGCGGCAGCATCGGGTGCGCGGCATCGCCGAGCAGCGTCAGCCGGCCGCTTGCGTCCAGGCCGGCAGCGGCTCGCGGTCGTACAGCGCCCAGCGGAATGTCGTTTTCAACCTGGCTCAGCAGCGTCCCGATGCGCGGGTCCCAGCCCTCGAACTCGCGCGCGAAGCACGTCGGGATCGCCGGGCGCCGACCAGGATCCTTCATTTCCGCGTCGGCCGGCACGAAGCCGACATAGTTGATGAGCTCGCCTGATCGCACCGGAAAGGTGAGGAAATGTTTTGCCTTGCCGAGCCACATCTGCCAGCGATCGGTCGGCCAGTGCGGAATGCGCTGATGCGACAGCACGCCGCGATAGGCGACGGAGCCGTGGAAGACCGGCCGCGACGGCGGCGCCGCATGGTGCCGGAGCTCCGAATGGATGCCGTCCGCTGCGATGACGACGTCGGCTTCGGCGACGGCGCCGTTGGCGAATGATCACGCGCGCGACGTCGCCGGTCTGCTCGAAGCCGACGCGCGCGATGCCCGGTGTGCACCACGTCCGGCGGCAATGCGCTCGGCCAGCATCTCGACGAGGTCGGCGCGGTGCATGCCGAAGGTTGCGTTCCAGCCTGCGGAGTCCGTCACCTGAACCGGGGCGATCGGCGCGCCGTCATGACGGAAATAGTGCGAGCCGTGGCCGACCCTGGCGCCCGCATCTTTCCACCGTGATGTCCCAGGCCCACCCGCTGCAATTGGCGCACGCTGTTCGGCGTCAGAAACACGCCAGCGCCGACTTCGCCGAGCGCGGGCGCTTGCTCATAGACGGAAACATCGAGGCCGTGGGCGATCAGCGCGTTCGCGGCGAACAATCCGCCAATTCCGCCTCCGACGATAACAACGGTGAGTTGCGGCTGCGTCATCATCCCACGCCAAAAATGTTTCGGAAGCTTGCTCGTTCAGCTATCCTTCCCTTGCTGAAAACACCAAGGCGCCAGCACCGGCAGCTCTGGACTGGACAGAAAAGCGATAGCGGGAGGATTTTCGATGCACGGCTCTGCGCTGGCATGCTATCCCACGTCAGCCGTCGTTTGGCCGCTTCTGACACTGCTCCTGGCGTTATCAGCGCATGGTCACACGCCGGCACAGGCCGGTGACTATCCGGACCACACCGTGAAAATCGTGGTTCCCTTTCCCGCCGGCGGCACGGCCGATGCGATCCCGCGATCGTCGCCGACTGGCTTTCACGCAAATGGGGCCAGCCGGTGATCATCGAGAACCGCACGGGCGCGGCCGGAAATATCGGCGCCGAGCAGGTCTATCATTCGGCGCCCGACGGCTACACCTGCTGCTCGGCGCCGCCGCCGCCGCTCGTGATCAATCAGAACCTCGTATCCGGAAGCTCGGGTTCGATCCGACGAAATTCGAGCCCATCCTGGTGATGGCGCAGGTGCCGAACGCGCTGATCGTCAATCCGAACAACGTCACGGCATCGAGCCGTGGCCGGAGCTGATCGAATATCTGCGCAACAATCCCGACAAGATCACCTGCGCCACACGCAAGGCAACGGCACGACCTCGCATCTGACCGTCGGAGCTGTTTCAATTGATGGCGAAAGTGAAGCTGCGGCACATTCCCTATCGCGGCTCGGCGCCGGCGCTGCAGGGCCTGCTGGCCGGCGACGTCGACGTGATGTTCGACAATCTCGGCGTCTCGCTTGCCGCTGGTCCAGGCCGGCAAGCTGAAGCTGCTCGCGGTGGCCTCATCCGAACGCCTGCCGGCGCTTGCCTGACATACCGACGATGGCCGAAACGCTGCCAGGATTCTGAGGCGGTCGCCTGGTATGGCATCGTGGCGCCGCCCAGAACGCCCAAAGACGATCATCGACAAAGATCAATGCCGACGTGAACGAGGCTCTTGCGCCAGCCCGACTTGCAGGATCAGCTCAGGAAATTATCCTGCCGGGGATTTTCGGCGGCTCGGTCGAGAAGACGTCCGCTGATACATGCTGCGGGAAGTCGACCGATGGGCCGCGGTGATCAAAGTCGGCCAACATCGAGCCGCAGTAGTCTGCGGCCTTATTTGACCTCGATCCGCGTGTTGCGTGGTCCGGCGCAGGCGAGGCAGCGGCTGCGGGAGATCAAGCGATTGCGATGAGGCCTTCGCCTGCCCCGTCTTCCCGGTTTCATGATACGCTCGATTGGAATAGAGTGATCCGATGATACCCCGCCTGATTCTGATCCCGCTCCTGACCCTGATGGCCGCCGCCAATGCCGCAAGCGTGTTGGCGCAGGACAAAGGCACGGTCAATCCAAAGCCGCCGCCGCCGCTGGCCAACCCCAACGATCCCAAGATCGCGCGCCAAAGAGCTGTTCGGCCGCAAGGCGACCGCCGGCCGCGATGCCGACGCGCGTGCATCGGCTTCTATGCCCAAAGGCTGCCTCGCCGGCGCCGCGGCAGCTGCCGATCAACGGCGACAACCTGGCAGGTGATGCGGCTGTCGCGCAATCGCTACTGGGGGCATCCCGATACTGGTGGCGCTGCTCGAGCGGCTGGCGGCGAAGGCGCGCAAGGACGCGGCTGGCCCGGGCATCCTGGTCGGCGACATGTCGCAGCCGCGCGGCGGGCCGATGCTGACCGGCCATGCCAGCCATCAGGTCGGGCTCGACGCCGACATCTGGCTGACGCCGATGCCGAATCGTGCAATTGTCGCGCGACGAGCGCGAGGAAATGTCGGCCGTCATGATGGTGCGCGCCCGACCGGCTCGACGTCGATCCCAATGTCTGGACGCCGGCGCATCTGGCGGTGATCCGCGCCGCCGCGCAGGAGCCAACCGTGCAGCGCATCTTCGTCAATGCCGCGATCAAGAAGGCGCTGTGCCGGCGAGGCCAAGGGGCGATCGCGCAGCTGGCTCCACAAGGTGCGCGCCGATGTACGGCCACGACTATCACTTCACATCCGCATCAAATGCCCGCCCGGCAGCAGCGAATGCGAAGGCCAGCCCGATCCGGCGGAAGGCGAAGCGCTGCAGCGCCGGCGATCTCGCCTACTGGTTCAAGCGATGCGGTCGCTGCATCCGAAGCCGCCAGAGGTGCCGCCGGAAGCCGAAGCCGCCGATGACGATGGCCGTCGCTGCCCGCCGCCTGCAAGGCGGCAGCCGGCGGCGCCGGACGCCGAGGCAATAGCCGGTTGTGTACCGGAAGGTCGGGCGGATCTTTGAGGCGACTGCGCCGGGCTGAGACGAAGGGTCGCTCTTGCCTGACCGCCAGCCTGCTATTGCTCGCATTGCGATATCCCTGGCAGACCGTAAGTCACTCGGGATGCCCGGAACGGCGCCTCCGCCTGTCGCGCAGCCCTGACTCCAACCAACGCCTGATTCGCGGCGCGCGCGACTGCGTGCGCCTGCGAACACGCCCGGAGCGCTAATTTCGCGCATCGCCTTCGCCGGAATTTTTGCCGCTCTTCGTCATCCTGCTGGGCGCGGGCCCACCTCGCCCGCCGCCGCCCAGGAGCAAGACCCTGACGGTGTTCGCCGCGGCCTCGATGAAGAACGCGCTCGACGACATCGACGCCGCCTATACCGCCAAGACCGGCGTCAAGGTCACCGTGAGCTATGCCGCAAGCTCGGCACTGGCAAAGCAGATCGAACAGGGCGCGCCGGCCGACGTGTTCATCTCCGCCGACACCGACTGGATGGATTACGCGATCGGCAAGAAGAACATCAACGAGCCGACCCGGGTCAATCTGCTCGGCAACAGCATCGTGCTGATCGCGCCGAAGGATTCCAAGATCGACAATGTCGAATATCGGCGCCGGTTTCGATCTCGCCAAGCTCGCCGGCGACGGCAAGATCGCGACCGGCGACGTCAAATCCGTGCCGGTCGGCAAATACGCCAAGGCGGCGCTGGAGAAGCTCGGCGCATGGCAGGCCGCCGAGCCGAAATTCGCGATGGCCGAAAGCGTGCGCGCCGCGCTGACGCTGGTGGCGCGCGGCGAAGCCGCGCTCGGCATCGTCTATTCGACCGACGCCAAGGTCGAGCCCGGCGTCAAGATCGTCGGCACCTTCCCGGCCGATTCGCATCCGGCGATCATCTATCCGGTCGCGGCGACGACGACCGCGAAGCCGGAGACGTCGGACTATCTCGCCTTCCTGCGCTCGACCGCGGCGAAGACCATCCTCGAAAAATACGGCTTCAAGTTCCTGGTCAGCCCCATCGACCTGATGTTCGAGATCTCGCCGGCCGAATGGACGGCCATCCTGCTGTCGCTGCGGGTCGCCATCATCGCAACGCTGGTGGCGACGCCGTTCGGCGATCGCGCTGGCGTGGCTGCTGGCGCGGCGTGAATTTCTGGGGCAAGTCGGTCCTCGATGCCGCTGGTCCATCTGCCGCTGGTGCTGCCGCCGGTCGTCACCGGCTATCTGCTGCTGCTGACCTTCGGCCGCCGCGGCCTGGTCGGCGCGTGGCTCGCCGACCATCTCGGCATCGTGTTCGCGTTTCGCTGGACCGGCGCGGCGCTCGCCTGCGGCGTGATGTCGTTTCCGCTGCTGGTGCGGCCGATCCGGCTGTCGATCGAGGCGATCGACCGCCGGCTGGAACAGGCCGCCGAGCACGCTCGGCGCCGCGCCCTGGCGGGTGTTTGCCACCGTGACCCTGCCGCTGGCGCTGCCGGGCGTACTGGCCGGCATGGTGCTCGGCTTTGCCAAGGCGATCGGCGAGTTCGGCGCCACCATCACCTTCGTCTCCAACATTCCCGGCGAGACCCAGACCATTTCGTCGGCGATCTATTCGCTGATCCAGACGCCCGATGGCGACACCGCGGCGGCGACGGCTGGTGCTCATTTCCATCGTGATCGCGATGAGCGCCCTGATTGCCTCCGAATGGTTCGCGCGGCGCGCCACCACAGCGCCTGCACGGGAACTGACCATGCTGCGCGGTCGACGTCACCAAACAGCTCGGCGAATTCTCGCTTGAAGCCGTCGTTCGACAAGCCAGGGCCGCGTCACCGGCCTGTTCGGCGCGTCCGGCGCCGGCAAGACCTCGCTGATCAACATGATCGCAGGACTGCTGCGGCCCGACCGCGGCAGTCATCGCGCTCGACGGCGAAACGCTCGACGACACGTCCGCAGCGCGTCCACGTGCCGCCGCACCGGCGCCGGATCGGCTACGTGTTTCAGGATGCGCGGCTGTTTCCGCATCTCGACGTGCGGCAAAATCTCGACTACGGCCGGCGCATGAACGCGCCTCGCCGACGATCCCGCGCAGCACACAGCGCGTCACCGACCTGCTCGACATCGGCCCTCTGCTCGACCGCCGTCCCGGAAAGCTCTCCGGCGGCGAGCGCCAGCGCGTCGCGCTCGGCCGCGCGCTGTTGTCAAAGCCGCGCCTGCTGCTGCTGGACGAGCCGCTGGGATCGCTCGACGAGGGCCGCAAGGTCGAGATCCTGCCCTATCTGGTGCGGCTGCGCGACGAGAGGCATTCCCGATGGTCTATGTCAGCCACGACGCCGCGGAACTGCGCCAGCTCGCGACGCAGATCGTGATGCTCAAGCAGCGGCCGGGTGACCGCGCTCGGCGGCGTCAAGGTGCTGCCGTAGAGCGTCTACGATTGACGTGTCGTCCTCTGCTCCTTCCGAATATTGCGGGCGTAGCGAAGTAATCCACCTTCTCGGCATAACGGATGCCTGGGATTGCTCTCGCTTCGCTCGCAATGACGAGTTGATACAGTTTCGCGTTCTCGCGACGCACAGAGCCCGAGGTTTGCATCGAACCTTGTCCCTCAAAACGAGAGGAGCAGGGAATGCCGGGTGCTTGCTGCACCCGCGGTCTCGTGTGCAATAGTGCGCAAAGAACACGCACACGAGCATACAGGTAGCAGCCGGAGCATTCCGGCATTCCCTGCGCAATGGCTTTACGGCTTACTTCGTAGCTCTCCCCGGAGAACGGCTCTTTTGCCTCCGTCGTCACCCGAAGGCGTGAACTCTCACGCAACTTGACGCCAGCACCGCGGCGTCAGGACCACACGACTTCGCCGTACGCGTCAGGCGCGCTCGTCCGTCTGCGCATTCCGCGTCCACCGCATCTCACCGCACGTTCGTGACGATCGCGAAGCGCCCCTCATCTGCCGTGAGACGCGCGGAGTAATATGCCGCTGATTTGCCCGACGGCGCGAGCGGAATATTTTTGCGATGAGGGATGGACAGACTTTGGGTGATTTGCCCGTCGGGCCGATTTGTCGCACCGACTGCGCGACTTCGTCATTAACGCGAGAGCGCAGCGCGAAGCAATCCAGCAGCACGGCGTGCAGGAGATGATGGATTGCTTCCGCCTTCGCTCGTTGAGCTGGCGGAGCAAGGTCGTCGCTTACGCTCCTCGCAATGATGAGAAGCCTGTAGCCCGGATGAGGCGGAGCGCAATCCGACGGTTTCAAACGCGGGACGCCTGTCCCGGATTCGCTTCGCTTCATCCGCTACGAGGCTACCCTCACGTCAGGTGAAGCTACTCCAACGACGCGCCCGCGCCGCGGGCGGCGCTCGTCGTCAGTGCCGCATAGGCCTTCAGCGCCATCGTCACCTTGCGGCTGCGCTTCTGGCGGGCTTCCATGCTACTCCGGCGCCGCGGGCCAGCATGGCTTCGCGACGCTTTGGCGAGCGTAGCGTCATCGACCACGAGGCTGATCGAACGCGAGGGGATGTCGATCTTGATCAGGTCGCCCTCTCTCGCACCAGGCCGATCAAGCCGCCTTCGGCGGCTTCCGGCGAGACATGGCCGATCGACAGGCCTGACGAGCCGCCGGAGAAGCGGCCGTCGGTGACCAGTGCGCAGGCTTTGCCGAGGCCCTTCGATTTGAGGTAGCTGGTCGGATAGAGCATCTCCTGCATGCCGGGACCGCCGCGCGGGCCCTCATAGCGGATCACGACGACGTCGCCGGCCTTGATCTCGTTGCCCAGGATGCCGTCGACGGCGGCGTCCTGGCTTTCGAAGACCCGGGCCGGACCTGCGAACTTCAGAATGCTCTCATCGACGCCGGCGGTCTTCACGATGCAGCCATCGAGCGCGAGGTTGCCTGACAGCACGGCAAGGCCGCCGTCCTTCGAGATAGGCATGCTCGGCGTCGCGGATGACAGCCTGTCGCGCGATCGAGATCGAGCTCGTCGAAGCGGCGATCCTGGCTGAACGCCACCTGCGTCGGCACGCCGCCCGGGCGCCGCCATGAAGAATTTCGAGCAATACGCAACTGAACGAAGTATTACC